>Ga0335085_10012788_pt1 | contig 12342 bp, 11 predicted proteins | sample Lox_Sample_45_FD_206712 | JGI IMG/M metagenome (GOLD analysis project Ga0335085, IMG submission 206712) | Soil microbial communities from Loxahatchee National Wildlife Refuge, Florida, United States - Lox_Sample_4.5 | ecosystem: Environmental > Terrestrial > Soil > Wetlands | place: USA...
TCTTCGACGCCGCCCGCAAGCGCGCGCTGCCGCCGTTCCCGCGCACCATCGGCATCGTGACCTCGCCCACCGGCGCGGCCATCCGCGACATGCTCCACGTCATCGACCGCCGCTTCGCCGACCTGCGTATCCTGATCACCCCGGTGCGCGTGCAGGGCGAGGAGGCGCCGGGCGAGATCGTGCGCGCGCTGCGGGACCTGCAGGAGGTCGCCGACCTCGACGTGGTGATCGTGGGACGGGGCGGCGGCTCCATCGAGGATCTCTGGGCCTTCAACGACGAGCGGGTGGCCCGCGCGATCTCGTCGTGCCGCGTGCCGGTCATCTCGGCGGTGGGCCACGAGACCGACTTCACGATCGCCGACTTCGTGGCCGATCTGCGCGCGCCGACGCCGTCGGCGGCGGCCGAGGTGGTGGTGCAGGAGAAGCTGCAGGTGGTTCGCGCGCTGTGCGACCTCTACGACTCGCTCAAGCAGGCGATGGCGGCCCGCCTCCAACGCGAGCGACGCCACGTGGATCTGCTCGGCAAGCGCCGCGTGCTCACCGACGCCTCGCGCGCCCTGCGCGATCTGCACCGCCGCCTCGACGAGATGACCGCGCGGCTCGCCCTCGCCGCGCGCGCCCGCGAGCGGCAGGCGGTGCATCGCCTGTCACTGGCCAGAAACGCCTTGCGCTCAGTCAATCCCGTCGCTAGGATTGCCAACGGTTCGGTGATGCTGTCGCAGCTGCGCGGCCGGCTCGCGTCCGCGGCCGCCCACAGCGTGAAGACGTCGCGTCATCGATTCGACGCCGCGGTGGGGCAGCTCGACAGCCTCTCGCCGCTCGCCGTGCTCGGACGGGGCTACAGCCTGACCCGGCTGCTGCCTTCCGGCGTGATCGTGCGCAGCGCCGCGCAGGCGCGCCCCGGTGACGCCATCGAGATCCTGCTGCGCCAGGGGGCACTGGACGCCCGGGTGGAGCGGCTCAAGGAACGGGATGACCGACCTCAAGTTTGAAGCGGCGCTGCAGCGCCTCGAGCAGATCGTGGACCAGCTCGAGGCGGGAAATCTTTCCCTGGAAGACTCCCTGCAGGTGTTCGAGGAAGGCGTCGGGCTGGCCCGCCGCTGCGGCAAGTATCTCGACGACGCCGAGAAGCGCATCGAGACCCTGACCCGGGACGAGAGCGGGGTGCTGAAGACCGCCCCCTTCGATCTCGCCGACGACGAGCGGACATGAGCTTCGATCTCGGCGCGTACATGAAGGAGCGCATGGCCGCGGTGGACGCCGCCCTCGACGTCTTCCTGCCTCCCGAGACCGAGCGGCCGGAAACCCTGCACAAGGCGATGCGCTACAGCGTGTTCGCAGGCGGCAAGCGGCTGCGCCCGGTGCTGGTCATCGCGGGCGCGGAGGCGGTGGGGGGCTCGGCGGAGCAGGTGATGCCGACGGCCTGCGCGATGGAGCTCATCCACACCTACTCGCTGGTGCACGACGACCTGCCCGCGATGGACAACGACGACTTCCGCCGCGGGGTGCCCACCAACCACAAGGTCTTCGGCGAGGCCACCGCGATCCTGGCCGGCGACGCCCTGCTGACCCTGGCCTTCCGCCTGGTGGCCGACAACGCGCGACGGAGCAACATCGAGGCACTCCAGGACGTGATCGTGGACATCGCCGACGCGGCGGGCCACGACGGCATGGTGGCAGGCCAGGTGGCCGACCTCGAGGCCGAGGGCCGCCAGGTCGGGGCCGACACCGTCGACTACATCCACGCCCACAAGACCGGCGCGCTCATCCGGACCTCGCTGCGCGCGGGAGCCCGGCTCTGCGGCGCCACCGCCGAGCAGGTGCGCGCGCTGAGCGTGGCGGGCGCCGACCTGGGGCTCGCGTTCCAGATCGTCGACGACATCCTCGACGTGGTCGCCAGCTCGGAAGAGCTCGGCAAGACCGCGGGCAAGGACCAGATCCAGCAGAAGGCGACCTACCCCGCCATCCACGGCATCGAGGCCTCGCGGGCCCGCGCACGCTACCTCATCGGCGAGGCCGACGAGGCGCTGGCGGCCCTCGGCCCCCGGGCCGAGCCCATCCGCGCCCTCGGGCGCTTCATCCTCGAGCGGAAGGCCTGAGCCATGTCCGAGATCCGTACCACCCACGCCCGCGAAGTGCTCGACTCCCGCGGCAACCCGACGGTCGAGGTCGAGATCTGGCTCGAGTCGGGCGCCTTCGGGCGCGCGATCGTGCCCTCGGGCGCCTCCACCGGCAAGCGCGAGGCGGTCGAGCTGCGCGACGAGGACGACAACCGCTACGGCGGCAAGGGCGTCCGCCGCGCGGTGCAGAACGTCAACGAGGTGATCGCACCCGAGATCGAGGGCCTCGAGGCCGGCGAGCAGGCGGCGCTGGACCGCGCGCTGCTCGAGCTGGACGGCACCCCGAACAAATCAGGCCTCGGAGCGAACGCGCTGCTCGGCATCTCGCTGGCGGCCGCCCGCGCCTCGGCCGAGGACGCGGGGCTGCCGCTCTACCAGTATCTGGGTGGGCCCGGCGCACGCATCCTGCCGGTGCCGCTGATGAACGTGCTCAACGGTGGGGCCCACGCCGACAACGGCCTCGACATCCAGGAGTTCATGCTGGTGCCCGCGGGCGCCGGCTCCTTCAGCGAAGCCCTGCGCATGGGTGTCGAGATCTTCCACACCCTCAAGCGCCTGCTGAAGGACAAGGGGCTGTCGACCGGAGTTGGCGACGAAGGCGGCTTCGCGCCGGCGCTGGGCGGCAACGAGCCCGCGCTCGACTTCCTGCTGCGCGCCGTCGAGCGCTCCGGCTACCGCCCGGGCGAGGACGTGTGGCTCGCGCTCGACACCGCGGCGAGCGAGTTCGGCGAGCACGGCCGCTACCGGCTGCGCGCCGACAAGACCGAGAAGTCGAGCCAGGAGATGGTCGCCTACTACGAGGCGCTCATGAGCCGCTACCCGATCTGCTCGATCGAGGACGGCCTGGCCGAGGACGACTGGGAGGGCTGGAACACGCTCACCCGGCGCATCGGGGGCCGCTGCCAGCTCGTGGGCGACGACGTGTTCGTCACGAACCCGGCCATCCTGCAGGAGGGCATCCGCAAGGGCATTGCCAACGCCATCCTCATCAAGGTGAACCAGATCGGCACGCTCACCGAGACCCTGGAGGCCGTCGAGCTGGCCAAGCGGGCCGGCTACGGCACCGTGATCTCGCACCGCTCCGGCGAGACCGAGGACGCCTTCGTGGCCGACCTCGCAGTCGGCGTCAACGCGGGCCAGATCAAGACCGGCTCGCTCGCCCGGGGCGAGCGCACCGCCAAGTACAACCAGCTGCTGCGGATCGAGGAGGAGCTGGGCACGGCCGCCGTCTGGGCGGGTCGCGCCGTGTTCAGGAGCCTGGGTCAGTGAGCCAGCGCGCCCTCGTCCTCGGGCTGTTCGCGATCGGGAGCGCCCTGATGCTGACCTACGGGGGCCAGAGCCTCGCCCGCGTCTGGCACATGAAGTCCGAGGTCGAGAGCCTGGAGCGGGAGATCAGCACGCTCCGTGCCGAGACCACCCGGCTCACCGCGCTGGTGACGCGCCTGCGCAGCGATCCCGACTTCATCGAGCAGGTCGCGCGCGAGGATCTCGGGCTGGTGAAGCCGGGCGAGAAGGTGCTCAAGCTGCCGCCGTCGGCCGGGCAGAGAGGGCGCTAGCCCGCGTGGATCTCATCCCGTTCCTCTTCTTCATCGCCCTGTTCTTCAATATTCGCGCCTCCTTCAAGCTGGCCCTCGACTGGCGCGGCATGCTCGTGACCACGCGCTTCGTCCGCGAGTCCTACGCGCGCCTCGGCGAGCTGCCCACCGAGGAGCGCCTGGAGCGGGACCCCGCCACGCCGGTCTTCCTGCACCTGGTGCCCGCCTTCCAGGAGCCCGACATCGCGGTGACGGTGGGCGCGCTGGTGGCCTCGCGCTATCCGCACGGGCGCCTGCACGTGGTGGTGGTCACGAAGGAGGAGGAGGAGCGGGCCCCGCATCCGGCCATGGGCGTGAGCACCGGAGAGCTCGTGCGCCGGCTGCGCGAGACGCTGCCGCCCTACCAGCAGAAGCGCCTCTCGCACGTCGTGATGCCCGGGCCCGGCCGCAAGGCGCACCAGCTCAACTGGGCCCTGCGGCCCGAGGTGCTGCGCGAGATCCTGACCGAGGAGACCGACCCGCGCCGCGTCTTCGTCGGCGTGAGCGACGCCGACTCGATCCCGGATCCTGACACCTACCGCTGGATCGCCCACCGCGAGCTGAGCGGGCAGGGCGGCCTCGCCTACCAGGGCATCCCGCTATCGCTCGCCAACTACGACCGCCTGCCGATTCGCGGGAAGATCTGCGCCATCCAGCAGTCGTCGATCTTCATCCGCGTCTCGATCGCCCGCCTGCTCAACGAGGTCAAGCGGGTGCGCCTCCTGGCCTGCCTCACCGCGGCCCTGCCGCGGCTGGCCTGGCTCGTCCGCCCCGCGTTCGAGCTGTTCTTCCGGCGCTCGCAGATCTGCCTCGGTCACAACCAGTTCGTGCGCCTGGACCTGATGCAGTCGCTCGGCGGGTTCCCGACCGCGGGCGCCACCGAGGACTCCACGCTCGGCTACGCGCTCGGCCGGCGCGGCATCCTGATCCAGGCGCTGCCCATGGTGGAGGTGACCGACCTGCCCGAGACCTCCGAGGGCGTGATCCGCCAGAACGCCCGCTGGTACACGGGCGTGCTCGACGACATCCCGTATCTCTGGCGCGCGTGGCGCTCGGAGCCCACCGCCTTCAACCTGGCCCAGCTCGTGCGCCACGTCGGCAACAAGATGGTGGAGTGGCCGATCGCCGCGCTCGTGTATCCGGCCACCGGCTGGCTCGGCTGGTACCTGGCCTATCACCACGAAGGCCACCGCTTCTGGTTCTACATGGCCACGGGCGCGCCGACGATCTCGCTGCTGCTCACGGTGTGGGTGGGCGGCATCATGACCCAGGCTCTGATCGAGGATCTGCACCCGTACCTGCCGCGCCGCGTGGATCTTCGCCGCAAGAGCCTCAAGGAGAAATTCCTCGGGACTTTTCGGTGTCAGACCTACTGGCTGCTCGCGACCCGCGGCGCCTGGCGCGTCATCTGGGCCGTGGCCCGCACCGGCCACTACGAGCCGGCCAAGACCGACCGCATCACCGGCCGCCGTCTCCCCACCCTCTCCGCCCTGGGGAGGGGGCAGGGTGAGGGGTCGTAGGGGGGCAGTGCTTTCCCTCTCCCTTCAGGGGGGAGGACAGGATGCGAGTCAGGTTGACTCCGTGTTTCATGTCGGGTACATTGCGTGAGTCACCGCGGGGTGGAGCAGCCCGGTAGCTCGTTGGGCTCATAACCCAAAGGTCGCTGGTTCAAATCCAGCCCCCGCAACCATGGAAAGTGAGGGCTCCGGAGAATACTCCGGAGCCCTCTTGGTTTGACGCCGCGGGTCGAAGCACTGCGACCAGCTCAGCAGGCGACGTTCATCAGCACGCTCGAACGGAGCCAATAGCGGTTCACCTTGATCTCATAGGCATCCGAGAAACCGACGGCCTCCAAAGCGCCCTCGGCGGCGCCGAGCAGGCCGGCTGCTCGCATCAAGGGATCCGAGTTGTCGGTCGCCCACCTCACTGCTTGCGCGAACTTGCCATTGACCGCCTGGGCGTGAACGATCTCTCTGAATGCGCGTCGGCGTTCTGAGACCAAGGCAATCGTTGCTGCGGTATCGAGCGCATCCGCGTCGAATGCGGTCTGGGCTTGGGTGATGGCCACCTTGCGGAGTCGGCACGCGCGCCAGAATGGGTCACGAAGTGAGGCGGCGATTCGTCGAGCCCGAGTGAAAGTGCCTCGCGGGACGCGTCCAGATGCCCGCCCGCCTCGGTCTCATGCGGACACCGGGCGCATCTCATGGCGTGATGAGCCTACCTCGGCGCGGGAGGGAGGTCGAGGGACTTGGTCGCGCGTCGAGTCATCGTCGAGTCTACTGGTCTTTGGACGTGGGATCCGGCTCAGCGTGCGCCACCGTGGTGCGCCGCGGCCCGGGGCGGGTCAAGCACCGAAGCGCCGGTCGGTTTGGGCGTAAGATGCCTGCAGGAACGTGACGCCCACCGACGCCCCGGGACGTGATCTCCGGCTCGACTTCTTCCGCGGGCTCGCCCTCTTCTCGATCTTCATCGACCACATCCCGAGCAACATCCTGGCGCAGTTCACGCTGCAGTCGCTGATGTTCTCGGATGCGGCCGAGGTGTTCATCCTGATCTCCGGCTACACTGCGGGCAAGGTCTACGGCCGGGCGATCGATCGCCAGGGCTTCCTGCTCGCGGGCGTGCGCGTCTACCATCGCGTCTGGCAGCTCTACGTCGCCCACGTCTTCCTGTTCATGATCTTCATGGCCACTATGGCCTACACCGTCGACACGCTCGACCGGTCGCTCTACGCCGACGAGTTCCAGGCCGCCGACTTCCTGCACGAGCCCGGCGTGGCGGTGGTCGAGGCGCTGACGCTGCGCTTCCAGCCGGCCTTCATGGACATCCTGCCCCTCTACATCGTCTTGCTCGCCGCGCTTCCCCCGACGCTGGCCGCGTTCAGGCGCTGGCCCCGGGCGGTGCTGGCGGTCTCGGCGGCGCTCTGGCTCGCGGTCCAGCTCGATCCGCACATCGCCCTGCCGGCCTACCCGGGTCCGGGTCGCGTGTGGTTCTTCAATCCCTTCGCCTGGCAGGCGCTCTTCTTCGTGGGGGCCTGGCTCGGCGGCAGCCCGCAGGGCGGCGGCTGGCTCGAGAGCCGCTGGGCCCTGCGCGTGGCCGCGGCCGTCGCGCTGGCCGGGTTCCTGATCAGGTTCAGCTGGACCCTCCACGGCCTCTACGATCCGCTGCCGGCCCTGGTCAGCGGCAAGCCGCTCTGGCGGTTCCTGAGCAAGCAGGATCTCGGGCTGCTCCGCTTCGTCAACGTGCTGGCCCTCGCGCTGCTCGTGGCCCGGCTGATCGCTCCGCGTGGCCGGATCGTCGCGGGGCGGGCCGCCTGGCCCTTCGTGATCTGCGGCCGGCACTCGCTGCACGTGTTCTGCCTCGGCATCCTGCTCTCGGTGTTCGGCCATCTCGTCCTCAACGAGTTTTTCGGCGGCATCGCCATGCAGCTCCTGGTCTCCGCTGCCGGCATCGCGATCATGATCGGCGTCGCCCTCCTGATGGAGTGGTTCGCCCGGGCGAAGGCGGCCCCGGGCCGCGGCGCGCCGGAGCGGGCGCCGGCGGGCAGGGGGCAGTCGTGAGGATGCCGCGGACGCTGCGTTGTGCGGGCCTCGCCCTCGTCGCGGCCGCCCATCTCGCGCTTTCGCCGGCCGCGTCGGGCGCCTCCGAGCAGGAGCGGCAGTGTCCCGTCCCCGGGAGCTTCTCCGCGTTCGAGCCGCTCGTGCCGCGGACCGCCCGGGCCCTGGCGGGCGGCCAGGCCGTCGTCATCGTCGTCCTCGGGGGAGCCTCCAGCCTCGGGCGCGCGGCCGGCGGGGCCAGCCTCTCCTGGCCGGCCCGGATGGCGGGCGCGCTGACCCTCCGGTTCCCCGCCGCGCGGATCAAGGTGATGGACCTGGCGGCCCCGCGCCAGACCGCGCAGGAGGCGGTCGCGCGGCTGGCGCGTGACGTCTTGCCGCTCAAGCCCACGCTCGTGGTCTGGGAGACCGGCACCATGGAGGCGGTGCGCGGCGTCGGCGTCGACGAGTTCCGGGAGACGCTCGAGACCGGCCTCGACGAGCTGCTGGCCGTCGGCATCGAGGTCGTGCTGATGACCCCGCAGTTCTCCCGCGACACCGACGCGGTCATCCGCTTCGACCCCTACCTGGTCACGATGCGCGAGATGGCCGATCTTCGCGACGTGCCGCTCTTCCACCGCCACGGGATCATGCGCTACTGGGCCGAGAGCGGGATGATGGACCTGCGGGCGAGAACCAGCGAGGGGCGTCGCGCGCTCGCCGAGAGGCTCTACGAGTGTATCGGTCGTGCGATGGCGGACCTGGTGGCGCGCGATGCCGCCGGCCCGGAGACCCCCGCGGACCCGGAGGGGCGGCGATGATGGGCCGGTGGCCGGCCGCGCTCGCGGCGGCGGCGCTCCTGCTGCTGCCGCCCGCGCCGACCGGGGCGGCGGAGGCGCTGCGCTGCTCGGCGCCGGAGGAGCTCACCGGCTTCCGGGTGCCGCTGCCCAACACCGCCCGCGCGATCCGTCACGGCAAGGCGCTGGTCATCGTCGCGATCGGCTCCTCGTCTACGGAAGGGTTCGGCGCCTCCGATCAGGCGCACACCTACCCCGCGCGTCTCGCTGAGGAGCTCCGGCGGCGCTGGCCGCGCCTCGCCGTGACCGTGATCAACAAGGGCGTGGGCGGAGAGATGACGGCCCAGACGATGGCGCGCTTCGAGCGCGACGTCGTGGCCTACCGACCGCAGCTGGTCATCTGGCAGACCGGCAGCAACCAGGTGCTCCGGGGCGAAGACGTCGAGTCCTACGCCCGTGCGATCCGTGACGGGATCGGCCGGCTCAAGGCCGCGCGGATGGACGTGGTGCTGATGGATCCGCAGTTCGCTCCGCGGATGGTCGCACGGCCCATGCACCGGGCGGTGGTCGACTCGATCGAGCAGGCCGCCAACGACATGAAGGTCGCGGTGTTCCGGCGGTTCGCGGTGATGCGGCACTGGGTCTCGAGCGGCCAGTACCGGGTCGAGGACGTCATCTCGCGCGACGGGCTGCACATGAACGACGCGAGCTACGGCTGCATCGCCCGGCTGCTCGCCGACAGCCTGGCGACCGCGGCCCACGCGACCCCCCTGCCGGACGAGGAGGCCGCCGCCCCCGGGGCCGGGTCGGCCGGCCCCGCCCGGCGGTAGCGCCCCTCCGTCCGTCCGGCGCGCCCGATACACCGAACAGGGTGGGGACGGCGGCGGCCGGACCGCTGCCGGCGGTGCGGCGGGGTTCCACCGCTAACCCCTTGTCGTTTACCCAGACCTCACCAGGCAATTGGTGACGAAGCCTCTACGGCCGGATGTTCTGGTTGAGACGGAAGACGTTCGTCGGGTCGTACGTCCGCTTGAGCGCACGCAGGCGCTCGTACTTCGCGTCCCCGTAGGCGGCCCGCACTCGATCCTGTCCCTCCTCGCCCAGGAAATTCACGTAGACACGGCCCGTCGAGTACGGGCGGATCGCCTCCCAGAAGTTCCGGGTCCAGCCCATGCACGCCGGCGCCCGGCCGGGGTCGGACCAGACGGCGTCGATGTTCACCGCATGTCCGGCCCGCCGGTCCTCGAACGCCGATCCCTCGGGATCCTCTCTCGCGACGGCGCCGCCGACAATCCAGTGCGGAGCAGATGAATCCTCGGCCATGCTGCGGCCGGCAACCGGGGGGATCGACTTGCCCTACCTGCTAGATGGATCTTGTGCGATTGCGGGGCTTCATCTCGTCTATGGCCGTGGCTCCAGTAATCCCAGCGCATGGAACTGGATGGGAATGCACCGGGGAGGCTTCTCTCACCTGCCCGAGAATCGGCGTCGGGGCCCGGCCCGCCCGCCCCGCTTCACGCCGATGGACCCGGTTCGAAGCGAAGCAACCGGGCACTGTTCACGACGACCACGAATGTTCCGACATTCTGCACGACCGCCCCCACGAGGGGGCCGATGAGCCCGAGGCCGGCGATGGTCATGATGAGCAGGCTGATGCCGATCGCCAGCAGAACGTTCTGGTTGACGACCCGGCGCGTCTCCTTGGCCAGCCGGATCATCTGCGGCAAGCGGGCGAGATCGGAGCCCATCAGCGCGACATCGGCGCTCTTGACCGCCACATCGGAGCCCATGGCACCCATGGCCACCCCGACGTCCGCGCCATGGAGGGCGAGCGCGTCGTTTACGCCGTCGCCGACCACCATCACCCCCCGTCCGGCCGCCCTCTCACGCTCCACGACCATGAGCTTTGCTTCGGGCAGGCAATCAGCCAGCCAGGCATCCACGCCGAGCTCCCCGGCCACCTGGGCTGCAACCTCCGCCCGATCGCCGGTCATCAGGAGCGTGCGGGTCACGCCGAGTCCGTGTAGGGCCTGCAAGGCTTCCCGACTCCCCGCGCGCGGCCGGTCGGCGAGGAGCAGACATCCGAGCACGTCCTGATTCCGGGCGACCCAGACGACGGGCCCCGCATGCGGCGGCTCGGCTGGCAGGCGGAGTCCACATTCCCTCAGCCAGGCGGCGGAACCAAGTCGGGTCACGGCCCCGGCGCGGTGGGCGACGACGCCTCGTCCCGGAACCTCTTCGATGGCCTCTGCCTCGCCGATCGCCGGCCCGCCGGCCGCGGCCCGGATGCCCCGGGAGACGGGGTGTCGCGACCCGGTCGCACACACGGCCGCCTCGGCGAGCAGGTCGTCCGGCGTGAGCCCGGCGAGCGGATTCACCGCGATCACCTCGAGCTGGCCCGTCGTCACCGTGCCGGTCTTGTCGAGAATGAGTGTGTCGATCTCGCCCAGGCGCTCCAGGAACCCGGTGCTCTTGATCATGATGCCGAGCCGGGCGGCGACCGCGAGGGCGGCGGTCATCGCGGCGGGACTGGCCAGGACCAGCGCGCAGGGGCAGCTCACGACGAGGATCGCGATGGCGCGGGTCAGGTCCTGGCTCAGCACCAGCGCCGCGGCCGCCACCAGAAGGACTGCGGGCAGGTAGTATTCGGCGTAGGACTCGATCAGCCGGACGATCGGCGCCTTGGATTGCTCGGCCTCGCGCAGGAGCTCGACGACGCGGCCCAGAGCGGTCGCCTCGCCGAGCGCGGTTACCTCGACGTGCAGGACCCCCGACAGATTCAGCGTGCCCGCAAAGACCTCGGAGCCCCGCGCCACTTCGTCGGCCACGGACTCGCCGGTCATGGTGCTCTGGTCCACCGCCGAGGTGCCGCGGGTCACCTGGCCGTCCGCCGGGAACGCCTCGCCGGGCCGCACGAGAATGTGGTCACCGGGTTTCAACTGCTCGACAGGCACGGCTTCCTCGCCGTTCGGCCCCACCCGAGCGGCGACGCTCGGCCGCAGCGTCTTGAGGCCGTCGATGGCGGCGCGCGCCCCGAGGATGCTGCGCTCCTCGAGGAAATGACCGATCTCCAAGATGAGGGGCACCAGGATTGCCGTCTCGAAGTCGCCGGTCGCGATGGCGGCGAGGAGGGCCAGGCTCACGAGCTGGTCCACGGTGGAGCCTGGATCTCGGGCGACGAACCCGATGACTCCGGCGCGCAGCACGGGCACCGCCGCGACCAGCGCCCCGGCGGCTAGCAGCACCGCGGTCACCTCGCCCTGAGTTGGCAACAACCATCGGTGCAGCAGGCCCGCCCCGAGCAGGGCGCCGGCCGCCAGAGCGCTGCCGAGGCGGCGAGCGATCCGCCGTCGCTCGTCCGCGGTCAGGGCGGCGCCCATTTCGCCGGGAAGCGCCTCACTCAGGGGGTGGGCATCCATCCGTAGCGTCATCGCGATCCCTCCGTCCCTTCGTTCGGCTTCGCTCCGCCGCCATCGCCTGGGATCAGCAGCCGGCCGCCCTCGGCGCCGGGCGGGACGAGCACGCGGCCTCCGACCGCAAGAAATACCTGTTCGATGGCTTCTCGGTACAAGCGCTGGCGGACGACGGCCGGATTCCGCTGGTACTCGGCTCGGATCGCGAGGAACGCCGCCGCCTCCCCGCGGGCGGTGGCGAGCCGCGCGGCGGTGTCCGCCTCCGCGTCGCGGATCGCGGCCTGGGCCTCGGCGGCTGCTTGGGGCAAACCCTGCTCCCGGTAACCGCGCGCCCGCCCCACGAGCGTCTCCCGCTCGACGAACGCGCTGTGCACCGCGTCGAACGCCGGCGCCACTGCGCTCGGCGGTCGGATCGAGGTGAGCTCGAGGGCGACCAGACGCACCCACGGGCCCTCCGCGTCGAGCCGCGTCTGGGCCCGCGCCAGCGCCCGGGAGACCAGTTCCTTCTTGCCGTCTCCGAGAACGGGGTCGATCGCCATCTCGCCCAGGGTCCGGGTGAGAGCGGCCACCACGGTGTCCCGGACCAGCGCGTCGGGAGCCGAGATCTGGAGCGTCCAGACCACGGGATCCATGACCTGGTACTTGAGGACCACCTCGGGCTGGACGACGTTGTGATCGGCGGTGAGAGCGTATCCCTCCTTCGTCACGTCCAGATCGTCGCGGCCCGTCTGGGTGCCGCTCATCAAGACATCGATGCGGGTCTCCTGAATGCGCTTCACAGGTACCCGGACCACTTCGTCGATCAGGTAGGGCAGGGCCAGGAGCAGCCCCGGCCCATGGATCCGTTCTGCGCGTGTGTGTCCCGTCAACCGGCCGAAGCGCAGCACGAGCGCCACCTCATCGGG
>Ga0335085_10012789_pt1 | contig 12342 bp, 5 predicted proteins | sample Lox_Sample_45_FD_206712 | JGI IMG/M metagenome (GOLD analysis project Ga0335085, IMG submission 206712) | Soil microbial communities from Loxahatchee National Wildlife Refuge, Florida, United States - Lox_Sample_4.5 | ecosystem: Environmental > Terrestrial > Soil > Wetlands | place: USA: Florida...
AAACCACCGATGGTCATGAATATCTTTCCGATTTCACACCGACTGTATTCACCCCACCGATTGACAGCGTTAACTGGACAAGAAACAATGCTGCAGATGGAATCCAGATTTATGTAAATACTCATGATCCATCCAACCTTTCACGATATTATAAATGGGAATATGAAGAAACCTGGGAAATTCATATGAGCTATGTTCCCAAATTAAAATATGATACGATCAATTATGAATATCCAATACCGAGAAGGATTCTGGTAGCTTCCATATTACCAGATTCTTCATATTACAGATGTTGGACCAGTGATACTTCTGCCAGTTTATTGCTGGGTTCATCTGCCAGATTAAGTGAGGATATCATTCATAATTTTCCCCTTGCTCTTATTCCTCCGGCATCCGTCAAATTAAGTGTGAAATACAGCATTAACGTCAAGCAATATGCGCTTACAAAAGATGCTTATGATTTCCTTGAGATCATGAAAAAGAATACTGAAGAAACCGGATCCATCTTTGATCCCCAGCCTTCTGAGTTGAAAGGGAATATTCACAACACAAACGATCCATCTGAAATAATTGTTGGCTATATCAGTACGAGTTCATTGCAGCAGCAAAGAATTTTTATCAGTAATGACCAGGTTCCGAACTGGAATTATGACCCGCAATGCAGTCTGACTTCCATATCCAATCAAGATACGGTAAAAGTTAAGCAGGCAGAGAGTGCAGGATATATTCCGATTATGCCGGATGCGCAAATCCCGGATACCATCATCAGTTTTTTTGGCGCTTCACCGCTTTGCGCTGATTGCAGGAAGACAGGATTTTTAAAAAAACCCGCATTCTGGCAATGATAAAAAGAAAATAAATTCATGAAGCTTGAACAAAGAATATTATTTTTTTTCCTGGTAATTCTGCTTGCATGCAGGGAAAAATTCACGCTGCCTGTGAAATCGCCTCCAACGGGTTATCTCGTGGTAGAAGGCTTTATCAATACCGGAGTGGGCCCTACCGATATTATTTTGTCAAGGAGCAATATCATAAGTGATCAGACAATTCACTATGAGACCGGCGCTGAAGTCCAGGTGGAAGGAAACGACAATTCAATATATGGCCTGACTGAATCAGGTCCAGGTGTTTATCACTCTGATCAGCTTCATCTGGGCAATGCAGAGCAATATCGCTTGCGGATTAAAACAATAAGTGGTGGGGAATATCTTTCAGATTTTACAGAAGTCAGATCAACTCCTCCAATCGATAGCATCACCTGGCAAAGAAAGCAGGACGGTGATGGAGTTCAAATTTATGCGAATACACATGATCCTGCTGAAAATTCCCGTTACTATTATTGGAATTTTCTTGAAACATGGGAGTTTCATATGCCCTATGTTCCGAAATTAAAGTACGATACGATTTTTTTTCCGCCGCCACAGCCATCGATAGCCGAAGTATCAGAGATTCCGCCCGATTCATCTTATTATAAGTGTTGGTCTAATGAATCATCCACAGCAATCCTGATTTCATCCTCAACAAAATTAAGCAAGGATATCATCAGCGAATTTCCGATTGAATTCATCCCTCCTGCTTCCATCAAATTGAGCGTGAAATACAGCATTCTCGTCAGCCAGTACACGATTACAGAAGATGAATATAATTTTTTGCAGATCATGAAAAAGAATACGGAACAAACCGGATCGGTATTTGATCCCCAGCCTTCAGAGTTGAAGGGGAATATTCATAGCACAACCGACCCGAATGAGATTGTTGTCGGGTTTATCAACGCCAGTTCATTGCAGCAACAAAGAATTTTTATCAGCAATGACCAGGTTCCCGGCTGGAATTATAATTCAGAATGTTATTTAACCGTCATTGCCAATGACGATATGCATGTACGCCAGGCGATCGGTGCCGGATGGGTGCCGATTGTTCCGAAAGACTTTTCAAGTGGGGCGGTAGACAGTTTTTATGCTGCTATCCCGCTTTGTTCGGATTGCAGGAAAACAGGATACCTGGCGAAACCATCGTTTTGGCAATGAGTTAAAATTTTGAGATGAATGAATTTTTTTAAAAAAATATTTAGCGGTTGCTTATTTTTTTATTGCGGTTTTGCAGCTTATGCACAAACTGATTCAATGCTTGAAAAGCAGTTTTTAGTTTATCAAAAAAATAATATGCAGGAAAAATTATTCGTGCATACGGATAAAAACTTCTATGTGGCGGGAGAGATTATTTGGATCAAGGTATATGATGTGGATGCTTATTTTCATCAAGCACTTTCCATCAGCCGTATTGCTTATGTGGAGATACTTGACCGGAATCATAAATCCCTGCTCCAGGCTAAACTTTCATTGAAAAATGGAGATGGGAATGGTTCGATCTATTTACCCATCACCCTCAATTCCGGGAATTATATTTTAAGAGCTTATACCAACTGGATGAAGAATTTTAGACCGGAATATTTTTTTCGGAAAAATATCACCGTTATCAATACTGAAAAAATTACGGAAAAAGAAACGACAGAACGATCGCTTCATTATGATATACAGTTTTTCCCTGAGGGGGGTAATCTGGTAAATTCCATAGAAAGTAAAATTGCTTTTAAAATTGCAGATCAATATGGAAGAGGAACAGATGCAAGTTGTTTTCTTGTAGATAATGATGATGATACCGTATTGAGATTTCGTCCATACAAATTTGGCCTGGGCAATTTTGATTTTACTCCCCAAGCGCAACATAAATACGGAGCTATCATTCAATTGCCGGATGGAAAATCCTTCAGGAAAGAATTGCCCGCTGCATACGATAGCGGCTATGTGGTAAAACTTGCTCCTGAAGACAGTAGTCAGATAAAAATTATAGTCAGCGAGAAAAATATCCACAATCCGGGTTATGTGTATCTTCTGATTCATACCCGTGGCCTAATGAAATGGATGGGGAGTAGTTTGTTTAAAAATGGTGAAGCTTTGTTTTTGATCGATCAAAATAAAATTGGAGAAGGCATTTCTCAAGTGACGGTTTTTAATGAAGAAAGAATCCCTGTCTGTGAAAGACTCTATTTCAAATACCCTAAGGAAAAATTACAATTAACGGTTCAAACTAACCAGCAGGAGTATGCGACGAGAAAGAAGATCGATCTCCGGATTTCTTCTGCCAGATCGGATGGAACGCCTGTTCCGGCAAATATGTCAATGGCAGTTTACCGCCTGGATTCATTACAGGGATTGGATGGAACAAATATCAACAACTATCTCTGGCTGGCATCTGACCTGGCTGGTGGAATTGAATCTCCGGAGTATTACTTCGAAAATGAAGGAAAAGGCAGGGAAGAGGCGATGGATAACCTGATGCTCACGCATGGATGGCGAAGATTTAGATGGGAAGATATTTTACAAAATAAAAAACCAGCTTTTGAATTTATTCCGGAATATAAAAGGCATATCATTACAGGAAAAATAACGGATACCAGGACTGGATTACCGGCTAAAAAAATAGATGCCTGGCTTTCGGTACCGGGCACCCGAATTCAATTAGCTGATGCGACGAGCGATGAGCAGGGGAAGATTAATTTCATATTGAAAGATGTTTACGGTCCGCAGGAACTCATCGCCCAGACAAATAGACAAAGGGACAGCAATTATCGGATCGATATCACCAATCCTTTCATCGATCGGTATGATTCGACTCCTGTTCCTGATTTTTCGATGCCTGATAAAAAGCCGAATACCCTGTTGTATGAAAGCATTAATATGCAGGTGCAAAATATATTTGCAGGGAGCAAATTGCAGCAGTTCAGTACTCCTGTAATCGATACAACTGCATTTTACCTGGACCCGGATGAAAGATATCTACTGGACAATTATACCAGGTTTACCACGATGGAAGAAGTGCTCCGTGAATATGTAAAAGGAGTGAATGTTTCGAAGCGCGGAGGCAAATTTCATTTGCCGATTTCCGAATTACAAAGTAAGGATCCTTTTAAAAATGATCCGCTTGTTCTTATTGATGGCGTTCCTGTTTTTGATATCGAAAAATTGATGTCTTACGATCCTTTAAAAGTTTATAAGATCGAACTGGTGGATCGCAAATATTCTTTCGGCAGCCAGGATTTCGATGGGATCCTGAGTCTTTCAACCTATAACGGAGACCTTTCAGGTTTCGAACTCGACCCGCATGCCGTTGCAATTGATTACGATGGATTGCAGTTGCAGAGAACATTTTATTCGCCTGAATATGAAACAGAGCATCAGATCAGCAGTCATATGCCCGACTTCAGGAATCCTTTGTTTTGGTCGCCCGAAATCAATACTGATGAGTCAGGAAAACAAATTACACATTTCTATACTTCAGATCTGCCCGGAAAATATGTAATCGTAGTTCAGGGTCTTAGTGCCGGAGGATTGATCGGCAGCCACACAGTCTTTTTCGAAGTAAAAGATAATACACAAAATAGCCGGTAAGGATATTCTGGCCATAGATACATTTGTCTCCTTCTATAGCAATCCCCCTTTGTCTCCGCGCCTCTGCGTTTATAGTTATTCGCAAGCCCGGAGAGATGCAGAGATTAAAAAATGTTATATTATTGCTCTACAAAAAGCTGCCTTGAAAAAAATTATTCTCTTTTATTTTCTTTTTCATATCCTCGCCGTAACGTCTGCTGCACCTTCATTGCAACCTGTTCATCTCTTATGTGAGTATCTCAAAAACCCTTTATCGATTGATATTTCCAATCCCGGATTCAGCTGGCAACTGGTTTCTGCAGTACGAAATCAATTTCAGTCAGCATATGAACTGATCGTGAGTGATAATATGAAAGATATTCAAGAGGGAAGAGGAAATATTTGGTCGAGAGGGAAAATTTTATCAGATCAAAGTACTCAGATCGAATATGGAGGAAAATCTCTTCATTCTTTTAAAAGATATTACTGGAGGGTCCGGTCTTATAATCAGAATGGTGATCCTTCATCATGGAGTGATATCAACTGGTTCGAAACAGCAATGCTGGATAAATCCGATTGGAAGGCGCAATGGATCAGCGACGGAATTCATCAGCCGGAAAAAGATGAGGATTATTATAAAGAGGATCGAATGCCTGTTTTCAGAAAGGAATTTTCAGTTACTAAAAAAATAATTTCTGCAAGATTATATATCAGCGGCGTCGGATATTATGAAGCTTACCTGAATGGAAATAAAATTGGAGATCACGTTCTGGACCCTGGGTTCACTACTTACCGGAAAGAAGTTTTATATGCTGTGTATGATATCGGTTCCATGGTGAAAAAAGGAAATAATGTTGCCGCTGTTATGCTGGGCAATGGCTGGTATAACCCGCTTCCTTTTAAATTATTTGGAAGATGGGACCTGCGCAATTACCAGCAAACAGGAAGGCCTTGCGTGAAAGCAGAATTGCATGTGAGGTATAATGATGGTTCGGATGAAATCATTGCAACTGATGCATCATGGCAAACTGCACCCGGACCCGTAACGCATAATAATGTTTATCTCGGTGAGCAATATGATGCAAGACTCGAGCTGAAAAAATTTAGTGAGGTTGGAGCTGAAAAAAAAGAATGGAAGAATGCAGTGATTGCAGAAGGCCCCTCGGGGACTTTGAGAACGCAGATGCAGCCGCCTATCAGAATTACAAAAATCCTGAAGCCTGTCCGCATAACAGTATTGAGTAATGACACTTTTATTGTGGATATGGGACAGAATTTCGCGGGTGTTGCAAAAATAAAAGTGCAGGGGCCCGCCGGTACGAGGATAGCTCTGAGATATGGAGAAGATCTTTTTGAGAATGGAAGACTGAATTATCTGACTACCTGCGCAACGCAAATCAAAAAAGGCGGAATTCGCGGGGGGCCCGGCGCTCCGGAAACTGCGTGGCAGGAAGACCGTTATACATTGAAAGGAGAAGGAATCGAAACCTGGTCTCCGCGTTTTACGTTTCATGGTTTTCGATATGTTGAAATTACCGGCTGGCCCGGAAGGCCAACATTGGATGATATTGAAGGATTGCGGATGAATTCGGATTTGGAGCAAAACGGGGATTTTTCGTGTTCGAACGAAATGTTTAATCAACTTCATAAAACCATCCAGTGGACTTTTATGAGTAATGTCTTCAGCGTACAATCTGATTGCCCTGCACGTGAAAAAATGGGATATGGTGGAGATATGGTGGCTACTGCCAATTCATTCCTGTACAATTATGATATGTCGAATTTCTACCGGAAAGCAGTAAACGATTTTGCGAATGAACAAAGACCACAGGGTGGCATCACTGAAATTGCTCCCTTTACCGGAATTGCAGATAAGGGATACGGCGATGAATCCGGTCCGCTTGGATGGGAACTGGCATTTCCTTTTTTGCAAAAGCAACTCTACGATTTTTACGGGGATAAACGGATCATAGCGGAATATTATGAAGCGTTCAAAAAGCAGCTTGATTTCCTGGAGTCAAAATCAGTCGACGGGATTTTTTATTGGGATATCAGCGATCATGAGGCCCTGGATCCCAAACCGGAAGCCCTGAGTGCGGCTTCATTCTATTATCATCATGTATGCCTTGCCGTTAGTTTTGCAACTATTTTAAATAAGCGGGATGATTCTCTCCAATTCGCCAAAAGGGCGCAGCGAATAAAAAATCAAATCATTTCAAAGTTTTTTGTGCCCGGGACAGGCAGATTCGACAATGCTACAGAGAGTGCACAATTATTTGGCCTGTGGTATGATCTTTCCCCGGAGAAAGTGAATTCAATGCAGCAATTGATCAGCGAATTCAGCCGTCACGAATGGCATCTTTCAACCGGAATATTTAGCACCCGGATGATGTTTGAAGTATTGAGGGAAAATGATATGAATGATATGGCTTACAGGATAGCCAATCAACATACTTATCCCGGATGGGGTAATATGCTGGATCACGGCGCCACTACTTTATGGGAGACCTGGGCTTACCCGGAAAGCGGCCCATCTCAAAATCATCCCATGTTTGGTTCGGTGGATGAATGGTTTTACCGCTCGCTGCTTGGTATCAATGCAGCAGCGCCTGGTTTTGAAAAAGTGATGATCAAACCTCAGCCTGCGGGTGATCTGCTTTGGGCGAAGGGAAGTTATTCTTCCATCCGGGGAAAAATTGAAAGCGACTGGAAAATAGAAAACCATCATTTTATTTTTAAAGTTTCTATTCCTGCGAATATGAAGGCGGAAATCTGGATTCCTTCGAAAGAAACGACTGTGATTGAAGGTGGACAACCCGTGAAGAATAATCATGACCTGAAATTGATTAAGTTTGAAAACGGGTACGTGGTGGTGGAGGCAGGCTCGGGGAATTATGTGTTTGAGTCACAATAAAAATTATCGCTCAAAGCTAACGGAGAAAAGGAGGAATTCTCTTTTCGCTGCCAGCCCTGTGCGAAAAAAAATAATACCGGCATTTATGAGATATTTTTTTCTGAGTGTAATCGCATTCTTTTCCCAGGTTCTTCATGCACAGAATTCCTGGAAGGCCGTTTCTCCCAATAAATCCCTGCAAATCATTCTCAGTAATTCGGAAGGGAACCTGTCATACAAGGTTCTCTCAGGTGAGGATCCCATTGTCAAACCCTCAGCGCTGGGTATTGAAAGAAAGGACCAGGATTTTACAGATCATCTTTCGTTTGTAAAGTCTGAGGTAGTAAGAATTGATGAACGATACAGCCTGAAAATCGGTAAGCACAAGATCAATCATGCCCTAGGTAACGAAACCATTGTGACTTTTAAAAATGAAAAAAATGCTTTGATTGAAATCGATCTGCGTGCTTATAATGACGGAGTCGCTTTCCGCTACCGATTCCCCGGTCAAAGTAAAAAAGTAATTGTCACCAATGAAAAAACAAGTTTTGTAATTCCTGATGGTAAAATGTGGCTGGAAACTTATGGGATGCCCGGCAATTATTCTCCTGCATATGAAGAAAATTATCTTAACGGAATTCCGGTTGGAAGTAAGGCGCCCGTAAAAAGCGGTTGGGCATTCCCGGTAATTTTTCAGATCGATCAGCATTGGCTTTTATTGACTGAAAGTAATGTCGACAGGAATTATTTCGGCGCTCATCTGCAGCAGGATTGCTCAGGAGGCATTTACAAAATAGGAATGCCTCTGGCCGAAGAAGCAAGAGGAGTGGGGGATAGCTACGCAACAGCCACGATTCCTTTTTCCACGCCATGGCGCGTGATCATCGTCGGAAAAACTCCCGGACCGATTGTTGAATCAAACCTGGTTTATGATCTGGCAGATCCCAACCGGATCGGAAATACCGATTGGATAAAACCCGGACGTTCCTCCTGGAGCTGGTGGAGTGATCATTCCAGCAGCAAAGACTTTGTGAAACTGAAAAAATATGTGGACCTGGCAAAGGAGATGGGATGGGAATATTCATTAGTGGATGCAAATTGGAATATCATGCAGGGCGGAGATATCAGTCAGTTGGTAAAATATGCCAATGAAAAAAAAGTCGGACTGGCGCTTTGGTACAATTCAGGAGGCGATCATAATAGCGTTACCGAACAACCGAGAAATATCATGAATGATCCGGTAAAAAGAAAAGAAGAACTGAGCAAGCTGCATCGCTGGGGTATAAAAGCAATCAAAGTAGATTTTTTCCAGAGCGACAAACAAAAGATCATGCAATTGTACTTTGATATATTAAAAGATGCGGCAAAAGAAAAGATCATGGTTATTTTTCATGGCTGTACTTTACCACGCGGATGGTCGAGAACATATCCAAACCTGATTTCCATGGAAGGGGTCAAAGGCGCCGAACAATATGGATGGGATAATTCTTTTGCCCAGCATGCCCCTGAACATAATACCATTATCAGTTTTACGAGAAATGTAGTCGGTCCGATGGATTATACACCCGTTACATTTTCGGATTATGCATGTTGTCCGCATGTCACGACCAATACACATGAGTTGGCATTGACTGTTGTTTTTGAGTCGGGCATGCTGCATTTTGCCGACAGTGATTCTTCTTATCTAAGCCAGTCAGCCCCTGTAAAAAATTTTATGGGACATGTCCCGAATACCTGGGATGATACGAAATTCCTGCTGGGTGAACCCGGGAAAGAAATTCTTCTGGCGAGAAAAAGTGGCAATGCCTGGTATATCGCAGGAATTAACGGGGAAGCTCATGCGAAACATTTTTCAATTGACCTTTCTTTTTTGAATCAGCCTTCTTACAAAGCAATTGTGTTTTCAGACGGAACGGCTCCGGGAGAAATACGGGTGACTGAAGCCAATCACAAAAAAGGTAGTGCAGCTTCAATTGATGTTTTAGCAAATGGGGGATTTGTGATGAAGCTTGACCCCATCGGGAATTAGCAGATCCACCATTTAATTTTAAGGCAGTGCAAATGCAACGTAACTGTCACCCGAAACGGTGTTCAGTTTTCCGCCGCCGCATGCAATTACAATATATCCTTTGCCATTGATTGTATAGGCAGCAGGTGTTGCAAAAGCTGGAGCAGGTAATGTTGTTTCCCATAATAATTTCCCTGTTCTTTTATTATAGGCTCTGAATTTTCCATCTTTGGTTGCGCCAATAAATAATAAACCTCCGGCTGTCACTACAGGTCCGCCATAATTTTCTGTTCCTGTATGAATCCCTTTTGCGGCCAGTTCAGGATAATCACCTAAGGTATCTTTCCAGATCATTTCTCCCGTATTCAGGTCAATTGCATTCAGCGTACCCCAGGGTGGAGCGATAGCGGGGTAACCTTCCTTGCTGAGGAATTTATTATAGCCTGTAATTGAATAAGGAAGTTTTCTGTATGCATCTTCGGGATGCGGCACCTGAACAAATTTTTGTTTTTCTGAATTTTTAATTGACAATACAAAGGAAGCAATCGCTTTTTTCTCTTCATCATCCAATTGTCTGAATGAAGGCATCATTCTTCTTCCTGTAGAAATCAGGATATTAAAACTATCTTCTTTGTATTTTTTTTCAACATTGATGAGCGAGGGGAAATTGCCGGTTCCTTTCCGGTCAGGACCATGACAGGCCATGCAATGCTGGATATATAAACGATGTCCCGCTTCCATTAAATTTTCTCCTTTTGGAACAGTCTGAACAATTGGAACCATGGTCAATACCCAGGGCATTTCATTTGCATTCACATAAAGAATTCCGGTGGAAGGATCCACGGAAGGGCCACCCCATTCTCCACCTCCGTCGAAGCCGGGAAATATAACGGTTCCATTGGTGGACGGAGGATTGAACATGATCCCGGTTTTATAAGACGCCAGTTTCTTCCTGATATCTTCGATCGATGAATCGTGGAGCAGTGTATTGATATCTTTCTCTGTGAAAGACTGCCTGACAAAGGGTTTGGGCAAGGAAGGGAAAGGTTGTGTAGGCGATAATTTTTCTCCTGCCAGTTCAGTTTCCGATGGAACGGGTTTTTCCTCAATCGGAAACAAAGGGGTACCGTTTTCTCTGTCGAACAAAAAAACAAAACCCGTTTTAGTTGTAATTGCTACTGCGTCTGCCTCTTTTCCATTATGCATCACCGTTACCAGCGCGGGTGGTGAAGAAAAATCCCGGTCCCACACATCATGATGAATATCCTGGAAATGCCAGATTCTTTTTCCCGTATTTGCATCCAGTGCGAGCAGGCAATCAGAAAATAAAACATTCCCGATTCTTTTTCCTCCATAAAAATCAAAAGATGAAGAGCCTGTAGGCGCATATACAATTCCTCTTTTTTCATCCAGGCTGAATCCAGACCATACATTCGCACCTCCGATATGTTTGTAAGCAGCAGTATCTTCCCAGCTATCATAACCCAATTCACCCGGATGAGGGATCGTATGAAAAATCCACTGCTGTTTTCCTGTCCGCGCGTCGTATGCACGAATATGCCCGGGTGCTGCATCAGGGCCTTCGGATACGCGTGTACCGACAATGAGCAAATTCTTATAAACAGCAGGAGGAGATGTGGAGGTGACGAATAAATCTTTTACATCTCTTTCCAGTCCTTCATGCAAGTCAATTTTCCCGTGGTCGCCAAATGACTCTATAATTTTTCCGGTCAGGGCATCCACAGCAAAAAGATTAGAGCCCGCGGTGTAAAAAATTCGTTTGTCATCCTTTCCGTCAGTCCAGTAAGCAACACCCCTGCAATTATTCATAATGAAAAAAGACACTTTGAATGAGCGCGCAGTATCAAAAGATGCAAAGGGATTGAAAGTCCATTTTTCTTTCCCGGTCAGTGCGTCCACTGCAAACAATTTCATTTTTGGAGTTGTGCCATACACAAAGCCGTCCACCATAATTGGATTACATTGAATTTGAGAATGGCTCGCCGTATCACCATCACCCGTATGATATTCCCAGGCGACTTTCAACTGTGTTACATTACTGGTATCAATATCTGTGAGCGAAGAATAATGTGTGTTTCCTTCACCACCATAAACCGGCCAGCCTGAAAAAGGTTTTTTATTTTTATTACAGGATGCAAGAATGAATAAGAAAGAAACGAAAAATAATTTTGAATGAATTTTAAGCATGGGGCTGTTTTAACATGAGGATTAGACGAATATAAATGGTTTGTATCAAAAGCGGACAAAGACTGTTCACAAACGAACCATTTCGTAGATTGATTAAAATATAAAAAGCTCTGAACCAGTCTTTTATTTTTGGCATACTAATTATTGTAGAAAAGATGCAGTGAAACTGAAGATTTTTTATTAAGCAGGGTAGTTGTCATAATCAACAATTATTCACGGGAAGCGTTTTTACGTTTCCCTCATTTTTTGAGATATATTTCGCACAGATTACACAGATTTTCACAGCTATTTTTTGTTGCGATGATGATCTGTGTGCATCTGCGCCATCTGTGAGAAAAAACTTACAACGACTCCCTCAGCGTTAAATAGAACGGAATGGCGATATGTTCTTTTGATTTTTCCATGATCAGCTGCGCTGCCTTTTCTCCCATCAGTTGAAAATCGGTCGAGATAGTTGTAATTCCACTGAGAATAATTTTTTTCAAAGGAGTTTCATTGTAGGATATCACTCCAACTTTTTTTCCGACTTCCATTCCGGCATCGACTATTTTTTCAATCAAAAGAACCAGGTCATTTTCCATCAGGCTTATATAAACTGTACCTTCTTTTATTTCTTCCTCTTCAATTTTTTTGATGACTTCATAATTGAATGCATACTGTGTACAGAACAAATAAAATCCCTTCAGTATTTCCCTTGGATGATAAGTGTATTCGGGAAAAATTATTTTGAGCGTTTGATATTTTTTTAAGGGTTCTAATGCCTGTTCCAGGGCAGAATAAATATCTTTTTCAAAATTCTCATAAAC
>Ga0335085_10012790_pt1 | contig 12342 bp, 4 predicted proteins | sample Lox_Sample_45_FD_206712 | JGI IMG/M metagenome (GOLD analysis project Ga0335085, IMG submission 206712) | Soil microbial communities from Loxahatchee National Wildlife Refuge, Florida, United States - Lox_Sample_4.5 | ecosystem: Environmental > Terrestrial > Soil > Wetlands | place: USA: Florida...
TGCAGATCGTGGAGCGGCACGGCGATGTCCTGCCAGACCGACGTCAGCGCAAGACGCGCGCTCCAGGACGTGCCGTCCGACTCAACCAGGGTGATCCAAAGGGGCTGCCCGTCGATCGACCCGCGGGTGCGGATGAGCAAGGTTGTCGCCATTCCGACCTGCGCGCGCCGGTCGAAGATCCGCTCCTTGATGGCGAGGGACGCCGTGTAATCGTCCAAGGCACTGTCGTAACTCAGCGGCAACGACAGGCGGAGCGCCGCGGGATCTCGGTCGGTCGCGGCCAGGTACTTGAAGATGCCGTGGCGAATGTCGTCGCCAATGCGGGTGTACGCCAAACGCGGAGTATCCCGGGCGGCGTCAAACAACCCCAGGGACTCGTCGGGCGCCACGATCCGGAAAATCCAGAACCGTTCAGATTCGCCCGGGCTGCGCACCCTTCCGCCTTCCGTTTCAGCCGAGAAATAATACTCCATCGTGCCGGCGGGGAGCGTGCCGGCCGGGATACTGGCGGCGTAGCGATAGCCGTGTTGCCACGGCATCGGCCAGCTCTGAAACGCCGCGGAACCGGCGGCCCGGGCATACAGGGTCACCGCGCGCGCCGGACCCGCGTCGACCACGTCCGCGGCCACCTCCAGCGCCCGATCCGCAGTATAGACATCGCGGCCCTGCGGCAACACCTGCGCCGGCAAGTCCGGCGCCGCCGGGCAGACGAACTCTCGCAAGCCGAGCCGCCCCACACGCGCCGGCAGTTGGCCCGGATCGACTTGGTCGTCGCGTGCCAGCAAGTACACTCCGGGTTTGATCGTGAAGGCCGCCTCGTGCGCGACGGTGGCATACGTGTTGCCTTCATTCAGCGGCTTGATGGCGAACGCTTCTCCGAGATCGGGCAGCCGCAGGCGCATGGTCCATGCCCGTGCCACAAGCCGCGACGACACTATGCGATAATTCAGCCGTTGCGCGAGCGGATCATGCACGATCACCGCATCCGGATAGATTTCCAGACGCCAGACACCGGCCTCAATCCGGTCGAAAAAGTAAGCGCCATTCCCCTCGTACGTGACGACCGGCGAGCTGCCCACCCCGATGATATGCTGCAGATTCGCCACGTGGGGTGGGATGGTCCGGGTGTCATTCGCATAGAAAAACTTCTCGTCCGTCACCATCTCGCCCAAGTCGCTTTCATAGTTCACCCGAAACGGTCCGAATCGGCAATTCTCGGGGTAGTCGCCATAGTGGGCGTAGCGCGGCAACGTGCGCATTGCCTCGGCTGCGATCACCGCGCTCACCGCCTTCCGCGGCGAGTAGACCAAGTTCAGAAAATGCGTCTGCCAACCGAGATTGTACGGTGCCGTGTCGAGCATGTCGTAGGAGAACATCGCCGCGAACTGCGCGCCCACACTGCGAAAGGCGCGCGCCATCGCGGGATACATGAAGCCCGACATCATGTCGGGGGAGTCGAATTCGTAGACGATTTTGGGCGTGTGCAGCAGGTCAGGCCGCCACATGGGCACGAAATCATCCACCGTCCGCAGGTAATTTCCGCTGAGCTGGTGGCCGCTGTTCAACCCTGTCGGGTACCAGGCGAAGGACACCCCCGGCACGGTTGATGCCTTGATCGCCGGCGTAATCCGGAAATCCTGGCTGACATTGTGGAACAGGATCTTTTTGCAGCCGGTGCTGCGCACCGCCTGGGCGAGCGCATCGATGTAGGCAATGCCTCCCGCGAGATCGTTGCCCAGACTCGTGGGCTCGTTGATCATTTCCACGAAGAGGATCGCCGGCTCGTCCTTGAGCGCGACACCCGTATAGGCGTTCACGTGCGCCATAATCTGCCGCAGGTAGTTGCACTCCGCGGCAATGGCCTCCGGATTCGTGACGAGCTGGTCACGCGGGTAGAACCGCGAGAATCCCGGATTGGGATCAGTCGGCTTGCCGTCCGGAAACCATGACGCGTAGGTCGTGATCGGCGTGAATAAAAGGTAGATGCCGCGCTGCTTCGCCTGCGCGATCGTGTAATCCAGCACGTCGAGATGGTCGTTGACGATCAGGTTGCCGGCCCGGTCGCAATTCTCCCAGTCGCCCCACAGACACAGCCGCATCCCGTCCCAGCCCATCCGGGCGAAATGCGCGAGGTCTTTTTCGACCAGCTTCTTCCGGTCGGAGCCGACATAGCCGGCGGCCCGATAGTCGCAGGCCGATGGTAGGCAATAGTTCGCCCCGAACAGCGCCACCTCGCGTTGATCGGCCGTCCATCGGATCACGCCAGCCTCATCGACGTAGGCGAGTTCCGCGGCGCCGCTCGCGCGGGCAGCGGTCAGCGCGATCCAGGCGAGGACAATGCCGTGGAGTTTCATCGACAAAATCACCGCGTGCCGCCGGCCGGGAATGACACCTGGTAGCGGGGAATGATCTCGACGCCCTGCAGCTGCACCACGCTCGCGGCATTGCCAAAATCGGGGATCAATTCGTCCGCCAGGTAGACTTTCCGTGCGGATCCCGTCACGGCGTCCCTGCGCAGCGGCAGGATCGCGATGCGCAGGTCCCCTCGGAGAATCTCGGGCGCATGGCGACGCAGTCCAATCTCCCAGGTGGCGCCGTGAAAGAAATCGTCCGTGATCAAGCGGCTGTTTAGCGTGGCACGAGCGACATCGCCAATGTACCGGATGCGCAGGAGGGGGTCCGTTGAAAGGTCGAGATTGTCCGGCAGTCTCATCCGCCACACGGCCGCTTGGGCGAAGTCGGCATCCGACGGTTGTTCAGCGACCGGATCCGACGCATGTCCCAGATGGATCTCGCGCGCGGGTCCGGCCGGCTGGATTTCGACCACCGATGCGGCGAAAGCGGCCGGGCGGGGTGGCGGCGGGACAAATCGCATGAAGACGCCGTCCTTTTCACCGCCCGCAATGTCTGTCGGCGCGGGAAGAATGCCGATGCGCAGATCAGATCTCTCGGGGGAGGTCAGGCGCAGCTGATCGCCATCGATGACCAGCCCCGCGGAGGTGAGAAAGACCCGCTCGCGCCCCCGCCACTCTCCCTTCCACAGGGCGAGTGAGTCGGCCTCGCTGAGCACGACAATCCGCACGGTGGCGCCGTCGCTTCCCCGCACCCGCACCGCCGGCGCGCGACCGGCCGGCACGGCGCGCGGCGAAGGCTCCCCCGCGAGCGCGAACTGCGCCGGCACGCCCGGTGTCTCCGCGAAAAACACGGTGCGCTCGGCGCCGTCGTCGATCGTGCAGATGGGCTGTGCGGTCGCCCATGCCACCGATACGCCGTGGCCGAGTTCCAGATTGAACGGCCAGAAGAAGCGGCTGCCGCCGGCGATGGTCACGGGCGAGCCGGGAAAAGTCAGCGTGTGGTCGGGCAGCTTGATCGCAAATTGCACACCGGCCTTCGCCGGCAGCCGGCGGGCCCGCTCGTAGTTGCTGACGAACACGAATCCGGCCGCGCCATTCGAGCGGACAGCCCAGCGCAGCGTGGCAATGTCGTCCCGGCCCTGCGGGATGACCTCCGGCAACGCGGGCGGCATGCCGGCTAGCGGCCCGCCGAAATCGTGCAGAAACAGATGCAGGCGTCGCAGCAGATGATAGTGCGGACGGATCTGCCCGTACTGACCCAGCGGCGCCTGAAAATCGTAGTTCTTCACTGGCAGGTCGTTGTTGTTCGTGGCCGGCGTGTCCTGCGCTTCCATCAACGTCGTCAACTTCCCTTCCGGATTGGTGCCGCCGTGATACATGTAGTAACCGGGCAGCGTGCTGCCGGAGCCGAGTTTCACGAGCGTGATCGACTCGATGTCGGCGGGATCGATGAGGATCCGGCGGTGATAGCTGTTCATCATGCCGCCGCCGATCTCGCAAGTGAGATAGGGGTACCGCGTGACGTCCGGGGCGTCCTGGACGTTGCGATTTCCGAATTGCTCATTCGCGATGTTGGTATCGATGCGAAGCGTCGAGAATCTGAACGCCGTCCAATAGCGGGCGGGCATCGACGTAAGCTCCCGGTCCCAGAACCCTTCGGCATAGGAACCGTAGAGCGGCACGATTTCCCCGAACGGCATCGGCGTGGTCAAGGCTGGCCAGCCGGTGCGCGTGTAGAGAGGCACATCGAGCCCGACGTCGCGCGCGATGCGTTTGAGCGTAAGCAGATGCTCCGCCGGGCCGTTGTATTCGTTGTCCACCTGCAGGCCGATCACCGGCCCGCCGTCCTTCCACAAGAGACCGCGCAACTGCGCCGCGACCTGGCCGAAAAGCGTGCGCGCGGCTGCCAGATAACGCGGATCGTCGCTGCGGACCGTCCACCCCTTCTGCAGCAGCCAATCGGGCAGCCCGCCATTGCGGACCTCGCCGTGGCTCCACGGGCCGCACCGCACCACGACCTTCAATCCGGCGGCGCCGGCCAGGCGCACGAACTCGCCCAGATGGCGGCGCCCCGACCAGTCCCACTGGCCCTCGCTTTCCTCGTGATGGATCCAGAAGACATACGTGGCGAGGATGTCGACGCCGCCGGCCTTGATCTTCAGCAATTCGTCGCGCCACTCGGCGGCCGGGTAGCGGGCATAGTGAAATTCGCCCATCGCCGGGGCCCAGGGCCGGCCATCGAGTCGCAGGCTGGCGCTGTCGACCGCGAGGGTCGCGCCGTCGGGGCGCCGGGCCGTACCCAGGTGAAAGCCCTCGGCCGAAGGCGCCGGCGGAGGCCGGACGGTGACTGACAAAGGATCGGCCACCGCGCTACCCACCAGGGCCACGCAGCACCCCAGAAGGGCGGGCCAATGGCGGGGTCGGAAAGTCATGGCGGGAAAACGCACTCGGTGCCTTCCAAGAATCCGGGACGATCTTACGCCAGAATCGCCCGTGAGGGCAATGGATGTTCCGGGGAAAAACCTGCATGATCCTGCGACTGATGATGCCCGGGCACGCCGCGCGCGTCCGCTCATTCAGGCGCCGCGAAGTCGCGCCAGCGGTGCACCCGCAGCCCCATGGTCATTGCACCGAGTTTCGTTCAATCAGCCGGACCGGGAGTTTGAGGTGCCGCTGGGCCACATTCTCCCCAGACGTGAGCCGATCGAGCATGGTGGCGGCCTGCTCGGCCATCTCCCGCAAGGGCTCCTCGATCGTCGTGAGCGGCGGATTCAACAGCGACGAGATTCCCTCGTTCTCGCCGCCGATGAGCGAGATGTCGCCCGGGACCTTCAGGCCCATCACGTAGGCGAGGATGTGCAGGCACTCGAGCGCCTGAAAGCTCGAGCCCGGCGCGTAGATCGCGTCGGCCTGCGAACGCACCAGGCGCGTCACGACCGACACGTGATTGTTCTCGGGTCCGAACAGGGAGGTGCATTGGTCATCCGCCGGGAGATCGGCCTCGACCAGCGCCTTTTTGAAGCCCTTCAGGCGCTCGGCAAAAGGAGCATAGTCCTGACCGAAGAACGCCGGGCGCACCTTGCCGCGCTCGATGAAATGGCGGGCGGCGAGGTAGCCCGCGTTGTAGTGGTCTGAAGAAACCACGTACTCGTCCGATCCTGGCGGAAATTTGTCGAGGTGCACCACGGGAATCCGCTTCTCCAGTTCGGCCACCAGACCCCGCAACGCCTTGTCCTCGGTCACCGCCACGATGCCGTCGAGGAACTTGTGCGGCAGCTCCTCAAACGGATTCGACGGCAGCAGAATGCCGATATTGCGCCGGGCGAAGGCAAACGAGAGATGAGCGGTGAGCGTCGCCGCATAGCCCTCGACGCGATCGGGGTAGGACGGCTCGGACAGGATCGCCACGGTGCGGAGACGAACCGACGCCTGCGGCTTGAGGTTGAGCGCGGTGGCCGCGCGCAGCACGCGCTCGCGCGTCTCGGCCTTGACCCGGTCGCGGTTGTTCAGGACGCGGCTGACGGTGCCGGGGGAAACGTGGGCGATCCGGGCAAGGTCGTAGATCGTCGCCTTCTTCTCGGTCGGGCGCGAGTCGATCTTGCGATTGGCGGCCGCGTCCGCCGGCAGGTTCACCGCGGGCCCGGGTTTCTCACTCTCGGTCGGTTTCTTCACGATGGCTTGTGTTTCGACCGCACCCACGCGCCGCTCCTGTTCACGGCGGTTCTTCCAGTGCTGGTGTAACCGCGGCTGGCTGCGGTTTCCGTCAAAGCGTGACAGTTTTACTGCACTCATCAAGCTTCTCCGTACCCCCAATCAAGGAAGCCGGAGGGCTCTCCGGCCATCGGGGCGCGAAGGCCGCGATCCCCGGGGTGCCAGATCGAACCCCCGCCCCACCTCCCGCAACCGTCCGCTCAGGCGGGCGGGGAAATTGTCACTTGCGAGCAGGTGGCCAATCCTGTTGATTTGCTGCCACCGGGTCTCCAGCAGCGTTCGGCCGATCCGGTGCCGGGACCGCGGCGTGGGCGCAGGCCCTCGTCTGGCTGCCGTGGCGCGATCCGGGCGACGCAACGCCGTGGCAAAAAAACACCCTCAACCCGCAGCCGATCGCGTACTGTCCGTGTCAGCCGCCGCCAGCACTCCGCGGATCGCGGCTTGGCTCGTGTGGCTGGTGGTGGCAACGGCCATGCTGGCAGCCGTAGGCGCGGGCGTGTTTTGGCGGCGGAACGGGCAGTTGGAGCGGCTGCGGGCAAGCCTTCCGGCAATGCCGGACGTCACCGCCTGGCCCGCGGCGTTCGGCGCCGCGCTGCGCCAGGCCGAGGAAATGGCGCTTTCCTCGAGGCACGCGCTGGAGGGAGTGCGGCAACTCGGGCGGCTTTACCACGCGAACGGCTACAGCCACGAGGCCGAGGCCTGCTGGCGGATCCTGCAGGCAGCGCAGCCGCAGGAGGCCCGCTGGTGCTATTACCTCGCCGACCTGCGGCGCACGGTGGGCGACGATCCGGGCATGATCGCTTGCCTCCAGCAGACCGTAAAGCGTGCTCCGGACTATGCGCCGGCATGGCTGAAACTCGCCGAGTGGGAGTTCAAGACCGGCCAGATGGATGCAGCCGGGCGTGATTACCGTCGCCGGCTCGCGCTCGTTCCGGGCGATCCCTACTCGAAGATCGCCCTGGCGCGCCTTGCTCTCCAGCGCGATCAGCGCGCGGAGGCGGCGGCGCTCCTCGAGCAAATCGTGCGCGAAGCCCCCGCCTTTTCCCAAGCACACAACCTCTATGCCGAGGTGCTCGCCGCCGGCGGGGACGCCGCCGGGGCGAACCAGCAGCGCTTTCTCGGACACGTTGCCGGAATCTCGGGCCGCTTCCGCGAGGCGGACGATGCCTGGCTCGACGAGCTCCGCACGTGGTGCTACGACCCCTCGCGACTCTCCCTCTGGGCGTCGGTCGACAACGCGACCGGCCACGGCGACCGCGGGGTGGCCCTGCTGGAGCGGGTCATCCGCCTCGCCCCGAAGGACCCCCGCGGCTATGCTGAACTGGGAAGGACCTATCTCCGCCAAGGCGACGCCGCCAAGGCGCTCGACCTATTCGAGCAGGGAGCGCAGCTTCCCGGCGCGTCGTCGGATCTCTACGCCGCCTTGAGCGAGGCCTATCGCGCGCTCAACCTGCCGCAGAAAGCTCTTCAGACGGCCGATCAAGGGCTGGCCTCAATGCCCGACGCGGCGGACTTGCAGACCGCCCGCGGACTGGCGCTGGAGGCCTCCGGCCGGCTGGAAGACGCGGTCGGCGCGTATCGCTTGGCCGCCCAGCGCGCCCCCAACCTCAGCGAGACTCACTACAACCTTGGCAACGCCCTGCTCCGACTCGACCGGAAGCAGGAAGCCGAGGCGTGTCTCCAGCGGGCGCTCGAAATCAACCCGACATTTCCCCGCGCCCTGATCCTACTCGGCCAGTCCGAGCTGGAGGCGGGAAGGCTGGATGCCGCGGCCCGTTACCTCCGTCCGCTATATGAGTGCTATCCCGGGTCGGTAAGCGCCCGACGCCTGATGACGAGGTGGTGCCTCGCCAGCGGAGTTGCTGCCGCCCGCGCCGGCCGGACGGACGAGGCGGAAAAGCGCCTGCAGGAGGGTTTGGCCATCAGCCCGGAACTGCCGGACCTGCACGCTCGCCTGGGTTTGCTGTACGGCCAGGAAGGACGCCTGCCGGAGGCGCTGGAGCAGCTTGAAGCCTACCATCGGCTTCAGCCGACGGAAGCCATGGCCTCCCTCTTCCTGGGGCAGACGTATGCGCGTCTGGGACGGAAGGATGACGCGCGCCGGCTCCTGGCCGAGGGCGCGCAACTCGCGCGGCAGGCAAATGACACTGCAACCGAAGCGGCCTGCGCCGACGAGCTTCGCCGCTTGAATCCGTAGCCCGGCGCGCGCCCGCCGCGGGCGGGCGCGGAGGCAACCTGCGCCCCTTCTGTGGCGCGATCCAAGCGCCCGCTCCCGATCACGCTGCTGGCGATGAAAAGAAAAGCACTCCCGGAGAGGCCGGGAGTGCTGCAAGAAACTCGCGCGGGCTCGTCCGCCCGACGCCATCGCTCAAAAGTCGAGCTTCACCGTCACATAGTAAGTCCGGGGCTGGACGATCTTGAAGGCCGCGTGCGTGCCGTCCGAGTTCGCGAGGATCGGCCGGAAGCCTCCCTTCTCCTGGAGGTCCTGCCCGTTCAACTGGATGTTGAGGAGATATTTCCCCTTCGCGAGTTTCATCGTGTAGCCCACCCACGCGTCGATCGCCACATATCCGCCCGCCGTGTAGGGATGGGCAAGATCCAAGCCGACCACCGTGCCTCCGGCGTAGACGGCCGGATTGCCGATAATCTGCTTGTCGATGTAGCGGCCGCCGAGGCCGGCGTTGAATCCCTTCAGCGGACCGGTATCAAACGTGTAGTTCGTCAAAGCGCTGGCGTGCCACTTCGCCAATTGCTGGGACGGTTGACCATCGTACGCCTGGTAGGCAACGAAGTAAGGCAGATCGAACTGGTTCCAGTGCTCCTGACCGTTCTGGACTACACCCCACGGATTGTTGCTGGTCCTGATGTCATCGTTCCACAACCGCCCGCCCGCGAGGGACTGCCAGTAGGCCAGCCGGCTATTGATGAAGGCGGTCAGCTTGCTGGCAATGTTGGACTGTTTGGCCTCCTGCTTCGCGAGGGTGCCCATCACGCGCCAGTTCCTGGTGACGTTGTAGGTCAGCGTGACCTCCATGCCCTTGGAGACCTGATCCGAGGTGTACCCGCCCAGTCGGCTGTCGCCGACGCTGATGCCTGAGGCTACGCCGGGCGTGTACGCGACTCCGGCCTTGGCGGCCAGTTCGGGCATGACAATCAGATCCATGAAGGGAACAGTCCACTGCGACAACGGGAAGGTCACGCTGGCCGCATCGCCATTCTCTGCCTTGAGCTCGAACCAGTTGAACTTGGCGTTCAGCTTGCCGTCAAAGAGGTCGACGGAGAAACCGTAGTCCTTGCTGACGCCGTGCGGGGAGGGCTGCGCCGCGCCGAGCAAGTCGATCTTGCCGACGCTCGTGGGATTGAAGTTCTCGGCATGGCTGTAGTGGAAGCTCAGCCACTTGATCGGATACGGATGCACCACCACGCCATAGCTCTTGGTCTGCAGCGCAAAGCTGGTGAACGGCGGATACGGGCCGACCGGATTCAGCAGGCCAGTCGAAGAACTCACCTGATCCGGGTCGACCGCACTGGCGAAGGCCTGATCCTGACTGTCGCGCCGGATGCCCAGCATCGGGACGATCCGGTCCTCCAGCAGGTAGGCCTGCAGAACAAACGCGGAAGAACTCAACTTCGTGAGGCTCTTCTGGACGCTCTTGGTCCACCAGAAGCTGCTCATGGTGTCGTGGACGGCGGAGCCGCTGACGATATCGATCGCAGGGACGTTGTTTACCAGCACCGGGGTCTGGGGCACAGCCGTCGCAATAAACCCGTTCGCGGCGGTGCCGCCGAGGTAATAGCGGTTGCCCGTCTCGGTGAAACCGCCGCTGTAGTACGCCGCGTCGGAGCGTTTTGAGTTATACTGGATGTGATCCTTTTCGGTGCGCCGATCCTCCAAGAAACCGGTCACCCGATAGCGGCCCAGCCATTTGTTGGTCTTGTTCAGGTCAAGCTCGTAGGTGAGTGTGGCCCGGCCCACGCGGTTTGTGTTGTCGTCCCTCTGCAGGTTGTCGAGGCCGCGGAACGTCATGAAAGTCTCGCCGAAATGTGGATTGGCCGCGCCATCCGGCAGGAGCGTGTCGACGTCGACATAGTAGCTCGCGTACTCCGCCCGGAACAGGGTGATGTAGTCCGAGGTGAAATGCTCGTGCTCGTACGCCGCATTGAAGTCCAAGTGGGGAAGGATTTCCTGGTCGATGGACACCTCCAGCGTGTCGAGCCGCGAATTGTAGACACTGGGATTCAGGTTTTTGTCCGCGAGATCGATGTACTGGTTGTTGTGCATCCGGAGCGGCGCCCAGATGCCGACGTTGGACGGCTGCATCTGCGAGTAGGTATACCCGGTGTTGAGGTTGAACGCCCGCTCACGCTGGCCATTCGCACTGTACATCGTCGTAAAGAGATTCTGGTCTCCAAACCACCAGATGGCGTTGCCATACGAGCCCGGCTGCGGCGAGGTCCGATCATACGTGGGCGACCCCGCCTGCAGCCACGGGGTGACATCGTCCTCCGGCGTGATCGTGTTTGGATGCCGCTGGGCCTGCTTCACGATTTCGTAATTCGCGCGAATCGTGGTTTTGCTCCACGGCTTGTAGGTGGCGGCCAGATAGAGGCGCTTGTCATGGTCATAGGCGGGCTGCTGCTTGTAGCCACGGTCTGACCACATGCCGGCCAGGCGTACCGCCAAGGCATTGTCCTTGACGACGACGTTGCTGTTAAACGTGGCCCGCTGGTCCCCCCAACTGCCGAAGCGGTAGGACAGCTCGTTCGTGTTCTTTCCGAGGCTGGCGAACTGCGGGGAATAATTGATGATGCCGCCTGGAGAACCCAGGCCGGCCAGCAGAGAGTTGGGTCCCAGGTCAACCGTCACTTGGTCGAGGTTGTATGTGTCGAAGCCCACGTACGACCCGATGGTGTAGAAGTAGTCGCGGGTGATGTCCGGCGCGGCGAGCCCGCGCAGGCGGGTGGTGCCCTGCGGATTGCCCGCGACGTCGTCGGACGGGCGGCCGAGATTCATCGTCGACGACGTGAAGGTGCGCGTGCCCTCCGTGTTCGCCGTGTAGGCCAGGACGTCGTTGATGTCGACTGCGTTGATATCCGTCAGGAATTCCTTCGTGACGACCTGGATCGGCGCGGCCACGTCCTTGAGGTCGGTGTTGATGCGGCTGCCGGCGAGGGTGCTCGTGGCGCGGTAGCCGACGTCCTTGCTGGCGTCGACCACGAAGGGCGACAGCTTGACGATTTCCTCCGAGGTGACGGTCGAACTCTGGTCGGCGCTCGCGGTGGAGACGGTGCTGGACTGGGCGAGGCCCACCCGGATCAGCGACAGCGAGAGCGCGGCCGCCATGGCAAGGCGGAGCACCCTCGCGGGAGTGTGATTGGCTGGCACATTCGGGAGTTTCATGGTGTTGGCGGGCAAAAATCCAACGCCTCAAGGAGGCGGAGATTCATGGGGTTGGTTCATGATCGGCGCGCAATCGGGATTGCGGAGCCGGCGAGCGATTCGGTCAGGCACTCACGACCACGGGCGGACCTTGAATTTCCGTGACGCTCGTGCACGGGCCGGAAAAAGAACGGAGGACGGAAACGACGGACTGCCGGATTGGTGATCTGCAGTTGCTCAGGGGTAATTGGCGGATTTCCGAGGGTGATTTCCGCGGCGCGAGTCAGTGCGACCGCACGCGACTGGTTTTGCTCGATGACCGCGTCCGAATTCAGCCGACACAACGGTGCGGCACCGTTGGCGCGGTCGGCGTGGGGCTTGGTGTTGAGGGTGAACGCACAGAACTAGTGAAGCCGCGATCCTAGTGTGTGAACGAAAGAAGGGACTTTCACGTGGCGGTGTCAACAGTATTTAACATTTATAAAACAGTTTTATCATTTTCGACGCGATGTTCGCAGCTCCCCGCTGGCGGCTTCATTGAGCTCAAACCGAAGCGGGAGGGGAAGAGCGACCCAAGCGTGCGCCCCGGTCCTCGAGAGGCGGAGTCCGTCTTCTTGACCGCGCGCGGCCTGCTCAGGGCTCGCGGATTGTGAGCGTCCGGTTGACCGAATCCGGGTGTACCACCTGACGCTGTCCCGATGGCCAGTGAATCACGATTTCCCGGACGCGGGCGTCGTCGCCCAATCCGAAGGTCAGCACCGATTCCGACTGCGCCATGAAGCCCATTGCCGGCGCCATCGTGCGAACCAACGCACGGCCCGGCGTGTGCACCTCCACCCGCGCGCCGCCCGCGCCCGGTTGCGAGCGCGTCGCGATCAGGGCGACGCGCAGCCAGGG
>Ga0335085_10012791_pt1 | contig 12340 bp, 14 predicted proteins | sample Lox_Sample_45_FD_206712 | JGI IMG/M metagenome (GOLD analysis project Ga0335085, IMG submission 206712) | Soil microbial communities from Loxahatchee National Wildlife Refuge, Florida, United States - Lox_Sample_4.5 | ecosystem: Environmental > Terrestrial > Soil > Wetlands | place: USA...
ATGATCAGCGGCCGCCGGGCCTGGCGGATGACGGCCAGCGCGCGGTCCAGCGCCGCGGGCTCGGGCACCGGCCGGGCCACGTGCCACACCCGCGGCGCGAACAGCTCGTCCGGCCAGTCATGCGCCTCGGCCTGCACGTCCTGGGGCAGGGCCAGGGTGACCGCCCCGGTCTGCGCCGGGTCGGTCAGCACCCGCACCGCGGCCAGCAGCGACGCGGGCAGCTGCTCAGGCCGCCAGATCCGGTCGAAGAACACCGACACCGGCCGGAGACTGTCGCTGACGGTCACGTCGTAGCTCACCGGGTGCTCGAGTTCCTGCAGCACCGGGCGGGCCGGCCGGGTGGCGAACACGTCGCCGGGCAGCAGCAGCACCGGCAGCCGGCTGATGGTGGCCAGCGCCGCCCCGGTGACCATGTTGGTCGCGCCCGGCCCGATCGACGAGGTGCAGGCCCAGGTGGACAGCCGGTTGCGCATCCTGGCGTAGGCCGCCGCCGCGTGCACCATGGCCTGCTCGTTGCGGGCCTGCAGGTAGCGCAGCCCGGGACCGTTTCCGCGCTCGGCCTCCAGCAGGGCCTGGCCCATCCCGGCCAGGTTGCCGTGCCCGAAGATGCCGAAGCAGCCCGCGAACAGCGGCTGCTGTGCGCCGTCCCGCTCGCTGTGCTGCACGGCCAGGAAGCGGACCACCGCCTGGGCCACGGTCAGCCGGGTCATGCCTGCCCCCCTGCGGCCGGCCCGCCCACCGGCAGCCTCGGGTCGGCGGGCTGCCCGGCCCAGCCGCCGCGCACCCAGGCGTGCGCCGGGTCGTCGCAGATCAGCCAGGCCCGTTCGGCGCCCGGGCCGGCCATCACGTTCAGGTAGTACATGTCGTAGCCGGGCACGGCCATGGACGGGCCGTGCCAGCCGTGCGGGATCAGCACCGCGTCCCCGGTCCGCACCTCGGCCAGCAGGTCGAGAGGCCGGGCCGCGGTGCCGTAGACCCGCTGGTAGCCGAGCCCCGGGCCGGCCGGGCCCGCCCCGATCTCGAAGTAGTAGATCTCCTCCAGCTCGGCCTCCCCCGGGCGTTCCTGGTCGTGCTTGTGCGGCGGGTAGGACGACCAGTTGCCCGCCGGGGTGATCACTTCGCAGGCGATCAGCCGGTCCGCCTCGAACACCTCCGGGGTGCAGAAGTTGTTGACCTGCCGGGAGCAGCTGCCCGCCCCGCGCAGCTCGACCGGGACGCCGGCCGCGGGCCCGTACCGGGGCGGCAGCCCCCGGGCGGCCCGCGCCGCGGGCAGCGCGAACCGCCCGCCGGCCGCGCTGCTTATCCGGGCCACGCGGCCCGGCGGGAGGTAGGCGAAGTCGGTCACCCCCGCGAACACGCTGGGCCGCCCGGCCAGCTCGAACCGCTGGCCGTCGCAGTGCACCACGGCCGGCCCGGCCAGCGGCAGCACCAGCATCTCGTCGCCCCCGGTACGCAGCTCATGGGCGCCGCCCGGCGGGAGATCCAGCACGCGCAGCCCGCAGTAGGCCCAGCCGGCCTGCTCCGGCGTGATGGCCAGCCGGTACGGCCCGCCGGCCGTGCGGCCCGCGGCCAGGTGGAGCTGGGTATCCATGCGGCCCCCTTCTCACAGCAGGCTCACCGCGGTGTCCACGGCCGCGGCCACGTCGCCGTCCGCCGGGTACAGCAGCGAGCGGCCGGCCACTATCCCCATGACGTTAGGCAGCGCCAGCGCCTGCTGCCAGCCCGCGAACGCCTGCCCCGGGTCGTCAGGCACCTCGCCGCCGAGCAGCAGGGCGGGCAGCGTGGTGGCCGCCATCACCCGCGCCATGTCCGGTACCACCGGCAGCTTGAGCCAGGTGTAGGCGGACGTGCCGCCCAGCCCGGAGGCCACGCCGATGGCCCGGATCATGGCCTCGGCAGACAGGTCGTTGCGCAGCTGGCCGTCCACCCGGTGGGCCAGGAACGGCTCGATCATGGCCATCCGCCCGCGGCGGGCCAGCGCGCTGACCGCGTGCGCGCAGGACTGGATGGCCGGCGCCGTGGCCGGGTCGCCCGGGTCGATGCGCAGCAGCATCTTGCCGCCGTCGAAGTGCATCCGGGTGATGGCGGCCGCGTCGTAGCCGGTGAACCGGTCGTCGATCTCGAACACCGTCCCGGCCAGCCCGCCCCGGTTCATCGACCCGATGACCACCTTGCCGTCCAGCACGCCGAGCAGCAGCAGATCCTCGAGCACGTCGGCGGTGCCCAGCACGCCGCCGACCCCGGGGCGTGACAGCGCCAGGCACAGACGTTCGAGCAGGTCGGCCCGGTTGGCCATGGCCAGCGGCTGGCGGCCGGCGCGCAGCGTGCCGCGGGCCGGGTGGTCGGCGGCCACCAGCATCAGGCGGCCGCCGGGGCCGGCCGGCCGCTTGCGGGCCGCCGCGGCCGCCGCCACCAGGCCGGGCTGGCGCGCCCGGGTCTTGGTGACCTCGGCCAGCCGGTCAGCGAACATCACGCCGCCCGGCCAGCAGGCCCTCCACCTCGGCCCCGGTGGGCATGGCGTCGGAGCAGGCCAGCCGCCCGGCCACGATGGCCCCGGCGGCGTTGGCGAACCGGATGACCCGGCTCAGCTCCCAGCCGGCCAGCAGGCCGTGGCACAGCGCGCCGCCGAACGCGTCGCCTGCCCCGATCCCGTTCACCACCTCGACCGGGACCGGCGGGACGGCGACCGGGCCCGCGCCGTCCCGGGCCAGCACCCCGGCCGGGCCCTGCTTGACCACGGCCAGCTGCACGCCGTGGCTGAGCAGGGCTTCCGCCGCCCGGGCCGGGTCGCGCTCGGCCACCGCGGTGTCGGTCTCGTCCTGGTTGCCGACCGCCACCGTCACCTGGCCGAGCGCGGCCTGCACCCACTCGCGGGCCGCTTCCCGTGAGGGCCAGAAGGCCGGCCGGTAGTCCAGGTCCAGCACGGTCAGGCCGGCCTTGCCCCGCGCTTCGAGCGCGGCCAGCGTGGCCGTCCGGCTGGGCTCGGCGCACAGCCCGGTGACCGTGACCCAGAACACGCCGGCCGCGCGGATGGCCGCGTAGTCCAGCTCGTCCGCGCGGATCTCCAGGTCCGGTGCTTTCGGGTACCGGTAGAAGTAGATCGGGAAGTCATCCGGGGGGAAGATCTCGCAGAACGTCACCGGCGTGGGCAGCCCGGGCACGTCGGTGACGAACCGGTCGTCGACCTGGTAGCCGCGCAGCGCGGTGTGCACGAACCGGCCGAACGGGTCCGCGCCGGTCCGGGTGATCACCGCCGACCGGTGGCCCAGCCGGGCGGCGGCCACGGCCACGTTGGTGGCGCTGCCGCCGAGGTACTTGCCGAACGTCTCGACCTGGTCGAGGCTGACCCCGGTCTGCAGCGGGTAGACGTCCACGCCCACCCGGCCCATCGTGAGAACCTCGAACGGCCCGGTCATGCCGGGCACGCAACTGTGCCGTGTTGGGCCACGTCAGCACTTTGTCCTGACATATTGTCATAGTAACTTACTGACTTATGCCGAGGACGGTGTGGCCGTGGGTGCCTCGCTGAGCCTGATCACGGTGGACCGGGCCAGCCCGGTGCCGCTGTACTTCCAGGTGGCCCAGCACCTGGAACGCGCCATCGAGAGCGGCGAGCTGCCGCCCGGCGCCCAGCTGGAGAACGAGGTCCAGCTGGCCGGGCAGCTCGGGCTGTCCAGGCCGACCATGCGGCGGGCCATGCAGTACCTCGTGGACCGGGGCCTGCTGGTGCGCAGGCGGGGCATCGGCACCCAGGTGGTGCGCCCCAAGGTGAAGCGCCCGGTTGAGCTGTCCAGCCTGTGGGACGACCTGGCCCGCAGTGGCCAGCAGCCGGCCACCGCCGTGCTGGCCAACCGGGCCGGGGAAGCGGCCGGGCAGGTGGCCCGCAGCCTCGGCGTGCCCGAGGGCACCCCGGTGACGGTGCTGGAGCGGCTGCGCTTCGCCCGCGGCGAGCCGCTGGCCCGGCTGCGCAACTACCTCCCGTCCGCGCTGGTCCCCGCGCTGGCCGACGAGGCCCTCCAGCGGCAGGGCCTGTACCAGCTCCTGCGGGCCGGCGGGGTCACGCTGCACGCGGCCGCGCAGACCATCGGCGCCCGCGCGGCCACCGTGGCCGAGGCCCGGCTGCTGGATGAGGCCAAGGGCGCGCCGCTGCTGACCATGGAGCGCACCACCTACGACGACCAGGGCCGGGCCGTCGAGTACGGCACGCACATCTACCGCGCCTCGCGGTACTCCTTCGAGCTGGCGCTGCTGGCCCGCTGACCGTCCCGGCCGGCTCCAGCCAGGCCCGCTCCGGCCAGGCCCGCTCCGGCCAGGTCGGTCACCTCCGGGTCGGTGCCCAGCCGCGCCGTGTAGATCGAGTAGCCGTCGATCTTCCGGGCGATCACCGTCGCGGTCACCGTGGCCACGATCATCGGGACGAGCAGCGCGAAGCCGCCACCGGTCAGTTCCAGGGTCAGGGCCAGCCCGGCCAGCGGGGCCTGCATCGCCGCGCCCAGCATGGCCGCCGCGCCGACCAGCGCGTACGCGCCCGACGGGGTGCCCGGCCAGGCCAGGCTCCAGATGATCCCGGCCGCGCCGCCGAGCATGGCCCCCGTGCTCAGCGTGGGCGTGAACAGCCCGCCGGACGCCCCGCTGCCCAGGCACAGCGCGGTGACCAGCGGCTTGAGCGCGAACAGGGCCAGCAGCAGGATCAGCCCGTCCCGGCCGAGGAACGCGTCGTGCGCCATGTCCTTGCCGTTGCCGAACAGCTGCGGGTAGGCCAGCCCGATCAGGCCCAGTGCGCCGAACGCCAGCACTGGCGCGATGATGGCCGCCTTGTGCTTGGCCTGATGGTGCGAGACCCAGCCGATCACCCGGATGTAGCCGCTGGCGATCAGCCCGATCAGCGGCCCGGCGATGAGCGCCCAGGCCAGCAGCGGCCCGGTCAGGTGGTAGCTGGGCACGTCCAGGTAGGTGGGACGGGCGGGCAGGTAGAGCCAGCTCACCGCGGTGGCAATGGCCGAGCAGGCCAGCGCGGGCAGCACCACCGGCACGGTGACGCTGCCCAGCATGACCTCCGCGGTGAACAGCGCGCCGGCCAGCGGCACGTTGTACACCGCGGCCAGGCCGGCCCCGCCGCCGCAGGCCATGAGCAGCCGGCGCTGGGCCGGGGACAGCCGCGCCCAGCCGGCCAGCACGCTGGCCGACGCGCCGCCCATCAGCTTGGGCGCGTTCTCCCGGCCCATCGACGCGCCCATCCCGATGACCAGCTCGGACAGCACCGACGTGCCCAGCGAGCGGCGGAACGACAGGTGCGCGCGGCTGCCCCACACCACGTCGTCGAGTTCAGACTTCTCCCCCTTGGTGTACCGGCGCAGCAGGTACCAGCCGATCCCGCCAATGGCCCCGGCGATGAGCAGCACGGTGACCCGGCGCATCCCGGACGCGTGCTCGACGCCCGCCTCCAGCGGGCCACCGTGGTAGCCGAACGCCAGGTGCTGCACGGTGAACAGCAGGTACATCATCAGGTCGCCGAACAGCCCGGCGGCCACCCCGGTCAGCGCCAGCATGGCCCAGAACCGCGGGCTGAGCGCCGCGTCCCCGTCACCGGTCACGTTGGGCTGCTCGGTGGCCCCGCGTCCGGACGGCAGCCGCCGGCTGATCAGCGGCGGCGGCTGGCGGACCCGCCCGCCCGGATGCGCCCGGCTCGGCGCCCGCCCGGCCGGCCTGGCCCGCCGCGCCGGCGCCGGCACCGAAGCCGGCGCCGGCGCGAGGGCCGGGGCCTGAGCCGGGTGGGCCGAGCTGGGTATGGCCCAGCGCCGCCATACCGTGGCCGGCCATACCATCGCGTTCCCTCTCGCGGCGCTCACGTCCCCGGCGGCGGCAGCGGCTGGGCCCCGGCCGGCCGGGAATACTTCTGGAACAGAAGTATATCGCCGGTGCTTGGCCGAAGTGGTCCCGGATCGGGCGGACCGCCGCATCCGCTCCGGAGTATCCGGGGCTAGCTGGGTGGCGGGGTGCCGAGGGTGATGGGGCGGGGCTGGTCCAGGTCGGGGCCGACGGTGCTGAGCAGCCAGCCGTCGCCGGACGGCTGGGGCGCCGCGGTCAGGCAGAACCGGCCCCAGCACGTGGTCAGGCCGCGGGCCCACACGTCGGCCAGCCAGCCGAACGGGAGTTCCGCGGCGATGCCGTCCCCGGCCCGGGCCAGCCGGGGCGGCTGGTCTTGCGGGATCATGGTCAGCGCCACGGCCAGGTCCCGCCGGCCGGTCCAGGAGCGCAGCGCGGTCACCGCCCGCCCGTACAGCGCCGCGTGCAGCGCGGACCGGGCCGCCGAAACCGCGTCAGCATCGGCGGCGCCGACGGCGCGTAGCCGCCCGGCCCAGGCCGCGATGACCGTCGCGGCCAGCCGGTCCGGCAGCAGGCCACCGAGGCCGATCAGCCTGGGCAGCCCGTCATCCGGTCCGGCCGGACCGCCGTGGTAATTCAGCATTGAGTACGTGCCGGTGTTGCGCACGCTGGCCAGGCGGCGAGCGCGCCCCCTGGCAGGCCCGGCCGTCCACCCAGCCTCCGGCGGCGTCCAGACGGCCAGCGGGTCAGCCGGGCCCCGGCTGGCCAGGATCAGCACCCGCAGGTCGGCCGCGTACCGCGCCCACAGGTCGAGCACGTCGAGACAGGGGAAGCTCTGGCCCGCCAGCGCACTGAGGATCTGCTCGCCCTCCAGGTCGGCGTGGTCCAGCGCGCGCAATTCCCCGGCCGCCCAGCGCAGCCGGTGCGGCTGGCCGCCGCAGTCCAGCCCGGTCTCGGCCGCACACAGGCCGGCCCACCACGGCCCGGTCACTGCCCCGCCCAGTTCAGCGGGATCCGGATGACGGCCCGCTCGGTCAGCATGGTCGGCATGATGTCCAGCCGGGTGGCCGCGGCGTCCAGCGCGGGCCAGAACTCGATCCGGCCGCCGGCCCGTTCATGGCTGGACTGCCAGCTACCGGGCTGGCCCAGGTAGTACCCGCCCACGTCGTCCGCGGCCCACCAGATCAGCATCGGCTGACCGGCCCGGGACAGGCCTTCGTGCCAGTGCGGCACGCCGGGGACCAGTTCCACGTCGGCGGTGAGCTCTTCCCCGGTGGACCGCACGGCCAGCACGCCCACGCTCACCCCGCCGAACCGCGGGGTGGCCGCGCCCACCATGATCCGGCCGCGCGGGGCGGGCCCGCGGCCGCGCGCCGCCAGCAGCGACCGCCACGGCTCGGCCAGCCGCTGCGCGCCGGCGCCGCGCTGACCGCCGTGCGTGTGCTGCTGCAGCACCGCCCGGGCCTCGGCGATGGCCGGGTCGCCGGCGGCCAGCGCGCCCGCCGCGACCAGCGCGCCGATCGTGGTGTCCAGCGGCGCGTCCTCGTGCGCCGAGAGCAGCATGGCCAGCCTGGCCTGCAGGTAGCGCCGCCCTGGGTGCTGCTCGGCCACCGGCTCGGTCCACACGGCGACTCCGGGAGGCAGGTCGTCGGCCAGTTCGATGCGCTGGCCGAGCACCTCGATCCACCTGGCGTCCAGGGCCAGCCCCGGCTGGGCTTCGAACTCGCCGGCCCACTCGGTGTCGGTGCCACCGCCGGAGAATCCGGCCGTCACCGACGTCCCCTGGTCGTCGGTGAGCGTGAGCTGCCCCGGTATCCCCGTCGCAGCCATGTGCGTGCCGACCCTGGCCGGCGGCCTGGCCGCGGGGCCGAGCGCGAACCGGCTGACCCGGCCGAACCGGCCACCCTGGGCGGCCGACGGGTGCATGGTCACGTGCAGCACGGTCGAGTGCTCGCTCAGCACGATGTGGTCGACGATCAGGTTTCCCCACGGCTGCCCGATCACCTGTCCGCAGCTCAGCGGGCGGAACCGGCCCAGGTCGCCCGGCGCCGCGGCGGCGGCCGCCTGCGCGGCCAGCCGGTGCTGGTGGCGCCGGAAGCCCGACGATTCGCCGGACCGGCAGGACTGCGCCAGGTCGTAGTCGTTCACGATGGCCTGCGCGGTCGTGGCGGGCAGCGCGCCCACCGCGACCAGGGCGTGCGCCGCCGCGTCCAGCGGAGATTCCCACGGCCCGCCCTCGTCGCCGCGGTGCTCGATGAGCAGGCGTTCGCCGGTCAGCCGCAGGTGCAGTTCCGCGTCGGAATCGGCCACGGTGCCATGCTCCCATGTGCGGTCAGTGCTGGCTGTCCACCAGCATGCGCCAGCCCTCGGGACTGATCGAGTAATTCTGCACGCTGCCGCCGACGAACCAGCGCCACGCGGCCGGCTGGACCAGGGTGGCCACCGTGGCCATCGCGATCGGGACGGCGGCCAGCGGGTCCCCGGCCAGCGGGGTCAGCTCCTCGGCGCTGCCACGGTAGGCGCCGGCGTGCCGGGCGGCGGCCAGCAGCTCGGCGGCGACCGGGCCGCGGCGGCCGGTGCGCTGGGCCGCGCCCAGGATGGCCAGCAGCAGCTGATGGGTCAGCACCCCGGCCCGGCCCGCGGGCTGCACCGGCGGCGCGCAGCAGATCGGCCCGGGCGGCCAGCACGGCCACCTGCTCCTGGGTGGGCAGCAGCACGTCCATGCGCGCGTCCCGGTACACCCGCAGCGCCGCCGCCAGCCAGCGCAGCGGGTCGGCGCGGTAGGCCGGGACCCGGTGCACCCGGCGCACCCGGCGGGTGAACCGGGCCAGGCAGATCGGGTCCGGGGACAGCACGTGCACGGCATGACCGCCGTCGGCGAGCTGGGTGGCGGCCTGGCGGGCGGTGAGGCCGGACCCATCGCTCAGGAGTACGCGCATGGCCGTGGCGATCGTACCCGGGCGACGTGCTACTAAAGGGACGGGGCCGACTGGGAACAGGAGTCAACCATGGAGCTAGGCCTGCGCGGCCAGCGCGCGCTGATCACCGGCGGGAGCCGCGGCATCGGCTTGGCCATCGCCGGGTCGCTGGCCGCCGAGGGCGCGGCGGTCGGCCTGGTGGCCAGGGACGAGGCGGGCCTGGCCGGGGCGGCCGCCCAGCTGGCCGCGCACCAGGTCCCGGTGGCCACGGCCACGGCCGACGTCCTGGACCCGGCCGCGCTGCGCCAAGCGGTCGATGTCATCGCCGGCCAGCTCGGCGGCCTGGACCACCTGGTCGCCAACGCCGGCGGCACGGTGGGCGCCGGCAACCTGACCAGCGCCGGCCCGGGCGAGTTCACCGCCACGTTCGCGCTGAACGCCGGGCACGCCGCGGAACTGATCCAGGCCGGGCTGCCCCACCTGCGGGCGGCGGGCGGCGGCGCGGTGGTGATCATCTCGTCCATCACCGGGCTGCGGCCCGCGCCGCGCACCGCCTACGCCGCGGCCAAGGCGGCCGAGATCCAGCTGGCCGCGACGGCCGCGCAGGAGCTGGCCCCGGACAACATCCGGGTCAACGCGGTGAGCCCGGGCTCGATCATGTTCCCCGGCGGCGGGTGGGACCAGTTCCGCCAGGCCAACCCGGCGGATTTCGCCACGTTCCTGGACACCCAGTTCCCGTTCGGCCGGCTGGGCCAGCTCAGCGAGGTAGCCGACGTGGTCACGTTCCTGCTGTCCGCGCGGGCGTCCTGGGTCACTGGCAGCAACATCGTCGTGGACGGCGGGCAGCGCTACCCCAGCGCCCGCCGGTTCAGCTGATGGGCGCGGCGGCGGCCGAGCTGCTCGGGCCGGGCCGGCACGATGATCGTCGCGGCTGGTGGGCTGGCCGGCCCGGCCTTCCCGCCAGGCCAGGTCCACGCCGAGGAAACGGGTCACTGTCATCCGGTGAGGTTACGCTGACTGGGTGGGCCGCCGGTTCGACACCATCCGCACCGAGCGGCTGCTGATGCGGCGCTGGCAGGACACCGACCTGGCGCCGTTCGCGGCGCTGAACGCCGATCCCGAGGTCATGCGGTACTTCCCCGCCACCCTGGACCGTGCGGCCAGCGACTCCCTGGTCAACGTCATCGAGGCCCGTTTCGACCATCAGGGGTTCGGGCTGTGGGCCCTGGAGGTGGCCAGCACCGGTGAGTTCATCGGGTTCACCGGGCTTAACCCGATGCCCAGCGGGGTGCCCGGCACCGGCGGCATGGAGATCGGCTGGCGGCTGGCCCGGGCAGCCTGGCATCAGGGGTACGCCACCGAGGCGGCCACGGCGGCCGCCGATGTCGCGTTCCGCGGCGCCGGCCTGGCCGAGCTGTGGTCGATCACGGCCGTGCTCAACGAGCCGTCGCAGGCGGTGATGCGCCGCCTCGGCATGACCCGGCACGGCTACTTCGAGCATCCCAGGATCGAGCCCGGCCACCCGATCCGCCCGCACGTCGCCTACCACCTGGACCGGCCCGCCTCCCAGGAGGATGAAGCAGATGACGGAGACTGAGCTCAGGCCGTGGCGGGATGACTGGGCCGCCCGCGTCGCGGGGGCTGACTGCCCGCTCTGCGGCGTGATCGGCGTGCCGGACAGCGACTGGGCCCGCCGGTTCTACACCGGTGAGTTCGCCGACGCGTACCTGCCGAAATCCGGCTCGGTGCCGGGCTACACGGTGGTGGTCTGGAACGGCCGGCACGTGGCCGAGCCGACCCAGCTCAGCCCGGCCGAGGCGGCCGGCTTCTGGCAGGACGTGCTGCGCGTCGGCGCGGCGCTTGAGCAGGTGGCCGAGCACGCCAAGATGAACTACCAGCTGCTGGGCAACACCGTGCCGCACCTGCACGCGCACGTCGTGCCCCGGCCGCTGCTCGACCCGGTCCCGCACCGGCCGCTGCCCTGGTCCTATCTGGACGAGGGCCGCCAGGCCGAGGATGTGGTGGCCGGCTACGCCGCCCGGCTCGCCGCGGCGCTGGCCGGCTAGCGGGGATTACCCGTCGATCGCGGTGGCGCGGCCGAGGACCAGGCGGCGCGGTGGCTTGGCTGATGCCATCGCGGTGAGGATGGCCCGGGCTGCCTTGGCCGGGTCGCCGGCCTGCGCGCCGCCGCCGGTCCCGACATAGCTGGTGATCAGCCACACACGACGGCCGGCAGCAGGAGTCGTCATGATTCCAGCGTAGGGCGCCATAGCTGGGCGGGGTCGTCGGGGAGGTGGGCCAGGCCGCCGAACTCGGGGACCACGATGCAGCGGACCGCAGGGCCCGGGCCGGCGGCCAGGCTGGCCCGGGTGGTCTGGGCCACGCCGCCGATGCTCTCGCAGTCGTCCTCGATGAGCAGGCCGGCGCGGGCGCGGCGGACGACGTCGGCGTAGCTCTCCCCCGGCTGCCGGTAGTACACCTGGCCGGCCGGGAACCCGTGCCTGGCCAGCACATCCTGGTCCAGGGCGACGTCCTGCGCGGCCCGGTGCGAACTCAGGTAGCAGATCTGCGCGCCGCCGCACTGCCAGGCCGCCACCTTGCGCACCGCGGCCTCGGCCGGGAGGTAGGACGCGAAGTCGCGCACGGACGGACCGCCGCGGCGAGACTGGCGGACCCGCTCGGCCCGCGGCTGGCCCGCGGCTGCCGCATGCATGATCGCGGTGCCGTGCAGGAACACCATGATGTTCACGGCCGTCATCCTGCCGCAGGCGGCCGGCCGGGGCAGCGGTTAGCGGTGGCGGCCGCGGTGGGCGGGCAGGACCGCGCCGATCAGCCAGAGGATCGGGAAGATGAAGCCGATCAGGCCGAGGATCCAGTGTCCCTTGCGGAACGTCAGCACGCCGAAAACGACCAGCAGTACCAGGTAGATGACCGATAGCAGGATCCAGCCCATGCAGTTCAGCTCCCCTCGGGACCACCGCCTGCCGGCCAGTCTCGTCCCGCCGGTGCCGGACCGGCTCACCCGCAACGGATGAAATTCAGTACAAACCCGAGCCCTCCGGGTCACCATGCAGCGCGCGCAGGGACCGGGCGAACTGGTACAGACGGCTGCGGGAGTACTCGTTCTGCTCGGTGCCACCGCCCCGTGAGCGCTCGGAGTCCATGGCCGTCCGGACGGACTGCAGCGCGCCCAGCACGTCGTCGACCCGGGCCCGGCTGTCCTCGTCCGGGGCCGTTTCGCGCATCCGGTACAGCGTCTGGGCCAGGTCATCGGCCCGGCGCTGGATATCCACCCAGCGGGCCTGAGCCTGGCCCTGGGCCTGGCCGGCGCTGGGCCATTCGACCGATGCCATCGCGTCGTGCAGCGCCGAGCCGCGGGCGTACACGTCGGTGACCGCGGCCTGCCACTGGCCGGTCACCGCCGACCGCTTGCTGGACGCCCGGGCGATCAGGATGAACACCAGGCCGGCCACCACCACCAGGGCGAGAATCAGCCACAGCCAGGCCGGGGTGCTCGTGCTGGTGCTGCCGGCCGACGTCGGGGACGGGGTCGGTGCGGCGGTCGTGGCCGCCGGTGAGGTCGGGGCGGCCGTGGT
>Ga0335085_10012792_pt1 | contig 12340 bp, 8 predicted proteins | sample Lox_Sample_45_FD_206712 | JGI IMG/M metagenome (GOLD analysis project Ga0335085, IMG submission 206712) | Soil microbial communities from Loxahatchee National Wildlife Refuge, Florida, United States - Lox_Sample_4.5 | ecosystem: Environmental > Terrestrial > Soil > Wetlands | place: USA: Florida...
GCGCGCACCATCTGGAAGACACGTTCAAGCGGGTGGTGTCTCCGGATGCAGTGGCGGCGGTGATTGCGGAACCGGTGCTGGGAGAAGGGGGATTTGTTGCGCCGCCAAAGGAATTCTTCGCGGTTGTGAAAGAAATCTGCAAGAAATATGGAATTGTGTTTATCGCGGATGAAGTGCAATCGGGCATCGGACGAACCGGAAAGATGTTCGCGATTGAACACTACGGCGTAGAGCCGGACATCATCACGACGGCGAAATCGCTAGGCGGCGGGTTGCCACTGGCGGGAATTACGGGGCGCGCGGAAATTATGGATGCGCCGCAACCGGGCGGGTTGGGAAGCACGTTCGCGGGCAATCCGCTTTCGTGCGCAGCGGCCCTGGCGGCGCTGGAAACGATTGAGAAGGATGGATTGCTGGCGCGGTCGACAGCGATTGGCAAGCGGTTCGAAGAACGCGCACACAACTGGCAGAAGAAGTGGCAATTAATTGGCGACGTACGTGGGCTGGGAGGAATGTGCGCGATTGAACTGGTGCGCGACCGCGAAATCAAACAGCCGGCGGACACCGAGACGAAAGAACTGGGAACGTACTGCTACGAGCACGGATTGATGACGATTACTGCGGGAACCAAGAACAACATCATGCGGATTCTGGTGCCGCTGGTGGTGAGCGACGAGCAGTTCGAAGAGGGACTGGACGTGATTGAGGCGGGGCTCGCACAGATTGTGGAGAAGAAGCAGACCGTTGAGTCGCACGCGTAAAAGAGAAAGACGCAGCGATTAAGGGAAGAAGTCTCCGCGAACATGCGTTGCCGCAAGACGCGAGAAACAACTTGCGATCGACCATCGTTTTGATGTGAATGGTCGTGTAGTGCTATTCGCTCAGGATGCTATAGCTGCAACAAAGAGCCGGTCAGGCGAAGGACGCAATCGGCTTGGCCAAGCGAACGAAATCTTCGTAGGCCATGCGCACCGCGTCATGGTGGGTGCCTGCGTTAAAGAAGACTACCGTGTCTTTCGCCAGCGATTCATGAACGTAGACGGGAAGATTGTAGAGCGCGCCGAACGGGGGCATGGCGCCAAGTTCGCAATCGGGGAAAAGTAGACTGAATTCTTCCTCGGTGGCGAGGCGGACGGGCTTGCCGACGACGGCAGCGAGTTTGTCCAACCTGACATGCTGGGATCCCGGCAGAATCGCCAGGATGGTTTCCTCGTTCAGCAGGCCAGCGCGCAATACCACGGTCTTGGCCACCTCTCTGCCGGAAATTTGCATGAGGCTGGCGGTACCTTGGGCTGTGTAGGTAGTGGGATGTTGAATCGATTGATAGGGAACGTGGTTGGAATCCAGATAGGACTTCAGACGCTGAGGAACACTCATGGGAGTACTCCTTTCGACCAGGTCTTCGAGGGGAGTATAGACCTTCGTGAGGGACGGTGAAAGTGCCGCGGGAGCACGATCTGGCACGACGATTCAGCTATAGAATTTCGACGATTTCTTCGTAGCGCTTGAACGGCGGGATCAGGTACGCACCCGCCATTTCCGTACGGGCCCAGGTGAGCATTTCGCGGGCGACTGCGAAGCCACGATCGCGAGCGGAAGCTCCGGCCTCTTGCATTGATTTGAGGAGCGGTTCGGGAATGACGATGCCGGGAACTTCATTGTTGAGGCGGAGAGCTTGCTTATAGCTGTTCAGGGGCCACACCCCGATCAGCACCGGAATGGCTGGTTGGCCGCCGAGTTTTTTCACGAAGGCGTGCCAGTGTTCGGGATCGAAAAGTGGCTGGGTCATCGCGAAATGAGCACCCGCTTCGACTTTCGCGTGGAAGCGCGCGATTTCGTTATCCAGATCATCGGCCATGGGATTGAGAGCGACGCCAATGGTGAAGTTGGTTTGGCCGCCAAGAGTTTTGCCAGCCCAGTCGGTACCCTGATTCAGACGATGAAGAATTTTGGTGAGGCCGACGGAATCAACTTCGTAGACACCACTGGCTTCGGGATAATCGCCGACCGACGGCGGATCACCAGTGATGCCGAGGACGTTGCGCACGCCGCCCACGGTCCAGGCACCCAAAAGCATAGCTTGGAGACCGATAATGTTTTGATCGCGTGTGGTAAGGTGCGGAACCGTTTCTACGCCACGGGCTTCTAGAGCACCGGCGACGATGAGCGCATCCATGCCGACGCGAGCCATGGCGCCGGAGTTGATGTCGATGGCGTCGACTTTTTGCGAGGCCATGACCTTGTCGACCTGTTCATAGATGCGATCGAGAGAAATTCCCTTGGGCGGATCGATTTCGACGGAAACGACGAATTCTTTTTTCTGCAGTTTCTTCCAAAGCTTACTTTCTGGCTCGCGCTCCGCAATCGGAGGGGCGGGCTGCGCACTGGTGACGACGGCAGCTTTGGCGTGGGCATGCGCGGGCCGCAGCGACTTGACCACTTCGGCCATGGCGCGGATGTGCGCGGGTGTGGTGCCGCAGCAACCGCCAAGAATACGCACGCCGATATCAGCGGCTTCGCGGGCATATTCGGCGAAGTAAGCGGGGGAAGATTTGGGATAAACGACGCGATCCCCTTCGCGCTTCGGAAAGCCGGCGTTCGGCATGCCACAAACGTTGCCTACATTCACGCTGACAAGTTCCTGAAGGATGGGCAAAAGAGATTGCGGGCCCAGGGTACAATTTGCCCCAATGGCCTGAACGTTTTTGTCCTTAAGCATCGAGGCGGCGAGCAGAGGAGTGAGGTCACCGTAGATGGTGCCCTCTTCGGAAAAAGTGAGCTGGGCAATGACGGGCAGAGAAGAGAAAGAGCGGATGGCGTCAATGGCGAGCAGCAATTCTTCGATGTAGGAAAACGTCTCCAAAATAAAGAGATCGACGCCGCGTTCTTCGAGGGCGAGGGCTTGCTCGTGGAAGACAGCGAGGATTTGCTGAGGCTCGGGGTGACGCGCTTGAACGCCGATGCCCAGAGGACCGATGGAGCCGGCGATAAGAACTTCGCGCGCGGCGGATTCGCGTGCCTCGCGGGCAATTTTGACGCCGCGGCTGTTCAAGCGTTGGACGTCGTCACCGAGACCGAGAGGAGCGAGCTTGAAGCGATTGGCGCCGAAGGTGTTGGTTTCGATGATTTGCGCGCCAGCTTCAATATAGGACTGATGAACGCGGAAGACGGCTTCCGGCTCCGTGGTGTTGAGTTCGTCAAAACAGCGCACGGTGCCCACGGATTCGTACAACATGGAGCCCATAGCGCCGTCGGCGATGAAAATGGAATTTTTGAGACGCTCGTTAAAATCCTCGATTTTCACTGTTCATTCCCGTGTGCTTGGATTTGCGTGGCAGCCGTTAGCGTTTTTGTTCCATGAGTCCGGCCACAGTGCTCATAAGATCGTATTTGGTAAGAATTTCGAAATGGGTGTCGTCCATTTCAACAAAGACCGCAGGATTTTCATGGCTCAAGAGATAGGTGATCCGTTCGACCGGAGCGTTCTTAGGAATTTTGGGCAAGGGTTTGGCCATGACTTCGCGTACCACAAGCTTGCGCAGATCTTTGCCTTGTAGAGCGAGCGTAAGAATCTGGTCTTCGTAAACGGTGCCGATGGGCAGGTTTTCTTCGAAGACCGGGACCTGCGAAATGTCCTGCTCCTGCATGGTTTTCAGCGCGTGAAAGACGGTCTGGTAGGGACGCGCGATGATGAGATCGCGAACCTTGCCGGCGCTTTTCTTGGCAGTGACGACTTCCGCGGCGGTGATGGGCACACTGGATTCGACATAGCCGCGTTCGCGCATCCATTCGTCGTTGTATACCTTGCTGAGGTAGCGCATACCGGTATCTGGCATGAGGGCGACGATAAATGCTTCGGGACCCAGAGTTTTCGCCAGACGGAGCGCGCCAGAGAGGCAGCCGCCACCGGAACCGCCGGTGAAAATACCTTCCAGTTTCGCTAAACGGCGAGCGGCCACGAAACACTCTTCATCATTAACCTGGATGACGTCGTCGAGAACGTTCATGTGCATGGTGGTGGGAAAGAAATCTTCACCGATACCTTCGACGACATACGTGCGGGCCTTGGCGATCTTGCCGGTTTTATGAAAATCGTAGTAGAGAGAGCCTTCCGGATCGACACCGAGAATTTGGACTTTCGGATTTTTCTCTTTGAGAAATTCGCCGACACCACTGATGGTGCCGCCGGTGCCCATGCCGCAGACGAAATGCGTGATTTTGCCCTCGGAGTCTTCCCAAATCTCGGGGCCGGTGGTTTTGTAGTGGGCTTCGGGATTCGTGGGATTGTCATACTGGTTCGGGTAATAGGAGTTGGGAATTTCGCGGGCGAGTTTTTTGGCAACGCTGTAATAGCTGCGCGGGTCTTCGGGCTCGACGGCGGTGGGGCAAACGATGACTTCAGCGCCGAGAGCCTTGAGCAGATCCACTTTTTCTTTGGACTGCTTATCGGTGGTGGTAAAGACGCACTTATAGCCACGGACCGCAGCAACGAGGGCCAGGCCCATGCCAGTGTTACCGCTTGTGCCTTCGATGATGGTGCCGCCGGGCTTGAGCAGGCCCTTCTTTTCGGCGTCGTCAATCATGGTGATGCCGATACGGTCTTTGACGGAGCCGCCCGGATTGAGCATTTCGGCTTTCACCCAGATTTGCGGCTTGAGCTCGGCAGCGATGCGGTGAAGACGTATCAACGGCGTCCGCCCCATCGCCTCAAGGATGTTGTTACAGCGCATCGTGATTGTCTCTTTGCCGGGCCATACACACGCGATTCAGCCCTGTGCGATACTTCGTTTAAGTTTAGCATGCGAGCAGAAAGCGCACGGAACGACAGGACCGCGGGAGGAGCCAAAATGGCAAGACAGAATTTTGCGAGCGGGACGCAGTGGGAACCGATCGTAGGGTATTCGCGGGCGGTGCGAATTGGGAATCATATCAGCGTGTCTGGCACGACGGCGACGGGTCCGGACAACCAAATCGTGGGGATCGGTGATGCGTATGCACAGACCGTGCAAACTATTCGAAATATTGAGGCGGCGTTGACGCGAGCGGGCGCGAGTTTGAAAGATGTGGTACGGACACGCATGTTTGTGACGAATATTGATGACTGGGAGAAGTTTGGGCGCGCGCACGGCGAGTTTTTTAAGGACATTCGGCCGGCGACGTCGATGGTGGAAGTGAGCCGACTGATTGCGCCGGAGATGCTGGTGGAGATCGAGGCGGAGGCGGTGGTGGAAGAATGAGCGAGCAGAAGGCGCTGTACGACAGTTTTATTGCGGAGTACTACGACAGTTCGCCGATGGTGGCGGAACGAAAGCAGGACGTGTCGTTCTACGTGGGCGTGGCGCGGAAATACGGCGATCCGGTATTGGAGTTGGGCTGCGGGACGGGGCGCGTGACACTGGCAATTGCGGAGGCGGGCCATCGCGTTATGGGGCTGGACATTTCGGAGAAGATGCTGGAGCGCGCCATCGAAAAGCGTAGCGCTTTGCGGCGAGAAGCGCGGGAACGCGTACATCTGGTGCAAGGGGAAATGACGGACTTTGCCCTGGGGGAGAAATTCCGAACTGTGATCATTCCCTTTCGGCCATTTCAGCATTTGCTGGTGACGGAAAAGCAAATGGCGTGTTTGCGGTGTGTGCGCGAGCATTTGGCCGCCGGAGGGCATTTAATTTTGGATTTTTTCCAGACGGACCCGGAGCGGATGCATGACCCGATGTTTCAGAAGGAGTCTCTGCTGTTGGAATATGAGTTAAAGGATGGCCGGCGCGTGGTGCTTTCCGAACGGACGGCGCAATTTCATCGGGCGTTGCAAAGGAATGATGTGGAGATGATATTTGATGTGACCCATCCGGACGGAAAGAAAGAGCGGTTGGTGATGGCGTGGACACTGCGCTATTTTTTCCGATATGAGGTGGAGCACCTGCTGGTGCGGTGCGGTTTCCGCGTGGAGGAGTTGTACGGGAGTTTCGACGGCGCACCATTGGGGGATAATTCGCCGGAAATGATTTTCGTGGCTGGAGCAGCGTAGTGGCGGGAATTGTACGGAGGTCTGGAAGTTAGATGGGGATCGAAGTTAGCGGACGACCTCCTTCCTGCGTCAGGGCCAGCAGAAGGCCCGTCCCTCGAAAGTGGTCTGGCGATAGGGTTTGGGGACCAAGACTTCTTGGTTGAGGTCCTTCGCCCATCCTCATCGGACGGGCGAAGGACGACAAGGCGGCGGGAGTTGTGCGAACCCCTACCAGTGAACGCGAATGCGGTATTTGAGGACGGATTCGCCGTTGGGTTTTACGGGGACGTTGAATTGGGCGGCGAAGGCTTCCGTCTTTTTTGCAGGATAGGTGGAGTTGAGAATTTCCCAGTCGCCGCCGATGGGTTCATTGACTTCCACGTTCACGGGAACGTCTTTGTGATTGCGTAGGGTAATTTCGAATTCCATTTCGTAGACGTTGGAAGCGATTTTCTTGAAATCGGTCTGCTTGCGTTCGGCCACGACGTCGAAGGCATTTCCGATTTTCACGGTGACAAATTCGTCTTTGGGCGTGTGGTCAATGTGGTCTTCGCCGATGAAGAGCAAGCCGCCTTTGGAATCCTTCTGATAGACGCGAAGATTGCCACCAGGAAGCGGGATGCCGAGTCCGGCCTTCTCCTCATTCTTGAATTTGTAGAAAACCTGAACCGCATCTTTCAGGGGAGAGCCGGGATTCTGGGCATTGCGATAATAGAAATTTTGGCCATTCACGACGAACAGTTTCTGAACGGGAATACCACTGCCTTCCAGGAGGCTGATCTGCTTGGTTTCCTTATCTTCCACGGAAGTGCGGCGGCCCAAAGAATACAAATGATATTCGCTGAAATTCTCTTGCACGAAGCCGCCGGCGGCTTTTGAGGCAGGAGCATTGGCGACCATCTCCAGGGCACGATATTGATCCCTTTGAGGTAAACGATTTAAATCACCGGCAACGAGTTGCAGTTTGGCGTTGTGAAAGGCGGTGCCGGAATTATTGACGAGCGTAACCCAACCGTCGAGATCGGCGGCTTTATCGTCGCGGCCCACGGTGAGGACATAGTCGGCATTCCAGGAGAGATTACCGGCAAGATAAGAGGTCTCGATGGATTGTTTGCGAGAGCCGGAATTTTCCAGGGACATTAGGAGCGTGGGGCGGTCATACAAGTTCGCCGGCACTTCTGGGAAGCGGTAACTTTCCCCGTAGACACCGGTAACGATGTCGTTGCCGATCTTCCAGACGGGGCCATTGTTGTTAGCGAGAAGAGTGGCTTTGATTTCCTCGTGCTTGGTGGTGCCGTTGTCCATGTAGGTGCGCACGAGGGTAACTTCCTTGCCGACGTATTTGTTAAGGAGTTTATTGGGTTCGAGGAGATCGTATTCGTAGTTTTGCTCGAGCACGCCGACTTTGTCGGGCTCCGTGAGCGAACGAAAGTGAACCGTGGCGGGATTGACGGTCGCCGCGATGTCCATGAATTTCAAGCGGAAGGTGCCGCTGGGCAGGAGCAATTGACGGACATCGCGAACGAGCGCGATGTTGGAGTTGTAAACCGTGACGGCAAGATCAGTCTGATCATTGAGCGAAGTGGATTGGTCGGCAGCGGGATTTTTCTCTTGCGCGCCGGCTTTGCCGGCCTGGTAAGAGGGGACCAAAGCCGCGGCACCGGCCAGCGCGATTACCGCGCCTGCAGTGGCCCAACGACGAGTAGCGCTTTTGGAAAGCCGGGAAGTGTCCATGAAAGCTCCTTAATCAGAATTGGCGTTCTCCGTTAGAACGGGCCTGAGCAAATTACTTGCAGCCGCGCTACTCATTGGCCACCGGGTTCCAGGTGGCACCGCCGTCGGTGGTTTCGAAGCTGTGGCGGTTGGGAACGTCCCAGAGGGAAGCGTGGAAAGCGTCCGTGGCGTGGATCCCGCCGAGATCGCCGGAGATAGGAGAAGGGAGTACTTTCCAGTGTTTACCGCCGTCGGTAGTGAGAAGCAGAGTACCGGATTTGCCGACAACCCAGCACACGTTGTCGGAGGTGGCCGAGCCCGCGGTTAAATCTGCGGTTACCGCGGTTTCTTGCAACTTCCAGGTTCTACCGCCATCGGTGGTGCGTTCGATTCGGCCCGCGTCACCGAGGCGCCATGCGTGCTTTACACCGGGGGCGATCACAAAACGAGGATCACCAACCGCTATCTTCAAAAGAGCCGCCGCGTCTCTTTGTTTAACAGAGAGAGCCTTCGAGGAAGTGGCGGCATCGAGTTCCGGCGTGGCGGCCTGCACCTGCACTTGTTCCGCAGAGGCAGAAGGCTGCACGATCTCGTTCTGGGATTTCTTTTCTTCACGAGCAGCAATGGCCGCAGCGCCCCCGATGACCGCCGAAGGTGCGGATTCTTTTGGCGCGTTCCCAGCGACGTAACCGGAAGCGGAGGAAGCAGGAGGCGGCGCCACAGCCGGATACGCGTCCTTGCGCCTGGCGGCCGATAAATCGTTCTTAAGAGAAGACCGGGCGGGGGATGCGGACGATTCCTCGGGCTTGGCGCGAGCCAGCGGAGCCGGTGGCAAGGGTTTTGACGGCCTAACAGAGTCGGCGGTGGCGCCCGGGGGTGGCTCTGGCTGGCGCGGTTGCGTGAGTGCGGCGGGTGGAGGAGAGAGAGGCCGCACGGCCGTCGAACGGTTTTCCGCCATTTGGGAGGTGGCCAATTGCTGAGCGCGCTGCTGGCGAATTTCGCGAACGCCAACAAAAACGATGACCGCCGCAGCAATAGCTCCGATCGGAGCGAGCAGGTGCCATGCCGCGCGATTTCGCAACCTGTGCGGCGGCGACGCGGAAGCAGAGACTGAGGCGGCGGAAGAAATTGTCGAAGCGGGTTGAACCGTTGAGCGCGGCGCTGACGCCCCTTTCGCAACGGCGGCGACGCCAATGGATTCGAATACGCTTTGGTTCTGCCAATCTTCCACCGGGAGATTTTCCGTTTGTTCAACGAGGGCCAGAATTTCCTGGCAACGAGGGCACGCGGCGATGTGCTGTTTCCAATGGGCGATTTCGTCGAGAGAAAGCGTGCGGTCGTGATAAGCGGCAAGAAGTTCGGCATCCGGGCAAACGGAATCAGGAGAGGCGTTGTGCAGATGCCGGGCGAGTGCGCGTTGAAATAGCTGATCGCGGTCGTCAGTGGGCATAGCGCTCTCCTTCCTTAGAATGATTCAGGAATCGTTTCTTGCAAAGATTCATGACGATTCCTCTCGAGTGGCATCGGGCTTGGAGGAAGACTTCTCCGGAAAGATCTGGCGGAAGTCGAGGGGAGCTTCTTCCGCGGCATATTGCAAGCAGAGCAAAATTTCCGCGTCGCTCAGAGGTACGCCGCCAGACTGACCACCGGCGCGAAGGAATTCTTCGACCTTGGCACGCAACTCACGGCGAATGCGTTCGAGGTTGCGCGAGGCGCTGGATTCGTGCTCTTCGAGCGATCGGCCGATTTCCGCCAGGGTCTGTTGCCTTGCGTAATAAAGCTCCAGACGTTGGCGATCTTGCGGGTTTAGAGAGCCAAGGGCTTCATCGAGAGCCGCCAGGAATAGCGATAGATATTCGTTGCGGTGAGGATCGAGCGAGGGAGTCGGAACAATCTGCGTGGGAAGCAACTTCTCTGGTTCGCCATCCTGGCGATCAAGGGATTCCCACCGGCGGCTTTGCCGGATGCGATCGATGTGGCGCTGCGCAAGGACGGTACGGAGCCAGGTCTTCAAAGAGCTGCGGCCGTGGAAATAGCGGAACAGCGATGCCTCGCCGCGCTCGCCGTCGACCAAGCCAAACAGCTCAGCGAAGAGAGAATCCGCAAGTTCCTGAGGGTCTGTGCCAGAACGGCTGCTTTTTGTGATGCTGCCAGCAGTGGCACGAAGGTAACCACGATAGGTTTTGACGAAGTGTTCCCAAGCGGTCTCTGAGCCGTGCATGCACGCGACCGCTAGAACCAGATCGTCGACGTGGAGGGTCTCCAAGTATTCACCTACGCGCTGACGGTCAAGCGGGCTTTGTGGAAAACGCTTGGCGATGCTGCATTCGACCGCAGCGAAAAATTGAGCCTTGCTGAGGCTCCAAGCCGCAGAAGCGGAATCGGCGAAAAGAGAGTCCAGGCGGGGAGCCAGTTCGCGCAGAAGCGCGGCCAGTTGAGGCGGAGAGATGGAGGGCGAATCGTGAGGCACGGGTATCCTAAGACAATCCTTAACTCCCTTATTTCTATATCTTGCAAGGCCTCAGTGCAACCAACGTCTGGGGCAAGGGGTGCATCAAAGAACATACCCCCTCGGAGGAACCGGTGCAGAAATCAGGTCTATGTCCCGCGAGTTGCGGTATCCTATGGGGTGTTGCGCTCTCCGTCCCGCAACGAAATTTGCCTCTGCGGGTTAATCCCGGTAGTTTTTCGTCCTCAAGTGTGCTCTCGCGGTCGTCATTAGCGAGTACGCGTCTTTAGTACGAAAGTCCTATTCGGCAGGTTTCGGCGAGTCAGTACGCTCGTACTGGCACCAAGAACCTTCCGAGTAGAGAGCAACTTGATTCACCGGCGATCAAGTTCCGGGAGGAACTTTTGCATGAGGCGGCAAGCGGATGACCACAATGATCGCTGATCCACCACGTAGGACCTCATTGGGCGTTGGATTCAACGCCAATCGGGGCCGGACTGCGCCAAGCACCGAAGCATGGAAGCAGCATATCGGGAGCAAGCCGATACCCGCTCGGCTGGCCTTGTTACCGGAACAGAAACCAAACTGGGGCCGGGTGGGCGCCAGCGCGGTCCTACAAATATCAGTTTTGGCATTTTTCGTTTTGGTTCCCCTGCTGTACCCCGAGGGAATGAAGACCGCCCTACACTTTTACAACACCACGCAAATCGCGCAGCCGATGACGGAAATTCCGGTGGCGCCGCCACCGCCGAAAGTAAAGACGCCTACGCCGAAGGTGGAAGCGAAGCCGGAGGTGCCGGTGGAGCCTCCGAAATTGAATCCGCAGCAACCGCACATCTTTGCGAACCTGGCGACACCGAAGACGGTGCAGCCAAAAGTAAAGCTGGAAGAGAAAGCTCCGGAAATCAATCAGACATTCGAAACCGTAAAGATTGACGCCAAAGAAAACGGACCGAAGCGCCCGAAGGATGACGTGAAAGTGGGCAATTTAACGGGTAGCGCGGCACCAGCCACAGTAAATGCCCCAGTTGAGAAGGTACAGACGGGCGGGTTCGGCGACGAGAACGGCATTGCGGGCAAAGGAGATCCAAAACACGCGACGAATGTGAACCGCCTGGGTTCGCCAGCATTGCCTGGCGGCGAAGGCTATGGAAACGGCACTGGAGGCAAAGAAGGAATCCGCGGAACGGTGGCCAGCACAGGATTTGGAAATGGCACAGCGACACCACCGACGGGAAGCGGAAAGAAGGGCACCGTAGTGGCGGGCGGCTTCGCGGCAACGGATACGTCGACCGAGGCTCCGAAGAAGAAAGCCGCCGGGGGACCCGCAGATGCCGCACCAGAGATCATCGAGAAGCCGAGGCCGGAATATACCGCAGAAGGACGCAGTATGAAGATCGAGGGAGACGTCCGGCTGGATGTAGTGTTCCTGGCAAACGGCACCGTGCAAATGAATCGGGTAGTGAGCGGACTGGGGCACGGACTGGATGAGGCTGCGATCCGTGCCGCACAACAAATCAAATTCAAACCGGCAAAGCGTCAAGGCGAGCCGGTGGATTACCCGGCCGTAATCCGAATCGAATTCCGGCTGGCCTACTGAGGGAGAATGATCATGCGAACGTTGTCGAAGAATATCCTGGTGCTGTTCCTCGGTGTGTGCGCGAGCATTCCGCTGATGGCCGACACGCCGGCAGCTCCTCCCGCGGATCAGCCGCGGACGATGGACCAGGCGCTGGACCGAGTGATCAGCAACGAACAACATCTGTACGGGCAGATGCGCAACTATTCACCGCTGGTCGAAACATACATTCAGAACCTGCGGCCCGACAAAGATCTGGGGCAAGTGCCGGCCGGGGACAAGTACTTTTTGGGACGCGCGAATTTTCAGAAGGGCGTGGACCTGGTGCCTTTGACAGACACGTCGAACAAGGGCAAGAAGCTGTTCGGCTCGGTGGGTAACTTCTTCAGTTTTGCAATGCAGTATCTGCCGGACGGCTTTTTGCAGATGATCTTCATCGACACGAACGGATTCGACAAGCAACACTATAAGTTTGACTATGTGCGCCGGGAATTTCTGGGTGAGGTACGCTGCCTGGTTTTCGACGTGACACCTGCACAGAAGAACAGCAAGGGGCGGTTCCTGGGACGGATTTGGGTGGAGGATCAAGATTTTC
>Ga0335085_10012793_pt1 | contig 12340 bp, 13 predicted proteins | sample Lox_Sample_45_FD_206712 | JGI IMG/M metagenome (GOLD analysis project Ga0335085, IMG submission 206712) | Soil microbial communities from Loxahatchee National Wildlife Refuge, Florida, United States - Lox_Sample_4.5 | ecosystem: Environmental > Terrestrial > Soil > Wetlands | place: USA...
GCGCGGCGATCCGGTGCAGCTTCATGGCCGGCCCGCGCCCGCCGATTGATCCCGGGCGAGCTTCAGGAAGACCTCTTCCAGGTCGGTTTCCCCGTGCCGCGCCTTGATGGCCTCGGCCGTCCCCTCCGCCACGATCCGGCCCCGCTGGAGAAAGATGATCCGGTCCGACATCTCCTCCATCTCCCGCATGTTGTGCGACGTATAGAGCACGGTGAGGCCGGCCGCGCGGCGGATTTCCTTGATCAGCGCGCGGGTCTTGTCCGCGATGTCCGGGTCGAGGCTCGCGGTCGGCTCGTCGAGGAACAGCACCTGCGGCTCCGTGAGGAACGCCTTGGCGAGCGAGAGGCGGGTCATCTGGCCGGAGGAGAGCTTGCGCGTGACCTTCGTCCGGAACTCCCCCATCTCCATCTGCTTGACGACGTCGTCGATGCGGGACGCGATCCGGTCCAGCCCGTAGAGCCGGGCGACGACCCGGAGATTCTCCTCGACGGTCAGGGACTGCGGCATCGAGACGTAGGTCGAGGAGAAGTTCACCCGGCCCAGGATCTCCTCCCGGTGGCGGTCCAACGGCAGGCCGAACATCCGGATCTCCCCGCCCGTCGGCGTGATCAGCCCCAGCAGCATCTGGATCGTGGTGGTCTTGCCGGCGCCGTTCGGCCCCAGCAGGCCGAGGATCTCGCCCTTGCGGATCTCGAACGACACCCCGTCCACGGCCGTGAACGAGCCGAAGCGCTTGGTCAGATTGCGGACTTGGACGATGGGTTCAGTCATGGATCGTTGACGCGGCGATCAGAACAGGAGCTCGGACAGGTTCGCGCTTTCGTGGCACGTGAGGCACTTGCGGCTCAGGACCTTGCCCTCGTACTCGGCCTTCCCGTCGTGGCACCGGAAGCAGTCCTGCTCGCGGTGGGCCTTGACCATCGTCGCCTCGATCGCCGCCTTGTCCGCCTTGGGAATGTCGTCCATATGGATGTGACCGCGCGGGACCACGATGGGGTAGCCCTTGTACGGCTTCGCGTGGACGACGGCGGCATGGCAGGTCGTGCAGCCCTCGCCCTTGCCGCGCTTCTCGAAGGCCTCCATGTGCTTGCGGTGCGCCATGATCAGGCCGGCCTTCTTGAGCGGCCCCGGGAGGTCCCGCTCGGCGATCTCCGAAATCCGCAGCATGTTCCGGTGGCAGGACAGGCAGACCTCGGAATGCACGGTCGCCTTGAGGTCCTCCGGCTTCTTGGGGGTCCCGAAGAACGTGACCAGCACGTCGTGCGTGCCCTTGACGACCTTGTCCTGCACGAACCCCTCGAACGTCGGCCGGACGTGGCAGGCCACGCAGGTCACGTCCTTGTGCGAGGACTTCACCCAGGAGTCATACGAGGGCTTGATCGTGTGGCAGGTGGCGCAGAAGGTCGGCGCGTTGGTGAGCGGGATCGCGACGGCGCCCGCGACCGCCCCGAGGACCGCCAGCGCGATCGCGATCAGGACGATCTTGGGCACCCGGAACTGCATTACCCGTGCCGGCCGCTCGCGCGCGGGAAGCGCTTCGTGATCACGTCGGCCACGCCGGCGACGTCGTCCGGGTCGAGCACGGGAATGCCTTGCGGGGTACGGTCGAGCGGCTTGTTGGACACCATCGCCAGCAGGCCTTCGGGCGAGACGTCCACTTCGCCCACGTGGTCGCGCACGACGACGATCTTGGGATACCCCTCGTTCTTCCACCCCTCGGCGATGATCAGGTCGATCCCTTCGCGCACGTAGCGGGCGCGCAGCTCCTCGACGCGGACCTCCTCGTCCACGTCGGTGAACATCGCGAGACTGCCCTTGGTGGTGACGATGACGGTGCTGGCGCCGGCCTGCTTGTGGCGCCAGGAATCCTTGCCCTCGGTGTCGAGGTTGAAGCCGTGGCCCGCGTGCTTGATCGTGGCGATGCGATAGCCGTCCTGGACCAGCGCCGCGATGAGCCGCTCGATCAGGGTGGTCTTGCCGCTGTTGGAGCGGCCGACGAAGCAGAGGATGGGCGGCAGCGACGGCGCCATCGTTCAGAACCCGCCGCCCAGGACCTGGACGTTCACGACGTCGCCCGGCTTGAGCTTCTCCACCTCGACCGGGATGTCGATCAGGCCGTTGGCCTTGACCATCGAGGTCAGGATGCCCGATCCCTGGCTCCCGGTCGTCCGCACCATCAGCATGCCCTTCTCCATCCAGAGAATGCCGCGGAGGAAGTGCCGCCGGTCGGGCCGCTTCGAAAACTTTTCCTGGAAGATCGCCTGGACGACCGGGCGGGCCAGCACCGCGCTGCCGCACATCTTCAGCATGGCCGGGCGCACCAGCTGCTCGAAGGTGACCATCGAGGAGACGGGGTTGCCCGGCAGGCCGAAGGCGAGGGTCTTGCCGATCTTGCCGAAGGCCACGGGCTGGCCGGGCCGGATCGCCAGCTTCCAGAAGTTCATCTCGCCGCCGAGCTCCTGGAAGACCGGCTTCGTGAAATCGTAATCGCCCATCGAGACGCCGCCGGAGAGGACCAGGAAATCGGCGTTCAGGCCCTGCCGGATCTTCGCCTTCAGGTCTTCGGGGCTGTCCCGGGCGATCCCCAGCAGCATCGGCAGCCCGCCCGCCTCCTGCACCGCCGCGGCGATGCCGTAGCTGTTCGAGTTGACGATCTTCTCCTCGCTGAAGCGCTCGTCGAGGTCGGCCAGCTCGTCGCCCGTCGAGAGGATCGCCACCCGCGGCCGCTGATGCACGAACACGAAGGGCTTGGCCAGGATGGCCAGCATGCCCGCTTCGGCCGGGCGGATGGCCTTGCCCTTGGGGATGATGCAGTCGCCCTTGCGGACGTCCTCGCCCTGCAGCCGGATGTTGGCGCCCTGCTTCTCTTCCTTGAAGACCTTGACGGTCGTCGGCGTGTTCTCGGTGTCCTCGACCTTCAGCACGGTGTCGGCGCCCTTCGGGACGGGCGCGCCGGTCATGATCCGGATGGCCTCGCCCTTGCCGACCGCCTTGGCGGGGAACTTCCCGGCGGGGACGTCTTCGACGACCGTGAGCACCGTCGGCGTCGTGACGGCGTGGGCCTGCTTGATGTCCTCGTAGCGGACGGCGAAGCCGTCCATCGCGCTGTTGTCCCAGGGGGGATTGTCCCGCTCGGCAACGATGTCCTCGCCCAGGACGCGCCCCATTGCGTCGAGCAGGCCGACCTTCTCCACCCCCAGCACGGGGACCGCCGCCAGGACGGTCTTCAGCGCGTCTTCCAGCCTGGTGAGATCGTCGTTCATTGCTTGATCGGCGAGAATCCGGGCTTGTTCTTGGGCGGCGCCGCCATCGCCTGGCCGCCCGCCCGCTTGCGGACGAACTCGTCCACCTTGTTGGCGATGTCGTGAAACGCCTGGGCCGTCTCGGTGTCGGAGCAGAACATCGCGTAGGGCTCGCCGGCGTCGCAGTGGACGCCGATCTCCGGATCGAGCGGGATGCGCCCCAGGAACGGCACGCCCATGTCGCGGGCCGCCGCCTCGCCGCCGCCTTTCTTGAAGACGTTGATCTCCTTGTGGCAGTGCGGGCAGCTCAAGCCGCTCATGTTCTCGACGATGCCGATGATCGGCAGCTCGCTGTCCTTGACGAAGTTGACCGACTTGCGCGAATCCAGCAGCGCCACTTCCTGCGGCGTCGTGACGATGACGCAGCCCGTCACGTCGCCGATCAGGTCCATGGTGGTCACCGACTCGTTGCCGGTCCCCGGCGGGAGGTCCACCAGGAGGTAGTCCAGCTCCTGCCATTCCACGCCGCCGATGAGCTGGTTGATGAACTCGTACTTGTAGGCGTCGCGCCAGACGATCGGGTCGTCCGAGTTCTGCAGCAGGAAGGCCATCGAGGCCACCTTGATGTTGTAGGCCTGGAACGGAATGATGCCGCCGTTCGCGCTGATCTTGAGCTTCTGGCCCTCGCCGCCGACCATCTTGGGGATGTTGGGCCCGTGGATGTCCATGTCCACGACGCCCACCTCCTTGCCCAGGAGCGCCAGGCTCACGGCCAGGTTCGTCGTGACGGTGCTCTTGCCGACCCCGCCCTTGTTGCTCATGACCAGGACCTTGTGGCGGATGACCGACATCCGCTTGTTCACGAGCCAGCGGCTGTGGCCCTCCTTGTCCTTCTGGCAGGTTTCGTTCTCGTCGCACAGCGCGCAGGCCCACAGGTAGGTGCAGGGCTGCGACGCCGAATGCTGGATGATGGGCAGTTCTCCGGGCATGGAATGCTATCTCCCTTGTATCTTGTCGACCGTGTGCTCGAGCACCGGCAGCACGACGCTCAGGTTCTCCCGGGCGCCGCGGGGGCTGCCCGGCAGGTTGATGATCAGGACTTCCTCGAAGACCCCCGCCGTGCCCCGCGACAGCATGGCCGTCTGCACTTTCTTCAGGCTCTCCTGCCGCATCGCCTCTCCGATCCCCGGAATCTCCTGCTCCACAAGCTCGCGGGTCACCTCCGGCACCACGTCCGTCGGCCGCACGCCGGTGCCCCCGACGGTCAGCACCACGTCCACCCCATCGCTTTCGCACAGCCCCATCAGGCCCCTCCGAATCGCCTCCCGCTCGTCCGACACCACCTGATAGAACGCGAGGCTCGCCGGGATGGACTCGACGAGCCGCACCAGTTCGGCTTTGCCCTTGTCCTCTTCCAGTCCCCCGGCGATCTTGCTGCTGACCACCAGGACTGCGACCCGGATCACCGCGGGCCGGCCGCGGCCGAAGTGGGGACAGATTTCAAATCTGTCCCCGTCGCCGCCGGCGCGACGTCCGGCGCCGGCCTCTTCTTCCCGAACAGCTTGGCGCCCACGATGCCCATCTCGTAGAAAGCGTACATGGGCACCGCCATGATGGACTGGTTGAACGGGTCGGGCGTCGGCGTCAGGATCGCCGCGATGACGAACGAGCCGACCAGGGCCCACTTCCAGTACCGGCGCAGCATCACCGCGTCCACCCAGCCCAGCCGGGCCAGCAGCGTGATGGCCAGCGGCAGCTCGAACATCAGGCCGAAGATCATCAGGAACCACAGGATGAAGCCCACGAACGCCGCAATGGACAGCTGCGGCACGAAGCCGGAATCGATCCCGTACTGGACCAGGAAGTTCAGCGCGAACGGCAGGACGACGAAATAGGCGAACATCAGGCCCAGGTAGAACGCGACGCTGCTGATGATCACGAACGGCAGGACGAAGCGCCGCTCGTGGGCCAGCAGGCCCGGCGAGGAAAACATCCAGGTTTCCCAGATGAGGTACGGCATCACCAGGAAGGCGGCGAACACCATCGAGGCCTTGACGTTGTTCCAGATGGCTTCGGCGGGCGAGAGGAAGATGAACGGGAGCTTCTCCAGCGCGGTCGGCTCCCATTTCATCACCAGCCGGCCCGTGGACAGCCACGTCGCCAGCTGGCCGAGGTTGCCGCTCTTGAGGATGCCGTCGAGGGTGTACTTGTCACTGAACTTGACGAAGACGAACGCGTTCTGCAGGGGGATGCGCACGACGTCCATGACCTGGACCGAGAAATAGAACGCGCACGAGAAGACGATGGCCAGGATGACGACGGCCCGCGTGAGCCGCACCCGGAGCTCTTCCAGGTGCTGGGTGAGCGGCATCTTCGGGTCTTCGAGCGGCGTGAAGACCCGGTCCTGGACGCCTTTGAAGAATTTCTGGAAGCGGCTGCTGGGCACCCCGACCCTCCCGACGGTCCCGCCCCTTACGGGTTGATGACGATGAAGAGGGTGTTGCCCTGGCGGTTGACCAGGAGGACCGCGTTCTCCTCCTTCTTGATCTTGGCGGCCGCCGCGTCGTAGTCCTTGACTCCCGCGACCGGGCTCCGGTTGACCTCCTGGATCACGTCGCCGCGCTGCAGGCCCGCCTGCTCCGCCGGGCTCCCGGCCTGGACGTGCGCGACCAGCACGCCGGTCGTCTTCGGACCGATGTTGAGCTGCGTCCTGGCCTCCTCATCGATCGCCTTCACCTTGAGGTCGGAGAGCACGTTCAGCGGCCCCTTGCGCGCCTCCGCGCTCTCCGGCGGGGCGGCGCCGGGCTCCGTGCCGCGGGCCAGCATGGCGTCGGCCGGGCGCTCGCCGATGTTGATCGTGAGCGTCTTCTCCTGCCCCTCGCGGATCACTTTCACCGGCACTTTGGCGCCCACCTGCGACTGCGCGACGCGGTTCCGCAGATCGCTGACGGTCTGGATGTCCTTGCCGTCGAACCCCACGATGACGTCGCCGCGAAGGACGCCCGCCTTCAGGGCGGGGCCCTGCTCGTTCACGTCGCTGACGAGGGCGCCCTTCTGCTCCTTCACCTTGAACGCCTTGGCCAGGTCCGGCGTGATCTCCTGGATGGCCACGCCGAGCCAGCCCCGGACTACCTTCCCCGTCTTGATGAGGCTGTCGGTGATGACCTTGGCCAGCGAGACCGGCACGGCGAAGCCGATGCCCTCGTTGCCGCCCGTCCGCGAGAAGATCGCGGTGTTGATGCCGATCAGCTCGCCCTTGAGGTTCACCAGCGCGCCGCCCGAATTGCCGGGATTGATGGACGCGTCCGTCTGGATGAAGTCCTCGTAATCCGCGATGCCGACGTTGCCGCGCCCCAGGGCGGAAATGATGCCCATCGTGACGGTCTGCGTGAGGCCGAAGGGGCTGCCGACCGCCAGGACGATGTCGCCGACCTGGAGCTCATCGTAGTTGCCCCACTTCAGATGCGGGAGGCCCGTGGCTTCGATCTTGATGATCGCCAGGTCCGTCTTCGGGTCCGCCCCGATGATCTTGGCCTGGTACTCCTTCTTGTCGGCGAGATAGACCTTGATGTCGGAGGCCCGGTCGATCACGTGGTTGTTGGTCACGATGTAGCCGTTGGGATCGATGATCACGCCCGATCCGCCCGACATCTCGGGACGGCCGGGAGGGCCGGGCGGGCCCTGATCGGGCTCCTCCTGCTCGCCGGGAGGGGCGCCGAAGGGGCCGGGCCCGCCGAACGGCCCGTTGGGTGGTCCACCGAAGGGACCGGGGCCGGGGCCGGGACGGCCGGGCGGGCCTTCATGGTCGCGGCGGCGCGGGTCGCGGGGCGCGCGCACGCGCTCGCCCTGCATGACCTGGATGTTGACGACCGCCGGTGTGACGGCCTTGACGATGGGGGAAAATCCCTGGACGAACTGCGGAGGCACGCCGGCCGCCGCGCCGACGGTCGCTGCCGGTGGAGTCAGCACCAGCGCCGCTCCTAGAAACGCCCCTGCCAGCCCGCTGCCAAAGAGAAAATTAATCTTCGCCTTCATGTGAATAAACCCTCAATGAACTCAAATGGATGATCGGACTTTACGCTGGTGCCATAATACCGCATACGCCGGGGGGTTTGCCACTGGCAAGTGCACACAAAAATGGAAGGGCCCGGCCCGCCTTGCGGCGAGACCGGGCCCCTCGTCACTGCAGAACTAGCGGGTCGTCAGCTTAGAACAGGATCGACCCCATCACGTAGCCCCAGTTCTGGTCGATGACCTGAGACGCATTGCCGAACCCGTTGCTCGCGCTGCCTTGCGTTCCACTGAATGTGGAATTATCCCCAGCGGCAGACTTGGTCAGGTACGCGCCTGCGAAGAAGTGGCCGTAGCCGAGCTCGAATTTGAACTTCTCCTTGAAGGTGTGCCAGTACTGGATGTCCAGCTCCGAACCCAATGAGGCTTCCTGGTTCGTCGCCTTGGAAACAAAGTACGCGGCCTGTCCGGCGCGGTACCAGTTGTCCGCCGTGTTGGCCAGCCGCATGATGTTCCAGTCGAACTGCAGCTTGCTGACCGGCGAAGGCTTCACGTCGAACTTGATCTGGTAGTTGACCATGTTCCGCCAGGACATCAGGTCCATGTACCCATAGTGGAAGTGGTTCGTCGGGTACAGGTTGTCGGCGCCGTTGTAGGTGCCCTTGCTGCCGCCGCAGGCGTTGTTGTCGCCGTTCGCCGTTCCGTTCGCGCACTTGTCGCCGGAGGCATAGTCGAACTCAAAGCCCAACCGCGGCTTCATCGGAACGGCGTCAAACGTGTAGCCGATCCGGGCCGCATGTTGGCTGGCATTGATATGGTCGCCACGGCTGCCCGTCACCTGGCCGGGAACACCCGCCACGCCCGCCGCCGTGCCGCAGTTCACTCCGGCCGAACTGCGCGAACAGGTGTCCATAATTGATCCGAACTGGTAGTTGCCTTCGTACGTGAAGTCCAAGCCGGCCTGCTTGCCGTTGATCCGGCCACCGAGGAAGTTACGCGTCTGGTCTGACGCCTGGGCCGTAGCGATCGTATTATTGGCTACCACCACAGGAGCCGCTCCAGCAACCATGTTCCGCGTATCCTGGAGCAGGAACCAATAGGGCTCGATCGTCCAGTTCTGGACCGGCTTGATCGTCACGTACGCCCCGTAAATGTCCTGGTTGTTGGCTGACTGGTTACAAGCGATGCCGGTACCCGGTTGAGCACCGCCGCAGCCTGCCGGGAAGAGAATGTTGTTGCCCGGGCCCGCGCCTTGGAACGTGGTTGCCGCATTGTCGACGATGCGGGCCCAGAAGACGTCCACATCAACCAGCTTCGTGGCCTGCGAGATCTTCACTGCATCGAACGAGTTGCCGACCTGGCTCCAGCCGAAGTCTCCGAAGAGCCGGTGATCGCCGTACTTGATCTCCTGGCGGCCCGCCTTCAGGCTGAGCCCCGACACCAGGATGTTGTTCACCTGCAGGTAGCCCTGATGCAGGTCCACACCGGTGTTGTTGGCATTGGTGTTGGAGACGCACTGCGCGCCGGTGGATGCGCCCCCTGCACCCCCTTGACACTCCGACCCGAAGGTCCGGGCGTCCTGGAGCTGCGCGAAGAACTTCACGTCCGGCGTGAGGTCATACGCGACGCTCACACGGATACGCTGACTCGCATAGCTGTCGTTGCCTTTTTGGGACTGGGGAAGACCTGCAGCACCAGCAGCCGGTGAAGTGCTGCCCCCTCTATTGAAGGTATCATTGGTCCGGAACTCATACCGCTCGCGGACTTCTCCGCCGATGGTCAGCTTGTCCGCATCCAAAACTGCGAACGCGGAATCGGTGGCGACCATCGTGCCTCCGACCGTGGCAAAGACGGCCAGGGCCATCCACCCCGAAAGCCTCAATCCTCTAAACATAGCGACCCTCCTGTTGGTTGTGCCCTGTGCCTGACTGTCTCTCTGTATCATTGTGCCTCTCCTCATATCAACCTATTTCTCTAAAAGTGCGCTCAGGCCTTCTTGACTTCCTCGGAAGATTCGGCCTGGTTCTTGATGGACTCTTCCGCTTCCTTCATGGACGATGTCAAATCCTGCTCGACCGCCTTCATTTCCGCCTGCATCAAATTCAACTCCGGCTCGACCGACCTTCTGACGTCCTCCGTGGCGTCCTTCAGGCCCTTGACCGCCCGGCCGACCTGCCGGCCCACCTCGGGCAACTGCTGCGGCCCGAAGAGGAGAAACGCCACCACCAGGATAACGAGAACTTCTGTGACACCCAGGCCAAACATGGCCGTGAAACTTTCTCTTACGTGCGGCTCGGCGCTTTTCCCGCATCCGGCTGCCCAGGCGCAGCCATGGACGCGGCCGCCGACGCCGGAACAGCCTGGGCCTCCAGTTGAGGCTCGGGCTCATGCACGGACTTCTTGAATCCCTTGATGGCCTTGCCGAGGCCTTCGCCCAATTGCGGGAGCTTGCCGGCCCCGAACACAATCAGGACGATCACGAGCACCAGCAGCAGCTCCATCCACCCGAAACCAAACACCGGCGATACTCCTCCTCCAGGAAGCGTGGATTTCCACGTCCTTATAAAATCGGGTCGGATGCTAGCATATGAATTTCCGTATTTGCAAGAAAATAATTTCCTAGGGGGTCCCTCCCCCTTTTTCGGCCAAGGCCGCCTCTTATTAAGGAGTTAAGAACGCGAACCGGTAGTACTCGATCTCCCGTTTGGCGCCGGCCGCCAGGAGCTCCTGAATCCTGGCCCGCTCGAAGCCCAGCGCCTCCAGATCCGTGACGGCCCCCAGCACTTCCTCCTCGCTCAGGTAGGCGATCGTGTCCGGGACCCCCGTCACGGGGAGTTCCTTGAGGAGGGCCGCCAGCTCGGCCTTCTCAGGCTCGGGGGCGTCCGGCCGGATCGGGTAGTCGATGGTCCGGCTGTAGGGGGACCGATAGGCCCCGTCCAGCGCCTTGAGGGTCTGCAGGGTCAGCCGGTCCCGCTCCCAGGGCTTGAGCGTCCGGGGGGAGGGATAGGTCTCCAGCAGATCCACGACCGTCATGAGATTCAAGCCCAGCATCCGGGAGACGAATTCCCGCTGCGGCTCGACGGTCACTTCCTTGACGCCCATCTGCTTCGCCACGGCCTCGCAGAGCGCGAAGTTCACCATAAAAGTGTATTGCCCCGCGTGGAGCCCGTAGCAGGGCTTGTCGGGGTCCATCAACACGTCCATCTCGGCGGCGCCGGCATCCAGGGCGGTGAAGCCTCCCCCGGAGGCCAGCAGGCGCCGGGCTTCCTTGATCGTGTCGAAGGCGCCGAAGTTCGCCGGCAGAATGGTCAGGTCGGCGATCGGCTTCATGAAGTCGGTGATGGTCTTCCGGTACGGCACGCGTTTCCAGTCAACGGGCTGGTAGTCCTTCTCCCAGATGATCTCGTCCAGAAAGGACGGCCCGTTCCGGAGCGCGGCCACATCCCGGGCCGCGAAGGCCCGCACGAACGCGGACCAGTCCTCGAACTCCCGGAACTTCTCGTGGCTGAGGTTCGGCTGGAGCCGCTCCTCGATGATCTCCCCTTCCTTGCGGAGCAGGATCTTGGTGCGGAGTTCGCTCCACAGCTCGTTGCAGAGAATCCAATGGACGCCGCCGTCCTTGACGCCGGACAGCTCCTGAACGTCCGCCTGGAGGGTGGACACCCGCTCGCGATGCGCCTGGAGATCGGGATGCGCCAGCGCGGCCTGGAGGGTGTCACGCTGGTCGTCCACCAGCACGTAGTGAATCTTCCGGTAGAGATCGCCGGCGGCGTCCAGCTGCTTGAGGTGCGAGAGGAAACAGGCCGCGAGGTTGCCGTTGCCGCAGCCCCATTCGTGGATCACGAGGGCCGGCGGCAGGCTCTTCTGCTTGGCCCAGTGATCGCGGAAGTCCAGGGCCAAGGCGTGCGCCAGCCGGTAGTCGGCGCTCGCCAGCGTCGGGTACGAGTCCCGGTCCCGCCCGTCCCGGAGCCCGTAGAACAGCGCGTTGAGGTGGACCTGCCAGTCGTCCACCGGCTTGAACTCGCCGATGCGCTGGGGAGGCGTGTCCTCGTTGGCGGCGACCGGGGGGAGAATGCTCATGGCGGGACGGATTCTAGCGAAGGGCCTTGACGCATAGCAAGTTTGTTTGATTAGATACCCCATGCCCGCGTCCGCCGGACCCTATCTTTCGGTCGTCATTCCGATCTGCAACGAACGGGACAACCTGGCCCCGCTGACCGGCCAGATTCTCAAGGCCCTGTCGGGGCAGGTGCCGTCGTTCGAGATCGTGTACGTGAACGACGGCAGCACGGACGGGAGCGGGCCGCTCCTCGACCAGCTCGCGCGGGACTACCCGGAAGTCCGCGCGTTCCACTTCGACCGCAACTACGGGCAGACCGCGGCCTTCGACGCCGGCTTCCGCCGGGCCGCCGGCGAGCTGATCGCCACGCTGGACGGCGACCTCCAGTACGACGCGCACGACATTTTGAAGCTGCTGCCCCTGGCGCAGCAGTACGACCTCGTCTGCGGATGGCGCCGGGACCGCCACGACACGCTCGTCAAGCGGCTGTCCTCGAAGATCGCCAACGCCATCCGCATCGCCGTCACGCAGGACGGCGTGCACGACACCGGCTGCTCGCTCAAAATCTTCCGCCGCCGGGTCGTGGAGCGGATTCCCCTCTTCGAAGGCATGCACCGCTTCTTTCCCGCGCTCGCCCGCATGCACGGGTTCACGGTGACGGAAACGCCGGTCGCGCATTTCCCACGGGCGCACGGCCAGTCGAAGTACGGCATCGGCAACCGGATCTTCAAGAGCCTGCGCGACCTGATCGCGGTCCGGTGGATGCAGCGGCGGTGCCTGACCTACCGCTACCGGGCATGAGCGCCGAAACCATCTGGCTCATCGTCGGTTTCGGCGGCCAGGGGCTGTTCTTCGGCCGATGGCTCGTCCAGTGGTTCCATTCCGAGCGGGAACAGGAGAGCGCGATCCCGCTCGCCTTCTGGTACCTCAGCCTGATCGGCGGCCTGATCACGTTCGCTTACGCCATCTACCGCGAGGACCCGGTCTTCATCACGGGCCAGGGCATCGGCACCCTGGTGTACGTGCG
>Ga0335085_10012794_pt1 | contig 12340 bp, 10 predicted proteins | sample Lox_Sample_45_FD_206712 | JGI IMG/M metagenome (GOLD analysis project Ga0335085, IMG submission 206712) | Soil microbial communities from Loxahatchee National Wildlife Refuge, Florida, United States - Lox_Sample_4.5 | ecosystem: Environmental > Terrestrial > Soil > Wetlands | place: USA...
CACCGGTGTTCGTCCAGGCTCTCTCGCTCTACCGGAAACACTTCGTCGCGCTGGTGCTGACCTGCGCGGTGGCGCTGTTGCCCGCGAACCTGCTCGCCGCGGGCGCGGTGGTCTTCGGCCTCGCCTCTTTGGGCGCCGGGGGAATCGGCGAGGCCCGCACGCACACCCGGCAGATCCAGGAGAAGCAGCAGGAGCTGCGTGAGAAGCCGCCCTCGACGCCCGAGGCGCAGGAGGCCCGCACTCGCCAGCTGGGTCGCGAGGCGTTCGAGGGAGGATCCGCGTTCGATCTGCGGGGCTCTCTCCGCAACTTCCTGCCGGTCGCCTACGCCACCGCGATCCTGGCCGCCATCCTCCTCGGCGGGCTCTTCTTGGCGCAGGCCGCCGCGGCGCCTCTGGTGCTCGATCTCGCCCAGGGCCGCGGCGCCGGCCCTGCCCAGGCCTGGGCAGCCGCCGGATCGCGCATCCGCGCCTCGATCGCCACCGCCGTGCCGGGCGCGCTGCTGGTGGCCCTGGGCGCGCTCTTCTTCGTGGTCCCGGGATTGATCCTCGCCGCCGGGTTCTCCCTGGCGGCCCCCATCGCGGTGCTGGAGAACGCCTCGGGCCGCGCCGCCCTGGAGCGCTCCTGGCGGCTGCTCCGCGGGCACTGGCGGCCGGCAATCCAGATGTGGGCGCTGATCGTCGTCTTCTCCCTGCTCGCCTCGCTGTTCGCCTCGCTCCTGCCCCCCGGCCCCTGGCGGCCGGTGGTGACCGCGCTGGTGTGCGTCGTCCTCTATCCTTTGCCCCTCACCGGCCTGATCCTGGTGTACCGGGACGCGACTCAGTACATGCGGCGGATCTCCGCCCCCGCGTAGTAGTGCGCGAGGATCTCGCGGTAGCTCTCGCCGCCCAGCGCCCGGGCCCTGGCGCCCCACTGGCAGAGCCCCACCCCGTGCCCGCTGCCCTTCCCCCGGAACACCGCCGTCTCCCCCTCCATCTCCACTTCGAAGAGCAGCGAGGGAAGCCGCCCGTATCCGAGGAGCTGGCGCAGCTCCACGGCGGGAAGCTGCCGGGGCCCGGCGGAAGTGGCGAGCGCGAGCACCTCCGCCCGCCCGCTGGCCGTGCGCGACTGCACGGCCACGCCGCGGATCCCGGCCTGCAGGCGCCCCGCCTTGCGCAGGGCGTCTTCGATGGCGGAGACGGCCAGCCGCACCGTCCATTCCCGGCCGTCGCCGTCCTTCTCCCCGCCGCGCAGGTAGGGCGTGGCGCCGGGCGCGAGGTGGAAGGCGGCCTCCCCGCTCTCGCTCACCCCTCCGCAGCTGGCGCTGAAGTACGCCGCGATCGGCGCCGCCCCCCAGGTCAGCACCTGGCCGGAGGTGGCCCGCGCGGCCTCCACCGCCGTGGCGGGCGGGTGGGCGGCGTTCTTGTAGACCTGGTCGAGGACGGAGGAGCCGAGGTGGGCGCGGGCCCCCGCGCCCTGGGCCACCTTCTGGGCCACGGCGAAGGTGCGCGCCGCCACCGCCTGGGCGCGCAGCGCTTCCCTCGGCCAGCCCTGGGGAACCTCGCTCGCCACCACCGCCGCCACGTACTGCTCGAGGTCGACCTCGTTCACCGCCACCAGCGCGCCGCCCTCGGCGAACACCTCCAGCCGGCCGGGCAGCGCGCGTCCGTCGAGCCGCAGCGGCCCCTCGAACTCCGCCGAGCGGGTGGCCTTGCCGTCGACCAGAACCTGCGAATCGCGAACGGAAATCTCGTGAGCGCGCCCGGCCGACTCCACCCGCGCCTGGGGCTTCCCCCGCGCCACCTCGATGCGGATCTCCTCCGCGCCGGCCGCGGCACCGAGCAGCAACAGAGCCGCGGCCACTCGCATGGCCTGCAGCCTGCCGCAGGAAATCCGGGGACACAATACGGGTTTCGCCGCCGCCGCGAAGGAAGGCTGCGCGGGATCCGGCAGGCGCTGCGCGATGTGCGTTCCCCACTTACCTCAAGCCAGCGCACTGTCGACGCTGCTACAATCCGCTTGCCGTGCTGCCGCGCATCCGCCAGTCGCTCGCCCTCAAGCTCATCCTCGCCTCCGCCATTCCCTCGGCGCTGGTGCTGCTGACGGGTTTGGTCGCGCTGGTGGCCCACAGCCAGCGCATCTCGGAACGCGAGCCGGCCCAGGCCTTCGCCGAGCTACGCACCGGGGCGGTCCTCGGCACGCTCCTGGCGCTCACCTTCGCCGGCATGACCATCGCCCTGGCCGCGCGCCATTTCCTCCTCAAGCCCATCCAGGCGCTCTCCCGGGTGATGGCCCGCGCCGAGTTGGGCGAGTTCCTGGTGCGGGCCCGGGTGCAGAGCGAGGACGAGCTGGGCAAGCTGGCCCGCAGCTTCAACACCATGCTCTCCCGCATCACCGACATGGCGGTGGCGGACATCGAGACCCGGGAGTCGCTGGCGAAGATGGAGCGCGATCTCTCGCTGCAGGCGGAGCTGAAGGCGGTCAACGCCCGGCTGGCGGCGCACGTGAGCGAGATGGAGCTGCTCCTGGAGGTGGGCAGCGCGGTCTCCGGCACCCTGGACCTGCCCGAGCAGCTCCAGACCCTGGGGCGGCAGGTGTGCGCCCGCTTCGGGGTGAGCGAGTTCTCCGTGATGTTGCTCGACGAGGTCTCGCACCAGCTGGTGGTGGAGGCGGTGGCCGGCGGCGCTCCCCGCGCCGCCCGGGGCACCCGCTTCCACCTGGGCGAAGGGATCACCGGCGAGGTGGCCGCCCGCGGCCAGACCATCTACGTGCCCGACGTCTCCAGCGACACCCGCTACCTGCACTACAAGGGGCACACCCGCAGCACCGGGTCCTTCCTCTCCGTCCCCCTGCGCAGCAAGGGCGGGATCCTGGGGGTGATGAACTTCAACCGGCCCCGCATCGACGGCTTCAGCGTCCAGGAGATCCGCCTGGCGGAGGCCATCGCCGCCCAGGCCTCGCTGGCCATCGCCAACGCCCGCCTCTACCAGCAGACGCTGGAGCTCTCCTTCACCGACGCGCTCACCGGCGTGCCCAACCGCCGCCAGCTCTTCATCCGCCTGGAGAACGAGCTCTCCCGCTCCCTGCGCTTCGCCGACCCGCTCTCGCTCCTGATGATCGATCTCGACCTCTTCAAGCGCATCAACGACGCCCACGGCCACACGGTGGGCGACGGGGTGCTGCGGGGCGTGGCCCTGGCCCTGCGCCGCAGCGTGCGCAAGATCGACATCGTCGCCCGCTACGGCGGCGAGGAGTTCTGCGTGGTCCTTCCCCGCGTCGCCAAGCCCGAGGCGGTGGAGGTGGCGGAAAAGCTCCGCCGCGCGGTCGCCGCCACCGCCCTGCCCGGCCCCGAGGGCCATGCCCCGCTCTCGGTCACCATCTCCGTGGGCGTGGCCACCCTGGGGGTGGACGCGCACGACATCGCCGGCCTGATGGAGAAGGCCGATTCCGCACTGTACGAAGCCAAACGCCTGGGCCGCGATCAGGTGGCCCTGGCGGTGCCCTTGCAGCGCGCGTCGGCCTGACGCGCGCGTTGCCCTGCTGGCCCTCGATGTGCACGTTCGGGGTCAGGGGGAGGGGCATCCAATGCTCACGGCATTGTGCATCGTTGCTACGGCGCTGGCGGCCGGCGCCGTCGAGAACCGGACGGAAAGGGGCGTGCAGGCCCTCTTCGACGAGGAATCGCCCGACGTCTTCCTGGCCAAGGCCACGCTGCAGCAGTACCTCTCGCGGGTGGTGCGCCAGGACTGGGGCGGCGTCCGCCAGTTGACGCATCCCAAGGCGCTGGAGCGGCGGGGCCCTCGCCACGAGCTGGCCCCCTGGACCCGGCGCGACGCCCAGCTGAAGACGTTCCGCTTCACGGGCACGCGGGAAGTCTCGCCCGGGGTGGTCCTGGTGCAGGTGGGCGAGGATAGCTATCGGCCCCAGGAGCAGGACATGTCCATCGACGCCGAAGCCGTGTACCTGCTCTTCAAGTCGCGGGGCGGCTTCTTGGTGGCGGACAAGAGGACGGGAGTGAAGCTCTCCGCGGTGAGCGATCGATCGGTGCGCCTGGGGTTCCCCGGCTACGTGGACCGCCAGGTGGAGGAGCAGGCGCGCCGGGAAGCCACGCTCTTCGCGGGGCGGCACCGCTGAATCATCGGATTTCCGCCCCGGCGATGTACGCCAGGTGCTCCTTCGCCTTGGCGATGTCCGCCTCGTACTTGAGGATGATGGAGAGGGTGTCCGCCACCAGCTGGGGCTCCAGGGTGGCCGCGTTGAGCAAGATGAGCGCCCGCGCCCAGTCCAGCGTCTCGCTGATGGAGGGCGGCTTCTTCAAGTCCAGCTTGCGCACCGCCTGCACGGCGGCCACCACCTTCTCCGCCAGCAGATCCGCCACCCCCGGCACCCGGGCGCGCACGATCTCCAGCTCCCTCTGCGGGGTGGGAAAGTCGATGTAGAGGTGCAGGCAGCGCCGCTTGAGCGCGTCGGACAGCTCGCGGCTGGCGTTGGAGGTCAGGACCACCCGCGGGGTGTGCACCGCCCGCACCGTGCCCAGCTCGGGGACGGTGACGGCGTTGTCCGCCAGCACCTCCAGGAGGAACGCCTCGAACTCCGGGTCCGCCTTGTCGATCTCGTCCACCAGAAGCAGCGCGGGCTGTGGGGAGCGGATGGCGGCGAGGATGGGCCGGGGGAGGAGGAATCGCTCGCTGAAGAAGAGGTCGTCGGAGCCGGCGATCCGCTCCGCCGCCTGGGCGAGGGTGGCGGCGCCGGCGATGGTCTCCGCGATCTTGTCCTTGAGGAGCTGGGTGTAGAGGAGCTGCTTGGCGTACTCCCACTCGTACAGCGCCTTGCTCTCGTCCAGCCCCTCGTAGCACTGCAGCCGCAGGAGCGTGCGCCCCGTCGCCTGGGCGAGGGCCCGCGCCAGCTCCGTCTTGCCCACGCCGGCGGGCCCCTCCACCAGGATGGGCTTCTCCAGCCGATCGGCGAGGAAGGCGCTGGAGGCGATCTCCGGCGAAGGAAGGTAGCTGGCGGCGCGCAGCCGCCCGGCGGCGTCCTGCACGTTCTCGAGGGCGTGGACCATCTAGTGTCCCCTGTGTAGCACGCCCTTGCCGCGCCGCGCAGCGGGCTTCGCACTGGCACCGCGCGTGCACACCTGAAGGGCGTGCGCCACAAACTCGCCTTCGTCGCTGCCGCCATCGTCCTCCCGGGAGGGTTCCTCGCCCTGCTCGGCGTCATCCTCGTCCGGGCGCTCAGCCAGACGGCGAGAGGCCGCAAGGTCGTGGCGCTGGCCCAGAGGCGGGTGGCGGTGCTGCGCGGGGCAAGCCTCGGCTGGCTCGGCGAGCGCCAGGCCGCGTAGCAGGGCAAGGAAGTTCCCCAGGGAAAGGAATTTCCTCTACTCCTCCTGCTGCGCCCCCACTTCGATGCGCACGGAGAGCGGCTCTCCCTCCATCTCCCGCACCGCGGCGAAGCAGGACTCGCCCGTCCGGGTGAGCTCCAGCGTCAGCCGGGTGCCCCCGATGCGCAGGCGCTCGAGCCTCAGCCGCTCGATGGGCGGAGGCAAGTGGGGGTTGGCGATCTTCAGCGTGCGCCGCTGCGCATCCGGATAGAGCCCCAGGCAGGCGCGAAGCATGAGGAAGAGGGCCCCGGAGGCCCAGGCCTGCGGGGCGCAGGAAACGGGATAGTTGACCACCAGGTCCCCTTCCCCGCGCGCCATCCCGCAGAACAGCTCGGGCAGGCGGTAGTGGCGGAACTGCCGGCAGGCGTCGTAGGCCCCCGAGAGGACCTGCGCCGCCAGCCTCTGCATCCCGTAGTTGGAGAACCCCATCGCGATCAGCGAGTTGTCGTGCGGCCACACGGTCCCGTCGTGGTAGCTGAGCGGGTTGTAGGCCCGCTGCCCCCGGGCCAGGGTGCGGATGCCGAAGCCGGAGAAGCTGTCGGCGGACATCAGGGTCCGGGCCACGCGGCGGGCCCGCGGCCCGGGGACGGCGCGGGAAAAGAGCAGGTGCCCGGGGTTGGAGGTGACGCTCTGCACCTGGCGCTTCTCGCCGTCCAGGGCCAGGGCATAGGTGCCCTGCTTCTCCATCCAGAAGGCCTCGTCCAGCCTGCGCACCATCCGCTGCGCCGCCAGCATGCAGCGGGCCGCCTCCTCCCGCCGTCCGAGGTGGCGATAGAGGCGCGCCATGCGCCGCCGGGCGTCGATGCAGTAGCCCTGCACCTCGACCAGGGCGATGGGCGGCTCGGCGGGCGTTCCGTCCAGGTGCGGGACGCCGTTCCAGGAATCCTTCCAGCCCTGGTTGCGCAGCCCCTCCTTGGTCTTCTGCTGGTACTCGACGAAGCCGTCCCCGTCCTTGTCGCCGTACTGGTCGATCCAGCGCAGGGCCGCCTCCGCGGCGGGCAGGAGCTGCTCGCCGGTGGCCCGGTCGTTGGTCCAGATCAGGTACTCGGTGAAGAGGACGAGGAAGAGGGGGGTGGAGTCGACGCTCCCGTAGTACGGCGTGTGCGGCACCTCCCCGGTGCGGGCCAGCTCTCCCCGGCGGATCTCGTGGAGGATCTTCCCCGGCTCCTCCTCCCGGAAGTCGTCCACCTGCTTGCCCTGGTGGGCGGCGAGGAAGAGCAGCGCCTCCCGGGCGATGTCCGGGTTCACCAGGAGCGCCTGGAATCCGGCGATGAGCGCGTCCCGCCCGAAGGGGGAGGCGTACCAGGGGACGCCCGCGGAGATCACCCGCCGCCCCTCCCAGAAGACGGAGAGGGCCTTCAGGTCCGCGATCGCCTGGGCCAGCGCCCCGTCCAGCGCCTCCTCGTTGCTGAGGATGCGCGAGCTGGCCTCCGCCCATTGGCGGTAGTCGGCGCGAGCACGCGTCAGCCGCTCGTCGAAACGGCGCGGGGCGGGCGGCTGCGAGGCGGGGTGCGACCCGGGGAACAGCCAGCCCGACTCGGGCTCCTCGGAAGCGGGGGGCCGGGGCCGGTACCCGGGCCTGCGGGCGGCGTCCGCCGACTCGCGCACCGAGGCGCCGGAATGCACCGAGTGCACCGAGGGCAGCGCGTGCACCTCCAGGCTGGCGCTCTCGTTGGGCCCCAGGTGGAATTCGAAGCGGGCCTTCCCCGCTTCCAGCCGCTGCGGGGCGCGGGTGGGGAAGAAGACTTCGACCCGGTAGAGCACGCCGTCCCGGCCCTGGTAGCAGGAGACCACCGCCTCGCCGCGCACCAGGGGCTTGAAATAGGTCCCGCGGCCGTGCCGCTTGGCCCCCCGCACCTCGAACTGGTCGGCGAAGTCGGAGGCGAACTCGTACTCCACCCAGTAGTCGATGTCCCGCACCAGGTAGTTGGTGAGAGTGAGCCGCTCGACGAAGTGCTCCTCGATCAGCTGCTCCCGGCGCAGGTGGAGGAAGTTCACCGGGTCCTGGAACACGCCCCCGAAGTGGGCGCTGGTGACCGTCAGGTCGACCTGGGAGATGTACTCGGCGCGGGTCTGGGTGGAGAGCACCACCGGCGGCCCGCCGGCCACGGCCAGCCGCAGCTTGCTGAGGAAGCGCGTGTCCTCGAAGTAGGCGCCCTGGTCGCGCGCCCCGGGTGGCCAGATGTCGCCCAGCCTCCCCGCCACCGCGAAGAGGTTGCCGCGCTTGAGCACCAGCTTGTCGGTCCCCGTCGACTCCGGCAGGGAGGCGAGGTCGTCGTAGCCGAGCAGCTCGGCCGGCTTGGCGATCACCAGCGCTCGGTCCGGCATGGTTCCCCGTCACCCCGGCGCGGCCGCCCCGGACCCCTCGCCAACGCCCGCGTACTCCTCGAGCTGCGCCGAGCGATAGAGGTCCAGGTACTCGTCGGCCATCCTCTCCGATGACCAGCGGCGCACCGCGTCCTGGCGGATCTTCGCCCGGCTGAAGAGCTTGTCCGCCACCTTGGCGGCGGCCACCATCTCCCCCGGATCGTCGCAGATCACCCCGGTGATGCCGTCGTCCAGCACCTCCGGCACCGCCCCGCGGGCGTTGCCCAGCACGGGGACGCCGCTGAGCATCGCCTCGATCATCACCAGCCCGAACGGCTCCTCCCACTCGATGGGGAAGAGGAGCGCCCGGGCGCGGGCGATGAGCGCCGCTTTGCGCGCGCCCCCCACCGGCCCCAGCTCGAGCACGCCGTGGCGGGCGACCAGTGGCTTCACCTCTTCTTCGTAGTAGTCGCGGTCGTGAGGGGCGCCGGCCATCACCAGGGGCAGCCCGGCGCGCGCCGCCACCTCGATGGCGCTGCGGGCCCCCTTCACCCGGTCGTAGCGGCCCAGGAAGAGCAGGTAACCCTGGTCGGGCATGGGGCGGTAGCGCTCGGGATCGAGCCCGTGATGCACCACGCCGGCGACCGGCGCTGGCTCGCGGCCCGCCTGGGAATGGCTGATCGCCACCAGGCCCACCTCCGGGGCCCTCCGGTAGAGGTCGCTCAGCTCCTCGTCGCGCTCGTGGTGCAAGGTGCAGATCACCGGGCAGCGCGCCAGCCGGGCCGCGGAGACGGCGCAGGGCGAGTTGACGTGGATGACGTCGAACCCGCGCGGGTCCCGGGCGGCGTCGCGCAGCGACCAGCGCGCGTGCACGCTCTCCAGCTCGCGGTCCGGCGGCCACTGGGCGGCGGGGAAGTACGAGCGGATCTCCACCCCCGGCAGCTCGGAGTCGCCGGTGGCGTAGACCACCACCTCCACCCCCCGGCGGGCGAGCGCCGAGGCCAGGTCGGCGACCACCAGCTCGGTCCCCCCATAGGCCTTCGGGGGCACGGAAACGAAAGGCGTCGAGATCAGCGCGACCCGCAGCGTCATCCCTCCTCCGGAAGGGAGGATGTGCACGGGTCGACGCCGGGACAGCGGACGGCCGTCAGGCCGGCCGGTACACCCGGTAGTCGATCTCGGGGAAGAGGTTGTCGCGGCCTTCCACGCTGGCCAGCCACATCTCGTCCACGCCGTTCGCCTTCAGCTGCTCGTACAACCTGGAGAAGCGCAAGAGGTGCTCGCGCGTGCGGCGGACCGCGTAGTCGACCATGGTTCCGGTCTTGATGATGAACGCCCAGTCGGACGACTGGGCGAGGAGCAGCTCGCGGGCCGCCTGGTTGAGCGCCCTGCGGGTGACCCCGCTGGCGTCCTGGTGCATGCGGGCCAGCTCGATCATCCGCTCCGAGGCCTTGTGCAGGTAGCGGTAGATCCAGTCGTTGCCCTCGTCCAGCCAGACGGCGGCGTACCCGCCCGCGCCCCAGGAGGACATGGGCGGCTGCGCCAGCTGCTGCTCGGGGTGCTCCACCAGGTAGTCGACCGGCGACTGCAGGCGCAGCACGTCCTGGTCGCGGGCCGCCTTGCGGATCAAGTGGTCGAGGAAGATGGGCCCCTCGTACCACCAGTGCCCGTAGAGCTCGGCGTCGTAGGGGGAGATGACGATGGGCGGCGGGCCGTCGCCGAAGGCCTCGCGGAGGAACTCGATCTGCTTGGTGCGGTTCAAGAGGAAGTTGCCGGCGTGCGTCTCGGCCCGGGCCCGGGCCTCGGCGGGATCGTAGGGCTCCTTGGCCCCCAGGGGCACCTTGCCGGTGATCTTGTAGTACTTGATGCCGGTGTTCTTCCGGTCGCCGGTGGCCTGGATGTAGGGGCGGACGTAGTCGTAGTCGAGGTCCCAGCCCACGTCCCGGTAGAACTCGCGGTACACCGCGTCGCCGGGATAGCCGTGCTCGGCGCTCCACACCTGCATGGAGCTCTCCGGATCGCGGGCGAACGCCGCCACCCCGCTGGGCGTGTACACCGGGGCGTACACCCCGCGGCGGGGGCGGGGCACGGCGTTGGCCAGGGCGTGTGAGTCGACGAAGAAGAAGCGGATGTTCTCCGCCGAAAGGTAGCGGTCGATCCCCGGGGCGTACCCGCACTCCGGCAGCCAGATCCCCCGCGGGTCGCGCCCGAAGTGCATGCGGTAGTGCATGCAGGCCACCTGGATCTGCGCCCGGATCGCCTCCGGGTGCACCATCAGGGGGAGGAAGCCGTGGGTGGCGCCGCAGGTGATGATCTCCAGCGCGCCCGCATCTTGAAGACGCTTGAAGGCGCCCACCAGGTCGCGCCGGTAGCGGTCGTGGAAGAGCCGGCGCAGGTGGTAGAGGCGCTCGCGATAGTGCCAGGCCAGCGGCCCGAACTTCGCATCGCTGCGGGTGCGGTGCACCTCCTTGTCGCAGAGCTCGCAGAGCGAGTCGAGCCGCCTGGCGTAGCGGGAGACGAGAAGCTCGTCGCGCAGCATCCCCACCAGCGGCGGGGTGAGGGTCAAGGTGACGCGGAAAGGGATGCCGTCGTCGGCGCAGCGGTCGAAGACCTCCAGGAGCGGCAGGTAGGTTTCGGTGATCGCCTCGTAGAGCCAGTCCTCCTCGAGGAACTCGGGGTACTCGGGGTGCCGGACGTACGGCAGGTGCGCGTGCAGCACGATGGCCAGGGCCCCGCGGCTCATTCATCGTCCCCCACGCCGGGCACGACGTGCGTCATGCTCCAGGGGAGCTTTCCCCCGGGGCTCGAGCCGTAGGGACCGCCGAAGCTCGAGCCGCCGAAGCTGCGCGGCTGCAGGCGCCGCTCCCATCCCGCCGGCGCCGCGCCCCCGTAGTTGAGCGGGCGGCCCGCCGGGATGCCGGAGGAGATCGACTGCTCCAGCGGCAGCCGCAGGTAGAACGCCTCCAGCTGGTCGGAGGGGACCGCCGGCGGCAGCCGCACCGGCCGCGCGGCGCGGATCAGCCGGGCGCCCCGCTCGCCCACCGCCCAGAGCTCGGCGCGCAACTCCGCGCCCGCGGGCAGGTCGCGCACGTACCAGCCGCGCGCCTCCAGGTGCACCTCGCTCTCCCGCACCAGCTCGCCGTTGCCGCTGCGCGCGTTCCAGAGCTTGAGCACCGCGCGGGCGATGCCCAGCCCGGTGAACGCCTGCTCGATCTGCTGGGGGGAGAAGTCCCAGTAGACGAAGAGCGTCACAGGGTCGCGCACCAGGCCCACCAGCCGGCCGTCGCCGTACGCCCAGGGCAGCTCCCCCAGGCCCTCGTTGACGTGCCCGTGCTCGCGCTGGGGCGCGGCCGCGGCCGGCGTGTGCACCCGCACGTCGGACTCGGGGACGATCCCCGGCGGCGCCAGCGGCACGCCCGGATGCGAGGGCTCCCCCGGGTGCTGATCCCGGGCCCTCCCGGCCATTTCCTGCCCGTTCTTCGCAGGCGTCACGAGGATCTTCGCCGGCATGGGCCCCGGAACGTCCGGGGTGGCGCTGGGGGCAAGCGGCTGGTCTACGCTGGTTTTCGGACTTTTGGGCATTGAATCCGGGCTACGGGACACACTTCCCGCGGAGACATAGATCGCAGTCCTGCCCGGCGCAACGCCAAGAGGCCGGCGCCCGTCCGGGCAGAGACATCCCTCCGGTGATTTACTGACTGGCCAGCGCTTGCGCGTTGCGGGCCGCGTACTCCTTGAGTTGCGGCTGCACGTCGCCGGCCCCGCTGGTGGCGTACTCGCGGTACAGGTCCGCCGCCTTCGCGGGCTGCCCCATGGCGCGGTAGGCCTCGGCGAGGCCGAAGAGCGGCGAGGCGAGCGACGGGTCCGCGGCGCGGGCCGCCGTGTAGTCGGCGGCCGCCGCCTCGTAGTGCAGCAGGCCCATCTGGGCCGAGCCGCGAGCCACCAGCGCCACCCCGTAGCCGGGCTTGCGGCGCAGGGCCTCGTCCAGGGCGGACACGGCCTCGGCGTACCTGCGCTCGTTGATCATCGTCACTGCGGCGGTGTACCGCTCCCGCGCTCCCGCCTCGTCCACCCGCGACCTGGGGGGAGCGAGGATGGCCATCCGCTCCTTCGCGGCGGCCATCCCCTGCTGCGCGGAGGCGTTGCGGGAATCGAGCTTCAGCGCCCGCTGGTAGTACTCGATGGCCTCGGCGTCGTGGCCCATCCGCGAGTACGTGCCGGCCAGGCGGACGTAGACGAAGGCATTGGTGGGATCCTCGCGGGTCGCGTCCTGGAAGGCGACGAGGGCGGCGTGCAGATCGCGCGAGGCCAGGGCCCTGTCGCCGGCCGCGATCAGGGAGGTGGCGTCGCCGAGGAGGGCAGCGATGAGCAGTGGCAGCATGGGGAGAGGATACGGCGGGGGCGGAGGCGGTCAAAGATTGCGGAGGCTCCAATGGTGGGCGCGAACCCACAATCGCCGCGAACGTAGAGAGGAATGCGTCAACGTGGGCGTCAACGTGGGCGTGATCGTTGACGTGGACGTGGGCGTGGCCGTCGACGTGGACGACGTCAACGTTTGACTAGAGCGCATTTCATAACCTCGGACCGAGCCAGGCGGCGGAGATGCAAGCCGCGCAAGGAGCGACGAGGAAACGTACCGGGCTGTACGTTGACGAGGAGCGACGCCGCCCGGCGCCGCA
>Ga0335085_10012795_pt1 | contig 12339 bp, 10 predicted proteins | sample Lox_Sample_45_FD_206712 | JGI IMG/M metagenome (GOLD analysis project Ga0335085, IMG submission 206712) | Soil microbial communities from Loxahatchee National Wildlife Refuge, Florida, United States - Lox_Sample_4.5 | ecosystem: Environmental > Terrestrial > Soil > Wetlands | place: USA...
AGATGGGGGCGGCAACTGCTTCAACTCAGGGGGCGGCCCCTGTCAGAACGACGAAGTCACGCTCGAAGCAAACCGTAGTGGTACGAAGATCACGAAATGGGCGTTTACAGCATTCTCGCATAACGCATCGTGCAAGAAGCATCGCATGTGGCAAGGCGCCTCCAGCTCATCGCCAGCTGCCGCGGACGAAGATCTCCTCGTCGGCGGTGCTGGCCTGATCCACTATGTCAGCCCCCACCCGACCAAGTCACAACGGCTTGAAGTGAGCGCTACCGTAATCGCTCACGACAAGACCATCAAGGGCTGGTTTCTCATAAATAGCAGAGTAGAAGGGCGTCAATGCAGCACGGGACGCGCAAGGTTCACCGCATCAACCAACGACTGACGACACGCCCGGCTGCATGATCCACACCACTGTATCCACAGCGCTCCAAACGCGACGGCGGGTCATCAGACTGACTGGCCGATTCATATCTGGCCAACTGCCGACGCGAGAATACGGACGGACGCAACCAAGCTAGACGACTATGCTGGGGCGAAGCAGAATCCAGCCACCTCACGGCCTGATGTCTAGGCCTCTTACGCTCGCGGCACTCGCGGTTCTGGCCGTCGCAGGCACGCCGTTGGCCGCCGCGAGCAGCAGCACGAGGTCCTCGCTGGCGCGTATGAAGCCTAATCACGAGTACCTCGACGAATCGGTCGGCGGCTCGAAACACTACATCTGCTCAGATGAGGCGAAGCCTCTCTCCATGAGCTGTGTGCCGAGGGGAGTGCGCCTCGTTGCCGCCACCGCTCGGTACGTGGACCCCTGGTCCTTCGAGACGTCAGCCACCACGCCGGGCTGTAAGGGAGCTTCGCTCGTCCAAACCTCCGGGTCCAAGCGGTTGTGGGTATCTTCATCCGACACGCTCGGCACCGTGGATAAGCGTAACCATCGACAGTTTCAATTGCACGCCAAGCTCGTTACGTCGTCCCTGATCAGAGGATGGTTTTCGATTGGTGAGGATGTCAACACCCCTGACGGTCGAAAGTGGTGTTACGCAAGGCGCGACTTCGTGGCAAGATCCGCGGTGACCCCGAAAACCGGTCCCACACCCCCTACGCAACCGGCACCAGCTCCAAGGCCCACTCCGTACAGCGAATGGTCGGCGCCATTGCACTGGTGCAGTGTGAGCACACCTTGTGAAGAACCGTTCAAGCCAGGTTCGCGGCAGTCATGTTCTTCCATGACGAGCGACTGCGATGCCGCTTTGTGCCTGCGTGCGGAGCTGGAGGATGCCTTGTCCGAGGCGCTTGCCGAAGAGGAAGATTTCCTGGAGAAAGAGGCTGAGGAGGCGTGGGCTACCGGCGACGAGACAGCGGCAGAGGCGCTAACGGCAGCCTCTGTCGCAATCGAGCTCCTGCGCCTACAGATTGCTCTCCAAGCGGAACGGGACGGCGAAGCATACTGCGCATTTGGCACCCTGACCACTACGGGGCTTTCCGCGGCGATCCACCTCGGGTCCGCAAACGAGGCCGCGGCTCTTGAAGATGCGCTCAAAGCCTTGGAAGTCACGGTGCCACAGTTGGAACGCAGTACGAGAGCAACATTTGCCTACGAAGGCACGTCATACGTCGTCAAGCTGACTGTCGACCCAGACAGCCTGTCGATATCCCTGGAACCAACCAGCTAGACCCTCGGGGTCAGGTTCGTTGCGGACGAACTGCGACCGTAGAGCTATAGCGTCGACCGCAGCTCGCACGCGACTCTGTGACGGCGGAGTTTCGCGGACGGCCAAGCCCATCGAAGGCTCGGGAAGCCGCGCATTGAAGCAGAGGACCGGGACGACCGGCAGGTCAGAGCCGAGGCCCCGGATTGCCCTCAGCTGGACGGGCGGAGCTTGGCAAGCAGCCGTTGACGCGCCATTGCACGCCGCCGGGATGTGGGTCCCCCACACAAATTGGACCCCAAATTGGACCCCAAGGGCACTTCTGATTTGCAACCTGCCAGCCCAGAACTTGCCCATTTGCAGGTGATTCGGTTGATCGGGACGGCCGGATTCGAACCGGCGACCGCCCGGCCCCCAGCCGGGTGCGCTACCAGACTGCGCCACGTCCCGTCGCGCTGCAAGCGGGCGACGGGAATCGAACCCGCCCTAGGAGCTTGGAAGGCTCCGGTGCAGCCACAACACTTCGCCCGCAGGCGGTCCCATGATACCGGCCCGCCGCCCCGCCGAACGAGGCGGGACTCCGCGAGGGGACCTCGCCGGGGCCGCCCGCCGACCCGAAAGGACTCCGCGGGGGCCCCCCGCGGCATCCCTCGGAGGGGGCCCGCGACGGATTCGAGGCCAGGCCTCGTGTCGTCCACCAAATTGTCTACTCTTTCGGTCGTGCTTCGGAGGCGGCTCTCCCTCGTACTGGGGCTCAGCCTGGGGGACTACGCGCTCTGGTCCTGGGCAAGTGCCAACGGCCACCAGATCATCGCCTTGGTGTCCGGGGTGCTGCTGATTCCGCTGCTGCTCGGTCTGGCGTGGACCTTGGCGGTGGTTCTGATGAGGCTCCTGATCGGCTCCGTCCGCCATGGCGCGGCCCCGCCGCAGGTCGTCGGGCGCGTTCGCCTCGGCACGGCCCGCCTGCTGAACGCTTGGCGTCGGGCCCCCGGACGCCCGCTCGGAGGGCGAGCACCAGGCTCTGGACGGGTCACCGTCGCAGCGCGAGCATCCCGGTCCGCCCCGTCCACCGCGCTGGCCAGTCGTGCGGGGACGCCGGCGGCCGTCCGCGCGAAGCGCCACGGCCCGGGTCGTGGGAGCGCTCGCGGGCGGCGCCGGGGACTGCCGCTCCCGGTGCGCATCGGGCCCGGCAAGCGAGCCCGCGCCCGTGCGGCAAGCCCGGCCGCCGGTGCCTCGGCCGCTCCGTCTGACAGACTTGCCGCCTAGCTGCGCCCGGTTCGCCGGGCCGAGACGCGCGCGTCGGAGGTTCGACGCCCGTGCCGGGTCTCTGCCACACTGGCCGGCCAGCGGCTCGCGCTCTTCCACATGAACTTCGTACCCAAGAGACTTCGCTCGAGGCGTGCCGCGCAGCTCGCCGCCGGAGCGCTCGTGGTGCTCGTCGCCATCGGGATCGGCGGGTACATCTACGAGAAGAACCGGACCGGGTCGGTCTTCCCCCATCCCCACGCCGTGTTCATCCCGCAGAAGACCGCGGCCGCGGACGACAGCCCGAAGGAAGTCTTCAAGTGGCCGATCTACGGCTATACGAAGGACCACCTGCGCAACTTCGCCGCGCCCGCCGACCTGCATCCCCCGTTCAAGCAGCTGTGGATGCAGTCCGAGGGGGCGCTGCTCGAGTTTCCCCCGGTGCTGTACGGGGAACGGCTGTTCCAGCTCGCCGACGACGGCGTGCTGGCGACGATCGACATCCACAACGGCCACTTCATCTGGGTGCGCAAGCTGGGTGCCCTCTCCGCCTCGACGCCGGCGGTCACCGCCACCACGGTCTTCGTCACGCTGTACTCGCGCTCCAAGGGGGTCGAAGCGGGGCGCGTGGTGGCATTGAACTCCGCCACCGGCAAGGTGCGGTGGTCGCGGGAACTGCCCAGCCCGAGCGAGTCCTCACCATTGGTGGATCACGGCAAGGTGTTCTTCGGTTCGCAGGACGGCACCGTGTACGCGCTCAACGAACACAACGGCTCCACAGTCTGGACGTACCATGCCGCCGGCTCGGTGAAGGCCAGCCCGACGCTCAAGGACGGGAACCTCTACTTCGGCGACTACTCCGGCAACCTGCAGGCGGTCGCCGAGCGCAACGGACATCTGCAGTGGCGGTCGGGATCCGAAGGAGCCCTGCTCGGGTCGGGCACGTTCTACTCGACCGCCGCCGTCGCCTACGGACGCGTCTACCTGGGCAACACCGACGGGCGCATCTATGCCTACGACCAGCGGACCGGGAGCCTCGACTGGGCGGTGCAGACCGGCGCCTATGTCTACGCCTCCCCGGCCGTGGCGAACGCGCCGGGATTGGGCCCCACCATCTACCTGGGCTCCTATGACGGCAACTTCTACGCGATCAACGCCCGCACCGGGCACGTCGACTGGACCTACGACGGCCACGGCCGGATCTCCGGCTCGGCCACCATCGTCGGCAACATCGTTTACTTCGCCGACCTCGGGACGAAGGAAACGACAGGCCTCAACATCAGCTCGGGCCACGCCGTGTTCAAGTTCCCGCACGGCACCTTCGACCCGGTGATCGCCGATCAGAACACCATCTACCTGAGCGGCTACGGCGAACTCTTCGCGCTGCAGTCCGCCCCGCCCGCGCCGCCGCGTACCGCGCGCACCGCCTCGGGCCACTAGAGGCTAGAGCCCCATACCGAACGCCGACCAGGCCGCGCCAAGCGTGAAGCTGGCGCTGACGGCGACCCGGCCGGGGCGCCTCACGCGCACCTCGGTGAAGCCGTCCGGGCCCTGACCCAGAGTGGCTGCGCCGGCGGTCACGCTCCAGTAGGGGGTGAAGTGGATCTTCACCAGGTACGGCCCCGGCGCGTTCGCCTGGAGCGCGAAGCTCTGGTGGCCGACCGACGTCATGCGCGCCGCCCGCGCCGCCGCGGCCACGCTGGCGGCGGCGAGCAGGCTCACCACAAGCGGAGCCGGGTCGCGCACGTGGAAGATCCGCCAGTGCGCGTCCCGAAAGACTTCGCGCAGGTAGGGCAGCCCGCCGCGTATCAGGCGCACCTCGGGACCGCTTGATTCGTCGAACGAGGTGTCCGGCAGCGCCACGTAGGAGACGCCGAACTCGTCGAGCCAGGCGCGGTATCCCGCGGGCGTGAGGTCACTCGCTTCGAGCGGCCGGTTGTAGCGCTTGTCGAGCTGGCGCTCCCAGCCGCGCGCCAGCGACACGTATGGGGCGAGCAGCGCCGCCTCCCAGTGGGCGCGCGTGAACGGGACCTCCACGCGCAGCGGCTGCTGAGTGTGGAGGCTCGCGAAGAAGCTCCGCACGGGCGCGTAGTAGGAGGTGCGGGTGGAGCGATTCCCGACCACCTCGCGGGTCTGCGCCACGGGGCCCCAGAGCACCCAGAGCCCCATGCCGGCGAGCGCCACCGTAAGCGCCCAGCGGGGCAGCCTGCTCCTTTGTCCGCGGTCGGCCCCGTTGCCGTTGCCGGACGGTATGGCTGCCTCGGGCGGCCGCCCTCCTCGGCGCAGGAAGAGGTGCGGGACGGCACCTCGCCGCGGACCCTCGCCCATCAACGCACACAGCAACAATGGGCCGGCGAGGAGCACGCCGTAGCGCTGCAGGTTGCTCCCCATCGGCGTGGGCATCTCGCTGAGAAGGTTGGCAACCACGTAGATCCAGGCCGCGGCGCGCAGCAGTCGCTGCTCGGGGGGCAGCGCCACGATGAAGGCGAGGGCCACCGACAGCGTTGCCGCCAGCGACACCGCGCTGTACGGCTCGTAGCCGCCTTCCGGGAAGAGCGCCTGCAGCGCCACGACCACCGCCGCCGGCCCGGCTAGGAGCGGCAGCACGAAGCGCAGGCGTCTCCCGCAGAGGCTCGCCAGCCGGCGCGCGGGCATCCCGCGCGGGTCGGGGACGCCCGGGGCGCCCCATGCGAGCTCCTCCCCGCCGTCTCCGTTGCGCACCGGTCCTTCGGCGACGGGCTTGGGCAACCGTGCGGAGCGCCACCTCTCCCACGCCCCGCCGAGCGCCCAGCTGACCGCGGCCAGCACCAGCAGGAGGCCCGCCACGGGGCTGCTCGCGGCTGCCAGGGTGGCCGAGGCGGCGGCCACCGAGACCAGCACCCGCCTCCGGGCTCCGGCGAGGGGCACGCCCTGGACGAACGCCAGGCAGGCACCCACGGCGAAGGTCACCCCGAGCGCGAAGGTGAGACGGCCGATCCAGGCGTCGCCGGCGGCCGCCACGGCGAACCAAAGGGCCGCGCCGAGCGTGCCCCGGCCGTAGAGCCGCCGCGCCAGCGCTTCGAACATCCAGGCCGAGGCGATCACCGCGATCCCGCCCAGCGCCCTCGTGCCCACGAGCGAGGCGAAGGGCGGGAACAGCAGGCTGTAGCCGGGGACGTGGTGCCCGGCGTACCAGCTGTTGTCCCAGAGGACGAAGCCGGCATGTTCGAACAGCCAGACGCGGTAGATCTGCGCCGCGAGGTCCGGCGTGCGCGGAGCCACGATCCACCAGGCGAGCACCAGCACCCCGGCGAGCAGCGGCGCCCATGGCACCAGTTCGATCGCCCGCCTCGGCTGCGGCTCCCGCACGATGCGCGGGCGCTCCACGCGCGTGCCCGCGGACACGCTCATGACGGCTGAAGACTCCACGGCCGCGCCAGTATTACGCGCGGGGCAGCCGGACGCTGCGCCAGGCCTTTCGGGAGGCGCCGCGGAGCGCTGACCGCGCAGGGATAATCCGCCTGTGCCCGCCCCCGCTCCGCGCCGCCCAGTCGGCCTGCCCCTGCTCCTGGGCGCCCTCTGCCTCGCGATCGCCGGCTGCGCCACCGGGCCGCCCCCGCCGGTCAGCTCGCAGGAGCTCGGGGCCGCCGAAACGTTCCCCTACTACAAGGTCTACTGGGTCGGGCGCCAGTTCGAGCACGTTCCCCTCACCGCGGTGGAAGGCCTCGCCAACTACGACCCGGCCACCGGCGAGAGCGCCTACTACGGCAACTGCGAAGGGCACGCCAGCCTGCTCGGCGAAGGGACCTGCAAGCTGCCCCTGCGGATAACCTCGGTCGTCTACGTCCCGCGCTCGAACGCCGCGCTGGGAGCCCAGCGCAACACGCTGATCGCGGGCGTGCCCGCGGTTGTCTACGAAGGCGGGCGCTCGATCGTGCTCTACTCCGGCCATCTCGCGATCAAGGTTTCGGCCCAATCGCCGGCCGCCGCCCGCGCCGCCACCGGCCGGCTGCGCCCGCTGAACGCGCCCGGGTCGGCCGGCGAAGCCCTGCCGCTGCCGACCTACTGCCCGAGCCTCTACGGCCCCATGCCGGCACACCTGGCCTACGTCATGGCCCACCTACCGGATCGGGCCTGCCAGACGAGCCTGGCCACCGAAGAAGGCGCGGCGCCGTAGATCCCTCGCCGGCGCGCTGGAGCTAGCTGTCGCTGACGTGACTCTCCACCGGGCGCAGCAGCGGCTGACCGAGTTCGCCGCGGACGCTCCAGAAGGCGGCGGTGCCGATGATCGACGGCACCCACAGGGCGATCGCCCGGTAGGTGAGCACGGCGGCGAGGACGAGTGAGACGGGGCGCTCACCGAAGAGGATGAGCATGCCGAGGATCCCGCCTTCAACCGCGCCGAGCCCGCCCGGGATGGGCAGCGTGTTGGCCAGCATGCCGAGCAGGTAGCCGAGCACCACGGCGCCGACGGCCGGTGAGCCGCCGTAGGCGTAGAAGGCGGCCAGCAGCACGAGGTTGTCGAAGAGCCAATAGCCGACGGCTCCCCACAGGCGCCAGTCGGGCACGCGGATCATCTCGACCGCATGGTCCACGCCTTCGCTGAGGGCCGCCAGCGCGATCAGCCAGCGCGATTCCTCGTCCTCGGCGCCGCGCAGCCTGCCTCGCGCCCAGGCCGCCAGCCCGAGCGTCCCCGCGATCGCGCACAGCGCGGCGCCGGCCGGAAGGAACGTCAGCAACGGGTCGGTCGAGCCGGAGATGACTCCGAGCCCCATCAGCACCCCGAAGACGGCCACCGCCGCCACGTTCACGGCGCTCGTCAACAGGAAGATCACGACCGAGCGCTCGGCCACGCGTCGCAGCGGAGCCCCGCTCGTGTGCAGCACCCAGGCGCCGAGCGCGAACCCGCCCAGACCGCCGGCGGAGACGAGCGAGTTCATCGCGAGCTCCGACAGCGACAGGCGCGAGGCGACCCGGCGTCGCAGCCGTGCGAACACCCGCTCGAAGAGGATCACGTAGCAGGCGCAGGACAGCAGCTCCAGCACCACCGCCGCGATGATCCAGGCCGGGTTTGCATCCGTCATCAGCTCCGCCGCCGAGCGCAGTCCGGGCACGGCGAACAGGAGCGCCACCACGAACCCGCCGAAGATCGCCAGGCCGATGAGCCCGTTCCTGAGCCGGCGCGAATCAGCCCGCCATTGAGCGTTGCCCCGTCCCTGCCCCTCCTCGCCCGGGCGGTCATCGCCCGCCTGCGCGGAGGGGCCCGATCTGGCTCTGAAGCGGACGCCCGCCATTGCCTCTGAGCATGACACGGCCTGAGCCGGTGGCCCCGAGAAGCTCCCTGCGGAAGCGGGCCGGGGCCACCGCGTAGCGCGCCCGAAAGGCCTTCGAGAAATGTGATGGCTGGCGGTAACCCACCAGTCGGGCGATGTCCGTGACGGGGATGGCAGGCTGCGAAAGAAGCTCCGCGGCGGCGCGCATGCGACGCTCGATCAGGTCCTCGCGAAACGTCAGATCGCCGAAGCGCGCGTAGGCGCGCTGGATCTGGCGGGGCGAGGTGGCGAGCGCACGGGCCGCCGCGGAGACCGTGACGCGCTTGGCGTAATGACGCTCGACGAGCAGGCGCACCTGAACGTACAGGCGGCGTTGCTCGTCGATCGTGCCAGGGCGCATCGCGTATCAGGTTCCGTCAGCTCGTCGGCCGGCGGGACGGAGCACAGCTCGGCGGCGCGCCGGCGGCGCGCGGGCGCGGATCGATCTCAGTCGGCGTAGCGCAGCGCGATGCGCTCCACCGCCGCCCCGTAGGAGCCGCCGAAGAGGATCGCGTGCACGAGCAGCGGCAGGAGTTGCCAGAGCTCCACGCGCTCCTGCCATTCCGCGGCAAGCGGGGCCACCTCCTCGTAGGCCCCGAAGACCCGCTCGCGCGGTCCACCGAAGAGCCGCAGCATGGCGAGGTCCACCTCGCGGTGGCCTCCGTATGAGGAGGGGTCGATGAGCCACGGGGCTCCGTGGGCGTCGGCGAGCACGTTGCCCCACCAGAGGTCCCCGTGCAGGCGCGCCGGGGGCTCTGGGGGCCCGCTGAGCTCACTCATGCGCTCGCAGACGGCCTCAACGGCCCGCAGGCCGCGTGGGGAGACCGCCGCGCCCTCGGCCGCGATCGCCGCGAGCGGGCGCAGGCGCCGCTCGGCGTAGAAGGACGGCCAGTCGTGCTCCGGCGTGTTGGGCAGGCGCAACGAGCCGAACGAGCTCTCCTCCGCGCGCGTTCCGTTGTCGCTCCAGGGGTCGCCGAAATGCGGTGCGCCGGCGGCGTGGAGCGCAGCGAGGCCTCTCCCCAGGAGCTCCTCGCCGGCTTCGCTGAGGCGGCCGGGCTCAATCCATTCGAGCGCCAGGTAGTCGTCGCCGACCTCGAGGACCTCGGGGACGGGAAGCGCGTGTGGCTCGGCGAGCCACCCCAGGGCGCGGGCCTCCGCGCGGTACTCGCCGGGGCGCGCGCCGCGGCGGGTCTTGACGAAGGCGATCTGGCCCCTCAGGGTCACCCTCCAGGCCTCGTTGATGTCCCCTCCGCCGACCGGCGTCGCTTCGCTTGCTCCCTCGGGCAGGCCCACGCTTGTGCCCCGGTGTCAGGCGGAGGCCGGAGGCGGCGTCGCCCCGTCCCCGGCCGCGAGGTTCTCGAGCAGCACCGCGCAGCAGCGCTCGACGAGGTCGAGCACCTGGTCGAAGCCCTCCGCCCCGCCGTGATACGGATCCGGAACATCGAGATCGACGCCGGCCCGCAGGTCTGCCTCCACGCCGGCGCCGTTAGGGGCGGCCAGGGAACCCCAGCTCGCATCCGGGTCGAACTCGCGCAGCAGGCGCAGCTTGGCGCGCGCGCTGTCGTCCGGGGCGAGGCGCGCCAGATCGGACAGGTTCGAGCGGTCCATGGCGACGATCAGGTCGAAGCGCTCGAAATCGTCGGCATCCACCTGCCGCGCCGTTCCGCGCAGCTCGATGCCACGCCTGAGGGCGGCCTGCTCGGCGCGGCCGTCCGGCCGTTCGCCGATGTGCCAGCTGCCGGTGCCGGCGCTGTCAACCGCGATCGTCTCGGACAGGCCCGCCTCATCCACGAGCGCCATCATCACCGCCTCGGCGGTCGGCGAGCGACAGATGTTCCCCAGGCAGACGAAGAGGATGTCGACTGTTGTCTGTGGGGGCTTGGTGTCAGACATTGCGATTGGCGTGGAGTGGATACCGGCAGCGGCACAGGGCTGCGGCTCGCCGGGGGCGGTGCTCCGGTGCGGCGCTGCCTTCCGAGGTGCCGATGTGGGCCTGGGGAGCCGGAGCGGGATTGTAGGGCGAATTGCCACTTCGAAGGGCCGCACTCCGGCGAGCCGCAGTGTGAATTCCCCGAAGGCTGCGAAACCACGATGGAAGCGTCGAATGGCGGCGAAATCAAGCAGTTCGGCTACTCCGGCTTTGCGCTCATGCAGCTGAAGTAGAGGTCCGCCGGCGCCTCGACGCAGACGTGGTCAGGGCCTCTGGCAATGAAGGTCGGAGGCCCTGGGCCGCTCAGAGGCCCATGACCCGCGCCACGACGCCGTCCATGGCGCGCGCCGGGAGCAGCGCCTTCAGCGCGATCTGGGCACGCGCTTCGGCGCCCACCACGTAGCGTGTGCGGGGCCGGCGCGCGGTGAGTGCGTGCTCGACGGCCTGAGCCACCTTGTCGGCGGGGATCGCTCGCCTCTCCATTTGCGCCGCCACCCTCTGCATGGCGGGCAGGACGCGGCCATAGAGCTTCATCCCCTCGGGGGGAAGCTGCTCGGACAGGTCATCCGCGGTCTGCCTGCCCTTGTCCCACATCGGAGTGGCGATCGCGCCGGGCTCGACGACCGCCACCTGCATACCCCAGGGCCTGAGCTCCTGTCGGAGTGTGTCGGTCAGGGCCTCGACCCCATACTTCGAGGCCGAGTAGGGCCCCAGGAACGGGCTCGCGCTGCGCCCGCCCACCGAGCCGATGTTGACGATCCGGCCGCCACCGGCGCGCAGCCGGGGAAGAAGGGCCTTGGTGACCGCGAACATGCCGACGAGGTTCACCTCGAGCTGACGGCGGAAGTCCTCGACGCTCACGAACTCGAGCGGCCCGCCCACTGCGATCCCGGCGTTGTTGACGAGACCGGCGAGCGCCTGATCGCCCAGCGTGTCCGCCAGGGCGTCGATCGCCGCGCCGTCTGTGATGTCAAGCGTCACAGTGCGCAGGCGCCCGGAGGCTTCGGCCTGGAGCGACTCGGCGTCCTCGGGACGGCGCACGCCGGCCACGACGTCGAAGCCGCGACCATCGAGGCGCAGCGCGCTGGCGCGGCCGATGCCGGTCGAGGCGCCGGTGATCACCACTGTGCCCGTCCCCGGCATGGCGCCTGACTCTAGCGCCTGACTCGCAGCGCCTACTTGTCGCCCAGCTCGAGCACCGCCAGGAAAGCCTCCTGGGGTACCTCGACGCGCCCGAGCACCTTCATGCGCTTCTTGCCTTCCTTCTGGCGCTCCAACAGCTTGCGCTTCCGCGAGATGTCTCCGCCGTAGCACTTGGCGGTCACGTCCTTGCGGAAGGCCTTGACGGTCTCGCGCGCGATCACGTTGGAGCCGATCGCGGCCTGGATCGCGATGTCGTACTGCTGACGGGGAATGCGCTCGCGCAGCTTCTCGGTCAGGGCCCGCCCGATCGCGTAGGCCTTGTCGCGGTGCACCACCATCGACAGCGCGTCGACCGGGTCGCCGGCCAGGAGGACGTCGAGCTTCACGAGGTTGGCGGCCTTCACTCCATGCAGCTCGTAGTCGAGTGAGGCATATCCCCGGGTGCGCGACTTGAGCTGGTCGAAGAAGTCGATCACGATCTCCGCCAGGGGCAGCTGGTAGGAGAGCTGCACGCGCTCCGGTGAGAGGTAGTGGATGCCGGTCGACTCGCCCCGGCGCTCCTGGCAGAGCTCCATCACCGTGCCCACGTACTCGCGAGGCGCGATGATCTGCGCCTCGATGACCGGCTCCCTGATCTCCACGATGCGCGCCGGGTCGGGCATGTCCGACGGGTTGTGGACCGTGTCCTCGTTGCCGTTGGTGAGCGTGACCTCGAGCTCGACCGAGGGCATCGTGGCGAGCAGTTCCAGGCCGTACTCGCGCTCGAGGCGCTCACGCACGATCTCCATGTGCAGGAGACCAAGGAAGCCGCAGCGATAGCCGAACCCGAGCGCGTCCGACGTCTCCGGCTCGAACGACAGGGCCGCGTCGTTGAGGACCAGCCGTTCGAGGGCGTCGCGCAGATCGGGATAGCGGTCGGAGTCGATCGGGAACAGGCCGCAGAACACCATCGGCTTGACCTCGCGGTATCCAGGCAGCGCCTCGGCGGCCTCCTCGCGGCGGGCGCCCTGGCCGGGCCGGGCCCTCGTCGTCAGGGTGTCGCCCACCCGCAGCTCGCTCACGTCCTTGATGCCCGTGATCA
>Ga0335085_10012796_pt1 | contig 12339 bp, 10 predicted proteins | sample Lox_Sample_45_FD_206712 | JGI IMG/M metagenome (GOLD analysis project Ga0335085, IMG submission 206712) | Soil microbial communities from Loxahatchee National Wildlife Refuge, Florida, United States - Lox_Sample_4.5 | ecosystem: Environmental > Terrestrial > Soil > Wetlands | place: USA...
CGCCCCGCGAGGCGTTCACCCGCGACTGGATCGCCGACGGCGGCCGGGCCTACGTCGGCCGCTACGCCCTGGACCCGGTCCGCGCGATCGGCCTGGTCCGCGCCGCCCGCGGCGTCACGGTGCTGGCCCACCCGCGGGCCGGCCGGGACACGTACGTGCCGGACGAGCAGATTGCCGGGCTGGCCGCCGTAGGCCTGGCCGGCGTGGAGGTCTACCACCCCGACCAATCCGATAACGAACGGGGCCGGCTCCTCGCCCTCGTCCACGACCTTGACCTGGTGGCGACCGGCGGCAGCGACGACCACGGCTCGCTGACCGGCCACCGCCTCGGCGCCGAGACGACCTCCGCCGACGCCTACGAGGCCCTGGTATCACAGGCCCGGCCGGGCGCTCCGTAACGTGAGGGCGGGTTTTTCAGTATCTTTGGGCGTTCGCGCCTGATCGGCCCGCCCACCCGAGGGGGATACCAGCATGAGCCTGCGCTGCCATTTCAACGCCGACGGCTGGCTCACCGGCCCGATCAGCATCTCGCACCAGATGACGCCGAACCGCTTCAACGCCGGGTTCGCGGCCCGCGCCCAGGGCGTGGTGCAGCACACCGAGGACGGCTTCGAGGCCGGCACGTTCGCCACCTTCATGGACCCGGGCAGCCAGGTGTCGGCGTTCTTCAGCGTCTCCGAGGCCGGCGACGCCCACCAGTACCTGCCGGTCGGCCGCGGCTTGGTGGCCTGGGCGCAGGCGGACGGGAACCCGAAGTGGTACAGCATCGAGTGCGAGGACAAGCTGCGGTCGGGGACGCCAATAACCGACAGCCAGCTCACCGTCTTCGCCCAGATCTACAGCGCCCTGGCTGAGCGCGACGGGTTCGGCTACGCCGTCACCGACGACACGTCAGGCGGCCGCGGCCTGATCACCCACGGGGACGGCGGGAACGCGTGGGGCGGCCACCCCGACTGCCCGGGCCCGGTCCGCCGGGCGCAGCGCCCGGAGATCCTGGCGCGGGCGCGGGCCGTCCGCGACGGCCTCGACATCTGGATCTGCCAGGGCGCCAAGAGCCTGAACGACCTGGCCGCCGACAAACTGGGCAACCCGGTCCACCAGGTGCTACAGCTCACCGCGGAGTACTCGGTCGGCGGTCTGTTCTCGCCCGCCATGGCCAGCTACCTGAACGCGGTCTTCGCCGCCGACGCCCAGCCCGTCCCGGGCGGTGCCGTCCTGTTCTGCCCCAAGCAGGGCGGCGGCGTCACCCAGGTCACCAGCCCCGGCGACCAGACGCTGCGTGCCCTGGCCCAGGCGCATGCCACCCAGTGCTCGAGCGTCGTCCGGGCCACCGCCGAGAACTCCCCCGGCGCCACGTTCGCCGCCGACGTCGCCGACTACCTCGACACGGTCCTCGCCGCCTCCGCCACCCACATCCCCCCGGGAATCCGCCTCTTCTACCGCAAGCCGTAACCCGTTCCGGCGGCGCGCCGAGTCTTCAGCGCGGCCTAGGGTGGCTGTGGTAAGAAAGGTCGGCGGCCCAGCCGGCAGCACCGCCAGACTCAGGGAAGGAACCGGCCTGATGACCACCCGGATCGACCAGTTCTCGCCGCCTGGCGGCGAGGTCAACACGTGGATCATCGGTGACGACGAAGAGGTCATCGTCATCGATCCCGGCACCGACCCGGCCGGGGTGCTCGGGGCGGTGGGCGACCGCGAGGTCCTCGCCGTCATCTGCACCCACGGCCACGCCGATCATGTCACGGCCGCGATCGAGGTGGCCGAACGGGACGAGGCCGCCGTGGCCCTGCACCCGCGGGACCGGATGCTGTGGAGGGAAGCGCACCCGGATGACGTGGCCGATATCGACATGGCGGACGGCGGCGTCTTCGAGGTCGCCGACGTCCAGCTCGAGGTCATCCACGCCCCCGGTCACACCCCCGGTTCTGTGTGCCTGTACTGCGAGGACCTCGGCGCGGTGTTCACCGGTCACGTCATGCTGGCCGAGGGGCCGGCCGCGCCGGACGAGAACGACTTCCCTGACTTCGCCGGGCAGCTGAACTCGATCGGCGAGAACCTGCTGACCCTGCCCGAAGACACCCGCGTCCTGCCGGGGGAGGGCCCGGAGACGACGATCGGCGCGGCGGAGAAGAAGTTCGACTCCTGGGCCGCGGCCGGCCCGGCGAGCACGTCCCCGTCCAGTCTCGGCGACTAGCGCCGCGATGGAGCAGCTCGGCTTCGAGGGGATGCCGCGGCGGCTCTACCCGTGCACGCCGACCCGGCTGTCGTCCTGGCTGGATTGCCCGCGCCGGTACCGGATGACCTACCTGGACCGCCCGCCCCCGCCGAAGGGGCCGCCGTGGGCGCACAACAGCCTCGGCGCGAGCATCCACAACGCCCTGGCCGGCTGGTGGCGGCTGCCGCGGCCGCAGCGAACCGTCGAGGCCGCGGGCCGCCTGGTGGACCGCGGCTGGATCAACGAGGGCTTCGCCGACGAGACCCAGTCGGTGCGCCAGCGCGAGCGGGCCATCGCCATGGTCGAGGGCTACGTCGCCGGGCTCGACCCAGCCGACGAGCCGCTCGGGGTGGAACGCACGGTCGCGACCCGCACCGACGTGATCGCGGTCTCCGGGCGGATCGACCGCCTCGACGCCAGGCCCGCCTCCGGCGGGGACGGAACCGAGCTGGTGGTGGTGGACTACAAGACCGGCCGGCACGTGCTCACCACCGACGACGCCCGCAGCTCGCTGGCCCTGGCGCTGTACGCGCTGGCCGCGGGCCGGGTGCTGCGGCGGCCCTGCCACCGGGTGGAACTGCACCACCTGCCGACCGGGGAGATCCTCGCCTGGTCGCACAGCGAGGAATCGCTGGCCCGGCACCTGGGCCGCGCCGAGGCGATCGCCGAGGAGTGCGCGGCGGCCGACGAACGGATGCGCGACGGCCTGCCCGCCGACCGGTACGACGAGGTCTTCCCGCCGCGGACCGGGCCGTCCTGCGGCTGGTGCGACTACCGCCGTCACTGCCCGGAAGGCACCGAAGCCGCCCCGCCCCGCCGCCCCTGGGACGGCCTAGCCCCCGACTAACCCGCCCCGCCTCCCTCACCCCCTCCCGCCTTCGGCCCCCGCCACTGTGTGATGGTTGCCACAATGTCTACCCTAGGACGTGCATGTTGTAGCAATCATGCGCAAGAGTGTCAGGCGGTCTGGGTGACAGCGGCGGGACGGGGGAGCGGCGGGGCTTCGGCCGCGTCCCAGAACTGGGTCAGCGCGCTCGCCGTGGTGGCCGGCGCCTCGACGGCGGGGGAGTGCACGGCGGCCGGGATGCAGAGCCGGCGGGCGCCGAGCCGCTGGGCCATCTTCTCCTGGGCGGCGGGGGACCAGGCGTTGTCGTCCTCGCCGTAGATGACCAGTATCGGCAGGTCCAGCTGGGCCAGCTCGGCGGTCCGGTCCGGGGCGGCGAGCATGTGCCTGGCCATCAGGACAAGCCCGGACGGGTCGTTGGCCAGCATCCGCCGGGCGAGGAAGGCGACGATGGGCGCGGGTACCGCGGCCGCGACGGCCTGCGGTTCCAGGTGGACGCGCCAGATATCGGCGATGCCGGCCTGGAGGTCCGCGGGCTCCGGCGGCGGGCCGGCGCCCGGCTCGTCCGCCAGGCCGAGAGCGGCCAGCATCGCGCGCAACTCGCGGGCCCGCGGCCCGGTGAGCGCGGCGGGCCCCGAGCTCATCAGCGTGAACGAGGCGAATCCGGCGCCGCCCTCGGCGAGGGCGGCCTCCCGGCCGATCAGGCCGCCGTAGGAGTGCCCGACCAGGTGCATCGCGCCGGTCTCGTGCATGATCGCGAGGATGTCGGCGCCGAGCGCCGACGCGGCGTAACCGCCCGCGTCCTGAGTACCTGCCGTCTCGAACTGGCCGCGCATGTCGATCGCGAACACCTGGCGGCTGCCGTCGGCGAGCAGGTCCAGGATGGCGATGAAGTCTTCCTTGCTGCCGGTGTAGCCGGGAACGAGCAGGGCGGCCTCCCGCTCGCACACTCCCGACGCCGGGATCGCCTCGAGGGCCGCGAACGCGCCGCGGGCGGTGCGTATGGTGGTGCGCCGGACGCCGGCAGGCAGCTCGAGGGCGGTGGGTGTGCTCACAGTGGCGAACCTTACCTGGCGACGTTGAACAAAACCTCTGCGTCAGCTCCGCGACAGTGCCGAGTCGGCGGAAAAAATCCTGATCAGGAGGCCTTGCGCCGGGTTTCCCCCTGGTCGGTGCCGCTCGAGTCCGGGCCGATCTCACGCCCGCCCCGGGTCCGGCGGCGGCGCCTGGTGGTCCTGGACACCTCGCCCGCCGGGGTTGCCTCGGCCGTCTCGTCACCGCTCTTGCGGGCCTGGCCGGATCTGCCCCGGCCGGAACCGCGCCGCGACGAACCCGGGTTCCGCCTGCTTGGCCGCGGCGAACGGATCTTCCCGGTCTCGCCGATGTCCTCGATCGCCTCGGCCGCGAGCCCGGCCCGCTCCCGCATCGAGCGGGGGAGCGTCCCGGTCGCCTCGCGCGGGATGTCCAGCGCGGTGTAGAGGTGCTCGGACGTGGAGTAGGTCTCCTCCGGCTCGGCCATGCCCAGGCTCAGCGCGTCGTTGATGAGCTTCCAGCGGTGCATGTCCCGCCAGTCGACGAACGTGATCGCGACGCCGGCCCGCCCGGCCCGGCCGGTCCGGCCGATGCGGTGCACGTAGGTCTTCTCGTCGTCCGGGCACTCGTAGTTCACCACGTGCGTGACGTCGTCCACGTCAAGCCCGCGGGCCGCCACCTCGGTGGCGGTGAGCACGTCCACCTTGCCGCTGCGGAACGCGCGCAGCGCCCGCTCCCGCTGGCCCTGGCCCAGGTCGCCGTGGACGGTGGCCACGGCGAAACCGCGGCGCTCCAGGTCGCTCGCGACCTGGTCGGCGGCCCGCTTGGTCTGGCAGAACACCATGGTCAGGCCGCGGTTCCTGGCCTGCAGGAGCCGGGCAAGCACCTCGATCTTGTCCATCTGGTGGGCCCGGAACACGTGCTGCTCGGTGGTGGGCGCCGACGTGGGCTCGTCGTGCCCCTCGGCCCTGATGTGGGTGGGCTGCCGCATGTGGCGGCGGGCCAGCGTGACGACGTCGCCGGGCATGGTCGCGGAGAACAGCATGGTCTGCCGCCGCTCCGGGGTGAGCCGGACGATGCGCTCGACGTCGGGCAGGAAGCCGAGGTCGAGCATCTTGTCCGCTTCGTCGAGCACCAGGGCGCGGACCGCGCTCAGGTCCAGGTGGCGGCGGTTGGCCAGGTCGAGCAGCCGGCCGGGGGTGCCGACGACGATGTCCACGCCGGTGGTGAGCGCCTCGATCTGTGGCTCGTAAGCGCGGCCGCCGTAGACGGTGAGTACCCGCACCCGCACGTTGACCGCCGCGGTGCGCAGGTCGTCGGCCACCTGGATGGCGAGCTCCCTGGTCGGCACGACCACGAGGGCCCGCGGGGCGCGGCCCCGGTCCTTTTCCTCGCCTTCGGCCTCGATCAGCTGGAGCAGCGGGAGGCCGAACGCCAGCGTCTTCCCGGTGCCGGTCCTGGCCTGTCCGATGATGTCCTGCCCGCGCAGCGCGAACGGCAGCGTCAGGGCCTGGATGGGGAAGGTGGTGACGATGCCCGCGGCCTCCAGGCCCGAGCAGACCGCCTCGCTGATGCCGAAGTCACGGAAGGGGACGGCGCTGGTGCCGTCCGGTGTGGCCGCCTCGGATCCGGGCGGCGGAAGCGGAGCTTGTGTCTCGTCTCCGCTGAACGTTTGAGTTGTCAGGGGTTCCATCCTTCATCGTGGCCCTCCCCAGCGGTTCCGGGGCCGGGGCCCGTCGTGTTTGCAGGCTGCCCGCCGTGCCCCGGTACGACGCGAGCTGCAACCATCGCGGTGCACCTGTGCGTTTACTGCGCACGGTGCCACCCCGGTCAGGGAGCCCGCCGTCGTCGTCCGGAGCACTGCCGTTTACTCGGGATCCCCCCAGGGAAGCCGGACACGGCGCCCAGCGTAAACAGCAGCCGTTATGAACAACACGACCTTTGGTTATGTCATTCCAGTCGGCTCAAGTGTACCAGGAGTAGGCCCAGCCCACGTGGCAGGACCGCCCGGCGTAATCAGATCGTCCTGAGCGTGCCCTGCTGACCTCGCTGGGCTGACCTCACTGGGCTGACCTCGCTGGGCTAGCCTCGCTGGCCGAACCCGATCCGGCGCTCCTGGTCGGCGCCGAATTCGATATAGGCGATCTTGTCCGCGGGCACCAGGATCTTGCCGCCCTTGGTCACCGGCAGCGAGAAGACGGAATGAGCCCCGTCGGCCAGCGCGCTGGCCAGCTGGCGCTCGATTTCCTCGGCCGGAGCGTCGGTCTCCACGACCAGCTCGCGCGGCACGGAATGAATGCCGATCTTGACTTCCACGGGGCTCCTTTACCGCCGGGTCAGCCGGTGTTGACTGGCGCGGTGTTGACTGGCGCGGTGTTGACTGGCGCGGTGTTGACTGGCGCGGTGTTGACTGGCGCGGTGTTGACTGGCTCTGGGCTGACTAGCTCGGTACTCGCTGACCAGCTCTCAGTGCTCGCTGCGCGGGAAGCCGCTGATGCCGCGCCAGGCGAGCCTGGCCACCAGCTGCTCGGCGGCCTCGCGCGGGATGTGATCCCGGGCACCGAGCCAGTATCGCGCGGTCACCTGGGCCATGCCGACCAGGCCCACCCCGATCAGGTGCGCCTCGTCGTCGGAAATCCCGGCGCCTTCGGCGATGGCCTGGCTGACCATGTCGGCGCACTGGCGCTGGGCCCGCTCGAGCCGGTCGCGCACGGCCGGCTCGTTGCTCAGGTCGGACTCGAACACCAGCCGGTAGGCCTGGCCGTTACCGTCGACGTACCCGAAGTAGGCGCCGAAGGTGGCGGACACCCGCTGCTTGGGATCCTCCAGGTTCGAGCCGAGCGCGTCGCGCATCGCGTCCAGCAGGGTGTCCACGCTCTCGTCGAGCAGGGCCAGGTAGAGCTCGAGCTTGCCGGGGAAATGCTGGTAGAGCACGGGCTTGCTGACACCCGCGCGATCGGCGATCTCGTCCATCGCGGCAGCGTGGTACCCCTGGGACACGAACACCTCGAGCGCCGCGTCAAGTAGCTGCCGTCGCCGTTCATGCCGGGGCAGCCGGGTGCTGCGTGGCCTGGTCTCGGACGTTGCAGTCAAAATTAGGTCTCCGCGGTTATGGCGCGCGGATGGGTTACCGCGCTCGCCCCATCCTAAGCCGCCGTCAGCGATAGTCGTCATCGTCGAAGCCGACCGCTCGCTCCTGGTCAGCCGCATCGGCCTCGTTCACGTCGAACGGTACCTCGCGGCGGGCGCTGACCACGGTCTCGTCCGGGATCAGCTCCTGGTGCTGCTCGATGGCGTCGCCCTCGGGCGTTTCTATGTCCTGCTCGCTCAACGGTCCGGTCCCCTTTTCCTCCTGGTCGGCCATTACCGCGCCCTGCCCTACCATACGGGGCCTAACCTCACTGGGCCCTACCGTGCCATGCCCTGCCACACTGTGCTCTACCACACTGTGCCCTACCACACCGGCCCCGGTTCCAGCCAGCTGCCGGAGCGCTGTCTCCAGTGCTTCCCCGTAGGTAGGGAAGGCATGCACGACGTCGGCGAGGATCGTGACGGGAATCTTGGCCCTGATGGCGAGGGTGACCTCGCCCATCCAGCTGGCCGCGTCCGGCCCCACGGCGACCGCCCCGGCCAGCACCCCGGACTCGGCGTCGGCGTACAGCTCAAGGCAGCCCAGGTCGTCCTGGCCCAGCTGGGCGCGGACGGTGTCGCCGAGGCTGGCCCGCGCCGTGACCAGCCGCGGGCTCGGGACGCCGATCCCGGGCTCGCCCGCCTGGTCCTCGGCCGGCATCGGGGCGATCCGCAGCATCCGGCGGGTCCGCTCGCCTGCCTCGGGAGCGGGCTCGTTATCCGCGTGTTCCTGGGTCTCGGGCGTCCCGGGGACCAGGCCGACCGAGAAGACGGACGGGGTGGTGAACACGCACCGGGGGAGCGCGCTGTAGTCGGCCTCGCGGGCATCGCCGAGGATGTTCGCCGCGACCACGCTGGCCTGGTAGTGGCTGGCGTGCGTGTGGGTGGTGCCGGTGACGTCGCCCGCCGCCCAGACCCTGGCCTCGTCGCTGCCGGCCCCGACTACCTCGCAGCGGGTGGTGGTGGGCAGCGCCATCCCCGGCGTGATCTCCAGGCCGAGCGCGTCCAGGCCCAGGCCGCCGAGCCGCGGGCGCCGGCCGGAAGCGAGCAGCAGCCGGTCCGCGTCGATCCTGGTCCCGTCGGCCAGCGCGAGCGTGAGGCCGTCGGGCGTCCGCTCGGCCTTGGTGGCCCGCGAGCCGAGGTAGATCTCCGCCCCGGCCCGGCGCAGCGCCGCCGCGAGGATCTCGCCCGCGAAGGCGGGCTCGCCCGGCAGCAGCCGCTGATCGGCCTCTACCAGCGACACCTGCGAGCCGAATGAGGCGTAGATCTGCGTAAGCTCGCACCCGGCGGGGCCGCCGCCGAGCACGATCAGGCGCCGCGGCAGGTCGGGTGAGCACAGGCTTTCCGCGGTCGTCCAGGCCGGTATGTCGGACAGGCCCTCGATCGGCGGGGCCACCGGCTCGCAGCCCGTCGCCAGCACCAGGTCCGTGTACGCCAGCGGCACGACCGTCCCGGCGGGCGCTGATTCCTCACCCGGGGCCAGCGTCACCTCCACCGCCCCCGGCGCGGTGACCCGGCCGGTGCCGCGGATCACCGTCACGCCCGCGCGGCTCAGCCGCCGCATTGCCGCCGAGTCGTCCAGGCCGCCGGTGACGCCGGCCCGCCGGGCCACCGCGTCTTCCCAGCTCTTGCCGCGGGCCGCGGAAAGCAGCAGCGAGTTCGCCGGCAGGCAGGCCAGGTAGGCGGACTCACCGCCGATCAGTCCCGCCTCGACGAGGGCCACCGCCTTACCGCCGCCGGCGACCTCGGTGGCAACGTGCACGCCAGCGGTGCCGCCGCCGAGCACGACCACGTCGAAAGCGCCCATATCTCTCCGTCCCCCTCGAACTTCGAGTCGCTGTCCCGGCCTGGTCCCGTCCGAGCCGGGGCCAGCCGGATGCTGGGTCCAGGTCCGGGCAACCCTCATCATCGCAGCCGAAGCTAAGCTCGCTGGGAGAGTTGGGCGAAATCCGCCCATGCTAGTCCTATAACCCCTCGAACATGTGGTCGGTTCAGGGAAATAGGACAAGCGGGATGATCAGCGCCGACGCAACCGGGGTAGGTGAAGACCATGCGCAGCATATGGGCCGGCGCCATCTCATTCGGGCTGGTCGTGATACCGGTCAAGCTCTACGCCGCGACGGAGCAGCGGGACATCACCTTTCGCCAGGTGCATCGCAAGGACGGGGCCAGGATCCAGTTCCGCCGGTTCTGCACGCTGGACGGGGAAGAGGTCGCCTACTCCGACATCGCCAAGGGCTACGAACTGCCCACCGGCGACATGGTGGTGCTGACCGACGAGGACCTGGCGGACCTGCCGCTGGTGACCGCGCACCGGGTCGAGGTGCTGCACTTCGCGCCCGCGGCCCAGGTCGAGCCGATCTACGCCAACAAGAGCTACTACACCGAGCCCGAGCCCGCCGGCACCCGCGCCTACGTGCTGTTCCGGGACGCCCTCGAGCAGTCGGGCAAGGTCGCCGTGGCCAAGGTCGCGCTGCGCCAGCGCGAGGCACTGGCCGCGCTGCGGGTCCGGGAGGGCGTGATCACGCTGGAGACCCTGCTGTGGCCGGACGAGGTGCGCAAACCCGAGTTCGCCTTCCTCGACGAGGACATCGAGGTCAGGTCGCAGGAACTGAAGATGGCCGCCTCGCTCATCGACACGATGACCGAGGACTTCGAGCCCGGCCAGTACCGCGACGCCTACCGGGAGGCGCTCGAGGCCGTCGTCCAGGCCAAGGTCGAGGGCAACGACGTCGTCCGCCCGGACGGCCTGGACGTGCCCGCGGACCGGAAGCAGCCCGCCGACCTGACCGAGATCCTGCGGGCCAGCGTCGCGGCGGCCAAGGGCGGCCGCGGCAAGTCCGACGACAAGGAAGACGACAAGGACTCTGCCGACAAGCACGGGGACGACGCCAAGCCGGCCGCCAAGCCCAAGCCCCGCCGCCGGGCCAGCGCGTGACCGCCCCCCGCGAGCCGAAGGGGCGCGCTCCCGTCTGGACTGACGAGCGAGGAGCTTGCGACGAGCGAGGAGGGAAGACGGGAGCTGCGGGCGCCCCGGAGGCGAGCGGGGCTAGCAGAGCGAGCGGGAAAATAGAGCCCATCCCGCACTGGCCGGGACGCCTGGTGGATCTCGGCGACCACCAGGTCTACGTCCGCAGTGCCCCCGGCGGGGACGACGCCGAGCCGGCCCTGTTGGTGCACGGCCTGGAGGGCTCGTCGCGGAACTGGACCGACCTGATGGACCTGCTCCGCCCGGCTCTGACGTGCGAGGCGGTAGACCTGCCGGGCTTCGGCGACTCGCCGCCGCGCCCTGACGGCCGCTACTCGATCGCCGCCCTCGCCCAGACGGTCATCGCGCTCATCGGAACCCAGCCGAACCCGGTTCACCTCGTCGGCAACTCCCTGGGCGGCGCGGTCTGCGTCAAGGTCGCGGCCACCCGGCCCGACCTGATCCGGTCCCTCACCCTCGTCTCCCCGGCGCTGCCCGACGCCCGGCCGCGCCTGGACCTGATCCGCTTCCCGGTGATGAGCCTGCCCCGGGTCGGCCCGCGCCTGGTCCGGCAGTACCAGGTGCTGCCGCCCGAACGCCGGGTGGCCGACGTCATCACCACCTGCTACGGCGAGCCCGCCCTGTTCCGGCAGGCCAGGTTCGCCACCGAGGTGGCCGAGCTCACCCGGCGCGACGAACTGGGCTACGCCGCCACCGCGCTGATCGGCAGCGTCCGCACGCTGACCGCCGAGTTCCTCCGCAAGGGGCGGCACTCGGCCTGGCGGGACGCGGCCCGGGTCACCGCGCCCACGCTGGTCATCTACGGCAGCCGCGACCGCGTGGTCGACGCCCGAGCGGCCGGCCGGGCCGCCCACGCATTCAAAGATGCCCGGGTGGTCGTGCTGCCCCGCACCGGCCACGTCGCGCACATGGAACAACCGCAAACCGTGGCGGACGAGATGGGGATACTCCTGGGAATTCCGGATCGCTTCCGCCGGTTGTCGCAGGAACGGGCGGGGGAAGGTAACACCCAGCCCGTTCGTTCCTAAATCCTTTGATCTTTGGAGAAGACAGTGTCGCTGCCGCCGCTGGTCGAGCCAGCCGCCGAGCTGACGGTCGATGAGGTCAAGCGCTACTCACGCCACCTGATCATCCCGGACGTCGGGATGACCGGGCAGAAGCGCCTCAAGAACGCGAAGGTCCTGGTGGTGGGGGCCGGCGGCCTCGGCTCGCCCGCCCTGCTCTACCTGGCCGCGGCCGGCGTGGGCACCCTCGGCATCATCGACTTCGACGTGGTGGACGAGTCGAACCTGCAGCGCCAGGTCATCCACGGCCAGTCCGACGTGGGCAAGCCCAAGGCCGAGTCGGCGCGGGACAGCATCCACGAGATCAACCCCCTCGTGCAGGTCAACCTGCACGAGGTCAGGCTCGACTCGGACAACGCCTTCGAGATCTTCTCCCCGTACGACCTGATCGTGGACGGCACCGACAACTTCGCCACCAGGTACCTGGTCAACGACGCGTGCGTGCTGCTCGGCAAGCCGTACGTGTGGGGCTCGATCTACCGGTTCGACGGCCAGGCCAGCGTGTTCTGGGCTGAGCACGGCCCGTGCTACCGCTGCCTGTACCCGGAGCCGCCGCCGCCCGGCATGGTGCCCTCCTGCGCCGAGGGCGGCGTCCTCGGCGTGCTCTGCGCGTCCATCGGCTCGATCCAGGTGAACGAGGCCATCAAGCTCATCACCGGGATCGGCGAGCCGCTGGCCGGCCGGCTGATGATCTACGACGCGCTGGAGATGAACTACCGGACCGTGCGGGTGCGCAAGGACCCGGACTGCGCGGTCTGCGGCCAGAACCCGACGGTCACCGAGCTGATCGACTACGAGGAGTTCTGCGGCGCGGTGTCCGAGGAGGCCGCCGAGGCCGTCCAGGGCTCGACGATCAGCGCCAAGGACCTGGCCGCGATGCTGGAGGCGGGCGACAACATCTTCCTGGTCGACGTGCGCGAGCCGAACGAGTACGAGATTGTCTCCATCCCCGGCGCCACGCTCATCCCCAAGGGCGAGTTCATCAACGGCAACGCCCTGGAGAAGCTGCCGCAGGACAAGAAGATCGTGCTGCACTGCAAGAGCGGCGCCCGTTCGGCCGAGGCCC
>Ga0335085_10012797_pt1 | contig 12339 bp, 15 predicted proteins | sample Lox_Sample_45_FD_206712 | JGI IMG/M metagenome (GOLD analysis project Ga0335085, IMG submission 206712) | Soil microbial communities from Loxahatchee National Wildlife Refuge, Florida, United States - Lox_Sample_4.5 | ecosystem: Environmental > Terrestrial > Soil > Wetlands | place: USA...
GAGCCCGCTTGTGCCTGCCGATCGCCTACAGCCATGCGCGCCGCCTGCCGTTATCGAGGAGGAGAGGACACTCCGATGGACGCGATTATCGGAATCCGCGGGCTGCCGACGGCGCCGGAAAAGCGGCACGGAAGGACCCCTATTCGGGCTCCGGCCGCCGAGCCCTCGGTCGTAGTCTCGCTGCAGCCCCGCCCCGGCCTGGGGGGCGCTCCCGAGCGCGAGGAGCGCCCGCGCCGCTCCGCGGGAGAAACGACGGAGGAACGCCGATGACCGACCGGCCGATCGATGCCCTGCTCGCGCAACTGCGCGCGACGGCCGCGCTCGCCTCGGGCGCACCGCTCGAGCGCGCGGCGCCGGCCGCCGCCGGCGCTCCCGCCGGCGTGGACTTCGCGGCGTTGCTGAAGTCCACGCTCGACCAGGTCAACGAGTCGCAGTCCAAGGCGATGGGCCTCGCGCGCGACTTCGAGCTGGGCAAGGGCGACGTCGCGCTGCACGACGTGATGCTGGCGCTGCAGAAGGCCAACATCGAGTTCCAGGGCACCGTGCAGGTGCGCAACCGCCTGGTCGCGGCCTACCAGGACATCATGAACATGCAGATCTAGAAGCGCGACGAGCGCTCGCGCTCCAGCCGCATGACCAGGCGATGCACCATCGCCTGCGCGCTCGGGTCGGGGTTCACGAAGCGGCAGCCCGCCCGCATCGTCACCTGGCCGTTCTTCAGCGTCACCTCGTGCGCGCTGCGCACCTCCAGGGCGGTGCCGAACACGCCGATCTCGGGCATCGAGATCGTGCACGACTCGTAGACGTTGCCCGGCGCGAGCGTCAGCTGCGGGTGCATGTTCAGCAGCGCGACCCCGCCCTGGCTGATGTCCAGCACGGCGAGCTCGGCCTTGTCCGCCTTGCCCGCCTTGGCGTAGGGGATCGCGCAGCGCACGGGCCGCGACAGCGGGCAGGCGACGCGAAACGCCTCTCGGCGCTGCAGCCGCACGACCTCGGTCGGCAGCGAGGCGGCGAGCGCGGGCCGGCCGCCGAAGATCGCCGTCGCGGGCGAGCGGACCTGGAACTTGATCTTGATGCCGTCGTGCATCGTGACGAACGTGGCGGTGTCGGTCCGCTGCAGGGCCGCGGCCACCTCCGGCTGCGCGGGCAGGTCGAACAGCAGCCGGCCGGACTCGGGCACCACCTCGAGGATCGAGGTGATCGCGAACTGCCCGCTCGCGTCGGCGTACACGGTGACCATCGCCGAGCGCTCCATCGCGGCCCGCAGGATCTGCGCGACGGCGGCGGGCGCGGTCACCAGGAAGTTGAGCTCTTCCTCGGTGAACAGCGACTCGGGGCTGCGCGCCTGCCGTTCTTCGCCCGCCATGCCGCGATTCTAGGCGCTGCGGCGCTCGAGCCGGTAGAGCCATGCGAGGAGCTCCGCGACCGCCACGTACAGCTGCGGGGGAATCTGCTGGTCGAGGTCGACCTGCAGCAGCAGCGCGACCAGCTCGCGCGACTCGTGCACGTAGACGCCGCTCTGGCGCGCCTTCTCGATGATCGCCTCCGCGATCAGGCCGCGGCCCTTGGCGAGCACGCGCGGCGCGTCCTGCCCGCCGGCGTAGGCGAGCGCGACCGCCGCGGGCCGGGGGTCAGGCGCGCTCATGCGGCACCGTGCCGAGCTGCGATACGACGAGCCCCGCGGCACCGAGCGCGCCGCGCAGCGCCTCCAGCTCGCCGGCGAAGAGCTCGCCGGTCGCCGGCGCCTCGGCGCTCAGGCGCACGCGCAAGCCGTCGGCGGCCAGCGTGAGCACGGCCGAGACGCCGCCCAGGCGCGGCAGCGCGAGGTCGAGCCGCGTCGACCAGGCGCGCGCGGCCGGCTCGCCCGCGGTACGCGCCCCGTCCTCGTCGTCCCCACCGGTCTCCCCGATTTCCCAGCGCATCGCCTGGCCGGGCCAGATCTGGCCCTGCCACACGAGGTGGCGCGCCTCGAGCGCGTTCAGCTGCTGCTGCACGATCGGGGCGGTCCGCGTGTCGAGCGGCGCCGCCTCGGCGCGCTCGCCGGCTGCCGGCGGCAGCGGCGGCAGCCGCCCCTGCGGCTCGCGCTGGAGCTCGTCGCGCGTGCGCGCGCCCTCGACCCACTGCGCCTGGTGCGACTCGTAGAACAGACCGCTCAGGTTCACCAGCTCGCGCAGCGTCGCCGCGGCGACGCGCGCGTCGATCGGCGCATCGGGCAGCAGCGGCTGCGCGGCGGGCAGCGTGCCGGGCGGCACGCGTCCGGGACTCTCGCCCTCGGGCGGCCGCGCGGCGAGCTGGGCCACGAAGCGGCCGGTCGCGCTGAGCTCGCTCGTCACCGCTTCCTCGGCTTGCGCAGGCGCGGGCTCGGCCGACGGCGCTTGCGCCGCCGCGCCGCGCGCGGCGGCGATCGACACGCGCACGCGGTCGCCGGGCTCCGTGCTCGGCGGCAGCAGCACGTCGAAGCGCTGGCCCGCGGCGAGCACGCGAAAGCGCCCGTCGGGCAGGCGCGACTCGACCTCGGCGAGCACCTGCTGCACCGCGGAGGGCGGCGCGACCTCGTTGACGCGCTCGGCCGGGCCGGTGACCGGCAGCCGGTAGGCGTCGGCGAGCAGCCGCAGCTGGGCGAAGAGCTCGGGCTGGATCATGCCCGGCCGGCGCAGCCCCTCAGGCCGGCGCGCCGTAGCTGGCGAGCAGGCGCCGCCGGTTGCGCGTGTTGCCGATCAGGTGCTCGAGCTCGGCGAGGCGCGGCTCGGCGAGCCGGCGCACCTCGGCGTCCTCGGCGAGCACGCGCCGGAGGATGTCGGCCTTGCGCGCGCGCTCCGCATCCGAGAGCGGCGGTGGCGCATCGCCGAGCGCGCGCAGCCGCGCGACGTGGCCGCGGCACTTCTCCTCGAGCCCGACCAGGCGGTCCCAGTCGGCCGCGCGCGCGGCCTCGAGCATGCCGCCCGACAGCCCGAGCAGGGCCTCGTAGATCGCGATCATCTGCTGCGCGTCCATGCGGCTCAGGCCTTGCCGCCGCCGATCTGGCGCCAGGCGTCCCCGATCGACGCGAGCAGGCGGTCGACCTCGTCGACCTTGGATGGGTCGCCGTCGGCGTTGCACAGCACGAGCCTCAGCGCCATGTACTCGTAGAGCGCGTCGAGCTGGTCGGCGAGCGCGCCGCCCTTGCGCAGGTCGAGGCTCGCGCGCAGGCCGTCCTCCAGGATCGCCACCGCCTTCGCGAGCGATTGCGCGCGCGAGGCCGCGTCATTCCGAGCGAAGGCGCCGCGCGCCTGCGCGAGCGCCGCGCGCGCGCCCTCGAACAGCAGCACGACGAGCTCGTGCGGGCTCGCCACCGCGACCGACGCGTCGACCGCGGCGTGACGGTAGGCCTGCAACGGGTGCTGCGCTCCCGGCGACATCATGACGATCCTTTCGAGGACGCGCTGCCGATCGGCGGCAGGGCGGCGAGCTGCTGCGTGAGGAAGTCGCTCGTCTGGCGCATGCTGGACATCAGCGAGTCGAGCGCGGTGAACTCCTTCAGGTAGTTCTGCTGCACCTGATCGAGGTGGGTCTGGATGCGCGCTTTCTGGTCGTCGATGCCCTTCAGCGCGGTCTGGATCGCGTCGCTGCCGGCCTGGAAGGCGCCGCTCGTGCTCAGCGCGCCGTCGGCGATCGCGCCGATCGCCTGGCCGGCCTGCGCCAGCGTGGCGAGCGCGGCGTCCGGGTCGGCGAGCAGCGCCGCGCTCAGCTTCGTCGGGTCGAGCGCCAGCGTGCCGTCCTTCTGGAATGTCGCGCCGAGCGCCGACAACGTGCGGTAGGCGCCGCCCGAGCCGTAGAGGTCGCCGAGCGCGGTGCGCACGCGGCGCTGCACGCCGAGCACGCCGGCGTCGCCCTGCAGCACGGCGCCCTGCGCCGTCTGCGAGGCGACGACGCCGTCGAGGTCGTTGTAGGCCTTGACCAGTGACGCGAGCACCGTGCTCGCGTTGCCGAGGTCGCGGGAGATCGTGACGCTGGCCGGCGCGTCGGTCGTGTCGAGCAGCGTCAGCGTCACGCCCTGGATCGCTTCGGCCACGGTGTTGGACGAGCTGGTCACGGGCGTGCCGTCGACGGTCAGCGACGCGTCCTGCGCGGCGCGCGACTGCGTGAGCTGCTGCGCGCCCGCGGGGTCGTAGCCGAGCAGGGCGGACACGGCCGCGTCGCCGCTGACGTCGATCTTCAGGCTGTTGTCGGCGCCGGTATCGTCCACGCTCAGCGTCAGGTGGTAGGGCGTCGTGCCGCCGTCGTTGACGATGCTCGCGGTCACGCCCGCGCCGGCGGCGTTGATCGCGTCGCGGATGCCCTCCAGCGTGTTGTTGCTCGAGTCGATCGTCAGCACGAGCGGCTCGCGGTCGGCGTTGGCGGCGAAGCTCGCGCCGGTGTACACGCCGCCCGCCAGCGAGCCGCCGGAAATGGTCCCGAACGACAGCGTGACCGTCGTCGCGCCGTCCGCGCCGATCGTGGCGGTGGCGCTCGCCTGGGCGGCCGAGACGAGCTTCTGCGACTGCGCGAGCGCGTCCACCTGAACCGCATAGCTGCCGGGCTGGGCGGTGGCGCCCGCCGACGCGCCGACGCTGCCGCTGTCGCTCGAGCTCGCGCGGTAGCTGACCGCGCTGATCGAGCCCAGCGACTGCGCCGCCGTCTGCAACGTGCTGAGCGCGCCCTTGATCGTGCCCAGGCTGGTCAGGCGCGACTGGTACGAAGCCTCCTTGTTGGCGAGGTCGACCAGCGGCTGCTGCTCGAGCTGCATCAGCTGCGACACGATCGACGTGACGTCGAGGTTGGAGCCGATGCCGGGGACGGAAATGGTCATGAATACCTGCAATTACGGCACGTCGCGCCCCGCGCTTGAGCGCGGATTAAGGGGCCTTCAGGCCTTGTCGCTGACGAACAGCCCTTCGTAGCGATCCAGCGCCTTGGCCACCTGCAGCACGACCTCGGAGGGCACCTGGAGCAGCACCTGCTTGGTCGAAGGGTCGACGACCTGCAGCAGCACCCGGTCGGATCCCTCCAGAACCGAGAACTGGATGTCGGCCGGCGTGTTGTCGAGGAACTGCCGGATCTGCTGGACGGCGCGGTCGAGCGCCTCCCGGCTCGCCTGCACGGGGGTGGGCGCGGGCGCGGCGGTCGCCGCGGGCTGCGGCGCGGGCGCCGGCGCGCGCGACGGCGCGGGCGCCGCCTGCGCGGCACCCCCCGAAGCCGACTGCACCAGCGCGCTCAGCTGTGCAACGTTCATGTCACGCCCGGTTCGGACAGGAAACGCCCGGCCGGGTCATCGCCGGCCGGGCGCGCTCACTTCGCTAGGGTTCCTAGCCGCGCAGGAGCGCCAGCACGTTGTTGGGCAGCGCGTTGGCCTGCGCCAGGATCGCCACGCCGGCCTGCTGCAGGATCTGCGCGCGGGTGAGGTTCGCCGTTTCCGAGGCGAAGTCCGCGTCCTGGATCCGCGAGCGCGAGCCGGTCAGGTTTTCCGAGGTGGTCTGCAGGTTCGTGATCGTGTTCTCGAACCGCGTCTGCAGGGCGCCGTAGCGCGCGCGCTGGTTGTTGATGTTGGTCAGCGCCTGGTCGACCAGGGCGAGCGAGCGCAGCGACGAGTCCACCGTGCTGACGTCGAGCTTGGACACGGACTGCAGCCCCGCGGCCGCGATGCCGGTGCCCTCGTCGTCGGTGAAGAAGTCGTCGGTCGCGCCGGCCTGGTTGCTGTCGACGCTGAACGCCGTGTTGGAGTCGAGCACGAGCTGGCCCGTGATCCAGTCGCCTTCGCCGTCGTCCCAGCCCACGGTCGAGTCCGCGATGTGGCTGATGACCGCGGCGCTGGCGGTGGCGGCCGCGCCCTGGCCCAGCGTATTGGTCGTGTCGCCGTCGAGCACGCCGATGTCCTCGAAGCGGATGTCGTCGTCGTTCTCGCCGGCGGCGATGCGCACGTCGGCGCCGGTCTCGTTCGAGAGTTCGACGGCGTAGGAGTTGCCGTCCGTGCCATCCTCGCTTTCGGTCTTGACCACTTTCGCGGTGAGCCCGGTCTTGCCGGCGACGTCGTTGAACGCCTGCACCGCCGAGTTGAGCTGGTCGGCGCTCAGCACGTCCTGGTCGTTGCCGCCCGCGTCCTTGCCGCCGCCGACGGTGAAGCTCACCGTGGTGAAGTCCTTCGGCTTGGTGGTGCCGGTCACGTCCGAGGTGTCGCCGGAGATGTAGAACGTATAGGTGTGGCCCTGCAGGAAGCGGCCCGTGGTCGCGGTGCCCGCGACCGGCGCAGCCGAGTCCGCGGCGCCGCCGAGCACGAAGCTCGTGACCGCGCTCGCCTTGACGCCCGAATCCGAGGCGTTGATCTCGGCGGCGATGTCGGCCGCGCTCGCGCCGTCGTTGTAGCGGATCGTCGTGCTGCCGCCGGCGGTGTTCAGCACCAGCGCGCCGCCGGTGGCGACGATCGAGCCGCCGCCGGTGTTGATGCGCGTCAGCTGCGCGCGGTTGGAGACCGTGCCGTCGGCGTCGATCGAGCCCTTGACGAGGTCGCCGAGGCCGGTTTCGGTGTTGGCCACCAGCGATCCGATGCGGTAGCTGCCGTACGAGGCGGTCTGGAAGTTGTTCGAGGTCGCGAGGATGGTCTGGTTGGCGTTGGCGCCGACCTGGAACACCGCGGTCGTGAACGTGCCGTCGAGCAGCTTCTGGCCGTTGAACTCGGTCGTGGTCGCGATGCGCTGCAATTCCTGCGTCAGCTGCTGCACTTCCGAGTTGAGCGCCGCGCGGTCGCTGGTCGAGTTCGTCGCGTTGGCCGATTGCACCGCCAGCTCGCGGATGCGCTGCAGGATGTCGCCGGCCGAGCCGAGCGCGCCTTCGGCCGTCTGCGACAGCGAGATGCCGTCGTTGGCGTTGCGCTGCGCCTGGTCGAGGCCGCGGATCTGCGCCGTGAAGCGCTCCGCGATGGCGAGGCCCGCCGCGTCGTCGCGGGCGCTGTTGATGCGCAGGCCCGAGGACAGGCGCTGCAGGGCGACCTGCAGCGCGTTCTGGGAGGTGTTCAGGTTGCGCTGCGCGTTCAGCGAAGCGATGTTGGTGTTGATGATCTGGGGCATGGCCGTTTCTCCTTGAAGTCGATAGGTTCCTCGCGGCGGCACGCCGCCGGGGGCTGCGTTGAGCCCCGCTTGCCGGAGGAACTCAACCTCAGTTGCCTCGGATTACGGAACGCGGGGGAGGGAACTTGAGGGCGCGCGCGGGCGCGTGGAATTCTCCACGCGCCGGGGGCGGGATGCCGGGACGGGTCCGGGCGGCGTCGGCGGAATCAGTCCGCCATCTTCACCCGGTTGCGCCCGCCGCGCTTGGCGGCGTACAGCGCGGCGTCGGCCCGCCGCAGGCACTGCTCGAAGGTCTCGCCCGCCGCGCGCTGCGCGACGCCGGCGCTGAACGTGAGCGGGATCGCGGCCGCGGCCCATTCCAGCGGGCTCGCGGCGAGCGCGCCCTGCAGGCGCAGCGCGCACTGGCGCGCGTCCTCGCGCTGCGCGTCGGGCAGCACGATCGCGAATTCCTCGCCGCCGATGCGGCCGAAGACGTCGCTCGGCCGCAGCGCCCGCCCCGCCAACGCGCACAGGTGCGCGAGGGCCTGGTCGCCGGCGGCGTGGCCGTAGGTGTCGTTCAGGCGCTTGAAGCGGTCGAGGTCGATCGCGGCGACCGACATCACCGCGCCGTGGCGGTCGGCGCGCGCGGCCTCGCGCGCGAAGGCCGCCTCCAGCCCGCGGCGGTTGAGCGCCCCGGTCAGCGGGTCCTGCTGCAGCAGCCCGCGCGCGAGCGCGAGGTCCGCGCGCAGCGACTCGATCTCGCGCTCGGCCGCGAGCAGGCGCTGGCGCGGCTCGCGCGTGCGCTCGCCTTCGCGCAGCAGGCGCGTCTCGCGCAGCGCCTGGTCGAGCACGTCGACGATCTCGGCGACGCTCGCCGCGCGGCGGATGCGCTCGGCGTAGATCTCGATGCGCTGGCGGTAGCGCAGCGCGCTCTGCGGCGCCGCGGGGGCGGCCGCGGCCGGCCCCTTGACGAGGCGCAGCTTGCGGGAATCGGCCTGGGTTTCCATGGGTTGCACCGCAGCTTACGGTGGCCCCGGGCGCCCCCAAGGGGCGAGAAGCGGAGGGTTTTCCGCCTATTTCTGCGCCGCGGAGGCGCGGGCGGCGGGCGCCGCCGGCGCCACGATCACGCGGTTCTTGCCGGCCGCCTTGGCCTCGTACTGGGCCGCGTCGGCGCGGCGCAGGGCGTCGTCCATGCCTTCCTCCGGCAGCCACTGCGTCACGCCGGCGCTGAAGGTGACCAGGATGCGCTCGTTGTCGTGCAGGAAATACTCGCGCGTGAGCTCACGCTGCAGCCGCACCATGAGCGCGAGCGCCCCGTCGATCGGCGTGTCGGGCAGCAGGATCACGAACTCCTCGCCGCCGTGGCGCGCGATCGCGTCGCTGGGGCGGATCGTGTTGCGCACGATGCGCGAGAGGTGCACCAGCGCGCTGTCGCCGACGCCGTGGCCGAGGCGGTCGTTCAGCAGCTTGAAGTTGTCGACGTCGAGCAGCGCGAGGCACAGCGGCCCGCCGCCGCGGCGCGCGGTCGCCGCCATGCGCGCGAAGCTCTCCTCGAACCCGCGCCGGTTGAGCGCGCCCGTCAGGTGGTCCACGCGCAGCTGGTCGCTGACGCGCACGAGCTCTTCCTCCAGCTGCGCGATGCGCGCCTCGGCGGACTCCGCGCGCGCCCGGGCTTCGTGCCAATCGCGCAGCCGCTCGGCCGTGCGCGACCCCATCGCGCGCGTATCGCGCAGCAGGTCGGCGATGACCTCGCCCAGCGCGCGCACGTCGTCGACGCCCTGCAGCCGGCTCGCGTGCGCCTCGATCGCGCGGCCGTACTCGCCGGTGTCGTCGGCCATGCCGCTCAGGTGCCCGAGGATGCCCGCGACGGTCTCGCGCAGCGCGTCCTTCGCCTCCTTCAGGCCTTTCTTGATCGCCTCCTGCTTGATCAGCACCTCGCGCAGGAAGGACTCGGCCGCGTGCACGGTCTGCATGCCGGCCGGGCGCGCGACCAGCTCGCGCACGACCTCGAGCTCGTGCAGCACCCAGGTGTCCTCGACGATCAGCGCCTGCACGTTGTCCACCAGCATGCGCAGCACGCGCAGCAGCCCCTCCTGCATCTCCTGGCCGGCGACCACGACGCCGGCCAGCCGCGCGCAGAATCCCTGCACGTCGCGCGCGAGCTGCTCGAGCGCGGTGGGGCCGCGCGCGCTGCGCGCGCGGCCGGCGAGCAGCCGCGCCTCCTGCCCGGCGCCGGCCCGCTCGGCGAGCTCGGCGAGCAGCCCCGTGGCCAGGAGGTCGGCGATCAGCTTGCGCAGCAGCCCCTCCGCGGCCGGGTGGGCCTGCTCGTCGACCATCACGCCGGCGATCTCGTTGTACAGGTCGCGGTAGTTGTCCGGCGTGGGCGCGCGACGGCGCTCCGCCAGGCGCCTGAAGGCCTCGCGTGCGATCTGCGCCGGGGTCGTGAAGTCGCTCAACAACCGGGATTACGGCCGCCCGGCGCCGGCCTTTAGCCCCGCGGGTGGGGCCCCTCGCCCCAGGTCACCAGCCGGTGCCGGATCGCGTAGTGCGTGAGCTCGGCGTTGTTGCGCAGCCCGAGCTTCTCCAGCAGGCGCGACCGGTAGACGCTCACGGTCTTGGGCGACAGCGCCATCTTGGCGGCGACCTCGGACAGGGTCTTGCCCGACGCCAGCAGGCACAGCGTCTGGTACTCGCGCGTGGACAGCGCCCGGTGGTCCTGGGCGCGCTCGTCGCTGCTGACGTGGTTGGCGAGCTCCTCGGCGAGCGCCGGGCTGATGTACTTGCGTCCCGCGGCGACCTGGCGCACGGCGCTCACCAGCTCGGTCGGCGCGCTCTGCTTGCTGACGAAGCCCGCGGCGCCGCCCTTCAGGGCGCGCACGCCGACCTCGTCCTCGGCGTGCATGGTGAGGATGATGACCTGCAGCCGCGGGAACTCGCGCCGGATCTGCTTGAGCACCTCGAGGCCGTTGCGATCGGGCATCGAGATGTCGAGCAGCACCACGTCGTAGCCGTCGGGCCGGGCGCGCAGCTCGCGCAGCACCTGCAGCCCGCCGTCGGCCTCGCCCTCGACCGTGATGTCGCCGGTGTCGGCGACGATCCGCCGCAGCCCCTGGCGCACGATGGCGTGGTCGTCGGCGATCAGCAATCGGATCATGGGTCAGCTCTCCAGCGGGATCTCGGGCTGGGTCGGCGGCTCGAGCACCGCGGGCACGAGCGGCACGCACAGCTCGACCTCGGTGCCGCCCGCGGGCCCGCGCCCGATGCGCAACGCGCCGCCCAGGCTCTGCGCGCGCTCGCGCATGTTGCGGATGCCGTAGGAGCCGCGGCGATCCGGGTCGCCGTCGGCGATGCCGCGGCCGTCGTCGACGATCGAGAGCAACAGCTGGTCACCGTCGCCCAGGGAGAGGTCCACGCGCACGGCCTTGGCCTGCGCGTGGCGCGAGACGTTGGTCAGCGCCTCCTGGAAGATGCGGAACACCGTGGTCGCGGCCTCGGGGTCGAGCTCGATGTCCTCGGCGTCGCAGGCGAAGCTGCACTCAATGCCCAGGCGCTTGGCGAAGTCGCGCGCCTGCCAGTCGATGGCGGCGACCACGCCGTAGTCGAGCACCATCGGCCGCAGCCGGCGCGAGATGCGCCGCGTGATGTCCATCGCCTGGTCGATCAGCGCCTCCGTCGTGGTCACCGTGGACAGCAGGTCGAGCCGGTCGGACGGCAGCTGGCGCTGCTGCGTCGCCAGCTCGATCTTGGCCGCGGTGAGGATGCCGCCCAGCTCGTCGTGGATTTCGCGCGCCACCGCCGCGCGCTCCCCTTCCTTGAGCTGCTCGAGGTGCGCGCCGAGCTCGCGCAGCCGCGACTCGCTCTCGGCGAGCGCGGCCGTCGCGCGCCGGTTCTCGCGCGCGAGCTCGGATTCGCGCAGCACGTGGCGCACGATCCCGGGCAGCTCACCGAGCTTGTGCTTGGTGACGAAGTCGGCGGCGCCGGCCTTCATGACCCCGACCGCGGCCTCCTCGCCGACGAAGCCCGAGACCACGATCAGCGGCGGGTCGGCGCCGAGCTGCGCGCGCAGCCGCAGCGCCTCCAGCGCGCCGAAGCGCGGCAGGTGGAAGTCCGAGATCACGATGTCGAAGGGCCGTGCGCGCAGCGCCTCGAGGTAGGCCTCGCGCGTCTCGACGCGCTCGCAGGCGATGTCGGGCAGCTGGCGGCGCAGCGCGGCGTCGATCAGCTCGGCGTCGTCCACCGAGTCTTCGACAAGCAGGATGCGGAGCGGGTCGTTCACGGCGGGCGTCGCGGGGCGATGCGCCGATTGTAGCCGCTCGTCCGGCGCGCACGCCGAGCGGCCGGCGCGGACGCCGGGCTAAAGATTGTGCCGATTCCTTCCGATATGTGCGGGAGCGGCGGCCGATCCGGACTGCGGGCTGCGCGGCGCGCGCGAGCGCGCGCGTCCGGCGCAGAAAGAGCTAAGACCATGATTTCTGAAGAGCTTTCCGGCATGCGACGCGAGATCGGCCAGGCGCGCGACTTGATGCGCGACGCGGTCGACAAGCTGCTGCAGAGCTTCGACGCGATCGCGCAGGCGGCGCAGTCGGGCGGCCTGGATCCGCGGGCGAGCGCGCGCGTGCGCCAGGAGATCGGGACGGTCGTGACGGTGATGCAGTTCCAGGACATGGTCGACCAGTTGCTCGGGCTCGTGCTGAAGCGCGTGGACGCGCTCGACGCGGCCGGCGGCGGTGCCGCGGGCGCGCCGGCGACCGCAGCGCGCCCGGTGGCGCAGCGCCACATGGACGCGGGCGACGCGGAGCTGTTCTAGGGAATCCAGGGACGAGAAAGGCGGCAATGGCGAAGAAACGGATCCTGGCGGTCGACGACTCGAAGTCGCTGCGGCAGATGGTGTCGTTCACGCTGCGCGGCGCGGGCTACGACGTGATCGAGGCCGAGGACGGCCAGGAGGCGCTCGCGCTCGCGCAGGGCGACGACGCGTTCAACCTGGTGCTGACCGACCAGAACATGCCGCGCATGGACGGGCTCACGCTGATCCGGTCGCTGCGGGCGCTGCCGGCCTACCGCACGGCGCCGATCCTGGTGCTGACCACCGAGTCGAGCGACGAGATGAAGCAGCAGGGGCGCGCCGCGGGCGCGACCGGCTGGATCGTCAAACCGTTCAACCCGGAGCGGCTGGTCGAGATCGTCAAGAAGGTCACGGGCTGAAAGGGCGCGCCATGGCCGTCGACATGACCGAGTTCTACCAGGTCTTCTTCGAGGAGGCGGGCGAGCTGCTCGCGCA
>Ga0335085_10012798_pt1 | contig 12339 bp, 8 predicted proteins | sample Lox_Sample_45_FD_206712 | JGI IMG/M metagenome (GOLD analysis project Ga0335085, IMG submission 206712) | Soil microbial communities from Loxahatchee National Wildlife Refuge, Florida, United States - Lox_Sample_4.5 | ecosystem: Environmental > Terrestrial > Soil > Wetlands | place: USA: Florida...
GGATTGGAGCAGGGGCAGCACGCGTTGTTCAGTTGCCTGGTGGGAGAGGAGGAGTTCCGGCTCAGGTGAGAACCGGGCAACGGCGCGGGCTTCGCGCAGGACCTCAGGGAGGAGTGTGGATTGGCCGGCGCCTTCTGAAGCGCCGACAACGAGCATGTGGCCGGGGGTTCCCGCTGCGTTGCGCCCGGCCGGGGAGGGTTCGAGAAGAAGCGAAGGCGACTCTTCGAGGTTGAATTGAAGACCGAGCGGGCCCTGCTCCGATTCAACCGCGGGCCACGGCACGTTGCCCAGCAGGGGGTCGGGTTCGAGGAGGAGGTTCCCACCGTTCGCAGACACCAGGGGCTGATTGCCGAAGAGTTCATTGCCGACGCGGCGCGCGGCCTCGTCGACTGAGGCTTGAGAACTGGCAGGGGTGCTGGCTGCCTGTTCGAGACGCGCAGTGGCAGTGAGCAGATCAGCCTGCGCGAGAGGAGTCTGCTTCCAGGCAACGCCGCCGGCGGTTGCAGTGTATGTCAGCGTGCGATCCCAGAGAACGATCTGACCGACGGCTGTGCTGGCGCCAAGAGCACGAAGGGATTTCTCCAACTGTGGGCGCAGGCAGTCGAGGGCGTTGTGCGGGCAAGCGGGCACGGGCCTGCCAAGGATGCGCAGGCGATAGCGCTCCCAGAGGCTGAGGATGTCAGCGGCCGGACGCTTCTCGGCAAGCCAGATGCCGGAGAGATCCGCATAGAGGTTCCGGTCCCGGCGGGCGTAGGCGATGTTCTGCACGCCTGCTCCGCTGGCTTCGGACTCGACCTGAAGGATGGCGTTGTGGAGAGTCGCTTCGGCGGAGCGGGGATCACCGAGCGCCAACTGCAGTTGCCCCTGCGCTTCGGCGTAGCTTCGAAGCTGATAGGTATTGTCCTCGCCTGCCATCTGGCTGTGCGCATCCTCGAGGAGTTCCTGCGAGGTCTTCAAATCGCCCCGCTGCAGATAGAGCTGCGCCATGCCGATCTCAGCTTCAGCCTGTAAGCTGTGCTGTCCGCCGTGAGCGGATCCGAGAGCCCCGTCTCTTCGGGCGATGGCCAGTTGCTGATTCGCTTCGGACATGGCTCCGGCGCGCAGGGCCGCGCAGATAAGAGAGGCTCGAGAGTCTTCGAGGATGGACTTGTTTTTGGACAGGGCGAAGAGGCCAAAGGTCTCGCGGGCGAGGAGGAGTTCCAATTGGACGCGGGGAGTGGACTCTTCGACGATCGACAGTCCACTGATCAAGGTTGCCGCCCGGAACGGCGGGTAGTCGCCGGAGTAGAACCTGCGCAGCGTTTCCAAGGTGAGCCGCCAGGCGTTTTCAGCGTCTCCGGACTCGATGGCGAACCCCGCGACGCCGTTACGGGCACGAAGTTCGAGCAGGACATAGTGGCCGGCGAGAGCCAGATCGAGCGCCTTGGCGATCTCCGGGTTGTCGGCAGAGGAGGTGCCCGGACTGGAGTTGCATATGGAATCGATGGCGACGGCCTGGGCCTGGATCCACGTGAAGCGCGGGTCGCCGCGCACCAGGGCGGCGGCTGCCTCGTGGCATGCAGGGAGCATGAACTCCCGCTGCAGGGCGAAAGCGCGCTCGACTTCGGCGCGGGCGATGCCGGCGCGGTTGCCGAGGGCGACGAATTCCTTACTGCTGTCGAGGGACCAGTTTTCGGCGGCGGTGTAATTACCGTGAGTGTCGTCATCGACGGCGCGACCGAGGGCATGGGCTGCTTTTACGAAGCTGTCTGGGATGGGAGATGAATCGGAGGGAAGGAACTGGGTGAGCCAGAGGTCCTGATGATTGTGCTGGAGGGAAGCAGCGAGGGCGAGAAGGAGTGTGCGGGCAGCCTGACAGGAATCGTTGCATGGCGAACCACGGGACCGATCCACCGGGAGGGGAAACGCGGTGTCGAGCAGGCGGGGCAGAAACGAGGTTGAAAGCTCTTCGTCGATGCCGGCCAAGGTGGAGGGATCCGCGGCCAGCGCGCGCATCGCCTGGGGGGTGGCGAGGTGCAGCTCCATGCGGCTTTCGTGCGTTTTGAGGCGGTCCAGCTTCTGCTGGAGAGCAGCGAGGCGCGAGCGGCCTTCGGCCTGCCATTTGGGATCGGTTTCGAACTGAAGATAGCGGTTCCAGGTCTCAACGGCGTTCATGAGCTGACCCCGGTCTTCCATGACCAGCGCCTCATTGAAGAGCACGACCGGATCGGAGGGATCGAGCTCATCGGCACGGCGCAGATATTCAAGGGCCGTCGCGCGGTCGTTTTCACTGCCGGTGGCGATACCGCGCAGGAAGTAGGCAGAGCCATCATCAAGCAGCAGCCCGGAGGTGACAGGACCGGAGGCGACGAGGCGGTCGAGGATATCGACGGCGGCATCGTAGCGCTCATCCATTACGTCAGCACGGGCTTCCAGTTGCAGCCAGTGCGAGTCCGACGGATTCTTCTGCAGTTTTTCCTGAATTTCAGCGCGCGCTGTGAGCAACGCGGGAGAGTCCGTGTCAACGGCTCCGCCGCGGAGGTGGGCTTGGGGTGTGATGGATGCAAAGCGGGCGCCGGGCACGCGCAGGTCGAAGGTGCGGCTCTGGGAGTAGGCCTCGGCGAGCAGGTGTTCCGGCGCATGCTGGCGCTGGTAGAAGACGACCATCAGAATGGTTGCAGCGACGGCAGCCGCAGCTCCGGCGGTGGTCCAGGCAAAGAGGCGCGGGAGGGCGAAGCGAGCGGGCTTACGCGGCGTGCTGGCGAGTTCGAGGGCGAGGCGGCGTTGCCAGCCTGGACTTGAAGACTCGGCGTTTTGCAGAGTCACCGTCTCTTCAGGAGAAGGAGCGGTAGTGAAGACACGCTGGCACTCGCGCAGGGTGGCGAGGCAGGAGGTGCACAATGCCGCGTGTGCCAACAGGGTTTCTTTTTCCTCGGGAGTCGCTTCACCGCAGGCGAGGCGGAGCCAATCGGCGATGTCGGGACACTTTTCGTTCGCGTCGTTCACGGACGCGTCAGTATTTCTTTGCCGGAAGGGCGCCTGTTCCACGAGGTCATGCAGCACACGAGACAGATGGTCGCCTGCCTCGTGTTCCGGGGGAAGGGAGGGCTGGTTCGGATTGGAGTCGTTCGTCATCAGCGTTCTGTTTACTTATCGGAAAGATTGGCCGGTTTCCTTTTGATTTTGTTAATGGGGATCACTTGCGGGGGCGGCGGAGGGCTTGGACCGGGGTGGATTCATTTGCGTGCGCAGCCATGTAACTACCCTGCGCAGAGCGCTTTCGACGCCTTTTGCGGAGAGTCCCGTGGCCGGAAGACCGGCGATCTCATCGGCGGTGAGGCCCTGGAGGTAGTAGAGCCAGAAGATGGTGCGGTCGCGTTCGGAGATGGCGTCGGGGGCCGATTGCAGCATGCGGTCGAGCTCAGAGAACAGGATCTGCCGCTGTACTCCGGCGCTCTGGGGTTTGGGCGGCGAGAAGGCGCCGGAGGGCTCATCGGCGAGAGAGACGGTGATCGACCGGCCGCCCCGCTTTTCAGAGTAGCGTTTGCGGAAGTAGTCGTTGGCGACGGAGGCTGTGATGACGCGCAGGAGGCCAAGGAAGGAATCTTCGCCCTGGGGCGTGAAATCGCGCAGGATGCGGCGCTCCTGGTCGCAAAGCTTAAGGAAGACCTCTTGCACGATATCGTCAATGATTGGAGCAGTTACCGAGCCGAGCCAGACGCGGGCGACGCGCGCAGCAGCGAGACCGACGACGGGGGTGCAGCGACGCATCAGCTCCTGCCACTCCGCGGCATCGGAGGTGCGGGCGCAAGCCTTTGCGAGCTCGTTGACAGGGGTTGTATTCCTTTCCATGGCGCGGGAATCCAGTGTACCCCAAAGTTGGCGAGGGTTATCTATTTAGAAAATAGACACGCGCGGCGGTAACGTGCTGCCCGCCAAGCGGGTTAGCCCTGTGCTAGTATCCCGGCAAGCGTCCGCTGCACTCCTGGGAAGGAAACCTGGATGGACACGCATCTGCGCCCCCTGACTTTGGGTGAAATCCTCGACCGCACGGCACAACTTTACCGGACCAACTTTCTCTTGTTTGCAGGGATCGCTTCAGTGTATGCCGGGGCGCTGCTGGTGTTGAGTCTGCTGCAGATTGGTGTGCAGGAAACCCTGCGGATGGAACACATGAACAGCCAGATCGTGTGGGCCACGGTGGTGGGCATGCTGTTGGCGTGGCCGGTGGCGGTGATTGCCGGAGGCATTGCCGTGGCAGCCAACAATCGCGCAGTCGCGTGGCTGTACCTGGGCGAGCCGGCGACGATTCGGGGCGCGTACGCAAGCATCCGGCCGCGGATCGGCCGCTACCTGTGGCTCATGACGATCACGACGTTTGTCGTCTGGGTGCCATTCGTCATCTTATACGCGGGCTATACCGTATTTACTCTTTTGTACATAAAACCGAAGGGTATTCTCTCGCAGACCGGAGGCCACGTCGATCCTCAGGCGGCGATGATGTTTCTGGGTGTGACGCTGGTCTTCGGGATCCTGGTGCTGGGGGCGCTGGTCTATGCCGTTTTGATGGGCCTGCGCTACTCGCTGGCGGTGCCTGCCTGCGTGGTGGAAGAGGTTCCGGCGCGGCAGGCGATCGGGCGCAGCATTGAGCTGAGCAAGGGGGCGCGGGGCCGCATCTTTTTGCTGGGGCTTCTGGTTGTCGCCATTCAGATCGGATTGGGGCTCATTACGCAGACGCTGTTTGTGGTGGCGGCATTGAAGCATCACGGCGAACTGCCGGCGACGATTCGAGTGGCGCAGCAACTGGTGGCCTTCTGCACGAACACGTTTGTGGGGCCGATCTATGCCACAGGTTTCACGCTCTTCTACTATGACCAGCGCGTGCGCAAAGAGGGTTTCGACATTGAGTGGATGATGCATGCGGCGGGAATGAGCGGAGGCGCTGAGGACGCGGGTCTGCCCGCTTCGGCTTCAGGCGCGGCATCAAGTGAAACTGCGGCGCCAGGCGTTGCACAGGCGCCAACCGTTGTGCCGGAGGCGGGCCCGTCGAATGAATGAGCGGCTTCATCCGCTGACGCTGGGCGAGGTGCTCGATCGCACAGCGTATCTGTATCGATCGCGGTTTCTGGTGTACTTCGGAATCGGCGTAATTCCCGCGGCCACGATCCTCTTGTTTGGCGCGATGTTTGTGGTCCTGACGGTGTGGGCCGGCAGCGGCGCCAGCACGGATTCCGCAACGGCCGGAGCGCGGTTCCTGGCGTTGGGGGTCGCGATGATCGCTTTGGGACTGGTGGCTCTGTCAACCTATCTGGGAACAACGGCGCTGGGATGGGCGGCGATCACGCACACGGCGGCGCGGGACTTTCTGGGCGAGCGCACGTCGATTCGCGAAGCGTACAGCGCTGTGTGGCGCCGGGGATGGCGGTACCTGTGGCTCTATGTGCTGGATGCGCTGATTGTAGCGGGCGCACCGCTGATGGTTTTCTTCGGGCTTGCCGTAAGCGCGGGAGCGCTTGCCGGCGTGGCCCGGGCGGCGGGCATGGGCGACCTGAGCGCGGGCGTTGGCGTTCTGGTCGCGCTGCTGGGCGCCGCGTTGGCTGTGTACATTGTGCTGGTCCTGCTGCGGGTGTGCCTGGCCTTTGCCGCGAGCGTGGTGGAGCAGATCAGCGCATGGCAGTCGGTGCGGCGGGCGTGGGGGCTGAGCGCGGGCACACGCGGCCGGATCTTTCTGTTGTTTCTGCTGGGGCTGGTGTTGAGCTGGCTGCTGATGATTGGATTTTCGCTGCCGGTGCTGATCGCCATCGCCGTGGTTCCCGGGTTAAGTGGTCCGGCGCATGCGGAGATCGCGGGCGAGGTGTTCATGTTTGCGTGGTATGCCATCAGCTTTGCCGTGCAGTCGTTTACGCGGCCGGTGTTCGGCATCGCGCTGACGCTGTTTTATTTTGACCAGCGGATCCGGAAAGAGGGATTCGATATCGAGTGGCTGATGCGCGATGCGGGGATGACGAGCGAGGCCGCCCAAGCGATTGCGGTGGAGTCGCAGCACGGAACTGCGGATCTCAGCGGCTCGGCAAGCGCACCTGTGACGACCGAAGAGCGCGCCGTGTGACTGATGGGTTCGCAGTTGCGGCGCGCGAGGTATCTATCAACTATCATCAGCGCATACGATGTGCGAGGCCCGGCGACGAGTGAATTCTGAGTGCGACTCGAGGAACGATGCGCGCAGCGCAGCCGGCGGCGGCTTGGGCGCGCCGGGCGGCCTTCGATGGCATCTGGCCGGAAGGCCGAAGACTGCGGGTCCGGACTTGTCGCTGTCGCACATTCTTCGAAGCGTTCTCATTGCGATGGGCTGTGTGGCGGCGGGAGGAGCTGCGATTGCCGCGCAGCAGGCGGCAGCGACCCCGGCGTCCGCGGGGCGATGGCAGGAGGCGACTCTCGATTCCTATGAAGCGCATTTGAAGACCCTGGCCAGCGTGGCGCAGGCCTGCGCGAAGGCACGGGACCTGAAGACCTGCGATCCGATGCTGGTGGGGCCGGACGATCGTGTGCCACTGACGGCGGCCAGCAACGCGCCGCGAAGGCTGGTGCGCTATGGATGGCTGCGTGTGCTGCTGTCGCGCGCGGAGGAGCCCGACGCTCCGGCGCCGAAGATCTCCGCCGGAAAAAAGGACGCACAGCCGTTCACCGTGCTACCCCCCTCGACAAGCAAGCTGCTCGAACTGGCAGAGGAGCGTCTTGCGCGCGACCTGCAAGAGGCGCAGACCGCGGCGGCGCCGCCCGGGACGCACAGCAGTGAACGCGCCACGATGCAAGAGGTGCTCAGCGGACGCGAGTTCCGCAACCTGCAGCAGAGCAGCGCGACCGACACGTTGCTGGAGAAGGTGGGCAACTGGCTCAACAAGTTTTTCGAGAGATCGGCTGGCTGGCGCGCGCGGTCAGCATGGGTTGGCCGATTGCTGGTTTACGGATTTCTGCTTGCAGTCTGCGTGGCGCTGGTGTGGCGTTTGCTGCAACTGGAACGGCGGTGGCGCGTGCGGCTTGTGCCGGAGGAGCGAACGCCTGCTCCGGGAGCGGCTTCGGCACGTAACTGGCAGCTTTGGCTTGAAGACGCGCGCAAAGCGGCGGCGGCGGGGCAGTGGCGCGAGGCGATCCATTGCGTGTATTGGGCGGCCATCTCGCGGCTGGAGTCGCGCCGCCTGTGGCCGGCCGATCGCGCGCGCACGCCGCGCGAGTATCTGGCGCTGGTGGCGCCGGGAGATCCGCGGCGAACCGGACTCGCAACGCTGACGGGCAGCTTTGAGCGCACCTGGTATGGCGGCCGCGCCGCGCTGGAAGGCGATTATCGAAGCGCCGAAGCGCTGGCTACGACTCTGATTGATGGTGCGGGGGATGCAGTTGTGTCGACGGCGAAGGGCGGTGCGCGATGAAGTTTCTCACATCGCTCGACCCGCGCGACCGCCGCCTTGTGTTGTGGACGATTGGCATCGCGATTGCGCTGGCGGCCGTGATCGGATTTTTGCTGCCCGACAATAATGGCGACGACAATCGGCTGCCTTCAACCTATCTCGCCGGCAAGCATGGGGCGCGCGCGGCATATGAGACGCTGCTGCGGGCCAACTATCCTATCGAGCGCTGGGAGCGGCCTTTGACGGAGCTGGCGGCGATCGCCGGGCCGGACACCGTGGTGATCTTTGCGGAGCCGTTTTCGCGCGAGATTCGCGATATCCGCGCGGTGCGCGAGATTGCAGAGCGCGGTGGGCGGGTGGTCTCAACGGGGTACTGGGGCGGATTCATCTTGCCCCTGGGCCAGCCCATGCCGCCCAAGGAGTTCGGTTTTGCCGCGTGCAAGCTGGAGCCCGAGGGACTTGATGCGCTGGCCGGATCGGGCGAGGTGTGGATGGTGCCGGAAGCGACGTGGCAGGTAGGCAATCCCGCCCAGCGCATCCAGTACAGCTGCGCCGGGCAGCCGGCCGTGGTGGAGTACGGCTACGGCAAGGGGCGGGTGGTGTGGTGGGCAAGCTCGACACCGCTGGAGAATGCTTCGCTGGCGCGCGGCAACGATCTCGATCTGCTGTTGAACTCGCTGGGGCCGAAAGAGGGGCATCACTTTTACTGGGACGAGTCGCTGCACGGGGATGTGCGTTCGAACTGGAGCTATGCAGCCGGGCCTTCACTGACGTTTTTGCGCCTGGGACTGCTGGGGATGGCTGTGCTGATTGTGTTCAGCTTCAGCCGCCGCAGCGGGCCGGTGCGCGACGTGCCGCGGCCGGCGCGCGCTGCGCCGATTGAGTTTCTTGACGCGCTGGGTTCGTTGTATCGCAGTGCCGGTGCGTCGTCGACGGCGGTGGCCGTTGCCTTCGAGCGCTTTCGCCGTCATGCGTTGAGGCTGTGCGGGCTGCGGCCGGCGCGGACAGATGCCGCAGAGCTGGCCGCGGTGATCCGGCGGCGGTTTCCGCATGCCGATGCAAACCTCGAAGCGGATCTTGCCGCAGCGGAAGAGGCGATCTGGAACGAAGGAATCGATTCGCGGCAGGCGCTTAAGCTGATCCAGCAGCTGCACGCGCACCAACAGAAACTGGATGAAGCTGCCAGACCAGGAGCCTGGCGTACGCCGAAACAAGACACACACTCCACGCCGCAGGAAAGGGCCTCATGAACGAGGAACAGGAGCAGACGTTCAACCAGAGTACAAACACCGAGCCGCAGACACTGCGCGCCACGCACCAGCTGATTGCCCATGCCCGCGCCGAACTGGGCAAGGTGATCTCTGGCCAGAACCAGGTGATTGAAGAGGTGCTGATGGCGGTGCTGTGCCAGGGGCATGCGCTGCTCGAAGGCGTGCCCGGTATTGCGAAGACGCTCATTGTGAAGGCGCTCGGCAATCTGCTGGGGCTGGGTTTTCAGCGTGTGCAGGCCACGCCCGACCTGATGCCTGCCGACATTCTGGGCACGACGCTTCTGCGGCCGGGCACAGACTCGTTCACATTTCACGCCGGGCCGGTGTTCACCGACCTGCTGCTGGTGGATGAGATCAACCGCATGCCTCCGCGCACCCAGGCGGCGCTGCTGGAGTGCATGGAAGAGCGGCAGGTGACTTCAGACGGACAGCGGCGGCCTTTGCCGGCGTGGTTTACGGTCTTCGCCACGCAAAACCCGGTGGACTTTGAGGGAACGTATCCACTGCCCGAGGCACAGCTCGACCGCTTTCTGATGAAGATTCGCGTGGCGTACCCGTCGGAGGCCGACGAACTGCAGATTCTGGAGCGTCATCATGCCAGCTCGACTGCCGGCCTGCTGGCGGACGCAGCCATTTCGCCGATCAGCGAGGGGCAGCTGGCGGCCGCTCGCAGCGAGGTGCATGCCATTCGTATTGAGCCAGAGCTTTACGGCTACATTCTCGCTGTGGCGCGGCAGACGCGCGAGTGGCCGACGCTGCTGCTGGGGGCAAGCCCGCGAGCCGCGCTGAGTCTGATGCTGGTGGCGCAGGCGGCTGCGGCGTTTGACGGGCGCGACTACCTGGTGCCGGATGATGTAAAGCGCGCGGTTCCGCCGGTGTTGCGGCATCGCGTGCTGCTGAAGCCGGAGGCGGAGCTGGAAGGATTTGATGCCGATCGCGTGCTGACGGATGTGGTGGCGGCGGTGCCGGTGCCGCGGCAATGAGCTTTCCGTCGCTTCATCCCGGAACGGTGCGCGCGGCATGCGAGCAGCGCAGGCGGTGGAGCTTTGGCCTCACATCGCGGTCGGTGCTGCTGCTGGCCGCCGGGTTTCTGTGGCTGATACCGGGATTCTGGGACAGCCGGCTGGCCTACGGAATGCTGGTATGGGACGGCGTGGTGCTGGCGGCGGCGTTGCTGGATGGACTGCGCCTGCCGCGCGCCGAGGCGCTGACGGTGAGCCGCGCGTGGGCGAATGCGCCTGCGCTCGACAGCGAGACGGAGATCGAGCTGACGGTGGAGAACGGCGGCCGCGTAATCGTGGAGTGCCGTCTGGAAGACGATCTGCCGACGGCGCTGGTGGCTGAGCCGCGCGAGCACAAGGCTACGGCGTTTCCGCGTGTGCCGGCGCAGGTGCGTTACCGCATTGAACCGCAGGAGCGCGGCGACTGGGATGCAAAGGCCGTGTACCTGCGCTATCGCTCGCCGATGGGGCTGGCCGATCGCTGGGCGCGTGCGCCGCTGCTGCAGCGGGTGCGGGTGTATCCGGCGCTGCGCATGGGCGAGGAGCAGCAGATTTTTCTGGCGCGCAGCCGGCAGATCGACCTGCAACTGCGCCAGGCGCGGCAGCGCGGGCTGGGGCGCGACTTCGAAAGCCTGCGCGAGTACCGCGAGGGCGACGACCTGCGCGACATCTGCTGGACCGCGACGGCGCGGCGCGGCACGCCGATTACGCGGCAGTATCAGACCGAGCGCAGCCAGCCGGTGTGGATCGTGCTCGATTGCGGACGGCTGATGCGTTCGCGCGTGACGGCGGTTGCGCCGGGAAAAGCAGCGCTGCCGGCAAGCGCGGCTGGAACACGCGTGCATGCGAAGCTCGACTTTGCGTGCACGACAGCAGTTTCGCTGGCGCAACTGGCGCTGTTTTCGGGCGACCGCGTGGGGCTGCTGGCCTACGGGCAGGGCATGCAGCAGCGCATTTTGCCGGGACGTGGCGGGGCGCATCTGCGGCAACTGATCGAGGCGCTGGCCCAGGTGCGCGCCGAAGGCAGCGAGGCCGATCATCTGCGCGCGACCGCCACGCTGAACCGGCTGCAGCCGCGGCGGTCGCTGATCTTATGGATTACGGATCTGGCCGAGTCGGCGATGCGGCCCGAGGTGATCGACGGCGCCGTGCAACTGCTGCGGCGGCATGTGCTGCTGTTTGTGGCGATGGCGCAGCCCGAGGTGGATGCGATTGCCGGGAGCCGGCCGAAGACCGTGGAGCAGATGTTTCGCGCGGCGGCGGCGCAGGAGATGGCGGGGCGGCGCGAGGTGCTGCTGGCGCGGCTGCACGAGCAGGGCGCGCTGACGATGGACCTGAATCCCGAGGCGCTGACGTCAACAGTGCTGAACCAGTATCTGACGGTGAAGGAAAGGGCGATGGTGTAGGCGCGGGCACTGCCGATGGGTGCGGGCTGCCAGGGGACTCAAAGAGCCAGCGCGGAATCCGATCATAAGACCTCCGTGGGATCGAGCCCATTCAAGTGAAGTTTTGTTCGACGCAACCGCCTGCTCGCCACAAGGAACGGCCCGCTTGTCACAATTCACCGATCGATGGTTGACACTGTTCCTGTGACATTGATATCAACGAAGCCAACTCGATGGGATACGGAGCGCCAATCGGGTTCATCAAAGAGGAGAACTCTCTCCATGTTTACGCCCAAAGGAAAATTCGGCTGGTACGAACTCATGACCCCCGACACCAGAGCGGCCGGCAAGTTTTATGCCGATGTGGTTGGCTGGACCACCCAGGAGATGCCGGGCGGCGATCAGGGAACCTATACCACGTTCAATATCGGCGACGTCGGGATCGCGGGCATGCTGACGATCCCCGGACACACTGCGTGGGTGGGTTACATTGCGGTCGATGACGTGGATGCGCATATCGAAAAGATTGTGGAGGCGGGCGGCAAGCTCTGGAAACCGGCGACGGATGTGCCCGGCATGCTTCGCTTCGCCGTGATGTCTGATCCGCAGGGCGCTGGGATCGTGGTTTTCACTCCCAACCCGAATATGCCCTCGCCGGTTCGCCCGGAAGCGCCGGCTCCGGGCACGATCGGCTGGCACGAGCTGTACACCTCGGACCTCGAAGGCGGATTCGACTTCTACAACAAGCTCTTTGGCTGGTCGAAGCTCAGCGATATGGATATGGGGCCGATGGGGGTGTATCGCCTCTTCGATGAAGGCGATCACAAGCAGATGGGAGACGGCGGCATGATGACCAAGCCTCCGCATATTCCCGTCTCGTGCTGGAATTTTTATTTTTGCGTCGACTCGATCGGTGCAGCCGTGGAACGCGTTAAGGCGGGCGGGGGCAGCGTTCTGAATGGCCCGATGCAGGTGCCGGGCGGGGGCTGGATCATCAATGGCCAGGATCCGCAGGGAGCCATGTTCTCGCTGGTTGCGAGCAAGGAGTAGTAGCCGCGCGCGGGTTGCGGCAACGAGCGGGGCGCACGGATGATGGATTTGAATCCCGAGGCGCCGATACCGACCGTGCTGGGCCAGTAGCTGACAGTGAAGAGACGGGCGATGGTGGAGCGGCAGCTCGCCTGGTGTTTCTGCATACCGGACTTGCCCACAGGGCCAGGTTGGCGCGCGCTCAGGCGACAGGTGATTCGTTATGCTTCGGCCTGAAGATCCATGGCGCTTTGCGGGACGGGAATCG
>Ga0335085_10012799_pt1 | contig 12339 bp, 12 predicted proteins | sample Lox_Sample_45_FD_206712 | JGI IMG/M metagenome (GOLD analysis project Ga0335085, IMG submission 206712) | Soil microbial communities from Loxahatchee National Wildlife Refuge, Florida, United States - Lox_Sample_4.5 | ecosystem: Environmental > Terrestrial > Soil > Wetlands | place: USA...
AGGAAAACGGCAAGCTCTACGGCGACAGCGTGGAGATGATCGAACCCTATCGCTGGGGATGGAGCTATATTTCCCATTTCATCCATAGCCGATTTTACTGCTATTCCTATACATTCGCGGAGCTGCTCGTTCTCTCCCTCTACCAGAAGTATCTCCGCGAAGGTGAGCGGTTCCTTCCCGCTTATGAAGCGATCCTCTCCAGCGGAGGATCGCTCTCTCCTGCTGATACGGCGCGGATGGGAGGGATTGACCTGACGGCCCCCGATTTCTGGCAGCGGGGATACGATTTTCTTGCTGATCTCGTGGAGGAGCTGAAAACCCTGGTGACCGGGTAGCGGCCGGCGACATTGGCCGTTTCCATATTTGATGCACCATTTGAAAAAAAGAAGGCCCCTTGACTGTGCAAGGGGCCTTCTTTTCAGTTGCGGAAAAATCGGTCCGGGATCCGGACGAAAATTCCCTGTGACGCTCTATTTACTTTTTGGCCTTCTTCTCGACGCACCCGAAGTTGGCAACAACCCGGCGGTTCTTCTGCCTCCCCTCTGCCGTCTTGTTGTCGGCAATCGGCTTGCTCAGGCCGTACCCTTTCGCGGTCAGACGATTGCCGGCAATACCGAGCTTGCTGACAAGATAGTCCCGAACGCTCTTGGCGCGCTTCTCGGAAAGCTTCTGGTTATATGCCTTGCCCGCCTTGTTGTCGGTGTGCCCTTCGATAACCCCCTTCGTTCATGAAGGCGGCAAGCTTGGCAAGCTCGTCATGGTACTGGGGCTTGATGTTCCACTTTGCGGTATCGAACTCGATATCGATGGTGTAGCAGAGCATTTCGGGAGCGGGCTTCGGAGCAGGCGCCACGACCGGCGCGGGAGCCGGAGGAGGAGGAGGAACCGGAGCTTCCACGACCGGCGCGGGAGCCGGAGGAGGAGGAGCCGGAGCCGGAGCTTCCACGACCGGCGCGGGAGCCGGAGGAGGAGGAGCCGGAGCAGCGACTTTGACAGGCTGCGCTCCGCCGAACTGGAAGTGGAGGCCGAGGGTGTACATCCAGTTCTGCCAGATGTCATTGTGGCTGGACTCCTGGGTGTGGAACGACAGGATCTGGCGGGCATCGCCGCGCAAAGCGATCGTCGGGGTGATATAGTATTTGAAGCCCGCGCCGTAGTCAAGGATCGCGTCATCGTTCCTGGGGATCACCCGCGTCGGCTTCCACGGCGCCGGCTGGAACCCGGGGATATCGTTGCTCCGTATCTGCATCCAGCCGCCACCGACGGCAACGAAGGGAACAAAGACACTGTTCGGCATGAAATTGTACACAACATCCATACCCGCACCGAAGGCATCAGTGTTCTTGAAGTTCGTCCAGGCCGGCTTGATGGAGCTCCCTTCCGTCGCATCGGGGGGAGGTGTGTACGATGAGCCCACATTGTAGGGGGTGTAGTTCGTCGGCTCGACCGGTACGTAGAAGAAGTAACCCTCGACCCCGATGTTCTTGGTAATGTTGTAGCCTGCCCTGGCACCGACGGTTACCGTTGTCTGGTAGTGCTGCACACCGTCAAAAACATACCCGCCGGCAAACGGCGACAGCGAGAACGACCCGGCCCGCTCCTCGGCGAACCCCTGAGACATGCAGAGAAGAACCGTAGCACATGCCAACGCTAACGAAATAATCTTTCTGATCATCTTATCCTCCTTTTGTAATAGTTTACACAACAGCAAACAGTGTGATCAAATTAGAATCCACGAAACTAACGACATATTATGATTATTTTCATGAATAAATCAAGAACTTTTTATACATAACACCAAACGTCCGCCCCGCAGCCACCGCCATGCTCCAGAAAACCTTTGCCTGTCGGGGAATTGCGGCCATTGCCCTGGTGCTGCCGGAAATTATCATTGAGGAACTTCTGAAGAACATTTATGGGGGGGTACGGTCTGCCCAGCCGGCAACAGGTCACCGGGGGTCGTGGTGGCGCTCTTCTTCTTCGGCATCGGAGGAATGATGGAGAGACTGAAGTTTGGCAAGGAAATAGTAGCCGAGCGATATGACGATGGTCAGAAAAGCAACTGTGCCCGACAGAGCCCTGCCGTGCCACAGCCCGTTAAACCAGGAGAGGAACTCGCTTGCCATGAGATTCGCCTTGCCGCCGTAGAGTTCCAGGTCGTGGAGGTACCGCTTGGACTGAGCGAACTCATTGACCATGTCATTCTCTACCGGGGTGCCGGACGTGAGATATATCACAGCCGAAGCCGCCAGCCCGGCGAGCAGCATCACCAGGGCGTGCACCTGATGGCGCCCATGGGGTTTGAATGAATTCCAGGTCATGTATCCTGCCGTACCGTAACCGCGTAAACCGGCCGGGAAGCCTTTCCTCCGGACCGCTCTGCTTTCTCACCACATCTCATTCAGCCCGCTTGGCTTCGTAGAGGGAATGGGCAGCCTTCTCCCCGAGTGTTATCCCCTCGCGGTCGAGCAATTCCCCGGTCGTTTTCCAGAGATTGACTATGGCGCTGTTGTAGTCCGCCACCGCCTGGATCTCGGTTGCCTCGGCCGCCACCATATTGTTCAGAACGTCCAGGACATCCTTGGTGGTGGCAAGCCCGACCTTCTGCTTCTTGATGTATGCCTGCACCACTTCCTCGGCGTAGGCCCTCCCCCTGGCCGTCACCTCCAGCTGCTTGTAGCCGGAATAGACGGCACGGATCGCCGTGCGCACATCACGGGCGATGGTTTCCTCCAGGCTCCTGATCTGGGTCCGGGTCTGTTCGACCGCCAGCATGCTCTTGACATAGTCGTTCCTCGCCGCATCGTTGCCGATGGGATAGGTAAACTGAAGCCCCGCATTCCAGACCGGGTATTTGCTCCTCGCAACACGGTCCACATCGGTTCCGAAGTTCTGCGAAAGCCCGGTGGCAGCCACACTCGACGTAAAATCGAGCTGGGGAAGGGTCTGGGTTTTTGCCACCCGCGACTGCAGCTCACTGGTCTTGAGGGCGATCCGCTGCTGCAGAAGGTCGTACCGCTGGGCAAGGGCATACCTGACCGCCTCTCCCTCGTCAACCTGATAGTTTGCCCGGAAGGGGTCGTCCACCGGGATGATGTCGCTGACATCACGCACCTGCAACAGGACCCGCATCACGTCGACCTGGTCCTTCAACGCCCGCTCGGCGTCAATCATCCCCTTCTGCTGGGTGGCAACCCCGAACTGGGCATTCAGAATCTCCATAGCCGGCAACACCCCTGCCTTGACCTGGGCCTGGGTATTGGCAAGGATGGTTTCGGCCAGCTTGAGGGATGTCTGCTTGACCTTTAGATTCTCACGCAGACTGTAGAGTTGATAGTACTGGGTCTTGACCTGGGAAACGATGGTGACGAGGCTCGTTCTGAACTGCTCGAGAGCCCCTTCCTTGTTGAACTTCGCGACATTGATGGCAAGCTCGGTCGCCTCCCGGCCGAAACTCCTCAACAGCGGCTGGATATAGGTGACGGTGACGTTCGACTGGAAATAATCGTTCAGGTTTCCGGTAAATAAATAGTTGTTCTGGTTCCAGCTGTTATTGAACGATGCGCCGATGGTGCCGCCGGTCGGCATGAGCTGGCTGATCCCTGCGTTTGCCGTCGTGCTTCTCAGCCTGATGATCGAATCTCCCCCTGTCGTAAACGTATTGGAAGTCCGGGTAGTGGAATCCTGGTAACCGGCCTGGAGCGTCAGGAGCGGGTTGTAGATACCCTGCGACCTGTTGACGTCCGCCTCGGATTGGGCCGGGAGGTAGAGGGCCGTCTGGACGTCGAGGTTCTTCTCGACCGCCATCTTGATGGCATCCTTGAGGGAAAGCCGCAGTTCCCCGCCGGCCGATGCCGCTCCGGCAGACAGGAGCAGAAGGACTACGGCCGTCACGAATCGTTTCATCAGTCATTCCTCCTCAGCAGGCCCGGGACAAAGACGGCCACGCCGCAGCAGGGATAGGTTTACCCGATTCATCCGCCAAACGCTTTTTCGTACGGGAAATACTTCCTCACCCCCTGGTGCTTGTCAAGAAAATATTACCGGTCAAATGAGAATTGTCGGCAAAGAATCAGGGAAAACAGAGAGGGTTGGAGACGCCGCTGTCAGCAGGGGAAGAGGGTACGGAAACATGACGTCGTGACACCCGCGGCGGAAAACGGAACGGCCGGGGCACGATACGTGTACCCCGGCCGCCGTGCCGGTGCTCTCGATTGATTACTTCAGACGGTGTGCGTAAAGGGGGAACCTCTTCATCAGGCCGTTCACCCCCTCCTTGATCTCGGCCAGTCTCCCCTCGTCGGCGCAGTTTGCCAGCGCATCGGTTATGAAGCCGGCCACCTCGCGCATTTCTGGCTCCCTGAGGCCATGGGTCGTTGCGGCGGGGGTTCCTATCCGGATGCCGGAGGTGACGAACGGCGACCGGGTCTCGAAAGGAACCGTATTCTTGTTGACGGTTATCCCTGCCTTGTCGAGCGACTCCTCGGCAATCTTTCCGGTCATCTCGGTGCCGGAAAAATCGACCAGCATCAGGTGATTGTCGGTTCCGCCCGACACGAGCCGGAAACCCTTCTCCGCAAGGCGCCTGGCAAGTTCCGCGGCATTCTTGACGATCTGCTCCTGGTAGGTCTTGAACCCGGGGGCAAGGGCCTCTTTGAATGCCACGGCCTTGGCAGCAATCACATGCATAAGCGGCCCCCCCTGTATACCCGGAAAGATGTTGGAGTTGAGCGTCTTGGCATACTCCTCCCGGCACAGGATCATGCCGCCGCGCGGCCCCCTCAGCGTCTTGTGGGTGGTGGTGGTCACGAACTCGGCATGGGGAACCGGGCTCGGATGGAGTCCGGCCGCAACCAACCCGGCAATGTGGGCCATGTCCACCATCACCACCGCCCCCACCTTGTCGGCGATGGTCCTGAAGGCGGCAAAGTCGATAATCCGGGGATAGGCACTCGCCCCGACGACGATCATCTTAGGCCGGTGCTCCAGGGCCAGGCGCTCAACCTCGTCGTAGTCGATGGTTTGGGTTTCCCGGGAAACGCCGTACGGGACGACATTGAAGAACCTGCCGGAAAAATTGACCGGACTGCCGTGGGTCAGGTGACCGCCATGGGAGAGGTTCATGCCGAGGATGGTATCACCCGGCTTCAGAACGGAAAAATAGACCGCCATGTTCGCCTGTGAGCCGGAGTGGGGCTGGACATTGACGTGATCCGCACCGAAGAGCTCCTTGGCCCGCTGGATGGCAAGGTTCTCGACCACATCCACATGGTGGCATCCGCCGTAGTAGCGTTTCCCCGGGTACCCTTCGGCATACTTGTTGGTCAGGACCGACCCCTGAGCCTCCAGCACTGCTTCGGAAACGAAGTTTTCCGAGGCGATCAACTCCAGGTTGAACTCCTGCCTCTCCGTCTCGTGCCTAACGGCCTCCGCGACTTCGGGATCAAACGTTTCAAGAATCGACATCCGCTGCTCCTTGTTCTGATAGTAAAAATGAAACGGGACCCTGCAGTCCCGTGTCACTCCTTAACTCTCTGCTACTCGTCCCTCGACCCGGTTCGATAGATCTCCCTTTCGATCACCGCGATCTTGTCGAGCCTCCACTGGTGTCGCCCCCCCTCGAAGGAGGCATCCAGCCAAGCAGTCACGATCTCCCGGGCTTCGGTCGCATCGAGTACCCGCCCTCCGAGGACCAGGATATTGGCATTGTTGTGTTCCTTTGCCATACGCGCCATGAAGGTGTCGGTCACGAGAGCGGCCCTGACATGGGGAAACTTGTTGGCGACGATGGACATGCCGATACCGGTGCCGCAGAACAGTATCCCCTTTTCCACGGCGCCGGCAGCCACCTTGCGGGCCACCTTTTCTCCGTAGTCGGGATAATCCACCGATTCCCCGTTCTCGGTGCCGCAGTCCTCGAACGGAATCCCCCGCTCGTTGAGCAGTTCCTTCACTGCTTCCTTCAACTGGAGACCACCATGGTCGCTTGCCAGAGCAATCATCGCCCCCCCTAGATTCTTTTAAAGAGAAGGGTCGCGTTGGTACCGCCGAATCCGAAGTTGTTACTCAGCGCATACCGGATTTCGGCATCCCGGGCCGTGTTCGGCACGTAGTCGAGATCGCACTCGGGGTCAGGCTCCATATAGTTGATGGTGGGGGGGACAACCCCCTTGTCCATTGCCATCAGGGTGAAGACCGCCTCCATCCCCCCTGCCGCGCCGAGGGCATGGCCGGTCATGGACTTCGTGGAGGAGACCATGAGCTTTTCCACATGGCTGCCGAAAACCGTCTTGATCGCCATGGTTTCGTAAAGGTCGTTCATCGGCGTCGAAGTGCCGTGGGCATTGATGTACGAAACATCCTCAGGGTTTATCCCCGCATTGCGGAGGGCCATCTTCATGCAGCGAGCCGCACCCTCGCCGCCGGGAGCCGGGGCGGTCAGGTGATAGGCATCACCGGTCAGGCCGTAGCCGACCACTTCGGCATAGATCTTTGCCCCCCGCTTCCGGGCGGTTTCGTACTCTTCGAGGATGACGATGCCGGACCCCTCCCCCATGACGAAACCGTCGCGGTTCTTTTCAAAGGGGCGGGACGCGGTTCGGGGGTCGTCGTTCCTGTCGGAAAGGGCCTTCATGACGGCAAAACCTCCGATCCCCAGAGGGGTCACCGTCGATTCCGTCCCTCCGGCGATCATGACGTCCGCATCCCCTCTCCTGATGATCTGGTAGGCGTCTCCGATGGAATGGGTCGCCGTGGCGCAGGCGGAAACCGAGGAAATGTTCGGACCCTTGGCGCCATATCTCATGGAGATGTGGCCTGGGGCAAGATTTATGATCAGCATCGGGATGAAGAACGGAGAAATCTTCTTGTATCCCCCTTCGAGAAAGGCGGTATGATATTTCTCGATGGTCGGCAGCCCCCCCAGTCCCGCTCCCACCAGCACCCCGACCCGCTCGGCATTGGCGTCGTCGATCACCAGCCCCGAATCCTCCATGGCAAACTGGGAGGCCGCAAGAGAGTACTGGATGAAGAGATCCATCTTCTTGATCTCTTTCTTGTCGATAAAATCCTCGGGGACGAAATCCTTTACCTCGCCGGCGATTTTGACGGGCATCTCGGATACGTCGAACCTGGTAATGCGGTCGATTCCCGACGTTCCTGCGGCCAGAGCTTCCCAGTTTTTGCTGTTGCCTGTTCCGAGCGGCGATACGACCCCGACACCCGTTACCACAACTCTTCTCATAAATCCAGTCTCCTTGATGTTCCGATTCAGTAGCCTGCTGGCAGCGACCTGCCCTGAAAAACCAAGGGGGAGTTTTTCTCCCCCGGTCGTCATTGCTGACAAGACACTCGATACATTATAAGACGGCACGGCCAAAATGCAAACCGGAGGCCTTGCAGAAAACAGGGCCTTTGCCGATGTCTGTTCTCAACCACGCAGTGAATGCGACTCCGAATCAGGTATGCTCGGTAAGATAGTCGATGGCGTCCTGGACGGTCTGGATCTTCTCGGCGTTTTCATCGGAGATTTCAATATCAAATTCTTCCTCAAGGGCCATGACCAGTTCGACGGTATCGAGAGAGTCGGCACCGAGGTCATCCATGAACGACGCTTCGTTGGTTACCTGGGACTCATCCACGCCGAGCTGTTCGGCAACGATTTCCTTGACTCTTTTTTCTATTGATGACATCTCTTCTACCTCCATGTGGATTTAACCTTCTTCAGGTTTTTGTCGTAAATTGCCTTAAGCTACATAACACGAAAAACGGATTTTGCAAAAGATATTTTTCACTCGAACAGCAAGCGGCAAAACAGGACGCATCGGAGGAACGCGGATTTTTCGCAAGGTCGAGACGATCCAGGGATTGCGGAAAAGATGCGTTCCGCCCTTACATGTACATGCCGCCGTTGACGCCTATAACCTGCCCCGTAATATACGCCGACTTCTCCGCGGCGAGAAAAACCACGGCGTTCGCAATGTCATCGGCGCTGCCGAGCCTCTCCATCGGGATCTGGGCCGCAAGTTCCTGCTTCACCTTTTCCGGCAGCACTTCGGTCATGTCCGTGGCGATGAACCCGGGGGCGACGGCATTGACGGTCACGTTGCGCTTGGCCAGCTCACGGGCGTTGGATTTGGTGAGCCCCATCAACCCCGCCTTGCTGGCGCAGTAGTTGGCCTGTCCCGCATTCCCCATCTGCCCCACGATGGAAGCGATATTGATGATGCGGCCGTACCGCTGTTTGGCCATGACCTTCGAGGCAGCACGGGTGCAGAGAAACGCCCCCTTGAGATTAACGGTCAGCACGGCATCCCATTCTTCGTCCTTCATCCGGAGCAACAGGCCATCCCGCGTTATGCCGGCATTGTTCACCAGTATGTCGGCCCGACCGAACGCCTCCACGGCGGCATCGACCATCCGTTCCGCATCGGCGGTCACGGTCACGTTCCCCTGGACGGCAACGGCCTCCCCGCCGTTCGCCTTGATCTCGGACGTCAGCGACTCGATACCTTCAGGAGCCATATCGACCGCAACGATTTTTGCCCCTTCGGCGGCCAGTGCAAGGGCTATGCTCCGCCCGATTCCGCGCGAGGCACCGGTTACGATGGCAACTTTTCCTTTTGGCATTACCTGCCTCCTTTCGTTGAATGCAACGTCAATCCAGATGAGGGGACCACCTCTTCGACCGCGTCTGAAGAAAAATCAGCAGAGGCCCTTAAGAGTCGCCGCATCCTCGATGTTCCTGGTCTCCACATCCTTTGATATCCGCTTGACAAGCCCCGACAGAACCTTGCCAGGCCCGATTTCCACAAAACAGCCGACCCCCAGTTCCTTCATGGCCGTTACCGACCCTTCCCAGAGAACGGGAGCACAAACCTGGTTCACCAGCAGCTCCTTGACCCGTCCTTCGTCACTGTTCGGTTTCGCTTCGACATTGGTGACAACCGGGGTGTTCAGGGGGGATACGGAAACGGAGGCAAGGGTGGCGGCGAGCCTTTCGGCCGCCGGGGCCATGAGGGTGCAATGGAAAGGAGCGCTCACGGGGAGGAGCATCGCCTTCCGGTAGCCCCGGGACTTGGCGATTTCAATCGCCCGGTTGACTGCCCCGGCATGGCCGGCAATAACGATCTGTCCCGGCGAATTGAAATTCGCGGGAGAAACCACTTCCCCCTGGGCCGCCTCAGCGCATATCCCGGACAGTATATCCGGCTCGACACCGAGAATGGCCGCCATGGCCCCGACCCCGACCGGGACCGCCTCCTGCATGAACGTGCCGCGGGCCCGTACCGTGCGAACGGCATCGCTGAACACGATCCCGCCTGCAGCCACGAGCGCGGAATATTCCCCGAGAGAATGCCCCGCCATATAATCGGCGGTGAGCCCGGTTTCAGAAGCGACAACCCGGAGTGCGGCAACGCTGACCGCAAGGATGGCGGGCTGGGTATTGGCGGTCAGCTTCAGCTCCTCCTCGGGCCCCTCGAAACAGAGCCTGGAAAGGGAACTGCCGAGGGCGTCGTTCGCCTCCTCCATGGTCTGGCGGGCAACGGAAAAGTTCTCGACAAGGTCCTTTCCCATCCCTGGATATTGGGACCCCTGGCCGGGGAAAACGAAAGCGGTCTTTGACATTACGGTCAACTCCTTCAACTATTCTAATTTCAGAGAAAAGGAACGTGGATTTTGTGCAAGGTCAAGGCGACCAAGCGAGCGGGCGGAGACGTAGCCACCCTCACCCTATCCCTCTCCCAAAGGGAGAGGGCAATGAATTCTCTCCCCTTCTGGGGGAGAGATAGAGAGAGGGACTGCTACGTCGCACAACCCCTCGTGCAGATCAACACCGAGATCGCGCAAAAGCCGCGTTCCGGAGTCACCAGCGGATGAGGGCGGCCCCCCAGGTAAGTCCCCCCCCGAACGCGTCGAACAGAACCATATCCCCCTCCTTAATCCGTCCCGAGCGGTGCGCTTCATCCAGCGCAAGGGGGATCGACGCCGACGAGGTATTGCCGTAGCGTTCCAGATTGACGAACAGCTGGCAGTCATTGAGCCCCATTCTCTTGCCGATGGCATCGATGATGCGCCTGTTGGCCTGGTGGGGAATGAAAAGGTCGATGTCGGCAGTGGTCAGATTGTTGGTGGCGAGGGCCTCGTGGGCGCATTCATCCATAGCCCTGACCGCAAGCTTGAAGACTTCGTTCCCCTGCATATTGATGTACATCAGCTTGTCGTCGAGGTTTTTCTGGCAGGCAGGGTTCCTGTTCCCCATGCCGGGCTGGTTGAGGAGCTCCCAGTAGGAACCGTCGCTGTGGATATGGGTCGACAGAATGCCCCGGTCATCCCCGGACGCCTCAAGGACGGCCGCACCGGCGCCGTCGCCGAACAGGCAGCAGGTATTCCGGTCGGTCCAGTCGACGATCCTGGTGAGAACTTCGGCCCCGATAACGAGCGCCTTCCAGGCGGCGCCGGTCCTGATGTATTTGTCGGCGATGGAGAGTCCGTAGATGAAGCCGGAACATGCGGCTGAAATGTCGAAGGCGGCGGCCTTTTTCGCCTTCAGCTGGTCCTGGATGAGACAGGCGGTCGCCGGAAACGGAAAATCTGGGGTAACCGTTGCAACGATGATGAGATCGAGATCGGCGGCATCGACATTCGCCATGTCGAGAGCTTTCCGGCCGGCAGCGGCGGCAAAGGTGGATGTATATTCCCCCTCGGAGGCAATATGCCGTTCCCTGATACCGGTCCTCGTCACGATCCATTCGTCGCTGGTTTCGACGATGCGCTCGAGGTCGAAGTTGGTCAGTATCTTCTCCGGAACGGCCGAGCCGGTACCGGTGATTTTCGCACGAATCATCAGCCCACCCTCTATCCGGATGCATGCTCCCTGACAGTCTGCCGCTGCTGCATGTAGACGGGAAAGTTCTCCTCGAGCTTGTCAGCCATCTTCTGATTAATCCGCTTCTGGGCATACTCATGGGCAAAGCGGATGGCATTCTTTATCGCTTTCGTGTTGGAACCGCCGTGGCAGATCATGCCGACCCCTTCGATCCCGAGCAGGGGGGCGCCGCCGTATTCGGCATAATCGACTTTTTTCTTGAAATTGTTGAAGGCCTTGAGGGAGAGGAGGTACCCCACCTTGGAGAGGAGACTCTGCTTGATTTCGTGCTTGAGCATCTTGCCGACCGCTTCGGCCAGCCCTTCTGAAAGCTTGAGGACCACGTTACCGACAAAACCGTCGCAGACAATCACATCAACGGTGCCGTTGAAGATGTCCCTTCCCTCCACATAGCCGTAATAGTCGAGGGAGGTCTCCTTGAGAATAGCGTGGGTCTCCCTGGTCAGCTCGTTCCCCTTGCTCTCCTCTTCGCCGTTGGAGAGGAGACCAATGGTCGGCTTCTCGGCCCCCATGGCATACCGGGCATACACCTCTCCCATGATGGCGAACTGGACAAGATGCAGGGGTTTGCAATCCACATTCCCCCCCACGTCGAGGACCAGGGTCGTTCCCCGGAGGGTGGGAAATATCTGGGCGATGGCGGGCCTCTCGATCCCCTTGAGACGCTTGAGGACAAACATGCCGGCAGCCATGGTGGCCCCCGAATTCCCGGCGCTCACCACGGCATCCGCCAATCCCTCCTTCACGAGTTCGAAAGCCACCCGGATGGAGGAGTCCTTTTTCTTCCGCACGGCATCCGAGGCGGAATCGTGCATTCCCACGACCTCGCTCGCATGCTTCAGATCAATATTGAGCCCCTTGGTATCATATTGTGCAAGTTCCTGCCGAAGTCTGTCGGTATCTCCGACAAGGGTGACGGGAATGCCGAACTCCCTTGCCGCAGCGACGGCTCCTTCCACTTCGACAACAGGGGCATTGTCGCCCCCCATCGCATCAACAGCAACTCTCATATAACCCCTAGGCGGTGGATTCCGGACGGACCGGAGAGGAATCGAGTTAGAGATCCTCGGCCTTCAGAACTTCCTTCCCCTTATAGGTGCCGCACGAGGGGCAGGCACGATGGGGAAGCTTGGGGGCCTTGCACTGGGGGCAGGTCGAAACCGTCGGCGCCGTCAGGAAATCGTGCGCCCTGCGCATATTCTTCCTGGATTTGGATGTCTTTTTCTTTGGTACCGCCATACTTTTCTCTCCTTTACGTTGTACCGCCTCGAACAGACCGTGCGCCGGCCAGCGTGCATCATCCGTCGATTTTAAGGTTTTTCAATGCTCCGAACTTTATGCTGAACGACTCGTCCTTGCAGCCGCATTCGACTTCATTGAGGTCTGCGCCGCACCTGGGACAGAGCCCCTTGCACTCTTCGCGGCAGAGGGGCTTGAAGGGAATTTCCGTC
>Ga0335085_10012800_pt1 | contig 12339 bp, 7 predicted proteins | sample Lox_Sample_45_FD_206712 | JGI IMG/M metagenome (GOLD analysis project Ga0335085, IMG submission 206712) | Soil microbial communities from Loxahatchee National Wildlife Refuge, Florida, United States - Lox_Sample_4.5 | ecosystem: Environmental > Terrestrial > Soil > Wetlands | place: USA: Florida...
GACGCGGCCGTAGGCGCGGCGGCCCTCTTCGGCGAACCACTCGAAAATATTGGCGGACATCTGGACTTCGATGCGCGTCTCGTGGATCGATTTGCCGGATTCGGTGGTGGCGATGCGGGCGATGTCCTCGGCGCGCTCGCGCAGCAGGTCGGCGGCCTTTTTCAGGATTTTGCCGCGCTGATCCGGGAACATAGCGCGCCAGATCTTGAACCCGCGCTCGGCTTCGGCCAGCGCGCGATCGAGGTCGGTCCGCGACGCGTGCGGCAGCTGCCCGATTACCTCTTCGGTCGCGGGATTGATCACGGGGGTCGTCTTCCGCCCGTCTCCGGCCAGCCATTCGCCGCCAATGAACAGGCTCAAATCCGCGTACGTCGATGCCAGTTGTGTCGCCATGTGTGAAGTCCTCTGTTTAAGCTGCTCGCATTATATCTCGACTTGGGGCCGATATGTTCGTAATTTGAACTTCTGTTTGTGTATGGAACATAGTAGACTCTCCCGCGGAAAAAACGCGGCTTGAGAATGGAACGCAGGCGAGGAGAAAGAGTTCTTGCGAAAAATAGATGTCTTTAATCACATTTGGCCAGAGCGATTTTATCAGGCGCTGCAAAAGCAGGTAGGTGCGCTGCGGGATATGACGAGGCGAAGCGCCGCCATTCCGATGATGGTGAACCTCGATCGCCGATTTGAAGTCATGGACAGATTCGAGGGCTACCAGCAGATCCTCTCGCTGGCGTCGCCACCGCTCGACGTCTTCGGCGGCCCCGAGGCGGCCCGCGAGCTTTCCAAGATCGGCAGCGACGGCATGGCCGAGCTTTGCGTCAAGTATCCCGATCGTTTTCCAAGCTTCATCGCCTCCATCGCTCTGCACGATTCCGAAGGGGCTGTTGATGAGGCACGGCGGGCGGTCCATGACCTGGAGGCCTGCGGCATTCAGGTCTTTACGAACGTGCAAGGCAGGGCTCTGGACGCTCCGGAATTCCGCCAGGTGTTCAAGGCGATGGAGGAGCTCGGGAAACCGATCTGGATTCATCCCGCCCGCACCGAGAAAGTTTCCGACTACGCCAGCGAGGACGTTTCGCAGTACGAGATATGGTGGACCTTTGGCTGGCCGTACGAATCGAGCGCGGCGCAGGCGCGCATCGTTTTCTCGAAGATGTATGACGAGATGCCCGGCCTGAACTTCATCATTCATCATGCGGGGGGCATGACTCCCTTTTTCGAGGGGCGAGTGGGCGCCGGATGGGACCAGCTGGGCAAGCGAACGTCGTCCCGTGACTACGCGCCGCTGCTCAAGGAATTGAAAAAGCGACCGATTGACTACTTCAAGGATTTCTACGCCGATACCGCGACATTCGGTTCGACGGCGGCGATCGAGTGCGCCTTGAACTTCTACGGCGTGGATCACATTTTGTTCGCATCCGATGCGCCGTTCGATCCCGAAGGCGGCCCGATGTACATTCGAGAAACCATCCGTTGCGTCGATGCGTTAAACATCTCTCAAGCAGATCGCGAGAAGATTTACTTCCGGAATGCCGTCAAGCTCCTCGGGATTCGCTGAACAGGCGGCGGAAGCTTCGAATCGGCGAGTCGAGGGGGAGTGCATGTCAGACGGGAAGGGGCGCTACTGGTTCTCGCAACTGACGCCTAAGGAATGGCTGATTTTCGCGGTGGGGGGCATTAGCTTCGCCTTCGACACGTACGTGCTGCTCATCCTGAGCCTCGTGGTGCAACCGGCTCTCAGCGAGGTTCTTCCCGTAAAGCCAGGCACGCCGATCTTCAATATGTGGGTCGGTAGGCTTTTCTACATTCCCGCGGTCTGCGGCGGCGTGTTCGGTCTGCTAGGCGGCTACTTAATTGACCGATTCGGGCGGTTGCGGCTGATGTTCTGGAGCGTGATCGTGTACGGCTTCGCGACGGCGGCCGCTGGATTGGCGACGTCGGCGTATCAGCTGCTGTTGTTCCGCTGTGTCGCGTTCGTGGGTGTTTCCATTGCGTTTGTTTCGTCTCTGGCCTGGCTGGCGGAGATATTCCCCGATCGCGAACGTCGCGAAGGCGTGATCGGATATACGCAGGCGTTTGGATCGACCGGCGGATTGTCCGTCAGCGGCGCGTACTTTGTCGCGGTCACCTTGAGCGCGCGCATGCCGCTCATCCATGGCGAGCACGCGCCCTGGCGTTACACGTTGCTCACCGGATTGATTCCCGCCGTGCTGCTGCTGGCGACGCGCGCATTCTTGCCCGAGTCGCCTTTGTGGCTTGGCGAGAAGCAAAAGGGCTGGCCGAAGCGCCCCAGTTTCAGAGAACTCTTCAGTCCCGAGCTGAGAAAGACCGCATTGCTGACAACATTGATGACGGCGTGCGCGTACGCCGGTTCGTTCGGGACGCTGCAGCATGTGGCGCGAATCGTTCCTGGGCTGCCGGGCATTCGCGAGCTTTCGCATACCGCGCAGCAGCAGGCCGTGAGCGGTTATCAGGCGCTCGAGGAATTCGGGGGGCTATTCGGACGGCTGATCATGGCCTACCTAGTTGTGCGTATCATGAACCGCAAGCGGCTGTTACAGGCGTTTGTGCTGCCCGGCCTGCTGCTGGTTCCGCTTGTGTTCTTCCTGCCGGCGTTTCACGACACCAACATGTCGAAAATCGGGATCTTCGCGATCGGCATCGTCGTCGTGGCGCAATTCACGTTCTGGGGGAACTACCTGCCCATGGTCTACCCCACCCACCTCCGCGGAACGGGAGAGGGGTTGTCGGCGAATGTGGGGGGGAGAATGCTCGGAACGTCGGCAGCAATGTTGACGACTTCGCTGGCGAATTTCGCGCCCGGCGGGACGACTTTCCGACAACTGGCGTTCGCGGCGGGGGCGGTGGGAGCTCTGTCATTCGCGGTCGGGTTGATCGCGAGCATCTGGCTACCGGAGCCGCCCAAAGAAATCCTACTGGACTAGCCCTGCTACAGGGGGGCACCCATGCCAAGCCGCCTGCCAAAGGACGGCTCAGCGCGAGCGACTAGAACGGGGCGAGCCAAGCATCCAACACGACGCTTCGGCGCTCGTTCTTCAGCGTGTCCATCGCTTTTTTCAACGCGGGATCCACTTCGGATGGGTGACGAACGGTGATCGCGAGCGCTCCGCCCGCGGCCGCGGCGATTCCCGAATAGTCTGGCGGAGGATCGAAGGTGGCGCCGAGCTCTTCGGCGCGGCTGGCGAATCCTTGCGGGTGATACGAAAGCGTCGCCATTTTCGGAGCTTTCCAGCCGCGATTGTTGTAGACGACGTGCAGGAACGGGACCTGGTATTGCCTCGCCATCCAGTGGACGGATGAAGGAGACGTGAACATGTAGGTGCCGTCTCCGGTGAGGCTGACGACGGTTTTATTCGGGAGCGCCATTTTTATGCCGAGGGCTGCTCCTCCGTTCCAACCCAACGAGCCTCCGCCGCTGGTAAACAGGCTGCCGGGACGGTTGGCCTGCAAATGGTCGAACATCGCACGATTGTTCGTAACGCCCTCGACGAGAAACACGGAATCACTATCGGCATGCTCGCGCACGCGAGAAGTGAGGTATTCGGGCGTGATGACGTCTTCTTGCGTGCCAGCTTCCTCGCGCATCTTGATCGCGACGCGGCGCGCTTCGCTCAAGGAGGCGTAATGGGCACAGCGTTTAGCGACGGAGGGCTCGTCGATCTTCATTGAGTCCAACTGCTGATTGATTTGCTTGAGCGCGATGCCGACATTGGCCCGGAAAGATTTGGTGCTGGGGATGTACCACATCGGCCTGCGATCTTTTAGCGGGTCCACATCGATGTGGAAGATTTTGGCGTTTGGCGACGGGCGGCTGACGACAGGAATCCAGGGGACGTCGACGTCCAGGACCAACACGAGGTCCGCGTTGGCGAGGACTTCGTTCTGTCGCGGCTCGCTCCAGGTGTTTCCCTGATAGAGCGGACTATCGGCGGGAAAATTGACGCCCTTCGGAACGGATTCCAGCACGCCGATGCCGAGTCGCTGACAAAGACGGGTGAGCTCCTTCACGGCCTCGATGTTTTTGCCGAGATACGAGGTCACTACCAGAGGCATCCTGGCGCGGACGAGCTCTTCGGCAAGATTCTTCACATCATCGGGAGGCATGGCGCACGGCGCAATGGGGCGCCATTCGTCGAGGTTGACTTCGACCGGTTTGACTTCCTCCTCCAGAATTTCACGCGCGGCCGTAAGATACACTGGGCCCTTAGGCTCGGAGTTTGCGAACTGCAACGCCCTAAGTACTATTTGTTTCATGTTCTTACCGGTGCGGATTTCATTTTCATAGCGCATGTAGCCGCGAACGAGTCCGCGCTGGTCGAAGACATCCTGAATCCACTGCACGTATTCGTTGCGCGTGCCTTTGAGCTCGCCCTCTTGAGTGAAGGGGGAAAGGCCGGCAAAAATGAGAACCGGCGCGCGGCCGTTCGCGGCGTTGTGGATCGCGCCGCCCAAGGACTGCGTGCCGCACTCCACATGAACGAGGACAGCCTGGGCCTTGCCGCTGGCCTGGGCAAAGCCCTGCGCCGCACTCATGGCGACCATTTCGTTGGGGCAGGTGATCAGCTTCGGCAGGTTTCTGCCGTTCATTTCTCCTTCGGCGATGCTTTCAATAATCGGCGGGTGATCGCTACCGAGATTTGCGAAAATGTGCGTCACACCGGCTATGGCTAGAGCTTCCAAGAATGCTGTGCTGGCCGTGTACATGGACAGAGATCGTCACTCCCATTCGAATACCGGGCTGATTTGTTACCCGGCTCATACTGCATCGTTCATCGACAACACCGCGGAAGTGAGAAGACCTGCCGCGCCCGCCAGCGCTCGACCGAGACCGCGCCGCTGAAACAATTGTGTATCGCCTGGTTGGCCTGATTTCCCGGCAAGAACGCCGCCGCGATGGAGTCGCGAACGAAAGCATTCATCCAGGAGTCACATTTTTCTTGACAGCCAGTCGCGACGTAACTAGCATTCGCGCGTGTTTGATTATCGCACAGAAGTTCGGATAGTGAACAGTAAAATTTAAAAGCAAAAAGCCAAACCTATAAAAGAAGCGACGAAGCGCCAAGAGTGCGCGCCTGAAACTTAGGCAGGGTGGACTAACAGATGATGAAAATCGCCAGGATCATCGGAATCGCTCTATTCGTGGTTACGATCAGCATCAGCACTTTCGGGCAAAACAGCCAGAGCATCCACGGCACGATCAAAGACCAGAGCGGCGGCGGCGTGCCGAACGTGCAGGTGACGGTCACGGAGGTCTCGACCGGAAGCGAGCACACCGGCGCGTCGAACGATCAAGGCGCGTACACCGTGCTGGCGCTGCCGGTGGGCGACTACAAGATCGAGGCTAAGGCGACCGGTTTCCAGACGGAGGTTCGTTCGGGAATCACGGTGCACGTGGGCGATCAACTGGTGGTTGATCTCACCATGACGGTCGGCTCGATCTCGCAGACGGTAGAAGTGAGCGCGGCGCCGCCGACGATTGATACGACGAACGCAGTTGTCGGCGGCGTGGTCGCCGATCAGCAGATCGAAAATCTGCCGCTGAGCGACCGTGGATTCGAAGATCTCGCGGTACTGCAGCCGGGCGTGGTGTACGCGAGCACGGGCGCGCGTTCGTTGAGCGCGGGATACGGGCAGAAAGTGTCGATCAGCGGATTGCGCGTTTCTTCGTCGGTTTACACGCTCGACGGGCAGGACATCGACAACGTCTACAACGATATTGGGAATCCAACGGGTGAAGCTTCGGGCATTGACGCGGTGCAGGAATATCAGGTGGTCACGAACCCGTTCAGCGCGGAATACGGGCGCACGGGGGCCGGCCTGGTTCAGATCGTAACGAAATCGGGAACCAACGATTTTCACGGCAGCGTATACGAGTACCTACGAAACAGCGCGGTGAACGCGAAGAACCACTTCGATCCCGCGTCCGGCCCTCCGGAATTCCGGTTCAATCAATTCGGCGCGTCACTGGGCGGGCCGGTGCGGAAGAACAAGACCTTCTTCTTCGTGAACTACGAAGGCCTGCGCCAGTCGCTGGGAGTCACGACAGTTCTGACCGTACCGGATGCGAATGCGCACGCCGGAATCTACACGCCGACGGGCGCGAACGTGGGCGTGAATCCGAACGTGGCTCCGTATCTGGATCTGGCTCCGACGACGGGGCTTTACTGTCCGCCGGTAAAAGGTTGTTCGGCCGGGACGGCGCTATTCAACTATGTGGCGTCGACGCCGACGACAACGAATTACTTCCTGGCGCGGATGGACCATCAGATTAATTCCATGCTGCGACTCTGGGGCCGCTACTCGTTTGATAGCGGCAACCAACACGTTCCGAAGGACTACGTCTTCACGACAGTGAACCTGACGGCGTCGAAATACGCGGCGCTGGGGCTGGACTGGACGATATCGCCATCGGCGGTCAACACGTTTTCGGTTTATTACAACCGCTCGACTTCCGGAATCTACGACGTGGGAGCCGCGGGAACGACTCCGGCGGAATTGAGTTTGTTTGCGTTGACGCCGTTTCGAGATGCGAACGGAATCTCGTACATGTTCTACAACGCGGGGACGACGACAGCCGTGGGCGGAGACGGGGTACGGACGGACGTGTGGTTCAACGTGCTGCAAGGCAAAGACGATTTGTCGATCAATCTAGGGAAACACAGCCTGCGCTTCGGCTTCGATATCGAGCACCGCCAGACAAACATTTTCACGAGCATATATGGCGGAGGCGACTTTGCCTTCACGAACGTGCAGACGTTTCTGCAGGACACTCCTTCAACGTACAGCGGACTGCTGCCCGGAACGCAATCGACCAACCGGGACTATCAATGGCTGCTCGGATTTTACGGGCAGGACGATTTCAAGCTGAATTCGAAGGTCACGCTGAATTTCGGGCTGAGGTACGAACCGGACACGACACCGTATGTATCGGGGGGGAAGATCGGAGAATTCGTCGGCACGCCGCAGGCACCGCTTTACCAGCAGACGAATGTGCCGCTCTCGGCACTGACGCTGGGGAACCCTTTCTACATCAACCCGTCGCACAAGAATTTTTCGCCGCGCGTCGGATTTGCATGGAGCCCGTGGAACGGATTTGCGGTCCGGGGCGGATACGGCATCTTCTACGATCACCTGCTGTCATTCGACTGGTTGACGGCGATCGACCAGGATGCGCCGTTTTTCGAGCGGGGCAGCCTGGTGGCGGCGCAACTTCCAGCGGGTACGAAGATCGATTTTCCGAATACCTACACGACACAGCCGGACCTGCTGGCGAGCAGCGCGCTTTTCACCAACGGCATCACGCATTTTCCGAAGCAGCCCCTCGTTCAACAGTATGGTTTGAATATCGAAAAGCAGGTGGGAACCAATCGATCGTTCACGCTGGGGTATGTCGGTTCGCAGGGCCGGCACCTATTGCGCAACGACGACTGGAACGTGATTCGCATCCCGACACTCGGTCCGGGCGGACCGGAGGTTACCGGGCCGGTGCCGGAATCGGAAGCGGGCGATCTGTATTGGGGACCGACGGCTCCGATACGCAACACGGCTTTCGACTGGATGAAGGTGACGACGACGGATGCGAACTCTTTCTACAACGGCCTCACGGCGTCTTTCGAACAAAAGACGACGAACGGGCTGACGTACGAGGTTTCGTACACGTATGGACGGTCAACGGATGATGCGAGCGATATCGTCGGCGCGGTGGATTACACAAACGGCGCGATCGGGCCTTACCGGGATGCGTTTCTGCCGGCGGACGACGGCCGCGGACTAAGCAGCTTCGATGTGCGCCAGGCGCTGGTGATGAACGTGGTGTACCAGTTGCCGTGGGGCCGTGCGGGCCACCAGTTCGACAGCAAGGCGATGCAAGTCGTCGCGGACGGTTTGAGCGTGAGCGGCATCGGGAAGATCCAAAGTGGTTCGCCTTTCAACGTGACGGGCAGCCTGGATTCGGCGCAGCGCGACAAAATCGCCGCGTATCCGGCGCTGAGCGCGTTGCCGCCGGAACTGGTCGGCTCGTCGTCACCACAAGAGGTGCATCCACAGAGTCCAGAGAACTACTTCAACGTGAACGCGTACACGCTTCCGGCGCCGGGAACTCTTGGCAACGTGGGCCGGGACCAGATCATCGGTCCAGGCCTGGTTGATTTCGATTTCTCGCTCGAGAAGGAAGGTCAGATCGCTCCGTGGGGCCACGAGGGCTTGCGGCTGCAGTTCCGGTTCGACCTGTTCAACGCATTCAACAGACCGAACTATTCGGAGCCGAACGGGACGCTGTTCACCAGCGGCGGGGCGTGTCCGCCGGCAACCGCAAACTGCATCGACGGACAGTCGTTCCCGCGCAACAGCCTGGCGGGCACGATCACGAGCACAGTCACGCCGTCCCGACAGCTACAATTTGCATTGAAACTGCTTTTCTAAAGGAAGTGAATGTCAGGAATCAAAAGGAGACTCGCATGGGTGTTTCGCGGCGTAATTTCCTGAAGTTCGGTGCGGCGGCCGGCGCGATCGCCGGAGCTCTGCCTGTGACGTCGATTGCGAGCGGTGCGCCCGGCGGTGAAGCCGCGGCCGAGCCGCAGGATCAAGACCCAAACCTGCCGCCGGAAGCGACGAACGGGCCGTGGAGAAACCTGCGCGCGGTGAAGGAGAAGAAAGTCTTCGACTTTCACACGCACACCTGGGAAACACCTGTTCAAGGCAAGAACTACACCGAAGAGAAACACATGCATGACCTGGATCAGTGGAAGGACTACACCGATCAGCTCATCGCGTCGATGGATAAGCACGGAGTGGCGCAAGCGGCGCTCTCGCCGGCGTTCGTTACCTTCGAGAAATACAATGAGAGCAGCTTCAAGAACTATCCGGACCGCTTCGTGAAAATGACGAGCATGCTCACGAACCGGACGAAAGGGCGAATGGAAGAGGTGACCGTCGAAGAAGCGACGGAGATTCTGAACGAGCAGATACAGCAGGGATGCAAGGGAGTGGGCGAAGGAGGATTCTTCTGGGGCCGCAACGGCCGGTATACCGTGAAGGATCTGAAACCCTTTGTCGACGTGATCATCGAACACGACATGCCGGTGCTGGTGCACTCGGGTTGGGCGGTGACGGGCACGGCTTCGAATTACGGGCACGGCTATCAGACTTCCTGGCGATGGGCGGAACGATTCGGCGATCTGATGAGCGCGTATCCGGATTTGAAGTTCGTGCTCGGGCACACCGGCGGAGCGATCGCGACCCCGGACGCATGGGAAGCGATTCGTCTGGCCTATTCCTTCGACAATGCTTACTGCGAGGTTTCAAAGTCGCCGGCGGAAATCATCACGGCGGCGGTGGAGGGCATCGGCGCCGAGCGGGTGATGTATGGCTCCGACTTCAACCGGCCCGAGCCGAAAACCTACGGTCCGCTGAATGAACACTATGTGTTCCAGCAGTGGTATACGTTGAACAACGTCGCTCGCGCCAAGCTGACGGAGGATCAACGCGACCAGGTTCTTTACAAGACGGCGAGAACGCTGCTGAAACTGCCTCCGGCATAAGAATTTCGATTGGGGCGGATTTCCGGTCGCCAACCTGCGGATGATGTATTAGTGTTGTTCGCAGAGGCTGACGAATGAATTCAGCGATTCGCCCCGTTCCAGGGTCCAAAAACTCGACGGTTTATGCCTCGCCTGATGTTACATTTAGGTACCGTGAGCGACGCTCAACCTAAATGGATCGCGATTTGACCTCTCGTCCGTTGAACTTCGACAAAGAAGGAACTTGCTGATATGGCTCCGGCACGAATTCAATCATCCGACGGCTACGTCCAGGCGTTTGCGCGCGGACTGTCCGTCATTCACAGCTTTGGTCCGAATTCGCCTTCGCAGACGCTGACGCAAGTGGCCGATTCGACCGGCCTGGACCGCGCCGGGGCGCGACGCTTTCTGCTGACGCTCGAAAAGCTGGGGTACGTGAGACGGGAGGGCCGAACGTTTCATCTGACACCGCGCGTGTTGGAGCTGGGCTATTCGTATCTGTCCACGCTTCCGCTGCGCAGCATCGCCGAGCCGATCGTGCGCGAGCTGGTGCAGGAAGTGAACGAATCGTCGTCGATCTCGGTGCTGGACGGGAGCGACATCGTCTACATCGTGCGCGTGCCGGTGAAGAAGATCATGACCATCACGCTTTCGATCGGCAGCCGCATCCCGGCGTATTGCACGGCCATGGGGAGAATCCTGCTGGGCGACCGCGAGCCGAACGAAGTGAAACAGCTACTGAAGGATTCGGAGATCACGCGCCACACGCGCTTCACGATCACGTCGCGCGCGGAAATCATCAAGGCGATCGAAGCCGACCACGAAAAGGGATGGTCGATGTGCAACCAGGAGCTTGAGGAAGGGATTTGTTCGATCGCCGTGCCATTGCTCGACCGGGAGGGAAGGGCAGCGGCGGCCATGAACATCACGGCGAATCTTTCCCGAACCACGCCTGCGGAGATGGTCTCGAAATTCCTTCCGTGCCTGAAGAAATCCGCGGAAAAAATCAACGCAGCATTGCGGCTGAAGCCCTAAGACTCCCCCGAAGTTTGATCTTGACATCCCCGAGAAGTGGAATAAAATCTTTCCGTTCATGTTCGCTACATGAACATTTGTGCGTAGAGAGACTAAAGAGGTGGGACATGAAGAAGCGACGTGCGTGGCTGTTCGCGGGAATCGCGGCTGCAGCGGCGGTGCTCGGAACGCAATCGGGTTTCTCGCAGAGCCGGGCGCAGAGTGATTCGTCCATCAAGGGGCTGCCGGCGAGCGACGTGCTTGGGTCGGAAGACATCTGGGACAATCCGACATTCGTGGGAGGCGTGATCGACGGCGGTCCGACGGCCTCCAGCGAATATTGAAACGAAGTCGGAGCGCTGGATCGCGCTCATCACAGAATTTTCGTGGGACAGGGCGGCGGGAACCGGGTTCTGGTTTTCCAGCTGGACGCGAATGGTTTGCCCGCGAAGTACACAGCGGATTTCGCGTTTGGGCAGCCCAGCCGCTACGGCCGCAAGCAGCCGGTGACGACGACGATGGCGTCGAGGCACGAAGGTGCCGGCATGGGCGGTGTTGCGTACGACAGCGTGTACGACCGGCTGGTGGCGCATGACGGGAATCGGCTGCTGATTTTTGATGCGCGTCCCGATCATATGAAGGACGGACCGGACGCGATTGCGGTGCTTGGGCAGCCGACCTTCGACACGCGTTTGCTGACGGGAACGGGCCCGAACCTGGTTGCTTCGATTAATGGAACCGTGTTGGACGAAAAGAACCAGCGAATTTTCATAACCGACGGTGGAAATAACCGAATTCTTGTGTGGGACATCAACCCATCTCGTTTGAAGGAACATCCCGACGCGATTGCGGTGCTGGGCCAGACCGATTTCACTTCGAAAACGGCAGGCGCGGGCGACGCAAAACTGAGCCGGCCGGGAAGCATCTACTACGACGACAAGAACGATCGATTGTTTGTGTCCGATTCCGGCAACAATCGCGTAGTCGTGTTTGATGTGCGTCCGGCGAGCACGAAGTCCGGCTCGGCAGCAGTTGGCGTGATCGGGCAGGCGACTTTCGACGCGACCCAACCCGGCTTGGGGCCCGATCACTTCGATCATCCGGCGCGACTTCTCTTTGATCCCGCAACGCAGCGATTGTTCGTGGGAGATGGCGGCAACCGGCGCATCATGATTTTCGGAGTTGCTCCCGACCAGCTCAAGATGGGACTCACGGCCGAGAACGTGCTGGGTCAGGACGATTTCAACACGCGAACGCCTCGGGCCACTCTTCGCAAGGCGGTTGCTTTGGGATACGGCCCGCTGCAAATGGATTCACAACGACAGCGGCTTTACGTTTCCGAGCCGATCGATCAGAACCGAGCGCTCGTCTTCGATGTGGATCCGCACCGGATCAAGAACAACGAAGACGCAATGGCGGTATTGTTCCAGCACAGCGCCGACAAGATCGAATGGAAGGTCTCGCAGAACCAGGAAACATGGCCCCGTCCATTTCTGGACGCGGCGGATGGGAAGTTGTACGTGGCCGCGAGCCATCCAGGGGGCAACCGCGTGTCGATTTTCGACGTGTCGGGCGATCTGAAGCCGACGGGAATGTCGTCGATCACAACCATTGGGCATTTCGATGCAGACGGCAAAGTCGATTTCGTGGACCGGCCGGCCGGCAGCCGTCTGAACGGCCGAGTGATGTATCCGAGGTCGGTGGCGCTCGATTCGGTTGATCACCGTTTGTTCATCGGCGACCAGTACAACAGCCGGGTTCTGATCTTCAATCTAACTTCCGACAA
>Ga0335085_10012802_pt1 | contig 12338 bp, 10 predicted proteins | sample Lox_Sample_45_FD_206712 | JGI IMG/M metagenome (GOLD analysis project Ga0335085, IMG submission 206712) | Soil microbial communities from Loxahatchee National Wildlife Refuge, Florida, United States - Lox_Sample_4.5 | ecosystem: Environmental > Terrestrial > Soil > Wetlands | place: USA...
TAATCTGGCTGAATGCGTTCGAAGGTCCGCGGATTATGCTGTCAAAATTCTGAAAGGTTCGCGACCCGGTGACTTACCGGTGGAGTTTCCCACCAAATTGGAGCTGGTCATCAACCTCAAGGCTGCAAAAGCGCTTGGATTGACTGTACCGCCAATACTCCTGGCTACTGCCGACGAGGCGATTGAATTGGGCTGCTGTTTGTTGCACCTGCTGACGGCAGCGCATGGCCCTTCTCGGCCGCGCCGGCCGGCCGCCGGGTAACCTGGAGCCGCTCGCTAGTGTGCCGGTTCCATGCCGGCCGACTGCCAATGCGCGCGCGCAGCCGCGTCGCCGATCACCTTGGCGAGACCAGCCGCAGCATCGGGCGTCGGCGCCTTCACGGGCACTGCGACCTCGTAGTTGGTGTACTGCTGCAACGACGCCGGCACTGCCCCGCCAAACTTCACAAACGAGCGGATTTCGCTGATGTTGAAGAAGCCGATCTCGATCTCGCCCTTGGCGATCTGCTGCTGACCAGGATCGAGGCCGACGACCCTTAGTTTCGGCTTGACCGCATCGAGCACGCCGGCCTTCTCGAAGATCGCCTGGGTCAGCACGCCGCTGCCATTCGGCATCGCGGTGTCGGTCATGGCGATCGACTTGGCGTTGGCGAGCGCGGTCTTGAAAGCGTCCGGCGTCGAGATGTCGGGCGGCGTTGCGTCGTTGCCTACGGCCATTCCGATGCCGCCGCGCGCCACCTTGGCGCGGCTGTCAGGTTTGATGCCGCCAAGCTTGGCGTAATCATCCATAGCGGGCGCCGATTGCACCACCACGTCGAACACTTCACCCGCAGCGAGCTTCTGCGACACCGCAAGCGGCGAGCCCACGGTGTATTTCACCGTGTTGCCACTCTCCTTCTGGTAGTCGGCGACGATCTTGTCGAGCGCCACCTTGACGCCGCCGACGCTGATCAGCGTCACCTCGGCGGCCGCGGCCCCCGACAGCGACAGCAGCACGGCTGTCGCAGCCACAAACAATTCCCGTATCATCGTGCTCTCCCCATTGTGTCTGCGAGGGTCAACGCGCGCCTACATGGCTGCGTCGCGAATGTCGATAACATCCGTGAAACCGCAACCTCAGTATTTCAAAGTGCTGTTTTGCCTACCGACGGCACAGTTGCTGCACGTCCACGGAGTCGACACTCTGTCTGGCAGATCTCCAATCGAATTCTCACCATACCGGAGGCGTTTGACAAGGCCACGTCGGCGGCAGGCTGTGGCGCGAACGGAAGCCTCATTGTTTGCGGTGCGGGAGGCGGCTCGCGGCCCATCGCGTCAGATATTGCAGCGCATGCGAATGTCGGCTGTTAGGGTAATTGCTGAAGCGATCAGCGGGTGCTCTAACCGACACGATTGACCCACTTCGGAAGTGAAGTGTGCATCGCAGCAGTCGAAGATGATTGACGATCAGTTACTCGAAGACATCGTCGACGAGCGACAAGAATGAATTAGGGATTGTTAGCCCGAGCGCCTTGGCGGTCGTAAGATTGATGGCGAGATCGAACTTCGTTGGCTGCTCGACTGCGATATCGCCGGGTTTCGTCCCACGCAGGATTTTGTCAACATACTCAGCGCTGCGCCGAAACAGAGCCGGGTAGTTTGGTCCATAGGACATAAAACCCCCCGCTTGGACATGATCTTTTGTATTGAACATCGTCGGCAGTCGCGCGCTGTGGGCAAGTGTAATGATGCGTGTGCGGTTAGCGTTAATGAGCGCATCGTTCACGACGTAAAGTGCGTCCGCTTGGCCTTTGAGCGTGTCGAAGGCAGGAGCAATATCCTCGGCTCGCTGGACAGCGAGTGGCACCACCTCGATGCCGAGAGTACGGGCAGCGGCTTGAACCTCGCCCATCTCCAGCACAGGCTGGGGATTTCCAAAATCAACCATGATTGCCAACCGGTGCAGCCGGGGGAGGAGGTCGTGCAGGAGTGCAACACGCTTGCCGGCGATATCGGTCGATTGGATCGACAGGCCGGTGACGTTACCACCCGGGTGCGCCAGACTTGCGACAAGGCCGCCGCCGACCGGGTCTTGCGCTATTGCAAATACGATAGGAATGACCGCGGTAGCTTGCTTGACGATTGGTACGGCGGTTCCGTACGTGAGGATGACGTCGACCTTGACCCGGACAAACTCGGTCGCGAACTCGCTAACGAGTTTGGGACGTCCCTCAGCCCAGCGATACTCAATCGCGATGCTGCGCCCCTCGATCCAGCGGAGTTCCCGTAGTCGCTCCACAAATGCAGCAGTCCATGCACTCCAGACTGGAGCGTCCACGCCGAGAAACCCGATAGTCGGCAGCGTGGACGGCTGTGCGCGCGCAGCAAGTGGCCAGGCAAATGCAGCGCCGCCGAGCGCCGACATGACTTGCCGTCTTCCGACGCCGATTGCCATCCGACCCCTCCCCAACGGGATCACGCCCGCTGCAATGTAAGCAAGAATATCATGCCCCAAGAGGCAGGTCTGTGACCTACTTCACCGTCGTCCGACTGGGAAAAAGTTCGCCGCTATTCTGCGGTGCGACATGTCGCGATTGGCACTTCTCGGCCGCGCAGAGTCTGTCGCTCCATGTCCGTTGTCGGATGAACAACAGACCTACCGTAAAATGCGCTAATCCGGCGTTCCTGACCCACTCCGGACATTGCCGAAGAGATTTGTCAAACGCTCGTCGCAAGTTCACGTCTTGCGAAGCGTTAGCTCGGGAGAATGAGGCACGTCGTCGTACCGTGCGCTAGCAATCGGCCCTTGGCGTCGGTGACGCGGCCTTCTGCTGTGCCGACACGACGGCCACAGTTAAGGACTTTGCCCTCGGCCCTGATCTGACCAGTCTCCAGCGTGATGGCTCGGACAAGCGAAATCTTGAATTCCAGCGTCGTGCTGCCGATGCCTTTATCGAGCATCGATTGGATGGCTAGGCCCATGCAACTATCGAGAAGAGTCGCGGTGAGACCGCCGTGCACTGTGCCCCATGGATTGAGGTGAGCGCCTGTTGGATGCAGTGTTATTGCGACGCGACCGCTTTCGGCCTCCACCACGTCATAACCCAAGGTCTGTGCGATCGTGTTGAGGGGCAGTTCTCCGTTGGCAAGGCCCTTGACGAACTCTAGCCCACTCATCGCTTTCTGTTGCTCGGGACTGACCGTCCCGTAGGTCTTGGTGGCCATGATTTACCGTCGCTCTCAGCTTTGACAGTGGTGAGGACGCCTATCGGTAAGCTGCCAGGAAGAGCCACCCGAAACCTGCTCGCAGGCCGCGCGGGCCTTTTCCGTTTGTGGCCCATCGCGTCGCTTGCCGCGCCGCGGTGATATGTCCGGTGTTGAGCGCGAAGCGGAAGTGCCGATCGCACGCTCGACATGACGCGAATGGGACCCACAGCGGACATTCGCTGCTGAGGATTGTTGCCACGCAAAATGATGATCGGACCCCCATTCCGCCGGTCGCAGATCCATGCTGTAATTGTCCTAGCAGCGTGGTCCGGAGCCTTGAGGCTTCGACAATCGGGTTGAGACATTTGCCGTCGCTCAATCCCCACAATGGCGAACTGACATCACTTTACGGTTCTAGACCAATGGCAGACTTTTCCCCACTTTGCGGTGTGCAAGCCTGTGTATTCGACGCCTACGGCACGTTGTTCGATTTTGCGTCGGCAGCAAGAAAAGTGCTGGGCGACGACACGAGTTTCATCACCCTCTGGCGAGACAAGCAGCTGCAATATACGTGGCTTCGCACGGCCCAGGAGCGACATGCAGACTTCTGGCAGGTCACCGGCGACGCGCTCGATTTTTCGCTGGAGACAACCATCGGTCTCAAAAAATCCGACCGTGACCGGTTGATGTCGCTCTTTCTTACGCTTGATTCGTTTCCTGAGGTGCCGAACGTTCTCAGGAAATTGAAAACGGCCGGCATGCGCACCGCGATTTTATCAAATGGTTCACCAGCGATGCTCGACGCTGCGGTCAAGGCAGCCAAGCTGGAACCGTTGCTGGATGCAGTCCTTTCGGTCGAGGAGGTTGGCGTCTACAAACCGCACCCGAAGGTGTACCAGCTGGCGGTAGATCGTCTTGCCGTTCCCGCATCGGCAATCTGTTACCAGTCCTCCAATGCCTGGGATGCCTACGCAGCTTCGGCATTTGGGATGCAAGTTGTGTGGTGCAACCGGTACGGCCAACGTCCCGAACGCCTGCCGGGGTCTCCTGATCGAGTGATTGGTTCGCTCAGCCAATTGCTCGCCCTCGTGGGGGCAAGTTGAAAGAACGATTTAAAGTTTAGGAATTGTCAATGTCGACGCTACGGACCCAGCGGTCGAATGTCCGCTATCGGCCCTTCGCGTCGTTTGCCGCGCCACGGTGATATGTCCGGTGTTGAGTGCAAAGCGGAAGTGCCGATCGCACGCTCGACATGACGCGAATGACCCTGAGCGTCACTTCGACACCGTAATTTGTCGCATTGCAAAAGGCTTGTTTGTCTCGATAGACACACCCCGTCGTCGACCATAAACTCAGGCCGCAATCACGATCGGTCGGGGCAGTCTTTTATGGCCGAGGCGCGGGTCGACCGGCGGTTAGCGGCCATTCTTGCGGCGGATGTGGCCGGTTTCAGCCGTCTGATGGGCGTTGACGAGGAGGGTACTCTAGCGGCCCTCAAGGCGTGTCGTCGCGAGCTCATCGATCCAAAGATCGCCGAATACCGCGGACGCATCGTCAAGACTACAGGTGACGGTGCCTTGGTCGAATTTGGAAGCGCGGTCGATGCAGTCCGCTGCGCCATCGAAATCCAACGCACCATGGCCGAGCGCATTTCTGCTGTTCCCGAAGATCGTCGGATCGAGTTTCGTATCGGCATCAACGTCGGCGACATCATCATCGACGAGGGCGATATCTATGGCGATGGAGTCAACATCGCTGCCCGCGTAGAGGCCTTGGCCAGGCCTGGCGCGATTTGTCTTTCCGAAAACGCCTACCAGCAGATGAAGGGGAAGCTTGCGCTCAATGTCAGCGACATGGGCGAGCAACACCTTAAAAATATCGCGCAGCCGGTTCGCGTTTACGGCGTTCAGCTAGACGAAGTCGAGGCGCGCCCGGCGCCTGCGCTTCCCAACAAGCAATCGATAGCTGTGCTCCCATTTGCCAACATGAGCGGCGACGCCGAACAAGAATATTTCGCGGACGGGATCACTGAGGATATTATCACGGACTTGTCGAAGATGCGTGACCTGTTCGTCATCGCACGCAACTCAACGTTCGTATACAAAGGCAAGTCTACCGACGTAAGAACTATTTGCCGCGACCTCGGTGTCGCCTACGCACTCGAAGGAAGCGTAAGGCGCAGCGGACAGCGCGTTCGTATTACGGCGCAGCTTGTGAATGCGCAGAACGGCGACCACCTCTGGGCCGAGCGGTTTGATCGCAACCTCACCGAGATATTCGCAGTGCAGGACGAAGTCCGCGAGCAGATCGTTGCAGCACTGTCCATCCGGCTCGGCGCTGATCTGCAATCTCAGCAACGAGGCACCATCCATCGCGAAGCTTATGATTTTTTTCTACGCGGTCGCGATGCCGCATATCGCCGCCCGGACGACGAAAGCGGCCAAGCGCGAAAGATGTTCGAGAGCGCCATCGCGATGGACCCAAGTTATGCGGCCCCTTATGCTGGACTTGGCTACTTGGAAATGTTGGATTACGCCAACCAGCGAGGCGAGGGAGCCGAGCGAGCCCTGCAAAGGGCGGAGGAGTTTGCGTCCAAGGCGCTCAATTGTGATCCGCGCAGTCCGGATGCGCACCTGCTTTCTGGTATCGTACACAATTGGAGACACGAACACGACGAAGCCGTCGCATCCGCCCACGCGGCCATTCGCCTCGATCCCAACTTTGCCCGCGCTTACGCCTTGCTTGGCCAGATTCTACACTACGCCGGCCGCAACGAAGAAGCGTTAGTTCCACTGGCTCAGGCGATACGCCTCGATCCACACGGTCCCGACCTCTATTATCATTTTGTCGGTCAGTGCTATTTTATGCTTCGCCGCTATGAGCAAGCCGCCGCACAGTTCGAAAAGCGCATTGTTCTAAATCCTGGAACCGACATTACACGCGTGATCCTCGCATCTTGCTACGGCCATTTGGGACGCAACGATAACGCACGCAGCGAGTGGAAGCGGGCACTTGAGATCAATCCGCGCTATTCCCTTGAGCAAAAGCGAAGCATTCTGCCTTATCGGAACAAAGAAGACTTCGACCTGGTAGTCCAGGGCCTCAAGTTGGCTGGATTGCCTAATTAACATAATGATCACCGCCTATGGCGATGCCGATACTAAACGGCGGGCGCTGGGAGGATGAGGCCGAAGCGCTTCTGACCAAGCCAATCGACTTCGTAGCGCTTCGTATGGAAATCGACTCGGAGATCGAGCGAGCCGCCTGACGCGGCCGATCCAAATACGGGTTTGGCCTCACCAAATTGCTGCTCTGCACTTTGGTCGAAAGTGGCACTTCGCGTCATTTCGCCGCCGCACGGCAGCTCGGTCGCTTTCGGGCTGAAGCAGGCATCGGGCCGCGGACACGGCCCAGTGCAGCTTGCGCAGGTTTGATTTTTTGCACCGGGCCCCCGCTTTCCGCCTTCACGCTCCGCGCTACGGCGGACCCGAAACCCTCCGAAGCTCCCCGTTGCGAGCCTAGGACGGTCGCGGGGACAAGCGGATCATATCGCTGGTTTCGATCCGATCGGGACTTGCGCTAGAAACAGTACATGACCACGATCGACCGCCAGAGCGCCTTTTCGGGCACGCGCGAGGTCGCCGAGCAGCTGCGCTTCGATGCCGGCCGCCTCGAAGCCTATCTGCGCGACAAGGTGCCGGGCTTTGCCGGCCCGCTCGCGGTAAGCCAGTTCAAGGGCGGCCAGTCGAACCCGACCTATCTGATCGAAACGCCGCTGCAGCGCTACGTGCTGCGAAGAAAGCCGCCCGGCAAGCTGTTGCCGTCGGCGCACGCGGTCGATCGCGAATTCCGCGTCATCAGCGCGCTCAGCGACCAGGGCTTTCCGGTCGCAGAGCCGGTTCTCTACTGCGCCGACGAAAACGTCGTCGGCACGCCGTTCTTCCTGATGTCTTGCGTCGAGGGCCGCGTGTTCTGGGAGCCGCACATGCCGGCGTCGAACACCGCCGAGCGCGCGCAAGTCTATGACGCCATGAACGCGACGCTCGCCCGGCTGCACACATTCGAGCCGGCGGCGATCGGGCTTGGCGACTACGGCCGCGGCGAGAACTACGTGGCGCGGCAGGTCGACCGCTGGTCGAAGCAATACCGCGCCTCCGAAACCGAGCCGATTGCCGAGATGGAGCAACTGATCGCCTGGCTGCCGGTGCATCTGCCGCCGCCGCAGCCGCCGCGGCTCGTGCACGGCGACTACCGGCTCGACAACATCATCCTCGCGCCCGACGCGCCGACGATCGCCGCCGTGCTCGACTGGGAGCTTTCGACGCTCGGCGATCCGCTGGCGGATTTTTCCTACCATTTGATGCAGTGGCACATGCCGCCATCGGATGCCGGCACCGGCTCGCTGATCGGGCACGATCTCGCCGCACTCGGCATTCCCCCGCTCGACGCCTACGTGGACGCCTATGTGACACGCACCGGGCTCGATCCGCGGCCGCATCTGCCGGTCTATTTCGCCTACAATTTTTTCCGCATCGCCGCGATCCTGCAGGGCATCGCCGGCCGCGTGCGCGACGGCACCGCGACCAGCGCCTTCGCGGCGGCCAAGGGCGCGCTGGTGCGTCCCCTCGCCGCCACCGCCTGGGACTTCGCGCGCCAGGCCGGCGCATGAAAAGCTTCGCGCTGGCGCTCGGCGGCGGCGGCGCGCGCGGGCTCGCGCATATCGCGGTGCTCGAGGCGCTCGACGCCATGGGCGTCAAGCCCGCGGCGATTGCCGGCACCTCGATCGGCGCGCTGATCGGCGCCGCCTATGCGGCCGGGCTCTCGGGCAAGGACATCCGCCGCCATGTCATCCACTTGGCGCATCGCCGCGGCGAGATCACGCGCCGGCTTCTCGCGGCGCGCGCCGGAACCTTGGCTGATCTGTTCACCGGCGCCATCGGCCAGGCAACGCAGCTCGATGCCGAGAAGTTCTGCGCGCAGTTTCTGCCTGAGAAAGTGCCGGCGGACTTTGCCGCGCTCGACATCCCGTTCATCGCCATGGCGACCGACCTGCATCGCCGGCAGGAGGCGCCGCTCGACTCCGGGCCGCTTCACCCTGCGCTCGCCGCCTCGATCGCCATCCCGGGCCTGTTCCGCCCCGTGGTTCTGGACGGGCGGATTCTGGTTGACGGCGGCGCCACCAATCCGTTGCCGGTCGATCAGCTGCGCGGCCGCGCCGACGTGACCGTCGCGGTCGATGTATTCGGCGCTGCGTCGGCCGAGCGCAACGATATGCCAAGCGCCTGGGAGAGCGTCTTCACCACGCTTCTCATCATGGGCAGCACCATCGTCGCGGCGAAGCACAAGAACGATGCGCCCGATCTTTTGATCCAGCCCAATGTCGGCATTTTCCGCACGCTCGATTTCTACCAGGCGAGCGCAATCCTGCGCGTCGCCGATGCGGTGAAGGCCGAGGTCAAGGAGAAGCTCGGCGCTTTGCTCGCCGGCCAGGGCGTGAACCGGTAAAACCCGGCGCGATGCAAGCCTTCATTTCCCCCGTAACGCTGCGCCCCTCGGCCATCCCAGTCTAAGCCCCGCAAAGGAAAAATGGAGGGAACGCTAAGCCAAAATTGAGAGACCCTGAAAGACGGGACGCCGCCATCTCTGGCATCGGGATGGCAGCCGAACAGTGCCGAGAGGGTCGAGACGACCAAACCATTCTCGGGGCCGGCTCAGTTTGAGCAGGACAGATGCCGAACCTCAGATTTGCAAGGAGCGCAATTTTTTCACTTTGTCTCATTTCGAGTTCACTTGCCGATGCCCCGGCCGATGCCGTCGGCGGCGGCCAACCCGCTGCCGTCGGCGACTTGATCCGTCGCTCGGTGGTTGAAATTTCCGGGCCCGGCTGCTCGGGAGTCGTGATCGGCGAGCGAAAGGTGCTGACCGCCGCCCACTGCACCGCCGAATTGTCGTGGCTGGTGGTGATCCTGAAGTCCGCGCTTTATCAAGACTGTTCGCATGCACGCGTGGACGACGTGGCCTATCCACCCGACGAAACATCGGTTTCGATCGATGGCCAGGATTGGCCGACCCCCGATCTGGCGGTGATCAGGTTGCATACACCGCTTTGCGCGGCGAAGCCGGCCGCTCTCAGCTCAGAGCCGCTGACTCCGGGCAAGATCGTGAGAACGGCGGGTTACAGCGAAGGCCTGTGGAGCGGACGCGAGGCAGATTGGACCCGCGTTCGCATCCTGCGTTCCGACACGCGTTTCTTGATGAGTCAGTTCTCTCATCCCAAGTCAAACGCCCGGCGATTGCGTCAGATGATTGAAGCCGAAGTCCCACTCTTCAACTTCGCCCGTCCCGTGAACGACATCGAGGCGGTTTGCAAAGGAGACAGCGGCGGGCCGGTTTACACCGAGACCGGCGGACAGGTTTCGATTTACGGGGTGACTTCCGGAGTTCTTTCAGATCCCAAGATCGGCAACAGCAAGTGTGACGGAAGTCTGATTCAACTGGTCGTTCCGATCCAGTCGGAACGGAATTGGATTCTCTCGATGATTCGGAATGAGAGGTAACACATCGCCCCTATCCGCCGGTATAATAGCCGCTATGCGTTGAAGGCGCGCCGCCACAGCAAGTGCCCGGGAGAACGCGATGGCAACGGCGATTGATAGCGTTGAACTGACGCGGGTGGGGCCCGGCACCGTCATGGGCCAATTGATGCGGGAATACTGGATTCCCGCCCTGATGTCATCGGAACTTGCCGGCGACGGCGCGCCGCTTCGCCTGATGCTGCTCGGCGAGAAGCTGATTGCGTTTCGCGACAGCGCCGGCCGGGTCGGAGTGATGGACCATCGTTGCCCGCATCGCTGCGCGTCGCTGTTCCTCGGCCGCAACGAGGAGGGCGGGATCCGCTGCATCTATCACGGCTGGAAGTTCGACGTTTCCGGCGCGTGCCTCGACATGCCCAATGTAACGCCGCAGCAGGATTTCAAACACAAGGTTCGCGCCAAGGCGTACCCAACGGTGGAGCGCGCCGGCGTCGTCTGGGTCTATATGGGATCGCGAGCTAAGGCGCCGCCTCTGCCGGCGCTGGAAATTCTCGATGTTCCGGATGACGAAGTCGGCGTCATGCTGATCCAGCGTGATTGCAACTATCTGCAGGCGCTCGAAGGCGACATCGACACCTCGCATTTCGGCTTTTTGCACGCCGGCCATGTCGATGCCCACGAGCTGGCGGAGGATGATCCGATCCGCCACACGGTGGCGATCCGCTCGCCGGAGTATCAGATCGCCGATACCGAATGGGGCACGACCTATGCGGGCTTTCGGCCTGCCGGCTCCGGCCGCACCTCATGGCGCTTCGGCAATTTCTTATTCCCGTTCTGGACGCAAGTGCCGAACGGCGAGTTTGGCCGTCACGTGCAGGTCCGCGGCTGGGTGCCGCTCGACGACGAGCACACCATGTACTGGGTGCTATGGTGGAAGCGCGGCCAGTCGGCCATGACGCAGCAAGACCCGGCCTTCAAAGATGGGGCGGCGATCGGCGGCATGGGGCGCCGCAATATTTTTCTGCCCAACACGACCGACTGGCTTGGCCGCTGGCGGCTTGCCGCAAATGCCAGCAACGATTGGCGCATCGACCGCGCCGCGCAGCATGACAACTCGATCTATAGCGGCATCGAGAGCATTCACCTGCAGGATCAAGCCGTCACCGAGAGCATGGGCGCGATCCTGGATCATAGCTTGGAGCATCTCGCCCCGTCGGATCAAATGATCACGCGCACGCGCCGCCGCCTGCTGACGGCGGCCCGCGCGTTGCGTGACAAGGGCTTGCCGCCGCCCGGCGCCGAAAACGTCGAGGTTTTCCGCGATGCGCGCGGCGGCTACTTCGTGAGCGACAACCGCGGCGGATGGAAGGACGCCTACACCGCGCAGCTGGTTCTGGCCTGGCGTCCGTCTCCAGCCGCTTCGCGTGCCGCGGAGTAGTGCGTTTCTGCTGGCACTTGGAGAGTGCCACGCAAAAGTTTCCGCGTCAGCCGGATGATCCTCCGGATTGGCCAAGGAATGCGGGCGAACGCGGCAGCACGATCCTGATCTCGGTGAATTCACCGGGTTGGGTCGCCACTTCTATGGTCCCGGCATGTTGCTTGACGATGATGTCGTGGCTGATGGAGAGCCCCAATCCCGTGCCTTCGCCGGCCGGCTTGGTGGTGAAGAAGGGATTGAACATCTTGTCCTTCACCTCGGGCGGGATACCGGTGCCGTTGTCCCGGATGCTGATCTCGACCTGGTGGCCGAGGTCCCTGGTGGCGGCAGCGAGGACCGGCTCGTGATCGCCGTCGGCGGTCTCTGCTTTGCGCTTGAGGGCCGCATAGAACCCGTTGGAAATGAGGTTCAGAAGCACCCTGGTAATGTCCTGCGGATAAAGATCCGCTTGTCCTGCCGCCGGGTCGAACGTCCGCTCCAGCGTGACGTTGAAGCTATGCTTTTCGGCCCGGCCCCCGTGATAGGCGAGGTTGAGGCTTTCCTCGACCAAAGCGTTGATATCGACCAGCCGGTGCTCGCCTGAGCCCTCTCGCGAGTGTAGCAGCATGTTCTTGACGATCGAGTCGGCGCGCTTGCCATGCTGCACGATCTTCTCGAGGTTGCCGCGCAACGTGTCAGTCAACTCGGCAACCTCGTCACGAGTCTTGTCATCGAAGCTTCCGGCTTTGAGCGCCTCCTGCAACTCGTCGATCAATTCCGCCGACACACCCGAAAAATTGTTGACGAAATTGAGCGGATTCTTGATCTCGTGGGCAATGCCGGCGGTCAACTGGCCGAGCGATGCAAGCTTCTGGGTTTGCACCAGGCGATCCTGGGTCGCGCGAAGGTTCTCCAGCGACTGAGAAAGGTCGTCCGTGCGCAGGCGTAGCTCATTCAGAAGTCGCGCGTTCTCGATGGCGATGACGGCCTGGGCGGCAAAATTTTGCAGCAGCTCGATTTGCTTATCGGTGAACGGCCGCACCTCCTGCCGATAAATGATGACGCAGCCAACCATCTCGCCGTCTTTGAGCATCGGTACGCCAAGCACGGTCCGCGCGCCGGCAAGTTCAATGGTTGCGACGCGCAACTTGTCGCCATGCGTAGCTACGGCGGCAATGTCTGCAACCTGATAGGTCGCTTTG
>Ga0335085_10012804_pt1 | contig 12337 bp, 9 predicted proteins | sample Lox_Sample_45_FD_206712 | JGI IMG/M metagenome (GOLD analysis project Ga0335085, IMG submission 206712) | Soil microbial communities from Loxahatchee National Wildlife Refuge, Florida, United States - Lox_Sample_4.5 | ecosystem: Environmental > Terrestrial > Soil > Wetlands | place: USA: Florida...
GCACCAAGCCCGATGATCGTGCGGGATCAGCCCCGGTTTCCGGCGCGTAATCCCGCACGATCTTTCAGTACTTCGGGCCGACGAACTCATCCAGCCGCGCCACGGCCTCCCTGCGCGCCACGGAGATCGTGTTCGGCTTGGAGAACCGCCACTCGACGCCGAGCTGGTCTAAGGTCTCGCCGCAGAGCCACAGGATGTCGGCGGAGTTGTTGGTGAACAAGTACCGCGGGTACTCGTACCAGTGCTCGACACCGCCCCAGGTCCGGCGCACCCGGTTGGCACCCCGGTACCCGTCTGAGTGGAACAGCCCTCTGGCGAAATCCCCCGGATACCGCTCCACAATTTCCCGCTGCCAGTCGGCGAGCTCGATCTTTCTGGTGTGCTTGCACCCAGGCCCATGCTGCGGAAACAGGCATGGCCAGTGCTTGGAGTAGCTCTTGACTTCGGTCATGCCGATTCTCTGGACGCCGAACACCTTGGACGCGGGCATGACCGCCGACATCGCACTCTTTGCAGCCGCCAGCAGCCCAGGCCAGTCGTCGCAGCACGCTATGGACAGGGCGTAGACGTCCCGGCGCCCATGCGTGATACATCCATCACCAAGGTAGAGGCCCAGGAGATATGAGTACGCGGGCTCGTCGAGTGGCCTTCCCGTACAGCGCGGACAGTCCGCCCTGCGTGCCTTGCCAGCACCGCGACGGGCGCCGGTACGCCATTTCCGGATGGTCCCGATCGGGACAGCAGTGATCTCGGCCACCTCGCGGTCGAGCACGTCCAGGTGGGACAGGCGGCGTGCGGTGTCCACGGTAATCTGCGGGTGCATAGAACCATGGTCTCAGGCACCACTGACAGTTTCGATAAAGGCTGACGTCCTGCGGTAACGGTGCCGGGAGCGGGATTCGAACCCGCACGCCCTTGCGGGCAGACGCTTTTGAGACGTCGGTGTCTGCCGTTCCACCATCCCGGCCGAGCCGCTCGATGCCAATGTACCGGTTCCCGGTAGGCTCTTGGGCGTGAGCCAGAATGCGCTGCGTGTCGTGATCGCCGAGGATGAGGCGCTGATCCGCCTGGACCTCAAGGAAATGCTGGAAGAGGAGGGCTACTCGGTCGTCGCCGAAGTCGGCGACGGGGAGACCGCGGTCGAGCGGGTGACGAGCTTGCGGCCTGACCTGGCGATCTTCGACGTGAAGATGCCCGTGCTCGACGGGATCTCCGCCGCCGAGCAGATCGCCGCCGACCGGCTCGCCCCGGTGGTCATCCTGACGGCTTTCTCGCAGCGCGAGCTGGTGGAACGCGCCCGCGACGCGGGCGCGATGGCGTACTTGGTCAAGCCGTTCACCAAGGCCGACCTGGTGCCCGCGATCGAGATGGCGGTCAGCCGGTTCACCGAGATCAGGGCGCTTGACTCGGAGGTCAGCACGCTGCGTGAGCGGCTCGAGGTGCGCAAGCTCCTCGACCGGGCCAAGGGGCTGCTGCAGTCCGAGCACGGGATGAGCGAGCCGCAGGCGTTCCGCTGGATCCAGAAGACCTCGATGGACCGGCGGCTGACGATGCGCAAGGTCGCGGAGGCCGTCATCGAGGGGACCATGGGCACCGACACCACGGGGAACGCGCCGGACACAGGAAAGGCCGCGGACGCGGAGCAGGCGGAGTAGTCCGAGCGGGGAAGCGCGGAAGTCCGGGACCCGGGGACCCGTTGGTACCGTGTCCGCCTTCCCCGGGCTGACACGTTCTCTACTTGGATCCCCGGGCCCGCTGAACTCACGTTAGCGATCCGCCGCCCCCACGGCAAAGCAAAGTTTGCCACGAGGACTGCGGAAGGTCAGCCCCTGATTCCGTCATGTTTACCCAGATGAGCCCAGGTCCGGTGGCAGCCGGTAGCGGACCGCTCGCTGGCGGGCCCGTTTAGCGGCTGCGAACTGGGCAGCTTCGGTGGCGCCCAATGCGACCACAATGGCACGTGAGATTGCACGTGCGCGGAGCGTGGCTGGCCGACTATAGATAACAATCTCATTGCGACCGGCGTGTCGCGGGTTCCGCGAGAGCGGTCCGCGGCCCCCGGTGCCTGCCGCGAAGCGCCGCTGGTGACGCCGCGCAGAGCGGCTTCAGAAGTGATGGGCGAGATTCTGTCGGTTATTGCGTGACTTTCGCGTTGTTAACGTTCACAATTCCTCTAGTACGTCGTGTAAGGCATGCGCATGCCGGCCGGCTGCCGGGGCCCCGATGAAGCCGGCCGACAGGAACCCAACGAAGGGGAAACCGCCATGCGCACTATCAGGAGAGGCTTGTTGTCGCGTGCCCAGATCAGGCCGCGGATCCCGAGAAAGATCACGAGAACAGCAGTGGGAGCGGCGCTCGTCGCGGCCCTGACAGCACTGGGAGCACTCGCGGCCACGACCGCGTCGGCGGCACCAGCGGCCCCGGCCGGACACGGCGGCGGCCACCTGAGCATTACCAAGCAGTTCTTCGGCAAGACCATCGAGCCGTACACCGGCGTCAACACGCCCACCTTCCGCTACACGCTGACCAACGCCAACGGCATGAGCGTCGATCTCCTGTCGTACGGCGCCACCACTCAGGCGATCTACGTCCCCGGCCGCCACGGCCAGGTCAAGGACGTGGTGCTGGGATTCGCGACCCTCGCCGACTACGTGAAGTTCGACAGCCCGCCGGTGGCCCCGACCACCGGCGTGTACTTCGGCCAGACCATCGGCCGGTACGGCAACCGGATCGCCAAGGGCACCTTCCAGCTCAAGCAGCCCAACGGTGTGCAGACCTACACGCTGCAGATCAACAACGGGCCGAACAGCCTGCACGGCGGGGTCGTCGGCTTCGGCAACCACATCTGGTCACAGGTCGGCGGCCTCATCAAGACCCACGATGAGGTCGGCGTCACCCTCCGGCTCGTCAGCCCGAACGGCGACGGCGGAGGCGCGGCCGGCAGCCCAGGCTGCGTGAGCGCGTGCACCGGCTACCCCGCCCAGATCACCGTCGACGTCACGTTCACACTGAACAACCAGGGCCAGTACGGCATCCACTACCGGGTACACAACGACTCGCCCAACCTGAACACCATCACCAACCTGACCAACCACAGCTACTTCAACCTGGCGGGCGAGGCGTCCGGCAGCGCCGCCAACCAGCCGATCTTCATCAACGCCGACAACTACACGCCGACGGACGCCACCTCGATCCCGTTCGGCACGATCACCCCGGTCGCGGGCACGCCGTTCGACTTCACGCATGCCAAGCCGATCTTCCCCTCGATCTCGGACTGCACCCAGCCGACCTCGCAGGCCTGCACGCAGCTCATCCAGGCTGAGGGCTTCGACCACAACTGGGTGCTGAACAGCAGCGGCCCGAAGCTCCACGGACTCAACCTGGCCGCCACCGCGTCTGACCCGCGCAGCGGCCGGAAGATGAGCGTCTGGACCGACCAGCCGGGCGTCCAGTTCTACACCAGCAACTTCCTCACCGGCACGCTGATTGGCATCAGCGGCCACACCTACCGTCAGACCCAGGCGTACACGTTCGAGACGCAGCACTTCCCGAACTCGCCGAACCAGCCCAACTTCCCGTCGACCGAGCTCCTCGCGGGGCATTCGCTGACCACGACCACGATCTACGCGTTCTCGTCCTGACAATTCCTTCAATCCCGTGAAAGACCGGTGCCCGGCGGCCGTGCGGCAGGCCGCCGGGCACCGTCATGTGGTCATAGGATCAGGAAGGTGACTGACAGGCTGCTGCTGCTCGACGGGCACTCGCTGGCGTACCGCGCGTTCTTCGCCCTGCCGATCGAGAATTTCGCCACGACCACCGGCCTGCCCACGAACGCCGTCTACGGCTTCACCGCGATGCTCATCAACGTCCTGAGGGACGAGCAGCCGACGCACGTGGCGGTGGCGTTCGACCGCGGCGAGCCGACCTTCAGGCACGAGCAGTACGTCGAGTACAAGGCGGGCCGCACCAAGGCCCCCGACGAATTCCGCAGCCAGGTGAGCTTGATCTTCGAGGTGCTCGACGCGCTCGGCATCCGCCGGCTGTCCGCGGCGGGCTACGAGGCGGACGACATCATCGCGACGCTCGCCGCCCAGGCGGAAGCCGAGGGCATGAACACCCTCATCGTCACCGGCGACCGGGACACGTTCCAGCTGATCACCGACCACGTGACCGTGCTGTACAACAGCCGCGGCGTGTCCGACATGCGGCGCTACGACCCGGCCGCGCTGGTCGAGAAGTACGGGCTGACGCCGGCTCAGTACCCGGATTTCGCGGCGCTGCGCGGCGACAACAGCGACAACCTGCCCGGCATCCCCGGGGTGGGGGAGAAGACCGCGACGAAGTGGATCACGGAGTTCGGGTCGCTCGAGGAGCTGGTCAACCGCGTCGGCGAGGTCAAGGGCAAGGCCGGCGACGCGCTGCGCGAGCATCTCGGCAGCGTGCTGCGCAACCGCCAGCTCACCACGCTCATCCGCGACCTGCCGGAATCCACGGTCGGCGCCACGCCCGCCGACCTGGTGCCGCGGCCGTGGAACAGGGAGGCGATCCACCAGCTCTTCGACACCCTCCAGTTCCGGGTGCTGCGGGACCGGCTCTACCAGACCTTCCCCGACGGCCTGCCGGGCACGACTCCGTCTGCGCCCTCCATGCCGGGCGATGCCGGCGTGGAGGGACTCGCGGGGTTCGAGGTGGAGGCGTCCGTTCTCGGCCCCGATGAGGTCGCCGGCTGGATGGAAGAGCATCAGTCTTCAGAACGTACGGGGCTTGCTGTGGCAGGCAGCTGGGGCCGCGGCACGGGCACCGTCACCGGCATCGCTCTCGCGGCGCCCGATGGCGCCGGGGCGTACCTCGACCCGGAGGCGCTGACTCCCGACGACGACCGAGCGCTGGCGGAGTGGCTGGCGTCGGCGGAGCACCCGAAGGCGCTGCACGACGCCAAGGGACCGATCCACGCGCTGGCAGCGCACGGGTACGTTCTGGATGACCTGACGAGCGACACGGCACTAGCCGCATATCTCGCACTGCCCGGCCAGCGGACCTTCGATCTCGCCGACCTGGCGCTGCGGTACCTCGGCAAGGAGCTGCGCGACGACGGCGGGGACAACCTGCAGCTGACCCTGGACGGATCCGGCGAGGAGGAGAGCGCGGTCGCGCTGGTGCTGCGCGCCCGCGCCACGATGGACCTCGCGGCGGCGCTGGACACCGACCTGGAAAAGCGCGGCGCGACCCGGCTGCTCGACGAGATCGAGCTGCCGCTGGTCGGGGTGCTCGCGCGGATGGAGCGGACCGGCATCGCGGCCGACGCCGAGCACTTCGCGGAGATGTCCGCCACCCTGTACGGCGAGGTGAAGGCCGCCGAGCAGGCCGCGTACACCGAAGTGGGGCACGAATTCAACCTCGGCTCGCCCAAGCAGCTCCAGGAGGTGCTGTTCACCGAGCTCGGGCTGCCGAAGACCAAGCGGATCAAGACCGGTTACACCACCGACTCCGAGGCGCTGACCAGCCTGCTCGCCGCCACCGGGAAGCCGGTCCTCGAGTACCTGCTGCGCCACAGGGACGTCGCCAAGCTGAAGTCGATCGTGGACTCGCTGATCCCGATGGCGGGCGAGGACGGCCGCATCCACACCACGTTCAACCAGATGGTCGCCGCGACCGGCAGGCTGTCGTCGACCGACCCCAACCTGCAGAACATCCCCATCCGCACCGAGCTCGGCCGCCGCATCCGGCAGGGGTTCATCGTCGGCGCGGGCTACGAGACCCTGCTGACCGCGGACTACAGCCAGATCGAGCTGCGCATCATGGCGGACCTGTCCGGCGACGAGGCGCTGATCGCGGCGTTCGAGTCGGGGCACGACTTCCACGCCACCACGGCGTCGCGGGTGTTCGGCGTCGAGCCCGCCGACATCACGCCCGAGCAGCGCGCCAAGGTCAAGGCGATGAACTACGGGCTGGCGTACGGCCTGTCCGCGTACGGGCTGTCCAACCAGCTGCGCATCTCCGTGGAGGAGGCGCGGATGCTGATGGACGAGTACTTCAAGGAGTTCGGCGGGGTGCGGGACTACCTGCAGTCCATCGTCGCGCAGGCCAGGATCGACGGCTACACCTCGACGATCATGGGACGCCGCCGGTACCTGCCCGACCTGGTGTCGGATAACCGGCAGCGCCGCGAGATGGCCGAGCGGATGGCGCTGAACGCGCCGATCCAGGGGTCGGCCGCCGACGTGATCAAGGTGGCGATGCTCCGGGTCGCGGCCGCTCTCGCGGAGGCCGGGCTGAGCTCCCGGATGCTGCTGCAGGTGCACGACGAGCTGATCTTCGAGGTCGCTCCCGGCGAGCTGACGGACGTGACGGCGCTGGTGACGGCCGCCATGGCCGGCGCGGCCGAGCTGCGGGTCCCGCTCGAGGTCTCTACCGGCACGGGCCGCAGCTGGGCCGACGCGGCCCACTGACGCCGGCCGGGCACCAAGAAGGCACTCAGCATTCACTAAGCTGAGGCCGAGTTGTAGCCGGGTTCAATTGACCAGCCAGCGAGAAGTTCATACCCTGAACTCTGCGCTGTGTCCTCGTGCGGTCTCGTCGCGGTCAGTTTGATCGTGAGACCGCCGGGGCGGGCCGACCCGCGATCCGGTCAGGCAAGTCCCGCGCGTTCACTGCATAAGTTCTTGGCGCCCAATATTCATCCCTGTCCGTATCCGGAGCCAACCCACACATGACGAGCAGCACGCAAGCCACCTCGACCCCTAAGGTAGCGGTCAACGACATCGGGTCTGAGGAGGAGTTCCTCGCCGCGATCGACCAGACCATCAAGTACTTCAACGACGGTGACATCGTCGAGGGCACCGTCGTCAAGGTCGATCGAGATGAGGTCTTGCTCGATATCGGCTACAAGACAGAGGGGGTCATCCCCTCTCGAGAGCTGTCGATCAAGCACGACGTCGACCCGCATGAGGTCGTCAAGACCGGTGAGCAGATCGAGGCGCTTGTCCTCCAGAAGGAAGACAAAGAAGGCCGCCTGATCCTGTCCAAGAAGCGGGCGCAGTACGAGCGCGCGTGGGGCACCATCGAGCGGATCAAGGAAGAGGACGGCGTCGTCACCGGCACCGTCATCGAGGTCGTCAAGGGCGGCCTGATCCTGGACATCGGGCTGCGCGGCTTCCTGCCGGCGTCGCTGGTGGAGATGCGCCGGGTCCGCGACCTGCAGCCGTACGTCGGCCGGGAGATCGAAGCCAAGATCATCGAGCTGGACAAGAACCGCAACAACGTGGTGCTGTCCCGCCGGGCCTGGCTCGAGCAGACCCAGTCCGAGGTGCGCCACACCTTCCTCAACACGCTGCGCAGGGGCCAGATCCGCAAGGGCGTCGTGTCGTCGATCGTCAACTTCGGCGCGTTCGTCGACCTGGGCGGCGTGGACGGCCTGGTGCACGTGTCGGAGCTGTCCTGGAAGCACATCGACCACCCCGGCGAGGTCGTCGAGGTCGGCCAGGAGGTCACGGTCGAGGTGCTGGACGTGGACATGGACCGCGAGCGCGTCTCGCTGTCGCTGAAGTCCACCCAGGAAGACCCGTGGCAGCAGTTCGCCCGCACCCACCAGATCGGCCAGGTCGTCCCCGGCCGGGTCACGAAGCTTGTTCCTTTTGGGGCCTTTGTCCGGGTCGAGGAGGGCATCGAGGGCCTGGTGCACATCTCCGAGCTGGCCGACCGGCACGTGGAGATCCCCGAGCAGGTCGTCCAGGTCGGCGAGGAGATCTTCGTCAAGATCATCGACATCGACCTGGACCGGCGGCGGATCTCGCTGTCGCTGAAGCAGGCCAACGAGGGCACGGTCGGCGAGGCCGTCGGCGACGACTTCGACCCGACCCTCTACGGCATGCCCGCCACCTACGACGAGGCCGGCAACTACGAGTACCCCGAGGGCTTCGACCCGGAGACAGGGGAGTGGCTGCCGGGCTACGACACCCAGCGCGAGGAGTGGGAGCGGCAGTACGCCGAGGCCCGCGCCCGCTTCGAGGCGCACCGCCGTCAGGTGGAAGAGTCCCGCGCCAAGGCCGAGGAAGAGGGAGAGGGCGGCGAGGCCGAGGAAGGCGTGGCTGCCACCAGCTCTTCTTCTTCGAGTTCGTCCAGCCAGTCCGCGCCCCGCGCCCCGCGCGGGGGCCGCAGCGCCACCCCGCAGGAGCCCGGCGCGCCGGGCGGCACCCTGGCCTCCGACGAGGCCCTGGCCGCCCTCCGCGACAGGCTCTCCGGCCAGGCGTAACACAGTTAGCGCCGCTGCCCCGCCGGTCTATGACTCTTGACCGGCGGGGCAGCGGCATTTCTACCGGCCAACAGCTGTCACTTCGCATCACTTTCCGTCTTCGCATCACTTTCCGTCGTTTTCCCGTCCGTTTTGTCCGTTTCTAGAGACCAAAAGTGATGCATAGTTGACCCGGACGCCTCGCAGGTCAGGAACGGGCGCGGGACTCGAGGGTCGCCCAGACGTCGGAGACGCGGCGGTCCAGGTCTCCTAGCGTGCCGGAGTTGTCGATCACGATGTCGGCGACCGCCAGGCGCTGGTCGCGGGTCGCCTGGGCGGCCATTCTCGCGCGGGCCTGGTCTTCGGTCATTCCCCGGGCGGCCAGCCGCTCGACCTGGATCTCCGGGGGGACGTCCACCACGATGACCAGTTCGAACTCTTTGCCCCTGCCGCCTTCGGCGAGCAGCGGGACGTCGTGCACGATGACCGCGCCGTCCCCGGACGCCTCGACGGCGGCTTCCTCCGCGGCGCGCATGTGGTCGCGGACGAGCGGGTGGACGATCGCGTTGAGCGCGCCGCGGGCCGCCTCGTCGGCGAAGACGATCTGCGCGAGCTTCGCCCGGTCCAGCGACCCGTCCTCGCGCAGCACGCCTGGACCGAAGGTTTCCGCGATCCTGGCGAGGCCCGGTGTCCCTGGTTCGACGACCGCGCGGGCGGCCTTGTCCGCGTCGAGGAGGACGGCGCCGCGTGCGGCGAGCCGGCGGCCCACCTCACTCTTGCCCGATCCGATCCCGCCAGTCAGCCCGACCCGCAGCATGGCTCTCCCTTCACCACGGACACCATACGTCGGCCGGCGCGTTCGGTCCGCGGGCCGCCTCGACCAGGAACCCGTCAGTTTCGGCGCGATCGGGCGGGCCTTCGCCACTCGCGGGCTGATTCACGCCGGTGACGCCTGCTGCCGTGAGAAACTCGTCGTCATGGCTGACGCTGGCGAGTTGAAGATCTCAGCGGCGACGCGGCCTGTCGCGGAGCCGATCATCGCGCGGACCGATCACGTGTGCCGTGAACTGCTCGACGATGAGTGCGCAGACCTCGCTGGGCATGTTGTCGCCAAACTGGCGCGCAAGCGTCCGTCGCCGATCCAGTCGGGCCGCGCGCCGTCATGGGCGGGCGCGGTGGCCTACGCCCTGGGGCAGGCCGTCGAGCTCGGGGTCATTCCTTGCATCGCAGCGCCCGGCCGCGACGGCGCGGCCGCGTTGCTCCGTCAGCCGGATCGTCGTAACGCATGACCGGAGCCACGGATCTCCGGCGAAGGGTGGAGCTGGCCGCCGCGGCGGCGCTTGCCCGGCAGAAGTTCGTCACCCCCGTCGACGTGTGCGTTCGCATCGGCTGGCTGCACACGAGCAACGTGGAAGACTGGCGCCGCGGGCGCGTCGACGACCTTGAGTACTTCCTGCCCGTGCACGACGGCCGGCTCACCGACCTCATTCGGTACCTCCACCAGTGGGCGGAAGCACACGGCCTGACGCGAACCGAGACCGACTACGTCTCAGCCACCAGGGACCGCCACCCGCTGCGCTTCTTCGCCAATGGGGATCCGCTGGCGGAGGCCGCCTGGCGGTCGCAGTGGATCAGCGCCGAAGTCCCCGCCGCGCAGCGCGAGCGCATCGCCAACCGCCAGGCCGCTCCGCCGGACCTGATCGTCGTCCAGCCGGTCAAGGACTGGACGTGCGCCGAGTGCGGCGGCACCGGCAGCCTGCTCATCATGGACGACACCGGTCCGCTGTGCCTGACCTGCGCTGACATGGATCACCTGGTGTTCTTGCCGGCCGGCGACGCCGCGCTCACCCGCAGGGCGAAGAAGGCCAGCCTCCTTTCGGCGGTGGTTGTCCGGTGGAGCAGGACGCGCAGGCGGTATGAGCGGCAGGGCCTGCTGGTGGAGGAACCAGCGCTCGAACAAGCAGAGCAGCAGTGCCTCGCCGACGAGGACGCCAGGATGCGGCGCCGGGAAAGGGACGCCGAGCGCCGGGCCGGCGAGGACCTGGAATTGCAAGCACGGTTCGTCGACGAGATCGCCCGGCTGTTCCCCGGCTGCCCAGCCGAGCGCGCCGCGGCTATCGCCCGCCACACCAGCGTCAGGGGCAGTGGCCGGGTGGGCCGCTCAGCGGCGGGACGGTCACTGGACGAGAAGGCCGTCACATTGGCCGTCGTGGCGTCCATACGTCACGAGGACACCGAGTACGACTCCCTGCTCATGTCCGGCGTCTCCCGGGAGGAGGCCCGGGGCCAGGTAAGGCCGGAAATCGACCGCGTCCTGGACGCCTGGGGGTAGCCGGTCTTGCGCGGTTACAGCGCCGCGATGGCCCGTGCCGGGTCGGATTCCGGCGGCCCGCTCGGCTCCCAGTCGCCGTCAGAACGCGCGTAGGGGTACCAGCGCAGGTCACGGCCGAGCCGCAGCTGCAGGCGCCCGGCGGTGACCCGGTTGCCCTGGACACTTTCCGCCGTCCCGGTTTTCGATCGCAGCACGGTCCGCGCCGCCTTCAGCAAGTCGGCCGACTCCGGCTCTTCGGCGGCCGGGTCCCATTCGCGGTGCAGCAGCTCAAGGCCGGCCGGGCCACCGTGCCGCCAGGCAAGCGCCTGCCTGGCCAGCTCGCGGGCGCCGATCCCGGACCGCGCGGCCACCGGCCCGAACGCCGGCGTGCCGAGTGCCCGCGCCGCCCGGCGGGCAAGGTCTGCGTCCGTGTCGAGGCCCAGTCCCGCGTCGGCGCTGAGTCCGACGGCCATCTCCCAGGCGCGGGCGGCCGCGTCCGCCGCCAGCTCCAGCAGGTCGCCGCCCAGCCCGGCCCGCCAGGCCGGCGGATCTACCGGAAGGGCCGCGGGCTGCCCGGGATGCGCGGGCGGCAGCGGCGGGGCGGGGATCTCCGCTCGCGGCACCGGGGCGACGAAGGCCTCCCTGGCATCCACGCCCGCGTCGGCGGCGGCTCGCCCGGCGCCGGCCCGCGCACCGGCCGCCACCCGGTCAGACGTCCCCGGGGGTGCCTCGCCGGGCGCGCCGCGCCGCCGCGTCCGCACCCCGGCCAGCACCTGGTCGCGGCTGCGGCCGCGCAGCAGCAGCGCGGCGAACGGGTCGGCGTCCAGCGCGTCGGCCACGAGGTAGCAGGCGGCCGCCGAGTGCTTGCACGGGTCCGCGTCGTCCGGGCAGCTGCACCGCGGCCCGATCTCGCCGCCGCCCGGCAGCAGGTCCAGCCCGGCGGCGGCCGCGTCCTCGGCGATCTCCGGGGGCAGCTCGCCGTCCAGCAGCGCCGCGGCGTGGCCGAGCCGGGCGGAGATCGCGGTGAGCACCCGGTCCCACTCCTCGTCGGTGAACCGCCGCACCCGGATCCGGACCTCGTACGGCTCCGTCTTACGGCCCTGCACCTGTGCCCGCGCCTCGCCCGGCGTCAGGGTCAGTTCGCCGACCGCGCCGCTGCGCGCGTAGTCCCGGCCCCGCGGCAGCCGGTTCGGGTCCAGCCGGGCACGCTGCTCCAGCGCCTCCACCCACGCGGCACCCCACCAGGTGCGGCCGAATTCCGCAGGCCCGTTCATGACGCGTCCCGCAGGCTGACGAGCTCGGTGAGCTCGCTGTCCGATAGCTCGGCGATCCACCGCTCGCCGGAGCCGATCACCGCGTCGGCGAGGTCGCGCTTTTTCTCCAGCAGCGCCGCGATCCTGTCCTCGAGGGTCCCCTCGGCGATCAGCCGGTGCACCTGTACCGGGCGGTCCTGCCCGATCCGGTAGGCCCGGTCGGTCGCCTGATCCTCGACCGCCGGGTTCCACCACCGGTCGTAGTGCAGCACGTGCGTCGCCCGGGTCAGCGTCAGCCCGGTGCCGCCCGCCTTGAGCGACAGCAGGAACACCGGCACGCCGCCCGCCTGGAATTCCGCCACCATCTCCTCCCGCCGTCGCACCGGAACGCCGCCGTGCAGGAACAGCGAGCGGATCCCGCGCGCGTCGAGGTGCTGCTGCAGCAGCGTCGCCATCTGCGTGTACTGGGTGAACACGAGCATCGACTCGCCGCCCGCCAAGATCACGTCTGTCAGTTCGTCGAACAAGGCAAGTTTTCCCGAA
>Ga0335085_10012805_pt1 | contig 12336 bp, 10 predicted proteins | sample Lox_Sample_45_FD_206712 | JGI IMG/M metagenome (GOLD analysis project Ga0335085, IMG submission 206712) | Soil microbial communities from Loxahatchee National Wildlife Refuge, Florida, United States - Lox_Sample_4.5 | ecosystem: Environmental > Terrestrial > Soil > Wetlands | place: USA...
TGCATCACCTCCTCACAGACTTGGAGGTCGGCCGCGCCCGGACGCGCGGTGAAATGGGGATAGCGTCCCATGAGGACCAGCTCGCGGACCGAGATCGAGAACGCGACCTCGACGGCCTGCGAAAGAACGGCCCGGCATTGCGCCAGCTCGCGTTCCTTCCGATGCGCCACGTCTTGCCCATCGTACAGGACCTGCCCTTCGCCCGGTCGCAGCAGCCGGGCCAGCAGCCGGATGAGCGTCGACTTGCCCGCGCCGTTCGGGCCGATGATGAGGTGCAACTCCGCGGGCTCAAAACGCGCGGAGAGGCGGTCGATCAACACGCGCTTCCCGGCTCGGAAGACAAGATGGGTGGCGGTCAGCATGCCTCAAGACAAGTAATCCCGGCTGCGGAGCAGGGAAAGAAAAACGGGAACCCCGACCACCGCCGTGACGATCCCGATGGGCAATTCGGCTGGGCGCAGCGACACCCGCGCAATGAGATCCGCGATGCTCAGCAGGATGCCGCCTAGCAGTGCGCTGCCCAGTATGAGGAATCGATTGTCGGGACCGCGAACGATCCGCAAGATATGCGGCACAATCAGCCCGACGAAGCTGATGACGCCCGTGAATGCGGTCGCCACGGCGACCATGAGGACATTAATGGTAAGCACCATCCACTTCAGGCGCCGGACATTCACACCGAGCGCGACCGCCTCATCTTCGCCGATCATCAACGCATTCAGCGGTTTGGCGAAAGCGACCGCCGGTATAAGCCCACCGATCGTGGCGACGCCGACGACCAGAACCGAATTCCAGTCGGCGCCCGAGAGAGTGCCGAGATTCCAATAGATGATAGAACGGGCGGCGGGATCCCTCGCTACATAGGACAGAAAGCCGATGCCACTCATGAACAGCGCGTTGATGGCCAGCCCGGTGAGCAGAAGACGCAAAATGGAGCTTCGGCCCTCATTCCTCGTGTGCGCGAGCGCAAAAACCAGATACGTCGAGAGCACGCCGCCGGCGCACGCGACCAGGGGGAGCGTCCAGCCGCCGAGATTGACCTTCAGGAGCGCGCCGAATACGTAAAATAAGGACGCTCCAAAGGCTGCCCCGCTCGAGGTCCCCACCAGGCCGGGCTCGACAATGGGGTTCCGGAACAACGCCTGCATCAGGGTGCCGCCAACTCCCAGACAGGCCCCGACCAGGAGGCACAGGATAGCCCGCGGCACACGCAGATTCATAAAGATTCTCTGATCGAGCGGCAGGTCTGCGCGCCCGGAGAGCGTGGCCCACGCGGCGGCGGCCATTTCACGAGGGGAAAAATCCATCGCTCCGTATCGGATCGACGCGATGGTGGTGGCGAACATGAGCACAACCAACAAACCCAGACACCAGCGATCCATCTGACGAGCCGTCATTGATGGATCAGCTTGGCCAGTTTGAGGATGTTCTCTCCCGTATCCGGACCGTAGTACATCAGCTCGTGCTCGGACACACGGTAAATGCGACTATGCCGGGCGGCGTCGGTTTCGGCCACGCCGGGCAGCGTCTTTGCCTGCTCCATCGAACCGAGGCGGTCAAATCCATACTCGGTCATGAGAATAATCTCGGGATTGCTCTTGGCGACGATCTCCGGCGAGACCATCCGTTGCATGCCCTTCTGCTGGATGGCCATCTGCCCCCCAGCCAGCTCCACCATTTTCCCGGCGGTGCTCGCGTCACCGCCGCCGCCGTTCCCCACCAGGAGGTAGATGTTGGAGGCGCGTCCGAAATGGATAACGGCAACGCGCGGCTTGGTCTGATATTTCTTCATCTCGGCCGCGGCGTCCGCCATTCCGCGGTCCATCCGCGCGCAGAGTTCTTCGGCGCGCTTTTCTTTGTGGAAGAAGGCGCCCATTTCGCGCAGTAGCGCCTCCGTGCCTGCGACCGAATCGTTGGTCGCCTGAAAGGTCTTCATGGGAACGTGCAGGGCCTGCAACTGGCGGACAACATTATCTGGGCCGATGTTGTTGTCTTCCAGGATCAAGGTCGGATGCAGCGAGAGAATGCCTTCGGCGCTAAGGGCCCGATGATATCCAACCGTGGGAAGCTTTTTGATCTCGGGCGGGTAAGTGCTCGAGTAATCGACGCCAACAAGGTTCGCCTGCGCGCCGAGCGCATAGATGATCTCGTTGTAGGCCTGGCCGATGCAAACAATGCGCTGGGATTCCGACGAAGCCGAGGCTTGTCTCCCAAACCGGTCGCAGCCCGCGAGCGAGCACACCAGGGCAAAAAGCGCCAGGGAATGGAGGCGATTCATAGGAACTGGCTTCAGCATACACGATGGTGTCGCTTCCGTGAAGAGGATCCAGCGACTGGCGCGATCCTGCGCGCCCGAGCGGCGCCTCGCTCAGGAAGACTTCTGTGGAGGTGACATTGCAACGGAGGCCTCCGTGGTGAGCACCCGGAAAACGAAGGTTTCCTGAAGATACAGTTGCACGGCGGACTCGCTATGGCTGAGATAGCCGATCGAAACGTCCTGTCCGATGCTGAGCTCGAAGTCGCCTCCCCGCGTCGTGACCACGAATGCGCCATCAATGGCAGGCGCCCAGATCAGGTTGCCGTCCACGATGCGCTTCACGTGCTCGAGCACCGGATATCCGTGATCGCGCGTTTCGGCGAGCGCCGTGTATTCGTTTGCGCCCAGCAACACCGAATAGGGCCCGTTGACGCCCATGAGCCGCAACTGGCCAAGCCCGTGCGCGACCGCGTCGGGATAATCGCGCACATCCGCGGGCAGGGTCTGGATGGGATTGCTGGTGCATTCCCGGAGACCCTGGATATTCGCTTCCGGGTAACCATTGAAGATGGCCCGGTCTTCGGCAAAGGCCAGCTTCTTTGCCGCCTCCTTGGCGGGCTGCCAGTCGGAATCGTCCGAACCGCGCTCCACATCGTCGATCTCCTGGCGCGATAGTTCAAAGGGAACCCGCAACTCCACCAGCGGCTTTACCTCGCGTTGTCTCGCCAGGATTCCGTCCGCGGGAGCGGCGATCAGCTTCAAGTGCCCCGTTCCCACTCCGGGCAGAGTAATTCCTGCGGCCGAAGGAACATCCACGACGCGCCGCCCGGCCAGATACCGCTTCAGCGTTCTCGCGGTCTCTTCCTCGATCTCCGCCCACGCGGCGTCGGAAACGGGTGCCAGTTCCCGGTGGAGGTTATTCATCCTTTTCTCCCTTCAAAGATCCGATTTTCAGTGATGTATCCAGCAGTTGAGCGACCGCGGGCGGGGCGGCGGACGGCGCTTCCGCACGGCCCGCGGCCCGCGGCGTTTCACTGGCGATGTTGTCGAGAAATGACGCCGCCGGCGCGAAGAACAAGCTGCCCGTTGCCGCACGGCTGAAGTCTAGCAAGCGGTCGTAGTTGCCGGGAGGCCGTCCTACGAACATGTTCTCGAGCATGATCTCGGTGATCCGCGGTGTCCGGCTGTAGCCGATAAAGTAGGTTCCGAATTCGCCGTGGCCGGGACGCCCGAACGGCATGTTGTCGCGCAGAATCTGGAGCTGGCGTCCGTTCTCTTCAATCGTGGTCAGCGCGTTATGCGCGTTTGTCGGCTTTTCCGCCTCGCTCAGCTCCACGTCCGAGAGCTTGCGACGACCGATGATCCGTTCCTGCATCTCGGTGGAAAGCGCGTTCCACGCCTTCACGTCGTGAAGGTACTTTTGCACGATGACGTAGCTCCCACCCGCAAACGCCGGATCCTCCGCGCCGACGATCGTCGCCTGGCGCGCCGCATCTCCCCGCGGATTCTCCGTTCCGTCGACGAAGCCCAGGACATCGCGATCGTCGAAATAGCGGAAGCCGTGTACCTCGTCCGCCACGGTGACCGCGGCTCCGATCGCCTGCATGATCTGCATCGCCAGTTCGAAGCACAAATCCATTCGTTTGGCTCGAATGTGGAAGAAAACGTCGCCCGGCGTGGAGACGGCATGGCGGTCTCCCGCGCGAATTTCCCGAAACCGATGAAGCTCGGCCGGACGAGGCGTGCCGAAAAGCTTATCCCAGGCATCCGACCCGAAGCCGGCGACGCAGGTCAGGCCCGCCTCTACATCCCGAAACTCCACCGCACGAACCAGCCCGGAGAGATCCGGGCAAAACGCGCGCACGCCGGCATAGGCGTTGTCGTCCGCGCGAATGCACAATACCAGAAAAATCGCCGCCCGTGTCAGCGGACCGGCCACAGTTTGCGGGAGAACGAACTCGTTGAGCGCGCCGGGCGTGTCCATGATTTCAGTTTCGATCGGGGGCGGCTTTTGCCTGAGTATCGCATGTTCAACAGTGGCGCCTTTGTCCCACTGGTGAGTCTTTCGATTTTATTACATCGAAAGACTCCCGGGCGTGATATTCTGAATGCCGCTGAAAAGCGTCGACCGGATAAACTCAGCGAGGGCAAATTATGAGAAATCGCCTCATGACCGCGGCGTGCTTGGCTTTCATCGCCGCATGCTGCGCGCGGGCACAGGACCCTGCGTTGCAGTTCTTTATCACGTTTTCCGGACGGTATCACTGCGCCGGCAATTGGATCGATTTCCAGCTCACCAATCACGCGCTGAGCGGACCGCTCGGCATGGACGATCCCGATGCCGGACTCGTCAGTGTCATGAATCTTGTGATTCACCGCTCCATCACTCAGATCGACACGGCCGCCTATAAGCTGACCGGGCCTTACGACCGGAAGACCGGACAGTTCCGCCTCACTCCCAAAGAGTGGAGCACCAGCCGGCATCCGCCAGGGCTGGACATGATCGGCATGGAAGGCAGGTATGATTTCGCGAGCCACCAGATCACGGCGAAGATGCTCAGCGATCAGTGCGATGCCGTAGAGTTCGCTCTCCCCGGGAAATCATTGCCGCCAATCCCGCAGGCGGGTCCGCCGGCGACGGCCGGGCTCGACCGGAGAAGGCCAGAGATGCGCGTCGCACCGTCGAACGTCACCAACGACCTGCTGCCGAACCCCAAGCGGCCGCTCTTTGAATACCTGGTGACCCGCTGGTACGATCCGCCGTCGACCATGCACTACGGCGACTCGGTCGACGAAGAGAACGAGGCCTTCGGCAAAGAGAACTGGGCTTGCTCGGACACGGTGCCCGTCCGCTGGGATGCAAGCGGGACGAAAGGCACGGCGACGGACCACGTGAGCGTGAACGAGCGGTATGTGTTGGAATGCCTCGGCGACTGCAAAGGGCTCTACTACCAGCCCACCGTGTCGGCGAGCGTCACGCATTGGGGATTGTCGTTTCCGCTGCCGACCATCCAGCTCAAAGCCGTAAACCTGGGCGGTGCGACCGTCTACTGGAGTTTCGCCCGCACCACGCAAGGTCCGGCACCGCAGATTTATATTCACCACTGGGTGCCGCTGACCGGAAAAGGACCGTTCGATCCCGGACCGGAGGAGTTGGCGCGCCAGAAAGCCGCGGCTCCGCCATGCAAAGGGCCCAGATAGTCACAGGAGGGTAGAGAAATGAAAATCATCCGCTGGATGCCCGCCGCGATTCTGGCGGCGACGTGTTTCGGGCAGTGCAATCCCTACCCGCTGAGGCCCTCGCTGGAGGCGCCTTGTCCGACCATCCTGGACCAGGTCAGCAAAGCGATGGACGCAGCGAGAGATTTCCAGCGTTTGAGCGCGCAGATGACCGCGGCGGTCGTGAGCACGCGCGCAGCGTACTGGAAGCTGTTTCCCGATCGTCCGGGCGTCAAGGAAGCGGAGTTCGCGTTTCTGAAGGCGCTGCAGGATAAAGATTTCAATTATGTGAGCGTCTCACTCCCGCTCGGCATGAATGACCCGATTGTGCAATCGTCGAACCTCATGATGCTGGACATGGACAACATGGGGAAATTTCCGAGAAACGTGGATGGCGGCATTCGCCCCTACGCGTTTCCGCTGTTTGCGGATTGGATCAACGCGCTGCGGCGATCGCAGGGACGCGAACACGATGGCACGTTTACCAATCCCGTCATCTTCGCGACAGCCTACAAAGACCAATCGAACTGGCGCAAGGCATACGAGGACGCGCGCAACTGGGCGGAATTTATGGCGAGCGGTCTGGACATCCGAAAATACCTGACGCCTCAGATCTACATCGTAAACCAGATGGAGGCCGACATCGCCGCGACGCTCGCCCGGTCGAAGCCGAAGGATCTGCCGGATCCTCGAGGCGCGAGCCTGGAACTCTACAACTTCTTCGTGAAAAATTTCGGCGAGAAGGAAGTGCTCGCCGCGGCCGGGAAAACCTTGGCGGCGCCGAAAAATTCCATAGGCGGACTGGCGCAGCGCGCGGACGTGTTGATCGGAACGTTCCAGTCGCAGCCGTCGCCGAATCCGTACATGATGTTTCTGACGGCGCTCACCAATGCGACGCCGCACAACTACGCGATGGCGCTGTGCCTCGACCAGTATGGCCTGATGGGAAAGGAGGCCCTCTACACCCTCAATTCCAAGGAGCAATGGGAAAAGGCGGCGGCGACCTACGGACAACTCAAGGCAAGGTTCGGCGAGCCCGCGATTGTCGCCGCCGCCGCGCGCATCAAGGATCTGCCCAAAGACGGCCAGGGCGGGATTAGCGGCGACCCCATGGCCAAGGGCGCAATCTACTGGTTCACCACGCTGCTCAAGGATCCCAAGACGGCGCTCCCGGAGTCGGGGCAATTTCTGGCGAGCTCCTACGATCCGCGCTGGATCGGGAAAATGGTGGACGTCCGCGGCACGGTGTCGCGGGTGGATATCGATCAGGGAAAATTCCCGCCGTACGCGACGATTCATTTCAAAGAGGCAAAGAATGATAATTTCACGGCCTACACTCCGAACTCGGAAATTGTGGACGAAGTTCTTCCCCGCGGAGTCACGACGCTGGTGGGGAGTGTGATCGAAGTTTACGGTGATGTGGCCGAGTGGAAAGGCGGGGGAGGCGTCCGTTTCCTGATCCGGAACAACCTGAAAATTCTAAATGCGGGAGCGCTCGCCGGATTCAAGGAATCCTCGCCGGAGTGGATGAAGCTACCGCCGCCGCCTCCCCCGTCGAACCTGGTGGAATCGCCGAAATATCTCGGGTGGAAAAGATTCCCGGTCGGCTCCAAGGCCACCTATTACCTCTCTCTGCTTCATGAGTACCAACCTGGCACCAATCAATACACCAAGGTCAAGATTGCGACGAACACGTTTACCCTGAGTTCCGTAGACGACACGCGGGTGGTGATCAGCGAGGATGCGATCACCTACCGCATGAACGGACCTCCCCTGCATGCGACCAATGAGCTGACCTACAAAGCGAAGGAGACGAAGGCTCCGGAGGATCCCAGCGTGACGACCACGCATGGCGAGGAGACCCTTTCGATCAACGGAAAGAAGATCGCCACCAAATGGGTGATGGTCGCCAAGACCGGCGATCCCCAGACATTCACGAAGACGTGGAGCAGCGATGAGGTGCCCGGCGGGCTGGTGTGGATCCAATCGCAGTCGCATAGCCGTGGCGCCGCGCGGGACATCTCGAATAATTTGTACGCACCGGTGGCGGGAGTCGAACCGATGCTGGACAATCCTTCCGCGCCCGCGGCGACTCCGACAGCGGAAGCATCTCCCGCGCCCGCTGGACGTCCGACGAATGACGCCCGGCCTCTCGGGCGACCGATGAACAATCCGCAACCGATAGTTCCTCCGGCGCCCGCGGCGGCTCCATCGGCGGCCGCACCTCCGGCGATGGTGCCCGAACCCGCGCCCCGCGCGAGCCGCCAGGCGACGGTTCCGCCGGTACGCCAAGTTCCGCCCGGCGACCCGGCCCAGGCCGAGTTCATGACGCACTATCGCGCGATGACGCAACACTACAATCGTGATCGAATGGTGCTCGCGCAGGCGCGGAGGGCCATTGCGCTGAAGGCTCCCAACGCAGCCGGGCTGGAGGCCGCGCTTGAGACTCTGAGGAAGCAACAACAGGCGTCGGTCATGGCGATGGGAAAGCGCGATTACGCCGCGGGCGACCAGGCGTTGCAGGAGATGGAAGATGCGCTGACGGCGATCGAGAAGCTGACGGCGAAGTAAAGAAGTGACTGCCAGAGCGCCACAAGCCATTTATCGACGCTGATCGCGAAGTCTTCCATCACAGTCCCGGTCTTCAAAGAGAACTTGGCGTGATCGTGCTTCCCACAAACACTTCCAGACGCGCTCCTTCTCGATCCAGAAAACTTTCTTGGAATTGCAGCGCGGGCCCTTCACGATGCCATCGGCCCAGCGGAGATGATTTGTCTTCTTGTTGAGCCGCCCAGGCGGCCCGACAGTCCAGCCCGGGAGCCTGACCGACAAGCCATCGTGACGAATTGCACGAATCATTGCGGTAGGCGATTAGGCCGCTGTGCGGCCCCCCGCAACTGCAAGGGAGGGCAAGAACGGCACGTGGTCTTCCTTGCAGATTGCCTGCACCGCCGCGCGAGCTGTCATAAGGCCCGACGGCAGGCCGCCTCCCGGCATCACCCACTGGCCCGCCATCAGGAACCGGCGCAATCCCGGCAGGACCTTGCGCAGCGGTCTGAAACCCGTTGCGGGAGTTAACAGCCAGCCCTCCATGCTGCCTTCCCAATTGCCGGTAAGTCGGATCACTGTCGCCGGTGTTGACACGTCGATCACCTCGATGGCCTGGCGAATACCCGTTAGCCGGTTCTCCAGAATTGTCACGACAGCTTCGGCCACCCGGCTTTTCTCCGCTTGATATTTCGCCTGATCGTGTTGCGCGAGATCCACCCAGTAGCCGAAATTCCGCGTCGGCAAGAAACAAGTCACCGCGGTCTTGCCGGCCGGCGCGAATGTGGGATCGAAGTTAAAAATGCGGAACGAAACTCGCGATAACTCCGTGCCGGGATCGACCGTAATCGGATGATCGAGAAACCGCGTCAGGAATGCCGGCTCTTTCGAAAGATCCTGCGCTATGCCAAGCGATACCTGGAGATAGGACGTGAACGGCTTGAAAGTAGCGTAGATTCGATCCGTGGCCTTGTCGGAGTATCTCCCGCCCAGCAAATCGTAGATAGTTGCATGGCCATCCGCCGCGGAGATCACCCAGTCCGCGCCTATCGTCTCACCGCCGGTGAGCCTCACCCCGGTAGCGACGTCATGGTCGACAAGGATTTGTTCCACTTTTGTCCCCAGCCGCAGATGTCCGCCCAGCTTGTCGAGCTTCTCCGCAATCAGCCGAATGATGGCCTGCGACCCGCCAATCGCATAACCTGCGGTGCGCTGGCTCCTCCAGGCAAGCGAAAATAGCAGCGCAATCGCGGCCAGCTCGGACGATTCTCCTTCGAAAAACTTTTTCAACAGCGGATGCTTAAATCGGCGCCCGTATTCTTCCACGGTGATGCGCGACAAGTGCCGCAGCAGGGGATACGCAGAGATGGTTCGGAGGGCAGTCAGAACAGGCTCGGCTGGATCGGGCATCGGCAGTTTCGCGAGCCTGCGGACCGAGGATGCGAATTCCCGGATCGCCGCGGCGTCCTGGGGGGCGCGCTTGAGAAGCTCGGCTTCCATCCGGTCAACATCGGTGTAGATGGGCAGGCTTTCGCCGCCAACCGTTTCCAAGCGCACATATTCCTCCTGGTCTAGGAACGCCAGCCTCCCGATGTCGAAGACTTCCTGCCAGCGGGAGTGGAAGGCCGATTTCGGATGGGAGCCGAGCAGCCAGTGAAGACAGGTTTCGAAAGTGTACTCGCCCCTGCGCCAACTGGTTGCAAGGCCTCCCGCGTTGGAGCCCATTTCGAGAACCTCCACATCGTAGCCGCATTTTTTGGCGTAAACGCCGGCGCAAAGTCCGGCGATGCCGCCGCCGATGACAACTATTCTCTTTGTAGGCATACAAGTCTCCTTTATGTGATGTGGAGCAAATCGAGACCCACAAGACTTCCTGCCATCTGAGAATGACTTAGAGACGCCCGCCCGCTTCGCCCGGAAACCGTCTTGGGGCAGGTCGCGCACTTAAAACGTCCGGTCCACCCACATCTCACCTTCTCGCCTCGGCCGCTCTCAAGTGTGATCCAGGCAACTGAACCAAGACCACTGCCGCTTCCTAAGGAAAAAGGCTCTCTTCACCGCAAGGACTCCGCTCTCGTGCACCCGGGATTTACCGCTTTGCGGCCGGAATGATTTCCTCATACCCTGGTTCAGGGCCGGATGAGGCCCTCAGCGAGCGAGTACGGTTGACCGTATGCGTTGCGGGACCCCAGCGGGCGAGTTATAAATACTTTTGTCCTGGACCGGCTGCATTCGCCGGCTTTGAAGTGGTCACCGATGGCCGGTTTTCAGGTGATCTCCGAGGCTATAGGGAAGGAAGAGAGCATGGCCAAGCTTGTATTTGGATTGAACCAGTCCTTGGACGGCTACGTTGACCACATGGCATTTTCGCCAAGTCTCGCGCTCTTCCGTCACTTCATTGAGCAGGTGCGCGGCCTGACGGGCATGGTGTACGGTCGCCGCATGTACGAGGTCATGCGCTACTGGGATGAAGATCAGATTGAGTGGGGTGCAGAGGAGCGCGACTTCGCGGCGGCGTGGCGGCGGCAACCAAAGTGGGTCGTGTCGCGTTCGTTGAAGTCGGTCGGCCCCAACGCCACGCTTCTCGGGGATGACCTCAAGGCGGCGATCGGTGGGTTGAAAGCTCAGCTTGCCGGGGAGATTGACGTGGCCGGACCAGCCCTGGCGCAAAGCCTCACCGATCTTGGTTTGATCGATGAGTATCGACTCTACCTGCACCCCGTCGTGCTTGGTCACGGCAAGTCATTCTTCGCCGGCCCTCGGCCGCCGCTCCGCCTTGTGACCAGCGATCGAATTGCGGAGGATGTGATCAGATTAACCTACGTTCCTGCTTAGAGCCCGGCGCGCTGCAACGGATTCGCCGTGGACGGAGGATATTGCATTGCCGCGCCAATTCCGAGGGTCAGGTCGTTTGCCGTCTTCGGCAGATCCGGTTTTCGCTGGTGGGCCCGGGCGTGATCACCAAGTCCTCCATTCCGCGCCTGGCGCGCAACGCCCTCATCGGTTGCGCGGTGGGCGGCGCCTTGGATTTTGGGTTCGTCAGAAGAAATCGTGGGTTGATTCGGGCTCGGGCAGCTTGCCAAGTGAGTGATAAAGGGCCGGTTCGAGCACTCGGTAGGTACGGAACCCATACGATTTTCTCATGACTTTGGCCGTGTTGTTCAGGTCCTCGTCCAAGCGGCACGATAAGTTCATTCGGATGTGTTTGTGAAGCAGCTCAGGCGGGATCAGTTGTGCATGAGCGCGCGGCATGGTTCATGATCGCCATGGCCCCAGCGTCGCATCCGCCGCGAGCGTTACAACAGGTTGGACATCACCGGCGGATTTTCGCGGTGTTCAGTATGAACGTCGACTACTGTTCGCGAAAGATGCATTGCAGAATCCTGCGCGACAGAGTATAAGTACTTTATTCTGGTTCGCCTCTTAGCCGATGTTGAAGCGGTCACCTGGCTTTCAGGTGACTATCGAGGACGAGTCTAATAGACAGCAGTTGGCGGTGATTGAGCTATGAACAATCTGAAACCGTGGATCGTGTGGATCAGCATCTCCCTGGTCCTGGCCTTCCTTGTGCGCTTCGTGACGGTGAATGTGCTCGGGCATCAGCCACACCGGACCACGGTCACGGACGTCGTCCAGGGAATCATCGCAGGCGCGGTGCTCGCCTTTTTCACGTCAAATCTCGTCATCAACGCCAAGCTGCGTTCCATACAAACCAGCGTCAATGGCTGGAGCACGACGCTCCAACGCGGCGGGCGCCGGACCGGCATCCTTCTCCGCGCGGCATGCGCCAAGGACATCTCCGCCCTCAACGTGCCGGAAGAGCAAGTGTACTGGCAGACGTTCGTGGACGGCAACGGTCACAAGCTGAACGGGCGGCAGGACTATGTCTTGCACTTCCCCCCTGGAGGTCTCCCGCCCAATGATGCTGCATGGTCACTGACCATGGGCGATTCCGGACGGCGCATGGTGGACAATCCGATTCACCGTTATAGCGTCGGCGGCGGGTCCGGCCTGATGCCCGATGCCGACGGCTCCATCAACATCTACATCCAGAACGCGGCTCCCGCTGTTCACGAGTCCAACTGGCTGCCCGCTCCGGCCGGCTACTTTATGCTGTGGCTGCGCGTGTACCAGCCGGGGGCGGCTGTCCTGAACGGCACATACCGCGTGCCGCCTGTCGTCAAATTGACATGACATCGGGCACCAAGCACCATCTTCGTGTATTCGCTGTTGTGGCGTTCCTCGTATGGGCGCCCGGAACGTTTGCCTTCGTGTATCTTTGGCCGCGCATGTTCTACACCGCGGTCAGAAGG
>Ga0335085_10012806_pt1 | contig 12335 bp, 11 predicted proteins | sample Lox_Sample_45_FD_206712 | JGI IMG/M metagenome (GOLD analysis project Ga0335085, IMG submission 206712) | Soil microbial communities from Loxahatchee National Wildlife Refuge, Florida, United States - Lox_Sample_4.5 | ecosystem: Environmental > Terrestrial > Soil > Wetlands | place: USA...
TCCCAAGCCGCCAGATACCAGCGCCGTCCCGTATGCACCAGGCGGTGCGGCTCCACGTTGCGGGAACTGGCCGATCCATCGCGGCTCTGGTAACGGAATTTCAGCCCTTCGTGGTCGCGGCAGGCCGCCGCAATCGACGAAAGCACACTCGCGTCCACCGTCGGCCCCATGCTCGCCATGGGCACGATGAACGTGTGCAGCGCCGCCACCCGCCGGGCCAACCGCGACGGCAGCACCTGCTCCAGCTTCGAAAGCGCGCGCACGGAGGCTTCTTCGATTCCGCCCACGGTGCCGCTGGCGGCTGTCCGCAATCCCACGGCGACGGCCACGGCCTCTTCGTCGTCCAGCAGGAGCGGCGGCAGCGTGGCGCCCGACCCCAGTTGATACCCGCCCGCGGTCCCCGACGTGGAATTCACCGGATACCCGAGGCTGCGCAGGCGGTCGACGTCGCGGCGCAAGGTACGCGGCGTCACTTCCAGGCGTTCGGCCAGACCGGCGCCCGACCAGTAGCGCTGCGCCTGGAAGAGTGAGAGCAATCGCAACAGCCGCGCCGACGTCTCCAACATTTTTCCAGTCTGCCACGGATCGAGGACAGGATTTGACCGCAACCGCTGGTATCGTCTCTTTCGAGGTGATTATGTCGATCAGCCAAAGTCTTCTACCCGAATTCGATCAAGAGATGGCGAGCACGCGCAAACTGCTGGAGTGCGTGCCCGACGGAAAATTCGATTACCAGCCCCACCCGAAATCCATGACGCTCGGCCGGCTCGCCAGCCATGTTGCCGAACTGCCCGGATGGGGAACCACCACGCTCGACACCGAGTTGTTGGAGATGGGGCCCGACTTCAAGCCGCATATCGCCGCCACCCGCGCCGAACTGCTCGAAACCTTCGACAAGGGCGCCAGGGAAGCGCGCGCCAGGATCGCGGCGGCGAGCGACGAAGACTGGATGAAGATGTGGACCTTCAAATACGCCGGCAAGACGGTCATGTCGATGCCGCGGGTTGCGGTGATGCGCGGGGTGGTGATGAATCACCTGATTCACCATCGCGCCCAACTCGGCGTCTTCCTGCGGCTCAACGATGTCGCCATCCCCGGGATGTACGGCCCGTCGGCGGACGAAATGAAGTTCTGGGAAACCTCGTCGGCCGCGGCTTCGTAAGCTACTCCGCACCGATCCGGTGCAACTTCATCAGGTTGGTGGTCCCAGGCCGCCCCACCGGCTGGCCGGCCAGGAAGACCACCAACTCTCCCTGCTTCAGATACCCACCTTCCACCAGCACGCGATCCATCTGGGCCAGCATTTCGTCGGTATTGGAAACGTCCGGCGCCGAGAGCGCGCTGATGCCGTAGCTCACCGAAAGCTGGCGGGCCGTGGTGTCGTGCGGCGTGATGGCGTACACGCTCACCGGGGGCCGGTAACGGCTCACGAGGCGCGCGCTCGATCCACGCGACGTGAAGACGACAATTGCCTTCGCGCCCGACTCGCGCGCCGCATGGTGGGCCGCGTCGGCCAGGATCTCGGCATTCGACGGATTCGGTCCGTGCGGCGGGTCCTGGTAGCCCTTGCTGCGAATCGACGCTTCGGCCTCGGCCGCAATCCGGTCCATGTACCGCACGGCATCGACGGGGTACTTCCCGATCGAAGTCTCCGCCGAAAGCATCACGGCGTCCGTTCCGTCGTAAATCGCGTTGGCGACGTCGGAGACTTCGGCGCGCGTCGGCGTGGGGTTCTCGATCATGGATTCCAGCATCTGGGTCGCGGTGATCACGAAGCGGCCCTTGCGGCGCGCGCGCCGGATAATGGACTTCTGGATGCGCGGCACCTTTTCGAGCGCGGTCTCGACCCCGAGATCGCCGCGGGCCACCATCACGCCGTCGCTGACATCGAGGATGGTCTCGATGTTTTCCCAGCCTTCGGGCTTTTCGATCTTGGCCACGATAGGGACCGGCCGGCCGCCGAGGCGGTCGCGCAGTTGCTGGACGTCGGCCGCGGTGCGCACGAACGAAAGGGCCACGAGGTCGACCCCGGCGGTCAGGCCGAAATGCAGATCGGCGAGATCTTTTTCGGTGAGCGAGGGGATGCTGACCTGGACACCGGGCAGGTTGATCCCTTTGTGGTCGCCGATGGACCCGCCCTGGACGACCTCGGTCTGAACGGAGACGCCATTGGTTTCGATCGCCCGCAGTTCGACCGCGCCATCGGCCAGCAGGATGCGGTCGCCGGCCTTGACGTCGCGGGCGAATCTGGAATAACCGGTGGAGGCCCGTTCGCAGGAGCCGAGCACGTTTTCCGTGGTCAGCGTGAATCGCGAGCCGGCTTGGAGCGTACAGCCGCCGTTTTCGAAACGTCCCAGGCGGATCTTCGGGCCCTGGAGATCGAGCAGGATCCCGGCGTGGACACCAGCCTTGCCGGCGGCCGCCCGTACCGCATCGATGCGCGCCGCGTGTTCGTCCTGCGCCCCGTGCGAGGCATTCAGGCGGAAGACATCGACGCCGGCGGCGATCAGCTGTTGGAGAACGCCGGGTGCATCGGTGGCCGGCCCCAGTGTGGCTACGATTTTGGTGTTGGGCATTCCTTTGGTTCATTGTGCCAGAAGGAATGGCGGCGGCCGCCCGATCGTGGGCAGCGCTCGCCGCGAGAATCCCCGTCTTCGGCGCTGCGGTGCGCCACGTTCTAGCCCAGCCGGGCGGCGATGCCTTTGGTGTCGTGGGCGACGAGATACGGCTTCAGCTTCTCCATCGCCGCCTCGACGGTGAGCCCGTACTTGGCGCGCAGGGACTCCAGTTTGCCGTGCTCGATGAACTGATCGGGCCAGCCGATCCGGACCACGGGCGTCGTGAGCCCGAGGTTGCTCAGTTCCTCCAGCACCGCGCTGCCGAAGCCGCCCCGCAGAACGTGGTCTTCCAACGTCAGGATCACATCCACGCTGCGGGCGAAGAATTCCAGCGATTCGACGTCCAGGGGCTTGGTGAAGCGGGCGTTGATCACCGCGGCCGAAGCGCCCGCGCCTTCGATCTTGCGCGCTATCTCTTCGGCCATCGGCACCATGGCGCCGAGGGCGAAAATGGCCACGCGATCGTTTTCACTGTGCTGCAGGATTTCGGCCTTGCCGACCGGGATCGCCTCGGGCACGTCCTTCACGGCCTTGCCCGGGCCCAGGCCGCGCGGGTAGCGCACGGCGATGGGGCCGTCCCACTGCATGGCCGTAAACATCATGTCGGCCAGTTCGTCCTCGTCCTTCGGCACCATGTGGACCAGATTGGGGACGCCACGCAGGTAGCTGATGTCGAACAGGCCGTGGTGCGTGGGGCCGTCGTCGGGCGAGAGGCCGCCGCGATCCATGCAGAAGACTACCGGCAGGTTCTGCAGGCAGACGTCGTGGATGATCGGGTCGATGGCGCGCTGCAGGAAGGTGGAGTAGATGGCGCAAAAGGGCTTCAGGCCCTTGGTAGCCATTCCGGCCGCGAACAGGACGGCATGCTCTTCGGCGATGCCGACATCGAAATACTTGTCGGGATGGTGCGGCTGGAAGCGGTCGAGCGCGGTGCCGTTCGGCATGGCGGCGGTGATCGCCACCACGTTCGGGTTGATGTTGGCCAGCTTCACCATGGTGTCGCCGAAGACTTCCGAATAGGTGCGCCGGCCGAGCGGCTTGGTTTCGCCGGTCTCGGGATCGTACGGGCCGAGGCCGTGAAACTTCTTCTGCTTCTGGATGGCCGGCTCGAATCCCTTGCCCTTTTGCGTGAGCACGTGCAGCAGCACCGGCCGCTCCTGCTTCTTGAGGAACTCGAAGGTCTTGATCAGGGTGGGGATGTCGTGGCCGTCGATAGGGCCGTAATACTTCATGCCGAGTTCTTCGAAGATGACGCTCGGCCACAGCATGCCTTTGGCGACTTCCTCGGCCTTGCGGGCCATACGCAGGGCGGTCTGGCCGCCGATCCGTTCGACGAAGCGGGCGGCGCGGTCGTGCAGGTAGTCGTAGCGCGGACTGGTGACGATGCTGTTCAGATAGCTGGCGATGGCGCCGACGTTCTTGTCGATGGACCACTCGTTGTCGTTGAGCACCACCAGGAGCTTCTTGGTGTGGTGGGCGATGTTGTTCAGCGCCTCGTAGGTGATGCCGCAGGTGAAGGCGGCATCGCCGGCGACGGCGACCACATGCTCTTTGCCTTGGGCGCGGTCGCGGGCCACGGCCATCCCGAGGGCGGCCGAAAGCGCGGTCCCGGCGTGTCCGGCCCCGTAGCAATCGTGCTCGCTTTCGGTGCGCAGCATGAAGCCGTTCAGTCCGCCGGGAGTGCGGATGGTGTGAAACCGTTCCCGCCGGCCGGTGAGCAGTTTATGGACGTACGCCTGATGGCTGACGTCGAAGAGGAAATGGTCCTCCGGGGTCTGGAAGACGTAGTGGAGGGCAATGGTCAGTTCGACCACCCCCAGGTTGGGGCCGAGGTGGCCGCCGGTGTTGGCCAGGACCGAGACCAACTCCTCGCGGATTTCCGCGGCTAGTTTCGGTAGATCCGCAATCGGTAACTGCTTGAGCTGCTGGGGGGAATCGATTCCATCGAGTATGCGCGACATCGTGATCGGTTTAAAACTCAGTACCAATTTTCGCGCGGAAAGGGTAGCAAATGCAACTGGTTAGCGAGAAAAACGGAGGCGGCGCCAGAGGGCGCGGGCAGGCCAGAAGAGGATCAGGCTCCAGATGAGGAGAGTCGGGCCGACGCCGAGGACGATTTGGGCTGCGCCGAGAAGGCCGCCGATCATGCTGTGGTAGCCTTCCACCGCGGCGGGCCAGAGATTGAGTTGCGCCTTGTGTTCCCGGGCGATGGCGATCTGGATGGTCGCGAATTCGACGCGGGCGGCCAGAGTTTTCTTCTCGGCCTCCAGGGATTCGATCTGGCCGCGGACGCGGGTAATCTCGTTTTCGACTGCGAGGACGTCCTGCATGCTGCCCGCGCGGTCGCGCAGGAGGGCGGCGAGGCGCTGCTCGGTGTTGCGGGCGTTGGTGAGGCGGGCGTCGAGGTCGACTGCCTGTTGCGTGACTTCTTCGCCGGACTGCGATTCCTGCTCGACGCGGCCGAGTTTGCGGAGGTCGGCGAGGGTGGAGTCGAGTTCGGCGGCGGGGACGCGCAGGGTGGCCTGTAGGGTCGTCGAGACGTTCCGTGCGGCGGTGTACCCGTGGTGCCGCTTGAGGATCTCGTCCACGGCGGCGCGGGCTTTGGCAACGTCGGCGGTGAGGGTGAGTTGGGCGGTGCGGGCGATTTGGGGACCGGCCGGGGGCGCCAGCAGGGAGGCCGCCGGGCGGGTTCTCAGGGGCGCCGTCCGGAAAAACATGAGGTTGGACACGAACAGCGCGAGACATGCCGCGAAACCCGCAATTGCGACGAACCGCCAACGGGACAGGTAGGGCAGGCGTTTTCGCCTGCCCGGTTGCGCAGCGGCGATTTCCGGCATGGGGGCGGTCGGGGTGTCGATCTCCCAGGCCAGCAAGTGGCGGGAAAGGCCGCGGAGATCGGCGGCGAGGCGCTGGCAATCGGGGCAGTGTTCGAGGTGGGCGGCGGCCTCGGCGGCGCGGCCGGAGGGCAATTCGCCGTCGAGGTATGCCATTAATTCTTCGGGTTCTACCGGGTGCATGACTTCTCCAAAAGGCTCTTCAGCGCCATGCGCGAGCGGAAGAGGCGCGAGCGCACGGTATTCACCGGAATCCGCAGCAATTCCGCGATCTCCTCGTAACGGAGCTGCTCGTACTCCCGCAGCATCAGGATTTCGCGCTCCGCCGGGTCGAGCCGTTCGAGCGCCTGCTTCACCCAGAGGGCGGCCTCCGGCTCGGGGCGCGTCTCCGGGTTCGGGAGCATCGGCGCCTCCCTCGCCTTGCGCCGCTCGGCGGCCAGCAGATTCAGCGCGATGGCGTAAAGATAGGTGCGTACCATGGCGCGAGGCTCGTAACGGGCCGTGGCGCGGATGACGGCGAGGAACGTCTCCTGAGTGAGGTCGTCGGCGCGCTCCCGGCTGGCCAGCCGGCGGCGGAAGAAGCCGTACAGCGGGTTGCGGTAGCGGGCAAACAACTCCTCGAATGCCTCGCGCGACCCCTGCTGGAACTCCAGCATGAGGGCTTCATCGCTGGTCACATACTGGTAATGTCGCGAGACTGGAAAAAGTTCCCGGTGCCGCCGATAAGATCAGCGGGAGACCTCAGCACGGCCACGTCGATTCCAGAGCGCGTGGAGGCGGAAGACCTGCGCCCGCTGCCGCCGGACTGCTATCTCGGCCGCCAGCCGATCTACGATGCGCAGCGGGAGATCCGTGCTTACGAGTTGCTGTACCGCCGGAACCCGGCCGACGCGGAGGCGCGCGTGGGAAGCGGCGACCAGGCCAGTGCGGAAGTAATCCTCCAGGCGTTTCTCGAAATCGGGCTGGCGACCGTCTCCCCGGAGCAGCCTGTTTTCATCAATCACACCGAAGGCCTGCTGGCCATGGACCCGATCGTGCCGCCGGACCGATGCGTAATCGAAGTGCTGGAAGGCGTGCCGGTCAACCGGGAGACCGTCGGCGACCTGGAGCGGTTGCGCGGAATGGGCTACCGGATCGCGCTCGACGATTTTGTCTACTCCGACGGCATGGCGCCGTTCCTGCACCTGGCGCATTACGTCAAGCTCGATCTGCGCAGCCTCTCCCCGGGCGAACTGCGCCGCCACGTGGACCGGCTCCAGCGGTTCCGGGTGAGAATCGTGGCCGAGAAGGTGGAGTCGGAGGAGGAATTCCGGGATTCGCAGGCCCTCGGCTGCGACTTGTTTCAAGGCTATTATCTCCGCAAGCCCGAGGTGGTGCGGGGGCGGCGCATCCCGGCCAATCAGCTTTCGGCGCTGTCGCTGCTTTCCGAATGCATGGATCCGGAGCAGTCGGCGGCGGCCATCGCCGCCATTATTTCGCGGGATGCCACGTTGATCTACGGCCTGCTGCGGCTGGCCAATTCGGCGCTGTATGGGCGGCAGGGAAAGATCGATTCGCCGGTGCAGGCGGTCTCGATGCTGGGGATGGACCAGGTCTTTCGTTGGGCATCGCTGCTGGTGCTTTCCGGCTATAACGATTGCCCGGCCGGCTATCTGGGATTTGCGCTGCAGCGGGCGCGGGCTTGCGAGTCGATTGCCGAGGCTCATGGCTCTCACGGGCCGCGAGCCTACATGACCGGACTGCTCTCCACGCTGGACTCCATTCTGAACGCGCCGCTGGACCAGATCATCGAGCCGCTGCCGCTGGACGGGGAGTGCAAGCGCGCCATCCTGGAGCGCGAGGGCGAACTCGGCGCGATTCTGGATGCCGTAGTCGGCTATGAGGCCGGGAATTTCGATGCCGCTTCGCGCGGCGGGATCGCGGGACCGCACCTACAGGCGGCCTTCTGGCAAGGCGTGGAATTCAGCGCGTCGATGATGAACGATTTGAAGGTCGTGGCGGCACGCTAAGGGAGCTAGCCAAGGGCTTCGCCCTGGGCTTCGCCCTGGATATCCCTGCGGGATATGGAAGTCAGGAGTCAGGAGTCAGAATGCTCCGGCGACGGGAAATCTGGCCGAGCGGGAGGGTAGCCAAGCCCGGCTCCCCTCCAAGCGACCCTGGAACCGACGGGACGGTCGCGGCCGTCGGGCGGAGGATGGAGCAAATGTGGCTTCAACGAGAACAGAATCCCTTTAGGGCCTTATAACGGCAACTGATGGGGCAGCCGTTGCCAGATGCGGCGGGCCTGGGCCATGTGGCGCCGCTCGTGGGCGATGGCGTGGGCGAACGTCATTCCCAGACTCATTTTGAGGAGTCGGGAAATCGGGCTGGCCACTTTGACGCGGCGGAGGTCCAGGCCATCGGCGCGCTCCAGTTGGCGGATGAACTGGCTCTGCACATGATGGAAGGTCGGCAGCACGCCGGTGATCGGTTGGCCGTGCAATGGTTGGAAGCGCTGGGGCGCGGAAACCGGATGCCGGACCGGAGGCGCGGCTTCGCGCAGGAAGTACCGTTCGAGCGCCGGATACTCGAAGGGTCCGGCGGCGGTGAGCCCGCGGGCACGGCCCTTCTCGATCGATTCCTCAATGGCGTGTACCGCCCAATGTCCGACCATGGTCAGATGGGCGAGGCACTCTTCGATACTCCACTGGTCGGGCGAAGGGCGCCAATTGAATTGGACTTCGCTCAGGCCGCGGGTGAGTTCGTTGGCCTCGGTGGAAATGCTCTCAAGCGTATGGCGGTGTTGTTCGAGTTCCTGAAACACTACCAGGAATTATACTCAACACCAAAAGAGGCTGAGCGTGCACCGGCCCCATGGAGGAGACCGATGTGCCGGAGTGGACCGGCCCCGTTACAGGCTTACATGCTTCCGGCGCCGCTCACCGGCGCAGTATGCGCCTTGCCGGCACGCAACGCCTGACCCTCACGCTCCTGAAACGCGAAACCGCCGGACATCAGGTCCTGGACCGAATAGGCTTCCTTGGCCACGCCGCAGGAGCCATGCCTCTGGGTGTTGGCAAAGATATGGTAAAGTTCGTGGGCCAATACCCGGGCGACGGCGCGTCCGAACACCTCTTCGCGATCTTCCTTGGGAATCGTCACCAGCGCTCCCTGAATGAATCCGCGGATACGGTCGCAATCCACGTCGCTGAACGGAAGGATATTGCCATCGCTCACGTGGGTCCAGCCCAGCGCGCCGGGCTGTGTGCCGCGTCCGCTGATGCCGCTGACGTCGCATCGCCCTTTAAACGTGATCACCGCCAACTCCACCGAGATCTCGTTTCCGCGGACTCCGGCAAGCGAGCGCCAGGTGAACTGGAAACCCAGCGGCGACATGATTTGATCCAACTCATCCCGGAGGGCGTCCCGGACTCCCTGCGGCGCTTCCTGTGCAAAGTTTGTGTACAGTGTTATGGGTGCGACCTGGCCCCCCAACGGTTCACCGAAAGCGGGTAGAACTCCCAGCGCCAGGCAAAGAAGGAACCGGTTCATTGAAATCAGGCCTGTTATTCCTAAATATACTCATACGCACATTCAATATCTAATGCCGGCCCACGACATTCAACGGCCGCGACCGGTCAATCGCCAGTTCGGGATGTTCCCGAACCAGGACGTCGGCCATGTGGCAGGCGAAGCAGACCGGTTCGCATGCCGCCAGCGTGTCCGGTAATTGATCGACCGGAATCTGCTTCAACTCCACAGTGACCTTATCGGTCCGCCGGAGTGCGGGTTGCCCCCCGATTTCGTGAATTCCGCCCACCGGCCGACCGCAAACCGCACAGAGCTTGCCGGCGAACCAGGTCACGAGGATGTTCCGCACCAGGCAGTTTTCGGGCGCTGTTTCCAACTGGCTCAAGCACTCCTGGCCGCAACCGGCCCGCTCCGGCCAGCGCGAACAGGAAGCCAACCGCATTTCCGGGCGATGCGCGAGGGAGGTGGCCGCGGCATGCCCGGCATCGACCCGGACCCCTGCCGGACGCCGGTTCTCCGGACACGTAATCAGCAGGTCGCCCCGGTATTTGACCCAGGCAGTCGCCATTTTCCACACGAGAATGACGATTGCTGCCGCAATTGCTCCGAGTACTGCTACCGAAATCGGCATAAACTTCTCCGAAACTCGGAAAAGCAATGCGGTGCCCACAAAGACGCCTGGCAGTGGGATCGCTAAGCTATTGATTCCTCTAGGATAGAAAGTCGGTTCTGCGAGGAGGGAGTGAGGCTTTTGCCACCCTATTTGGGTGTTATGACCCTATCCCGAACATTTGATTAGCATCGCCCGGCGATTGGATCAGCTTCATCAGCACTTCCATGGACACGGTGACCTCGATGACGGTGGCCTGGTTTCGGTCGAAGGTGGCGATGAGGACCCTGGTATTCCGTCCCGCCTCGCCGGTGTAGAGGAAGGCCGCCTCCCCGCCGCGCGAATGGGTCCGGATCGTCGGATGCAACCCGCCGCCGGCCGCGGCTTCCATGAACCGGTTGAGTTGGGCCGCATCTTCGTCGCTTACGGTGAGATTGTCGAACAAAGCCAATTTCAACCCGCTGGTGCCCGCCGGGTGGGCCACCTTCACGAACAGGTTGGCGACTCCCATCAGCGGGATATGGGTGCGCCTGGTCCCATAGTGCCGCTCGATGGCCTTCACCAGGTCGTCGAACTCATGGCCGCCAGCCGAGGCTGTGGCCGAAACCAACAGCAGGAGGGGCAGGACAAGCGCGATCATTTCGCCCCCCGGAAACGGTGGTAGTCGAAATCCAGGGCGGGGATATGAAACTGGCCGCCGAGGTCGGCCAGATGTTCGGGATCGATAGTCCCGACCAAGCTGACCAGGGTCAACTCGCGAGGCGCGGCGCACAGAAGGAAGATGCCACCCAACTGGCCGCCGGCATCCACCTTAAAGTAAATGTCGACGTCTTCGCCGGTGCTCCTGGATTTGACGCCCAGCATCCGCGACCATGGCGGCGCCTGCAATTGCGAGCGAATCGCGGCGACATCGGCCGGGTCGTACTGGCCATCGTTCGCGAACTGGAAGCTGTGGACCGTGATGCTCCGGAGTCCGGAAATGGCTTTCCTGGCGAGGGCCTCGTCGGCGTCCTTGTCGGAAAGGAAGCGGGCCGCCATCCGCAGCATGCTGCTATCCAGCGTGATGTCGACCGACTCCTCGGCTTTGGCCGCGAGTTTGTCCAGGCCCGGCGGCATCTTGATCTCCTGGGCGGTCAGCGGAACCAGCACGGCAGCAAGCAGAGCAGCAAATCTCATGGGCGAATCTCCTTGTCAACAGCAAAATACGTGGGAGGGTGGGGAACAGGAGGCAGATTTCGTCTACGCCAAGCCGGAACCTGGCAGGATCCAAAGGGCAGGCCGGAGGCCTACCTCACATGCCGCCATTTGTGAACCGATCGCAGCACCGCCAGCCAGACGATGGCCGCGGCATATCCGGCGAGAACGTCTGTGGGATAGTGAACCCCCAGATAAATTCGCGAGAAGCCGACGAGCAAAGAAAGCGCCACCGCCACGGCCCGGGCCAGCAGCCGGTGGCCGTGCGGCCACTCCTCTTCAATTACGATCTCGGCCAGCACCAGGTAGAAGCACAGCGACACCATGGCATGGCCGCTGGGGAAGCTGTAGTTGTCGGGCGCGACCCCGAAGAAAGCCTGGGGACGCGGGCGGCGAAACCATTCCTTGAGGGCCTGGTCGAGGGCCTCGCCGCCGAGCGCCGCCAGGGCCAGGAAGACCGCCTCGCGGCGCCGGCCAGCGGCCACCAGGCGCCACACTGCCAAAGCGCCGAAAGTGATCAGGAAGACCGCTTCGCCCATCGTGGTGAAGCCGCGCATGGCGTAGGTCAGCGCCGGGAACGACCGGGCATGGACGTCGCCGCGCACCGCCGCGTCGAAGGCCCCCGCTTCCCCGCTCATCACCGCCATGGCCAAAAAGCCGAAAAGGAGAGCTGCGACCAGTGCAGCCGCCAACTCCCCGAGCAAACGCGGACGCGGATTTCCCATGCGATTCTACTTTACAATCCCGAAACAGACGCTCGGCGCAATGTGCCACAATAGACGTTCCCTGCATGCGATTTTTGCGGTTCGCCATATTTCTGTGTGTACTCGGCCTTCACGCCCAGACGCCGCTCGGGACCGTGACCGGCCTGGCCACCGACCCTTCGGGATCGCCCGTCCCCAATGCTTCGGTCGCCCTGACGAATAACGATACCGCCGTGAAGCGTACGGCTTCGACCAATGAAAGCGGCGTCTACACGTTTCCTAACTTGCCGCCGGGCAGTTACCGGCTGGGCGCCAATGCCCAGGGGTTTCGGGCGATCGAAACGCGCGCTTTTCCGGTGGATGCGTATCGCACCGTGCGCCAGGACCTGAACTTCGAAGTTGCGGCGGCCTCCACCGAAGTGATGGTCACCGACTCGATCTCCCCGGTGATTCAGGTGGATTCGCCCGCCGTGGCCACGAGCCAGAGCGGACGGCAGATCATCGAGGCGCCCACCAACCTGCGCAGCGTCTCGAAAAACTCGGGCGATTCCGGCCTCATTTCCGCCATCATGCCGATGACGGTGCCGGGCGTGGTGCAGGTGGGCAATGGCGCCAAGTGGTTGACGCCGGGCGCGGGCGCCTCCAGCGTGAAGACCAAAGTCGATGGCATCGAGACCACATTCGGCAATTTCGGGAGCCCCGACAACGTGTCCCAGCCTTCGGTCGAGGCCGTCCAGGAATTCACCGCCAACGTGCTGACGACGCGCGCCGAATTCGGCGGCATGGGCACGGTGACCACGGCCACGAAGTCCGGCGCCAACGCTTACCACGGCGGCGTCTACTGGTACCTGCGCAATAGCGCTAC
>Ga0335085_10012807_pt1 | contig 12334 bp, 6 predicted proteins | sample Lox_Sample_45_FD_206712 | JGI IMG/M metagenome (GOLD analysis project Ga0335085, IMG submission 206712) | Soil microbial communities from Loxahatchee National Wildlife Refuge, Florida, United States - Lox_Sample_4.5 | ecosystem: Environmental > Terrestrial > Soil > Wetlands | place: USA: Florida...
GGATGGCCGAGCTGCACGCCAAGGAGGCCCCGGACCGGGTCTGGGAGCTCGAGGCCTGGGGCGCGGTCTTCGACCGGACCAAGGACGGCAAGATCAGCCAGCGGAACTTCGGCGGGCACAGCTACCCGCGGCTGGCGCACGTCGGCGACCGGACCGGCCTGGAGATGATCCGGGCGCTGCAGCAGAAGGTCGTCGCGATGCAGCAGGACGACGCGGTCGAGCTCGGCGACCCCGAGGCGATGATCAAGGTCTTCGCCGAGACCACCATCACCCGGCTGGTCAAGGAGGGGGACAAGATCGCCGGGGCGTTCGGCTACTTCCGTGACACCGGCCGGTTCGTGCTGTTCGAGGCGCCCGCGGTGGTCCTGGCCACCGGCGGCATCGGCAAGACCTTCAAGGTCTCCTCCAACTCCTGGGAGTACACCGGCGACGGGCACGCGCTGGCCCTGCTGGCCGGGGCGCCGCTGCTGAACATGGAGTTCGTCCAGTTCCACCCGACCCACATGGTCTGGCCGATCTCGGTGGCCGGCCTGCTCGTCACCGAGTCGGTCCGCGGTGACGGCGGCGTGCTGAAGAACTCCGAGGGCAAGCGGTACATGTTCAACTACGTGCCGGACGTGTTCCGGGCGCAGTACGCGGAGACCGAGGAAGAAGCGGACCGCTGGTACAGCGACCCGGACAACAACCGGCGCCCGCCGGAGCTGCTGCCCAGGGACGAGGTCGCCCGGGCCAACAACGCCGAGGTCAAGGCGGGCCGCGGCTCGCCCCACGGCGGGGTGTTCCTCGACATCGCGTCCCGGCTCCCGGCGGAGGAGATCCTGCGCCGCCTGCCGTCGATGTACCACCAGTTCAAGGAGCTGGCGGACGTCGACATCACCAAGGAGCCGATGGAGGTCGGCCCGGCCCAGCACTACGTGATGGGCGGCGTCGAGGTCGACCCGGACACCGCGGCCGTGCCCGGCGTGCCCGGCCTGTTCGCGGCGGGCGAGGTGTCCGGCGGCATGCACGGCTCGAACCGGCTGGGCGGCAACTCGCTGTCCGACCTGCTGGTCTTCGGTCGCCGGGCGGGCGCGGGGGCGGCCGAGTACCTGAACGGAATCACCACCCGGCCGGTGGCGTCCGACGCCGAGCTCGAGGCGGCCCGCAGCGAGATCCTCGCCCCGCTCGAGCGGGACGGCGGCGAGAACCCGTACACGGTCCACCACGAGATCCAGCAGACGATGAGCGACCTGGTCGGCATCATCCGCAAGGAAGCCGAGATCGAGAAGGCGCTCAGCGAGCTGGCGAAGCTGCGCGACCGGGCCGAGACGATCAGCGCGGCCGGCGGCCGCGCCTACAACCCGGGCTGGCACCTGGCCCTGGACCTGCGCAACATCTTGCTGATCGCGCAGTGCGTGGCGCAGGCGGCGCTGGAGCGGCAGGAGAGCCGGGGCGGCCACACCAGGGACGACTACCCGGGGATGTCGCCGGAATGGCGCAAGGTGAACCTGATCTGCTCGCTGGACGCGGCCGGTGAGGTGACGCTGCGCAAGCAGCCGATGGAGCCGATGCGGCCGGACCTGCTCGAGCTGTTCGAGGTGTCCGAGCTGAAGAAGTACATGACCGACGAGGAACTGTCGGGGCTGCCTGACACCGAAGCAGCTGAGGAGAAGCACTGATGCCGTACAAGGCCGCGTTCCGGGTCTGGCGCGGGGACGCGGGCTCCGGCGCGCTCGCCGACTACCAGGTCGATGTCAACGAGGGCGAGGTCGTCCTCGACGTGCTGCACCGGCTGCAGGCCGAGCAGGCCAACGACCTGGCCATCCGGTGGAACTGCAAGGCCGGCAAGTGCGGGTCGTGCTCGATGGAGATCAACGGGCGGCCCCGGCTGGCCTGCATGACCCGGATGTCGGTGTTCGCGCCGGACGAGACGCTGACCATCACGCCGATGCGGACCTTCCCGGTGATCAGGGACCTGGTCACCGACGTCTCGTTCAACTACGCCAAGGCGCGGGAGATCCCGTCGTTCACCCCGGACCCGTCGATCAAGCCCGGCGAGTTCCGGATGCAGCAGGTCGACGTGAACCGGTCGCAGGAGTTCCGCAAATGTATTGAGTGCTTCCTGTGCCAGAACACCTGCCATGCGATCCGTGACCACGCGGAGAACGAGCAGGCCTTCGCCGGGCCGCGGTTCCTGATGCGGGTGGCCGAGCTCGAGATGCACCCGGCCGACACCGCCGACCGGCGGGAGATCGCCCAGGACGACTTCGGCCTGGGCCTGTGCAACATCACCAAGTGCTGCACCGAGGTCTGCCCGGAGCACATCAAGATCACCGACAACGCGCTGATCCCGATGAAGGAGCGGATCGTCGGGCGCAAGTACGACCCGCTGGTCTGGCTGGGCGACAAGATCACCCGTCGCACCCACAAGGACACTCCGAAGATCCCGGGCAAGACCAAGGCCTGAGCACTGATTCCTGTCCGCAAGGACACATATCCATGAAGACAGGATGAAACCGGGCGGGACGACGTCCGGGCCCGGCTACCATGTCGGTGGCCGGGCGCAGGGTATCCGCTGGACTCGCCCAGGGCTGGCTGAACGTGCTCGCGGTGCTCGCGCCGTCGTCGTTCGTGATAATGGTTTGTCTGTCGGCGGGGCCTGACGGGTTCATGGCCTAGGGGAGCGAGGGGCTGGCGTGTCACATCTGGACTATGCCGAGGCGGGGGTCATCGGGCTCTTGCAGGGCATCACCGAGCTGTTCCCGATCTCCAGCCTGGGTCACGCCGTGCTCATCCCGGCGATCGTCGGCGGCCGGTGGGCTCAGGACCTGAACGTCTCCGCCAAGGAGTCGCCGTACCTGGCGTTCATCGTCGGGCTGCATGTCGCCACCGCGCTGGCCATGATCATCTACTTCTGGCGCGACTGGGTCCGCCTCATCCGCGCCTTCTTCGCCTCGCTCGGGCACTTCGCCTCGCCGGAGCCCGGCACCAGGCGGTTCCAGCCGCAGGGCGTCGACCAGACGCTGATCTGGATGATCATCCTGGCCACGATCCCGGTCGGGCTGGCCGGAGTCGCGCTCGAGCACACGTTCCGCACCATCTTCAGCAAGCCGCTCCTCACCGCGGCGTTCCTGTTCGTGAACGGGCTCATGCTGCTGGGCGGCGAGCGGCTGCGGCGGCGCGGGGCGGACGAGGCGGCCAGGCAGATGGCCGCCGACCAGCAGCTGGTCGCCGAACGGCAGCGGGCCGGGGTGGCCGCGGGCGGCTACAGCGGCGGCGGCCGGCACTCCTCCGGGCAGCGGGCGATGAAGCAGGAGCACGCCAGCCTGGCGATCGCCGCCGACCAGCGGGTAACCAGGATCGGCTTCGGCAACGCGATCGGCCTGGGCGCGTCGCAGATCCTGGCGCTGCTGCCCGGCATCAGCCGGGACGGCACCGTCATGGTCGCCGGCATGTTCCGCGGGCTGAGCCGGCACGACGCCGCCCGCTACTCGTTCCTGCTGTCCGCCCCGGTCATCCTCGCGGCCGGCATGCTGAAGATCGGCGACCTGACCGGGCCTCTCGGCAACGGGATCCGCGGCGAGGTGCTGTTCGGCAGCCTCCTGTCCTTCCTCGGCGCCTACTTCGCGCTGCGCTTCCTCGACCGCTACCTCAGCAACCCGGCGCGCACGTTGACGCCGTTCGCGATCTACTGCCTGGCGGCCGGCGCGGGCAGCTTCATCTACCTCGCCCTGACGTAGGCGTCCTCATCTACCTCGCCGTGAAGTAGGCGTTCCCGACGGGATGACGCCCGGCGTCGGGATGCCGCCGGTGGGGGGTGACGCCGAGCTAGTCGGGCTGACCTTGGCGTTGGCGGCCGGGCGGGTGAAGCCGATCGCGCCGCGGTTCTGGTAGCTGGACACTCGGATCGGGAAGCCGGTCGCGTACGCCTCGATCATCTTGCCGTTGCCGATCACCAGGCCGACGTGCCCCGGGTCGGTGACGGTGCCGTCCGCGCCGGCGAAGAACACCAGGTCCCCCGGCTGCACCTGGGAGGCGGGCACCCTGGTCTCGGTGGCCCACTGCGCCTGCGAGGTGCGCGCGATGCTGACCCCGGCGGCCCGGTAGGCCATCATGATCAGGCCCGAGCAGTCGAACGCGTCAGGTCCGGTACCGCCCCACAGGTAGGGCTTGCCCAGCTGCTGTTCGGCGTAGGCGATCGCGGTCGCCGTCACCTGGCTCGGCGCCTGGACCACGGGCAGGCCGCCCGCGGTCTGGACGCAGCCGGCCACCGAGCTGTCCGAGGGCAGCTGCGCCGAGGCCACCGAGAACTTGCCGCCCGCGTACTGGCCCGCGTAGAACAGCACGCTCTGCACGTAGGACTGGAGGTGGTTGTAGGCGAAGACGGCCCCGGCCGGGTCGGTCTGCACCTGGAATTCGAGCAGGTACTTCGCCGCGCCCGCGATCGCGTCGGCCGGGTCGTACACGCTCGCGGTCCCGTCGCCGTCCTCGTCGGTGGCCACGCCGCTGACTACCTGGCTGGCCGCGTGGATGGGCGCACCGCCCCAGGTGTTCCCCGACGCGCCCTCGATGCCGATCTGCATCGGCCCGGCCGCGCCGAAGCCGTTCTGGCCGCTTTTCACGCCGGGCAGGGTGGTCTGGCCGTTGTTGCTCTCCACGGTGCCGATGCCAGCCAGCAGCGTCCACGGCACGCCGTACTGCTGGCCGACCTTCTGGTACCAGAACAGGAAGTTGGACGGGATCGACTTGGCCTTGGCCCCGGCGGGCGGCTGCCCGGCCGTCCCGGTCTGCTGGCCCGAGCAGCCCGCGCTCGCCGCGAAGAAGGCGTTCGTGCCGATCAGGATGGGCACGGCCAGCAGGCCGAGGCCCACCACGGCGAAGAGCCCGATGATGCCGAGCACCAGGATCCGCGGGGCGCGCTGCTCCCGGGTGGTGCCCTGCTGAGTGGTGTCCGTGCGCGTCAGGAGCCGGTTCGCCATGGCTGGTTCCCCGTCAGAACTGCCCGGTGGTGGACAACTGGATGTTGTCCACCTGCCAGCTGGTGCCTGACCCGGTGACGGTGATCGCGTACTGCGCGGTGCCGTTGCTGGTGCCCTTGGCCGTGACCAGGTGCTGGTTGCCCGTGACGACGAAGGTCAGGCTGGAAGGACCGAACGAGCGCAGCGAGTTGATCTGCGCCGTCCCGGTGGAGACCTGCTTCTGGTCGTTCCTGACCTTGGCCACGCCTGGTGAGGCGTACAGCGCCGTCAAGGTGGTGGCCAGCTGCCCGGTGACCAGGTCGCCCATCTTGCCCACGTAGTCCTGGGCGCTCTCGGTGTAGGAGTAGGTGTCGTAGTCGACGAGGAACTGCTGGGTCACCGAGGCGGCGGCCGTCAGGCCTTCCTGCGTGAACGGCAGCCACGAGTAGATGTTCACGCTGCCGCCCGCGGTCGGCGTCTCGGTTACGGTGGGCGTCACCGAAACCGGCGGAGACGGGACCGACTCGGTCGGTGTCGGGGACGAAGGGTTGGCGGTCGGCTGAGCCTGCGCCTTGGGGTGGCTGACCTTCGGCAGGATCAGCCAGTAGCCGAGGGCGGCCAGGACCACCACGACGAGAGCGAACACGGCCTTCTTCTGGCCGGGGCTGAGATCCACCGAGCCCGCCCCGCTACTTGTCCCGCCGTATCGGGCGGAGCCAGAACGGCGTGGCCGGCGGCTGGTCCTTGTCGCCGCCTCCCCGGCCGCCCTGGTCCGCGGGCGGCTGCGACCCGTTGCCCGGCGCGCCCGAGGACGAGGCCGGGTTGGACCGGGCCCGCCCGCCGGAGCCGGCGGAACGCTGCCGGGCGCCGGCCGTCGGCCAGCCGCTGGCCGGCCAGGCCGGGCCTGAACCCGACGAGCCCGAAGAGCCAGCCGAGCCTCCGGCGCGGCCCCGGACCGGGGCCGCGGGGCCCGACAGCGGCCCGGGCGACGAGGCTCGGGACCGCGACGAGGGCGCGGACCGTCCGGCGCCGCGGGACCAGCCGGAAGCCGGCGCGGCCGCACCCGACAGCCGGGGCGCGGCCGGAGCCGGACCGCTCGGAGCCGGGCTGGCCGGTACGGGGCCGGCCGGCCTCGGGGCGGGGGCACCCGGCCGGGTGCCGCCGGCGCGGGCCGCGCTGGCCCGGACTGTGCTGGCCTGGGCTGTGCTGGCCTGGGCTGTGCCGCGCGGCGGCAGGTCGAGCGGCGGAGCGGTCCGGCTGCCGCCGCCGTCGGCTTCGGCCGCGTTCCTGAGCCGCGCCGAGCCGGCGCCGCCAGCCGTGCCGGCCAGCCGGCGCGAGCTCGTGCCGCCCTCGCCGTCCGCGTCCACCGGGGGCGGCGCGTCGGGCCGTAGCCGCGACGCGTAGCCGTCGCCCCCCTGGGCCGCACCGGAAGCGGCCGCCTCGGCCGCCGCGGTAGCCCCGACCGCCACTCCGGCGCCCGCGCCCGCGGCCACCCCGGCCGCCGCCGCGGCCGCGTTGCCTGGGTGACGGCGCGCCCACCGGGCGGCCCGGTAGCTGGCCATCCCGGGTACGGCCGCGGTCGCGGCGTCGAGGGTGGACCGGCGGAACGTGTGACCGGCTTCGCGCATGCTGTACTCGGCCCGTTCGGTCGACCCGATCGTGCCGTAGCCGACCGCGGAGAACAGGTGCGCGAACGGCTTGCGGTAGATGAACACGGCCACCGTGACCAGCGCGATCATCAAGATCTTGAGGGCCCACGGCAGCACCGCGTCGGCCGTGCCCATGATCAGCGTGTAACAGTAGAGCAGCACGGACAGGACGATCGCGATGGCGGCCTGTTTCATCAGCACGCCGACCAGCATCTCGAACCAGCGGATGGCGATGACCCGGCCGAATCCGGGATGGGTCCCGATGATCAGGAAGAACGGACCTGCTACCAGCAGCAGCAGGAAGCCCAGCTTGAGCACGATCAAGGTCAGCGCGATCAGCAAGATGAGCAGCCCGGCCACCAGGGCGGCGAACATCGCGGCGAACGCGATCTCCAGCCGGGACGTCCACTGGTTGCCCTGGAACAGCGGGTAGACGGCCGGGTTGGCCTGCTGCATCGAGGACGCGATGCCGGTGTAGGTGGACTGCTTGGCCTGGATCAGCGCCGTGCTCGGCGTCTCGTTGGCCGCGATGGCCTGCGCCCACAGCAGCTGCCGGCCGTAGGTGTTCACCACCGTCTTCGGCTGGCCAGGCGCGGAGGCGTACGCGGTGGTGCCGAGCTCGCCGTACAGCCACGGCTTGCAGACCAGCACCGACCACAGCTCGTTGGCGTTCTCGTCGACCAGCGCGTTGCCCGAGACGTAGGCGAAGTTGCCGGGCACGCTCTGCGGGTCACCCTGCTGCACCGGCAGGCAGTTGCTGCCGGCCGGGGCGGGCAGCTTGGAGAACGCGGTGTTGAGCACCTCGGTGACGCCGTTGGAGACGGTGGTGCCGACCCCGGTGAAGGCGGCTGGCCGGCCGATCAGCGCGATCGCGGCCACGCAGGCCACCACCATCCACAGCGTGCCCTCGATGGTCCTGGTGGCGCGCTTGCGGACCAGGCCCTGCCAGGCCAGCCAGATCGCGGCGATGATGATCACCGGCGCCAGGAAGGGGAAGTAGATCGCGTTGCCCAGCGCCGTGATCAGCCGGTTCACCGCGTCCTGGAGCCAGGTCAAGATGTTGTTGCCCGCGGCCGACTGGTAGACGGTGATCGTCACCCGGTCCACCGACTTGGCCGCGTCGAAGACCATCCCGGCCACGTTGTTGCCGATCAGCGACGTCATGTCCGAGCACTGCAGGCCGTGCGCGGCCCAGAACTGGCCGGCCACCCCGTAGTTGTCGTAGAGCGTCTTGCCGCCCGCCGCCGCGGCCGGCGGCTGGACCATCGCGTTGATGCCGCCGGTGGCCTGCTCGGGCTGCGGCGTCGAGGGCTGGCAGATGTTGTTGGCCGCGCCGATCAGCCCGCTGGTGCCCGAGTTGCACAGCCCGATCAGGCCGCCGATGTCGCCGATGCCCGGCACCTGGCACACCCCGCCGGGCGCCGAGGGCCTGGCCGGGGTGATGCTGGCGGTCAGCGTGGCCGGGGTAGCGGTGCTGGCCGAGGTGGCCGTGCGGGCGGTGTCGGCCGCCTGGGTGACGTGGGCCGCGTGGGTCGCGTGGGTCGCCGCGAGCGCAGGCGTGGCGATCGCGAGCAGTGCGGCCGCGAGCAGCAGCACCTGGATGACCCAGCGTGAGATGCGGTGGCCGGGTGCCGGTAGCGGGGAGTTAGCCATCTTTAGGGAGCTCCTGAGTTCTGCGGTTACGACGACGCTTCCGGCGCTCGCGTGCTGGCCGCGGCCGAGCCGGCCGCCGGGCGTCCGTTGCCCGGCTGATCCGGCCCATCCGCGCTGGGTTCCCTGCGTGCAGACGGGTCAGGCTGGCTGGCCCTGGCCCGCGTGGGGTTGGTATCGATCCAGTCCCTCAGCTCGTCCGAAACCAGGTCGACCCCAATCCGCCCGGCTCGGTCGTCTAGATCACGGAAGATGCACTCGCCATTGCCGAGCGAGCGGAGCACGGCCTTGTGCTCGTCGGACGGCGCCACCCCGAGCAGCGACATCACGTTCGCCACCTCGGCCCGCTCGGTCGAACGGAACGCGAACACCCCGGACAGGCAGTTGGTCACCTGCTCGCTCAGCAGGTCGCCCGCGTTCTGCGAGACCAGGACCAGCGCGGTGTTCCGCGACCGGCCCATCCTCGACACCTCGGGCACTAGCTTGGCGCCCTCCGGCGTCGAGGTGATCGCCCACGCCTCGTCCAGGAAGATCGCCTTCGGCAGCTTCCGGTCGATGCCGTTGAGCAGCTTGCGGGCGAACTGGGAGACCAGGTACAGCAGCGCCACCGACAGCCGCTGCTCGTAGGAGTAGTCGTCCCGGCTGGTGGTGGAGTCCGGCAGCGTCAGGCCCGCCAGCGTGAAGACCGTGGTCCAGCCCTCCGCGTCGATCTGCTGGCCCACCGACGGCGCGAAGCACAGCCGGGCCAGCCGCATCTCCGAGACCGCCCGCATCACCGCGCCGGTGTTCTTCCAGGCCGGATCCTCGGACTGCTCCAGGTGCGTGATCACCTTGCCCAGGCTCGGCCGCTCGGTCCCGGCCACCGCGCCGACCGCCTGGATCATCGCGGACTCGCGCTCCTCGCTCATCCGCGGCAGCAGCAGCCGCAGCGTCTCGGTGGCCATCGTCCGCTTCTCCGACAGGTCCACCCCGAACGAGAACGGGTCCAGCAGCCCCGGCGCGGCCGAGTTCAGCGGCAGCACCCGGGCCTTGCGGCCCTGCCTGGACAGGTACTCGACCAGGGACTCGGCGTCACCCTTGGGGTCGATCACCGCGACCGTCGCGCCGCGCATCGCCAGCTGGTAGATCAGCAGCATGGCCAGCGTCGTCTTGCCGCCGCCCGGCTCCCCCGTGATCGCCACCGCGGTCGGCCGGTTCCGCGCCGCCGCCAGCAACGGATCGAAGTGCACGATCGCGCGGGCCCGGCCCAGCGTCTCGCCGATATAAGGCCCGACCCAGCCGGACCCGGAAGCGGCGTCGACCCGGTCGCCGAGCCCCACCGTCGCGGTCGGCATCCCGCCCGCGATCGTGTAAAGCGGCTGCCGCTGCACGTAGGAATTCAGCCGGATGCGCTCACCGGGCAGCGCCTCGCACAGCAGCGAGAACTGGTCGCCGGTGGAGTTCACCACGTCGATCCCGATATCGCGGTAGTGCTCGACGACCGCTTCCACCCGGCGGACGCACAGTTCCCTGGTCGGGGCGGCGACGATCAGCCGGTGCCAGCCGTAGACAAAAGGCAGCCGTTCCTTGGTGATGCCATGCTCGAGCATCCTGGCCGCGGCGATCTGCTCGGCCAGCGCAATCGGCGCCTCCGCGCCCGCCTCCCGGATATGCGCGTCCATGTCACGGGCGTGCGCGAGCCTTCGGGACACGTCCTTGCTCGCCTTGGCTGGCGGAATGAGCTTCATCCGGGAGGTGATCTCCACCGGGAACGGCAGCGAATCGGCGAAATGCAGCCACGGCTCCCCGTCCGGGAAGGACATCAGGTCGGGGAAACGGGCAAACGACAGAAAGGCGGTGTACGACTCGCCGGACACGTGCTCCAGGCACAGCAGGGTGCGCCCGTTGTGGACCTGTCCCTCGAAGAGGGTGTCGATCTCGCCCGCGCCCCACCGCCTGCGCTTGGTCGCCGACGGCAGCGGCTCCCCCGCGGTCTGCATCAGCGTGTGCTGCACCAGCCAGGCGATCTCGGTCGCGGTCGCGTGCCTGGCCACCAGCGCGCTGGCGTTCAGCGCCCGGCCGAGCCGCTCGGCGTTGTCCGTCCACTTGGCGATCTCCGGCGGGCCGACCGACTCGTCCTCGATCCCGAGCGCGCTCTCGCCGCGGTTGTAGACGCCGCGGAACTGCGAGAACACGCCACCGGAGAGCTGTGCCCGCACGCCGCGCTGGCCGAGCCTGACCCCGAGGTAGATCTCCTTGCCCCAGAAGTCCTTCGCCCAGACGTGCTGGTAGGTCTGCTCCAGGTACTCCCGCCAGCCCGGGCCGCCGTCCGAGGTCCCGTCCAGGCCGGTGGCCCAGGCGTGCGCCGGGTAGGCGCGGTGCGCGATGCGCAGGTGCACCTCGGCGTCCGGCATCCTGATCGCGGCCAGCGCCACGGTGATGTTGGTGGCCAGCGCCTCCCGCTCCTCGGGGGTGGTGAACTCGTACGACACCGAGGGGATGCGGTAGTACGCCCACGCGTGCGTGTCGGTGAGCAGGATCCGGTCGTCGAAGTACCTGATGGCCAGGCGGGCGCGACCCCGGGAGTTCCTCGAGCCCTTAGTCCGTGTGCTCACCGGCGTTCCTTCCGGGAACGGGACTCGCCGGGGACGCGGACAGGGCCGCCGCGAGCACCCCGGCCAGCGCCGTGTAGGCCAGCCTGGCCTGCGGCTGCAAGGTAACCTGCGGGTACCCCGTAACCTGCGGGTATCCGGCCGACGCCCGGCTGGGGCGGACGGCCAGGCCGTCGTCCCACGGCACCCGCACGATGGCGCGGCAGCGGCCCCTGGCCACCGACTCGGCCCGGAGCACGTCCTCCTTGGTCCGCCTGCTCACCCCGTTGACGACGGTGACCGCGCGCGCCGCCAGCTCGCCGTGGCCGTGCGCGCCGAGCCACTGCTGGGTGTTGGCCAGCGAGGTCGCCGCGTCCGGGCTGGCCGGGGCGACGAGGACCAGCAGGTCCGCCACGGCCAGCACCCGGGTCAGGCCCGCGGGCGACGGATCGATCATGGTGAGCGGATACCGTTCGGTCATAAGGTCGGCGAGCCGGCCGAAGTCGGCTCCTTCCAGGCCGCCGTGGCCCGGCAGGCTGGCAACGTTCCCCGGCCAGCCCGGGATGTTGCCCGGCACGCTCGCGATCACGTCGAGCCTGGCCTCCTGGGCCGGCCCGGTCAGCAGTTCCGGGCGGCGCTCGGGCCTGGGCTCGCGCCCGGCCAGCAGGTCTGGCAGCGCGGCGGCAGGCGCGCGGCGGGCCGCCAGCGAGGTGGGCCCGGGGTTCAGGTCGAGCGCGGCCACCGGCACCCCGCGCAGCGTGGCCAGGATATGACCGGTCATCAGCGCGGTCACGGTCTGGCCCGCGCCCCTGGTGCAGCCGAGCACGGCGATCAGGGACGGCGCGGCCAGCGGCAGCCGGGCGCGGTCACGATCCAGCGTCTCCTGATCCCGCTTGCCCGGTCCCTGGCCGCCGGCCACCACCTTCACCTGGCGGCGCCAGCTGCTGGCGTCGCCGCGGCTGCCGGGGCCGCTGAGCGCCCGCTCGATGGACGGCAGCGGCCGCCCGCGCTCCACGCCCACGAACCGGGGCTCAGGCATGGCGGTCTCGGGCGCGGCGGCCTCAACTGCGGAGGCCTCGGACGCTGTCTCCTCGGGCTTCTCCTCGACAGTTGTTTCCCCGGGCGTTGTCTGCTCGGGAGTTGCCGTCTCGAGCGCAGGCGCCCCGAGTGCGGGTGCCGTGGGGGCGGTGAGCCTCGGTGCGGGGGCCTGCCGGATGACGGCGGCTTCGCGCGCGCGCGTCTCCCAGCTGAAGTCGGCCGTCGGGGGCGCTAGAACTTCGTGCGTCGGGTCCTCGGGCGCCTGGGCCTCGGGCGCCTGGGCCTCGGGGGCTGTCGCCTGGACCTCGGCTTCCCGCTGGTCGGGCGACTGCGTCGTGGCGGCCTCGGCCGGCCGCGGCTGGGCGCGGAGCATCCAGCGGGCCCGGGCCTTGGCCAGCGGCGCGTCCTCGGCTAGCGGCATGTCCGCTGCCACCGGCATGTCCGCTGCCACCGGCGGGGCCTCGGCTGCCACCGGCGGGGCCTCGGCTGC
>Ga0335085_10012808_pt1 | contig 12333 bp, 11 predicted proteins | sample Lox_Sample_45_FD_206712 | JGI IMG/M metagenome (GOLD analysis project Ga0335085, IMG submission 206712) | Soil microbial communities from Loxahatchee National Wildlife Refuge, Florida, United States - Lox_Sample_4.5 | ecosystem: Environmental > Terrestrial > Soil > Wetlands | place: USA...
TTGCCGCCGCGGTTTGCGGAGTGGTTTGCCGCGCGCGGCTGGAGCCCCCGCGCGCACCAGCTGGCGCTGCTGGCGCATGCGAGGGCAGGAGAGTCCGTGCTGCTGGTGGCGCCCACCGGCGGCGGCAAGACCTTGGCCGGATTCCTGCCCAGCCTGATCGAGCTTTCCGAAACGCCGAAGCGGGCGCGGGCCCGCGCGCTGCACACGCTCTACATCTCGCCCTTGAAGGCGTTGGCCGTGGATGTGGCCCGCAATCTCGAAATGCCGGTGGCCGAGATGGGCCTCGACATCCGCATCGAGACCCGCACCGGCGACACGCCGGCTTCGCGCCGGATGCGGCAGAAGCACACGCCGCCCGACATTCTGCTCACCACGCCGGAGCAGTTTTCGCTGCTGCTGTCCCACCGCGATGCGGAACGGATGTTCGGGCGGGTGAAGACGGTGGTGCTCGACGAACTGCACGCCATGATCAACACCAAGCGCGGCGAATTGCTGGCGTTGGGCCTGGCGCGGTTGCAGGCGTTCGCGCCGAACCACCGCCGGATCGGCTTGTCGGCCACGGTGGCCGATCCCGTGCCGCTGCAGCGCTATCTCACGCCGCAGCCGCCCATCGGCGAAGTGAAGTCGGCGCTGGTGATCGGGCAGGCCGGCGCCAGGCCCGACATCGAAGTGATCGCGTCCGAGTCCTATGTGCCGTGGGCGGGCCACATGGCCTATCACGCCATGCCGGATGTGATGGCGGCGATCCGCGCCTCCACCACCGCGCTCGTCTTCGTCAACACGCGCGCGCAGGCCGAACGCATCTTCCAGGCGCTGTGGCGCATCAACGAAGACAATCTCGCCATCGCGCTGCATCACGGCAGCCTGGCGCCCGAGCAGCGCCGCAAGGTCGAAGCGGCGATGGCGCGCGGAAAATTGCGCGCCGTGGTGTGCACCTCCACGCTCGATCTCGGCATCGACTGGGGCGCGGTGGACAAGGTGATCTGCATTGGCGCGCCGAAAGGGGCCGCGCGTCTCGTGCAGCGCATCGGCCGCGCCAACCACCGGCTGGACGATCCGTCGCAGGCAGTGCTGGTGCCTGCCAACCGTTTCGAAGTGCTGGAATGCGAAGCGGCCCGCGATGCCGTGCTGGCCGGCGAGCTCGACGGCGATCCGCCGCGCCGCGGGGGCCTCGATGTCCTGGCACAGCATGTGCTGGGCATGGCGTGCTCGGTGCCGTTCGAGGCCGATGCGCTCTATCGCGAAGTGAAGACCGCTTCGCCCTATCGCGCCCTGACGCGCGACACCTTCGACCGCGTGGTGGATTTCGTCGCCACTGGCGGCTATGCGCTGAAGCGCTACGACCGCTACGCCAAGCTGCGCAAGACATCCGACAAAAAGTGGCGCATCGCCCATCCCCGCATCGCACAGCAATACCGCCTGAATGCCGGCGTGATCGTCGAAGAGCCGATGCTGGACATCAAGATGCTGGGCAAGGGCCGTCCGGTTGGCGCGGGCGGGCGCACGCTGGGCCGCATGGAGGAGTATTTCCTGGAGCAACTAGCGCCAGGCGACACCTTCGTGTTTTCCGGCAATGTGCTGCGCTTCGAAGGCATTCGCGAGAACGCCGCCTACGTCACGCGCACGCAGGACCCGGAAGCCGAAGTGCCGTCCTACAATGGCGGCAAGTTTCCGCTCTCCACCTTTCTCGCCCGGCGCGTACGCGAGATGCTGGCAAGCCCTGCGATGTGGAGTGCGCTGCCGCATCCGGTCGGCGAATGGCTGCAGATCCAGGGATGGCGCTCGGTCATTCCGTCGCCCAACCAGCTCTTGGTGGAAACCTTCCCGCGCGGGTCGAAGGAATATCTCGTCTGCTATCCCTTCGAAGGGCGGCTGGCACATCAGACGCTGGGCATGCTGCTGACGCGGCGGCTGGAACGGTTGCGCCTGCGCCCGCTCGGCTTCTCCGCCAACGAATACGCGCTCGCGATCTGGGGCCTGCGCGACATGGGCGGCGCCGACATGGACAAACTGTTCGACGAAGACATGCTGGGCGACGATCTGGATGCATGGCTTGCGGAATCCGCGCTCTACAAGCGCACCTTCCGCAACTGCGCGATCGTGTCCGGCCTCATCCAGCGCCGCGGCCTGAACGAGGAGAAGACGGGACGGCAGGTCACCTTCTCCTCCGACCTGATCTATGACGTGTTGCGCGAGCACGAGCCGGATCACATCCTGCTGCGCGCGACCTATGAGGATGCCGGTCACGGCCTGCTCGACATCGCGCGACTTTCGGATGCGCTCAGGCGCGTGAAAGGGCACATTGTGGTGAAGCGACTCGACCGGGTGTCGCCGCTGGCGGTTCCGGCGTTGCTGGAGATCTCGAAGGAAATGGTGGCCGGCGAAGCGCATGAGGATATCCTGCGCGAAGCGGAGGAAGCGCTGATCGAAGAGGCGATGCGGAAGTGAGATCGAGGACAACGAAATTCGCTTGCTACGATGTTGTGGAGCTCGCTTGCGACATTCCGGAAAGTGGATTGAAGCAAGGGACGCGCGGCACCGTCGTGCTTGTGTATACCCGGCCTCAAGAGGCATATGAGGTCGAGTTCATCGATGGAAACGGGGCGAGCATCGCGGTGACAACCGCGGAACCTGAGCAGTTGAAAGCATCGCAATGAGTGTCGGTGCAACCATTAATGGCGAGCAACTGATGCTCGATCCCTCCGGGGCCCTGTGGTGGCCCGCGGAGCGGACGCTCGTGTTGGCCGATCTGCATTTCGAGAAAGGCTCGTCGTTCGCGCGCGGTGGACAATTGCTGCCGCCCTACGACACGCGCACGACCTTGAAGCGCGTCGCCACGCTGGTGAACGCGTACCGGCCGGCGCGGATCATTGCGCTGGGCGACTCCTTTCACGACCGCGAAGCCGCCGGCCGGCTCGACCGCCACGAGTGCGATGCGCTGCGCGCGCTCGCGGGTAGCGCGGAATGGATCTGGATCGAGGGCAATCACGACCCGGAGCCGCCGAAATGGTTGGGCGGCACCATCGCGCCGGAAATTGCCATCGGCGGGTTGATCTTCCGCCATCTGCCGTCGCCGCATCCCGCGCCTGGCGAGATCGCGGGGCATCTGCATCCGGTGGCGAGAGTCACGCGGCGCGGCCGCTCCATTCGCGCGCGCTGTTTTGCATCGGACGGCAACCGCATGGTGCTGCCGGCCTTCGGCGCCTATACCGGCGGCCTCGACATCCGCGAACGTCCCTTGCGTTCGCTGTTCAGCGATGCGCTGCTTGCCTACGTCCTCGGTACGCGGCGGGTCTACACCGTCGCGACCTAGGCGGACCTGCGGAACAGCAGGCTCGAGCCCCAGCCGAGCAATCCGGCCATCAGCACCGTGACGAACCCGTACTCGAACGGCAGATCGTGCGCGAGATGGAAGATGCGCCGCTCCAGTCCGATCTGCTCGATGTAGAGCGGCGTCGTCTGCGCGCTGATCACATTGCCGTCGCGGAAGAGATAGACCTCTACATTGTACTGCCCGCGCGGAACGGCGGCCGGAACGGGCACGCGCACGCGGAATAGCGAATAACCGAGAAACTCCACGCCGTGCGGCGCCTCGGCATAAAGCCTGGCGCGCGCGCGGCTGCGGATCGCCGCCAGACGGAACGGTTCGGCCTTGGCCGGCTGGCGCGTGCTCGCGCTTTTCGGCTGCAAAGCGTTGAGGCCGAGCTGGTAGCGCTTCAGCGTGTCCGCGCTGGCGATCTCCGGCAGCGGCCGCGTGCTCGCGGCGTAGTAGTAGCCTGGCAGGCCGTAGAGCGTGGTCTTGTCGCGGTTGATCCACAGACCGGCCACGCGGACCTTGCGCCGCACCATGAAGTCCGCATCCGGCCCGCGCACCACCACAACAACATCGCGCTGGCCTGCCGATGCATTGGTGTCCGTGGATTCGATGGCACCGAAAACGACGATGTCGGTGCCGGCATAGTTCGAGGTGATCTGCACCTGATCCTGCGACAGGCCGGAGACGAGATCTTCGGCACGCACCGGCATCGCGGCGAGAAGGCACAATGCGCCGGCAAGCATCGCGCGCATCAGGCGCCTCCCGTGCCGACGGAGTAGATGTCGGATGGCGTCGCCACCAGTCCCCACAGCAGCCGCAGCGCCACCGCCAGCACGATGACGGCCAGCAGAAGACGCAGCTCCTCGCCCCGCATTCGGGAGGCCATGCGAACGCCGTATTGCGCACCCACCACGCCGCCGAGGATGAGAAAGAAGGCCAGCATGATGTCGACTGAGAAGTTGCTGACCGACTGGAGGATCGTCGTTGTCGCCGTCACGAACACGATCTGCAGCAGCGATGTTCCCATCACCACGCCTGTCGGCATGCGCAGGATGTAGATCATCGCCGGCACGACGATGAACCCGCCGCCCACGCCCATGATGGCCGACAGGATGCCGACGATCACGCCCAGCGCGATCGGCGGCAGCACGCTGATGTAGAGTCGCGATTGCCGGAAGCGCATCTTGAACGGCAGGCCGTGCACCCAGTTGTGCCGTTCGTGCACGGGTGGGACAGGTGTCCCCTCTCGCGTGGCGCGCACCGCGGCGAGGCTTTCGCGCAGCATCAGCCCGCCGATGATGCCGAGCAGCAGCACGTAAGCGAACGACACGACGAGGTCGGCCTGGCCCACGCGGCGCAGCAAGGTGAGCAGCTGGACACCGCCGACGGTTCCGGCGACGCCGCCCACGATCATCACGCCCGCCATCTTGAAATCCACGACGCGCCGCCGCCATTGCGCGATGGCGCCTGAGATGGACGACGCGGTCAGATGACTTGCCGTCGTGGCCACCGCCACCTCGGCCGGGATGCCGTAGAAGATGAGGAGCGGCGTCAGAAGAAATCCGCCGCCGACCCCGAACATGCCGGAGAGGAAGCCCACGGCAGCGCCCATGCCGAGAAGGATCAGCCAGTGAACCGACATCTCGGCAATGGGCAGATAGATTTCCATCGGCGGCTGAATGAGCTTCCGGTGAACCGGACTATAGCCGCCGGGGGCCGCAGGGCAAATTTGGAAGGGAGGCACCAGGCAAGAGGGAATAGGAAATAGGCAGTGACGCGGAAACGCTCCCACCACTGCCTACTGCCTATTGGCTACTGCCTCACTATCCAGCGCTGGCCGGAAGCGAATTGGCCGCGGCGTTGATGGGCTGCGGCTTGAACGAGGCGGCCGCCGCCTGTGCCGCAGTGCGATCCGCGTCGCTGATCTGAGTCGAGAGCGCATCGATTCGCGCCTTCGATTCGGTGTCGCCCTGCGAGGCCGCGATGGCATACCACTTGTAGGCATCGACGAGGCTCTGTTTCACGCCCATCCCGCGCTCGTAGAGCACGGCGAGATTGAATTGCGAATCGGCCAGTCCGAGATTGGCGGCCCGCGTGAACCAGGCCGCGGCCTGGGCGTAGTCTTTCGGCTCGCCGGAACCTTCCGCGAAAGCCACGGCCAGGTTGTGCATCGCCTTGCGATTGCCCTGCTTCGCCGCGAGTTCATACCAGTGCGTTGCCTGCTTTGCGTTGGCGGGAACGCCTTTGCCGCGCTCATAGAGCGTGCCGAGGCGATATTGCGCCAGCGGCTCGCCCTGTTGGGCGGCGCGTGCAAGCCAGCGCGCGGCTTCCGCCTCGTTCACAGGAACGCCGTTGCCGTCGAGATACTTCACGCCAAGCAGAAGCTGACTTTTCGCATCGCCGGTGTTCGCCATCGCGGTGAGCTTGTCCGCCGGCGATTGCGGCGTGGCCGCTGCGGGTGGCGTTGCCGCCGGCGCCTGTGCGGTCGCGACCGGCTTCATGGGCGCCGGCTTCGCCGCGCTGGCCGATGTCTGCGGTTTTGGAGAAGCGGCGGGCGTCGAAGGAGACGTCGCATTCGCCGTGTTCGCGGACGAAGCGGTTTGATTTTGGCTTGCGGGTGCTTCGTCGTCGGTCCTGCTCGGCGGCGCGATGCTCGGACGTGCTGCAAACGGCCCGCTAGTCGCTGGCGTTGCGGCGTTTGGAACTGGCGCGACAACGCCACGGCTGAGCATCAGCGCGGCGGCAACCACGATCATCGCGATCACGGCAACAACAGCCAGCAGCGCATACTTCACGCGGCTGCCGCCGGTGCTTGCGGTCGCGGCCGCATTGCTGTCGCTGCGATTGGCAAAGCCCCAGCTGAAACCGCCGGCGGGTGCGGGCGGTTCGGCAGCCGCAGCGGTGCGCGCGGAGCGACGTGCTGCCGCGATGAAGGACTCGTTGCCGGCCTCGCCGGCGGCTTGTGCGGCGTTGGCGGCGAACGCGTCGGCGCCAAAGGGCGGCGCGGCGGCGAATCCGTCCGTCGCAAACGGCGGAGGGGAATGATCGAACGGCGGCGGCTCGAAGCCGTCGGCCTGAGCCGTGGCAGGTTCGGGGAATGGCGGCGCATCGAACGCCGGTTCGGCAAACGTTGGAGCCGGCGCAGCGAAGGCAGGGGCAGGTGACGGCGCGAACGATTGCTGCATCGCGGGCGCGGCTGTGGGGGCAACAGGTGCCGCACCGACCACGGGATTGCCTTCCAAGGCCACGATCTTCGTGTTGGCGTCCCTCAGCGCGGTCTGCAACTCGGCGACCGTGTCGCGGTTGCGCTTGTCAGCGGCCTCGAGCCGCGCAGTGAGATCGCGCACGCTCTGTTCGACGCCGCCGGAAGCCTGCGTGCTGGTGCGTTCGGCCATGTCGATGCGGCCGACGATGTCGGACAGCGCATGCTCGATGCCGGCGAAGCGGCGGTCGAAGGCGGTGTCCTGGGCATTGGTCTGAAGCTGGCGTGCGGTTTCCTCGAAGCGGGCCTGCGCGCCAGCGTTCTGCGCTTCGGCGGCAGCGAGACGTTGATGCAATTGATCGATCTGCCCCGAGAGATCGGCGACCGCGCCGGAATGCCGCTGTGTCTCGACGATCCCGGCCTCCTTTGCCGCGCGCATGCGTTCGACGTCTTCCAGCGTGCGGTCGAGCGCGGCGGCGCTTGCGTAAGCGGTTCGTTCCACGACGCGGATACGCTCGTCGAGCGCCGCAACCTGCTGGCGATATCCTTGCGTGGCCGCTTCGGCTTCGCTGCGGGCTTCGACAAGCTTCGCGGCAAGCTGCTCGACGGTGGAAGCAAGTGCTGCGATCTGCTGTGCGGACTGGTTCGCCGTCTGCGCTACCTGATCGGCGACGCGCGCGAGTCCCTGATGCAGGCCCTTCACCGCGTCCTTCATGCCATCGTTTGCCGTCCCGCGCTCCATGCGCGTCAGGCGATCGGCAAGGCCGGTCACATGTCCCGTCAGTTGATCGAAGGCTTGCGCCTGTTCGCGCGCCGCGATGTTGATCTGCGTGGCAGCCTTGTTCATGGCGCGGCTGTTTTCGGACTGGTTGCGCTCGGTGGCTTCCAGCCTTCGCGCAACCGCCTTCATCTGCTGATCGATGTTCGTGTAGGCGTTCTGCGTTTCGCTCTCGCTGCGCGAGACGCGCGCCAGCATTTCCTGCGTGTCTCTCGCCGGGACAGGTTCGGGGGCGGGATTGCGCACGGCCTCGACCACGTCGCGCTGCCAGGCGGCGCGTTCCGCATCGCCGGAGGCGGTCGCGTCGGTATAGCTGCGCAGGATCCTGCGGGTGAGCCATTCGCCGACGGCCAAGCCCTCGCGGCGGGCCGCGGCACGAGCCGCTTCGCGCGCCTCTGGCGGGATTCCCGCGACACTCCAGGGGAGATCAGCCTGCATATTCATCCGCAATCCGCCGCCCTTTTTCAGGATATCGGCGTCCAAATCTTGTGTAAAGAAAACGGGCAGACGCTAATTCCTGCTGGAACGCACGTCATGCCTGCCTCCGGTTCGGTACACCTTTAACGAAGACGGTTAAGGCGGCGTTAGCGGTGCGGGATGCCTGCCTTTGCAAGCTCCTGGCTGAGGCGGCCGGTCGCCCATGCGAACGCCATCCGGTAGTCCGAGGCCAGCGACCATAGCGGGTAGGTGAAAGTGGCGGGCTTGTTGTGTTCGACAAAGAAGTGGCCGATCCAGGCGGGCCCGTAGCCGCCGATCAGCATTGCGGGCAGGAACCACAGATTGCGCGTGGCGATCAGTGCAATCAGCGAGATGGTGGCGATTGCCGTGCCGAGATAGTGGATGGCGCGCGTTTCCGGCCTGGCGTGTTCGCGCAAGTAATAGGGCCAGAACTCCCGATAGGTTGCGATGCGGTCGGCCATCGCCCCTCACTTCGCCGGCGCCGGCGCGCCGCCGGCATTGGCCGGAGCGGGCGGCAGGCCGAGATTGGTCGCGAACAGCTCCGTAACGTACACGGTGTCGCCGTTCACCGCGGCGCCGACACCGGTGCGGTCGTAGGCGGCGAGCGAGAGGTTGTCGCGGTGGGTCTTGCTTGCGAGCCAAAGATCGACGAAGCGATGCGCCATCTCCTCGACGTCCACGCCATAGTCCTTCCAGTAGTGTTCGGCGCCGATGTTTTCGCCGAGCAGCCCCTGGAAGCTCGCATCCTTGTCCATGATGATGCTCGCCGATGTCTGACCGTCCGGTGCGGCATGCGCGATGTAATTGTGCTCGGCCATGTCAGCCGATTTGCTGCGCGCCACGCCGACAAGCTCGGAGTCCAGCGAAAGATCCTTGGCATTGGGATCGATCTTGTGCCGCTCTTCCGACACGAGTTCGTAGATGCGGTTTTCCAGGGCCGGCATCACGGTTTTCGGATCGGGCGGCGGTGTGCGCACGGCAACCTGCGTGGTGGTGCAGGCTGTCAGTAGTAGCACCGCGACACAGACGGCCGACGCGCGAAGCAATGCTTCGTCTCCTACTGCAGAATCTCGAACAGGCCGGCCGCGCCCATTCCGCCGCCGATGCACATGGTGGCGACACCAAGCTTGGCCTTGCGCCGGCGCCCTTCGATCAGCAAATGGCCGGTCATGCGCGCGCCGGACATGCCGTAAGGATGGCCGATGGAGATGGCTCCGCCGTTGACGTTCAGCTTGTCGTGCGGGATGCCGATGCGGTCCATGCAGTAGAGCACCTGGCTCGCGAACGCCTCGTTCAGCTCCCACAGATCGATGTCGTCGGGCTTGAGTCCATGACGCTCGAGCAGGCGCGGCACCGCGAACACCGGCCCGATGCCCATCTCGTCGGGCTCGCAGGCGGCAACCGCAAAACCGCGGAAGATTCCCATCGGCTTGATGCCCTTCTTCGCCGCCACGTCCGAATCCATGACGACGCAAGCCGACGCGCCGTCCGCGAATTGCGAAGCGTTGCCTGCGGTGATGTATTTGCCCTGCTTGATCTCGAGCCCTCCGCCGAACACCGGCTTCAGCGCCTGCAATCCTTCGAGCGTCGTGTCCGGGCGATTGGCTTCGTCGCGATCGACCGTGGCCTCGACCACCGATTCCGCGCCGGTGGCCTTGTCCACCTTCTTCATCTTCGTCTTGAGCGGCACGATCTCGTCGTCGAACTTGCGCGCCTGCTGGGCAGCAGCAGTGCGACGCTGACTTTCCAGTGCATATTCATCCTGGCGTTCGCGGCTGACCTTGTAACGCTCGGCCACCACTTCCGCCGTTTCGATCATCGACATCCACAGTGCCGGCTTGATCTGCATCAGGTGTTCTTCGGTGATGTTCTTGGTATTCATCCCGCCCATCTGCACCAGCGAGATGGATTCCACGCCGCCGCCGACCATTACCGGCGCGCCTTGGGTCAGAATGTATTGCGCCGCCGATGCGATCGCCTGGAGTCCGGAGGAACAGAAGCGGTTGATCGTTGTGCCCGCCGTCGTCACCGGACATCCCGCTTCGATGGCCGAAAGCCGGGCGATGTTGAAGCCGGTGGCGCCTTCCGGGTTGGCGCAGCCCACAAACACATCCTCGACTTCACCGGGATCGATCTTGGCGCGCGCGATTGCGTTCTTGATCGCATGGCCGGCCATCACCGCGCCATGCGTGATGTTGAACCCGCCGCGCACCGATTTCGCCAGTCCCGTACGCGCCGTCGAGACGATGACCGCTTCCTTCATGTCGACCTCCGATTTTAGCCGCGCGGAGAGTAGCGGCTAGGCATCGGGTGGGGAAGGCGTTGTTTCGCTGGCAGAGGCTGTGAATGGCCTTACTCCGGAGTCATGTCCACCGTATGTTTGTGCGGATCGCGCCGCCAATAGACGTAGGAAAGGACAACCGAGACGGTCGCCGCGACCAGCAGGCCGGCGATGAGGACGATCCCTGCTGCTTTCATGCCTCCGGCCAACAGCGCAGCCAGCGTTGCGAGGCCGGTGATCACGAACAGCCGTCCGGCCGCGCGGTTGCTCTTTTCCCAGGCGAAATCGCTCGACAGCGACCATGGCGTACGCACGCCCGCGAAAAAATTTGCGCGCGTCTTTCCAAGAAAGTTTCCCATGGCAAGCAGAAGCACGGCGACCGACACCGTGGCGATGTTTCCGACGTTCAGCTCCACGCCCTTGGCGTAAAGGACGGTCACCACCTGCACGACAACAAGCAAGGCGAGGCTGCCGAGCCAGCCTGTGACATAGAAAGGACGGCTGGCGCCGAGATTGCGCCGGCGTGGCTCGATGCGCGGAATCAGCCAGAACATGCCAACCAGGCCAACAGCGAGAATTGGAGTCAGCAACAGGCCCACGTTCTTGCTGGTCCAGCCGTTCGGCTGCCCGTTGATGCCCCAGTGAATGGCTATTTGCACGCCGGCAGGAATCGCCATCCATCCCCAGGCGGTCACGCAGCCGACGACCGCAAGAAGCAACAAGCTGACAAGCAGAGGCGTGCGGGTATTCATTTGGGTTCTCCCTGTGCGGCGCGCTTCGGCAACCGCCCGGCGATCGACATCAGGGCGGACAACGCTTCTTCCAGGACCGACATGTTGAGGCGATAGAGGATCGACGTCCCGTTGCGCTCCGCGCTGATCAGGCGTGCCGCCTTGAGCACCGAGAAATGGCCGGAAAGCGTAGGCTTTGCGAGATCGAACACATCCGCGATTTCGCCCGCCGTGTGCGGCCGCTTGCGAAGCATTTTCAGAATTCGCCGCCGCACCGGATGGGCGAGCGCATCGAAAACATCGCTCATGTTTGCTTGTTAGCTAAATAACGAAATAACGTCAAGCCGACTGAGTTTGCCGCAGGCCCGTCAGATCAGATGTAGGCGCCGTGGTCGACCCACTCGGGCGCCGCGCGCTGGCGCGAGCGATGGGTGATCATCTCGTCATGCAAGTGGCGGATCGTGGTGCTGCCCGTCTTCACGAACAGGAACGGCAGAATGCCATGCAGGAGACAGGCGATTCCGGCGACGCACATTCGCCAGCCGAACGAAAACGCCGAGCTGAGATGCTCGACATAGGTCTCGCCCACCGATCGCGGATGCTCCGTGAAAAGGCCGCGCAAATCAGACATGGCGATTCTCCTAAAGTCACAAAGGAACTAGCACCGGCCGGATACCCGGTGAAGGTGGCACATTCACCCTCGCCGGAGTTTCCGAAGCGTTACGGATGCGTCGCGGGCGCCGCGGCTGCTGGCGCGCCACCCGCCTGATGCTGCGCGTAAAGCGACCACAGATGCGCGGCTTTCGTGGCGCCGGGGCTGCCGCTGACGCTGTTGAAGGTCTGCACGGCGTCGGCATTCTTGCCCTGGGCAACCTGCGCCATGCCGATCAGAAGCTGCGCTTGGCCGGGGTGCTTGCTGCCGCCCTTGGCGGCCGCGGCGCGGCCCAGCTCCTCGGCTTCCGCATAGCGGCCATACCCGTAAAACGCTTCGCCGACACTCAAGGCCGTCGCGCCGCCGCTTTTGCGGGCGGCTGCAAGTTCCGCCTCCAGCGAACCTTTTTCCTTGGCGGCGCCAGCGCGCGCGCTCTGCAGGTCCTTGCCGTTGGAGCCGAGGTTCTCAAGCATCGCGACACCGTCGCCGTAATAGCGCAGCTGATCGGTGAGACCGCCGATGATCTGCGCATCCGCGGGCTTCAGCGCATGCGTGATGTATTTGAGGCGATAGAGATCCATCGCAAACACGCTGTCCATCGTCGTGCTGCCGAGCGTGTATTCGATGATCTGGTCCCATTTAGCCGGATCGTTGGTTTGCGCCGCGAGGTTGGCGAGCGATTGCTCCGCGGCCGCGGGGTTTGTCGCGGCCTCGGCGTTCATCACGATCTCGCTTGCCACCTGCTCGGGTTGTTTGCCCGCGGCCTTTGCCGCATCGATGGATTTCTGCGCGTAATCAAGCGCGTTCTTGTTGTCCTTGAGGTTGTAGTAGGCGACCGCGGTGACGGCGAGCATCACATCGTCGAGCGGCTTCATCGCCGCGAGCTGCTGGCTGTAGGTCACGACCTTCTGCCA
>Ga0335085_10012809_pt1 | contig 12333 bp, 14 predicted proteins | sample Lox_Sample_45_FD_206712 | JGI IMG/M metagenome (GOLD analysis project Ga0335085, IMG submission 206712) | Soil microbial communities from Loxahatchee National Wildlife Refuge, Florida, United States - Lox_Sample_4.5 | ecosystem: Environmental > Terrestrial > Soil > Wetlands | place: USA...
GGACTATGAGTTTGTTGGCCTTTCCCATCCGGAAGAGTACCCGTTCAATGAAGGACGGCTGATATCGAACAGGGGCCTCGACATCGACGTTGCCGAGTATGAGGACCACTTTGTCGAGCAACACATGAAGCATTCCAACGCGCTGCATTCGCTGCTACGCGGGCGCGGCTCCTATCTGGTGGGACCGTTGGCGCGCTTCAATTTGAATTTTTCGCGGCTGCCAGATGTGGCCCAGCAGGCAGCGCGGGAATGTGGTTTGGCGGTGCCCTGCCGGAATCCATTTCGCAGTATCGTGGTGCGGGCTCTTGAGATGGTCTTCGCGTGTTGGGAGGCGCTGCAGGTGCTGCAGCAATACCGGCAGCCCGCGTCGCCACGGGCCGACGTTCCAGAGTGTGCGGCTGTCGGCTCTGCGGCCACCGAAGCGCCCCGGGGCACTCTCTATCACCGGTATCAGATCGACGAGCAAGGTCTGATCCGTCTCGCCAAGATCGTGCCGCCAACTTCTCAAAACCAGAAGCGGATCGAAGATGATCTTTGGCACTTCGTTCCCCAACTGGCCAGCCGCACGAACGAGGAAGTGACCTGGAAATGTGAGCAAGCGATACGTAATTACGATCCATGCATCTCCTGTGCCACTCACTTCTTGCAGTTTCATGTAGAGCGGGAGTGACGAGTGCTGGTTGTCGGCTGCGGAAATCAGGACCGGTCAGATGACGCCGCTGGCCTACTAGTGGTCCGGAGGCTCCACGAACTGGGGATACACGCAGTGGAGCTTGGTGGTGAGGGGCTGGCGCTGATTGATGCCTGGAGCGGCTGGGCGGACGTCATCGTCGTTGATGCCGTGATGAGTGGGGCTCCGCCTGGAACGATCACAGTATGGGACGCTCGGACCTTTCCGTTCCCGGTTGGTCAATTTCGCTGCTCCACTCACGCTTTCGGGATGGCCGAAACGATCGAACTGGCTCGTGCCCTCGGCCGCCTTCCAGGCAAGTTAATCGTCTACGGAATTGAAGGGATCAGATTCGGCTGTGGCGGGCCGCCTTCTCCGGAAGTTGCAGAAGCGGTCGAGCGACTGGCGCAGCGCATCGCCAAAGAGGCGGATGCGTCGAGCCTGTAATGAGCGTTTATGGCGTAAACGAAGCCAGCAAAGACAATCGGCAGCGTCTGGGGAGTTGTTTTGCATCTGGCGGTCGTAATGCACTTCAATGTTGCTTGGACATGGCTACTTCCGCGATCCCGCCTCAATGGCGTCCAGTTCTTTCCCTGCTTCGGCCCATTTGCCCTGTCCTGCAAGTTCGCGCGCACGGCGCAGATGGTTTTGGACGAGTTCGCGTAAACGGTCCAGTGCAGGTGCGGAGACAGCCGATGAAGGGGATGGTGTAGCTATCGGCAGCTTGGCGGTGTCCGCAACTCCACCCTGCATCAAAGCACTCAATTCGGCCAGCCCTTGTTCGTAGGTGTCCCTATAAATGAGGGTATTTCCGATTGCCAGGACAACCTTTTTCAACTGGGGCATGCGTGCCTCCGAGGCTTGGATATAGAGGGGTTCCACATAGAGAAACGTATTTCCGACCGGCAGCACCAAGGTTTGCCCTCGCAGCACCTGCGAGCCCTGCTGGTTCCAAAGCGTCAGATCCTTCGAGATCGTCTGATCCTGGTTGATTCGCGCCCCGATCTGCATGGTCCCGAAAATCAACTCCTGCTTGGAGAGTTGCAGGACGACCAACTCGCCGAGATGTTCGCCGTCGCAGCGAGCCACCATCAGGCCGATCATGTTGTCCTTATTTCGCGGCGTAAACGAGGTAATCAGTAGGAATTCCGCTTGGTCCTCCCCGGGCAGGCTAGCCACAACGTAGGTGGGCGTCACCGGTTCAGGCTTCGCGCCCTGAACCGTCCGGGCGATGTCCCACAGATCCTCTTTGTTATAGAACGCCTGCGGGTCGCGCATGTGATAGGTGCGGTAAACCTCGGCCTGCACGCGAAACAAAATCTCAGGGTAGCGGGCATGGGCCCTCAGGTCGGCGGGCATCTCTGAAAACGGGAGCAACAGCCGGGGAAAAATCTGCTGGTAAGCCCTGATGATCGGGTCGGATGGATCAAAGATGTAGATCCGTGTTTCGCCATCGTACGCGTCAACGGTAGCCTTGACCGCGTTTCGCATGTAGTTTACATCCCCGACTTCCTCCACACTGATGCTGCGAGAATAGGGATGCGCGTTCGAAGTGGTGTATCCGTCCACAGTCCAGACCATCCGGCCGGCTTGCGTGACGACCAGGTAGGGATCCCGTTCCCACGTAATGAAGCCAGCCAGTGTGTGGAGGCGTGCTATCACATTCCGCCGGATCATCATGCGGCTTTGCGGCGTCAGATAGCCTGTCAGCAAGATATTGGGATCACCTTCTGCGACGGCGGCCGCAATGCGCATGGGTAAGGAGGAAACCGGGAACCCACCCTTGCCCTCGTAGCGAGCGAAGACGTTGTCCGCGCCAGAAGGGTAGTTGAACTCGGGCTGCTCCGTGTGCACGAACACCGGCTCGTGAGTGACCTCCCCGTAGTAAAGCTCTGGACGCGTCAGTTTTAGGCTCTGGGTTTTCACCACCGCGGGAGCATCCTGAATGAAGAGCAAGGGAAGCCCATCAGCGGTGATCCGATTCGCCTCCGCCATCACCAGGCCGTAGCCGTGCGTATAGATAAAATGCGGATTGATCCACCGAGTACTCGCGGCGGGCAGTTGCTTGATGTCCAATTCGCGCGGCGTGAGCAATACCTGGCGCAATTGGCCATCAATCGTGTAGCGATCGACGTCCGTATCAGCAAATGTGTAATAAGGCCGCAGCGCCTGAATCTGCGTGACCGTGTCGCGAAAGGCGCGCCAGTCCCAAAGCCGCACATTCTGGAGCAACGCCTGGTTTCTTGCAGGATCGAAACGCCCGTCAAGCTTGGCGGCAACCTCTGTCTCGGTCAACCGCCGGTCCAGACCGAACGCGCTGCGCGTTGCCTGTATATGCTGCTGGATGTAGGGGCGCTCAATCGAGATTTCGTTAGGTCCCACGTAGATTGCTCGGACCGCAACTGGACCACCGATTCGGATGGCCAGCGCCAGCGCCATCCACGAAGCCAATTTCCAGCGCCCCCCGGTGACCAAACCCGCCGCCACCAGACAGGCGGAGATTACCAGCCACTGCAAAGGCAGCGTTATCACCCGGTCTACATAATCCACTCCAACCATGAACCCATGGTCGTTCCAGACCATTTCGTAACGACCCAGGAAGAAGCGCAATGCCCATGTCAGCAGAAATGCCGCCGCGGCAACCCGCACAAACCGGGCCCGCAGCGCACCAGGCAGACTCAGAATGCGGATGTCGATCTGATCGTGCTCCCTGAATTCCGCGACTCGGCCGCGCAACTGCCAGCCGCGCGCTGTGAGCCAATACACTGCGATGGCGGCGACCGCCAGGACCAGCACAAAACTACGCAATGCCACATAGAAGGGCAAGTCGAACAAGTAGAATTTCAGGGGCAAGCCAAAAACGGCATCTTTCCAGGCCCTAGCCTCGCCAGGCAAATTCCAACCACCGAAAAACCGCACCACGGTCCACGTATCGATCGCTCCAGCAGACAATATGAACGCGATTAACAGCAGCGCGGCCGTCGAGATTGTGGCGTAGCGCGCATGTTCCCGAAGCTTGACGCCGACGAACTTCATTCCTCGCTCATGAGCTCCGAACAAAACCGCAAACGCGAGTAGCGTCGCCCCGGCCAGTGGCGCGAACCCGTACAGCATCATGTCGAGCCAGGTAGGGACCTGGTTCATTTCCTGCCACCACCGGTACTCGATCACGTAGGAGGCAATGGTCCGCGCGGCCAGCAGGATCAACACGACGACAACAGGCAGAACTACAAGAGCGCGCAGACTGCGCCGGCCTCGCGCCGGCGGCGCGGTAAGTTGAGAGCTTGGCATGATGAACTCCTTCTCCGGTCCTCCAAACGATGCTGCGTTCGACTTTTCCTCGCAAGGTTTCAATACAGCTCTGCCACGACAGCAAGGACCATGGCGATCGCGATTGCGTAGAGCACGCCGATCCACAGCGTGCGGTGGTGGCGAGTGCTTTGCACGACTCTGGATGCGAGCGACCTGTGCGCTCCGCCCTCGCCTTCACCAGCTTCAATCGCTCTCTCCATCGAAAAGGCTCCTATTTTGACTTCGGGTTCGCGGTGATTGCGAGACGAGCATCCTTCATCGCAGCTACAGCAACTGCAATGAACACAATGAGCAGTACGACGCCATACATCACTAAAACCATACAAGACCTCCTCGATTCGAGATGTCCCAGTTCTCCAGGAGTGCGCCAGAAGCAAGCGCGTATCGCGGCCATTGCAGGGGATGTGATCCGGTGGCGCTGCCGCGCCCTGGCCGACTTAATTGCCGTTCTTCCATAAAGTCCACCGGGCGGCCGTTACCGCTCCGCGTCGTCCGACTTCTCAACTATCTCGCAGACCATGGCCTCGGTCGTGAGCATGAGAGAGGCGATAGAAGCTGCATTCTGAAGAGCCGTGCGGGTAACCTTCGTGGGATCGATTACGCCGGCCTTCACCAGGTCTTCGTACTGCTCACTGGTGGCGTTGAAGCCGAAGTTCGCGTCCTCATGGGTCTTGATCTTCTCGACAACGACCGCGCCCTCCGTCCCGCAGTTCAGCACGATTTGCCGGACCGGCTCCTCGCAAGCGCGACGCACGATGCTCACGCCGAACTGCTCGTCGCCTTCGAGCTTGAGGACCTGCAGGGCTACCGAAGCGCGCAGCAACGCGACACCTCCGCCGGGCACGATACCTTCCTCTACTGCTGCCCGGGTTGCATGTAGAGCGTCTTCCACACGGGCCTTCTTCTCTTTCATCTCGGTCTCGGTTGCAGCGCCGACCTTGATGATCGCCACTCCGCCAGCAAGCTTCGCCAGGCGTTCCTGGAGCTTCTCACGGTCGTAGTCCGATGTAGTCTCTTCGATCTGCATACGCAGTTGCTTGATCCGCCCCTCGATGTTCTTCTGCGATCCGGCGCCGTCGATGATCGTTGTCACGTCCTTGTCCACCGTGACCCGCTTGGCGCGGCCGAGATCCTCCAATTTGATGCCCTCCAGCTTGATGCCAGTCTCTTCCATGATGGCCTTGCCGCCAGTGATGATCGAGACATCTTCCAACATCGCCTTGCGGCGGTCACCGAAGCCTGGAGCCTTCACGGCACAAGCGCTGAGCGTGCCGCGCAGCTTGTTGACTACGAGGGTGGCCAGTGCCTCGCCTTCCACCTCCTCGGCAATGACCAGCAGCGGCTTTCCTGCCTGCGCAATTTGCTCGAGAATTGGCAGCAAGTCCTTCATGTTGCTGACCTTCTTCTCGTGAATGAGGATGTAGGGATCCTCGAAGACGCACTCCATCCGCTCGGGGTCGGTGACGAAGTAGGGTGAGAGGTAGCCGCGATCGAATTGCATACCGTCCACTGTTTTCAACTCGGTCGTCGTGGTCTTGGATTCCTCGACCGTGATCACGCCATCCTTGCCGACCTTCTTCATCGCTTCAGCGATGATGTTGCCGATGGTGGTGTCGCTGTTCGCAGAAATGCTGCCAACCTGCGCGATCATGTCGCCCGAAACGGGCTTCGAGAGCTTCTTGACTTCCTCGACGGCCATTTCCACGGCCTTATCGATGCCGCGCTTGATGGCCATCGGATTCGCTCCCGCGGTGACCGCTTTGACGCCTTCCCGGTAGATTGCCTGGGCCAGAATCGTGGCAGTGGTAGTACCGTCACCGGCAACGTCAGAAGTTTTGGATGCCACCTCGCGCACCATCTGGGCGCCCATGTTTTCGAGCGCATCCTTCAGCTCGATCTCTTTGGCCACCGTCACACCGTCTTTGGTGATCGTCGGTCCGCCGTATTTCTTTTGGAGAACAACATTGCGTCCGCGGGGTCCGAGGGTCACCTTCACCGCGTCGGCGAGTTGGTTGACGCCTCGTAGAATTGCCTGGCGAGAATGGTCACTGTAAGTAATCTGCTTTGGCATGGATGGTTTCCTTCAATATCACTCAGGTACTTTGTTGGCCGCTTTGGCGCCCGACTCCAGAATGCCGAGGACGTCGTCCTCCCGCATGATGATGTACTCAGTGCCGTCCAGTTTGATCTCGTTGCCGGAATATTTGCCGAACAGGATGCGGTCCCCGACTTTAACGTCGAGGGCAACCAGTTTGCCGTTTTCGAGCCGTTTGCCGTGCCCGATGGCAAGGACCTCGCCCTCTTGCGGTTTCTCCTTGGCTGAATCTGGGATGACGATGCCGTGGAGCGTGGATTCTTGTTCCTCAACCCGCTTCACCACGATGCGGTCGTACAGAGGCCGAATATTCATGATGTCTTTTACCTCCACTTGCTTTGCAATCTTTTGCTCTTGATCCCCTGGTAGCGGACGTCCTTAAATATCATCTGACGCACCTGGTCGCTGATCTCTTGCCAGTCGTGGATGAAGTAGCCCGCCTGTTCGTTGCGCATCACTTCAGCACGCTTCTCTTCGAGAATTGCGATAATCGCTTCGGTATCACGGCGCGCGGCATCACTCTGTTTACGGGCGACCGAGCGGAATGACCACGCCACGCGATCGAACTCGTCGTTCACCTGGCGCCTGATTCGCTCGGCCCACTCGACCTGGTTCGCTGTCCCGTTCATCGAGATCGCGCAGACACCGAGCGGCGACAGCGTAGATCCCCCCTCGCCTTCCCAGGCTTCGACGTCTTCGGCCAGGGTCGGATTCATATCAGTTCCGAGGGACTTCGATCGCGCCGCGGCCCGCGAGCGAGCCATGCAACCGGATGGCTGCGGACGCTTCCGTTGCGCTCAGCGATATCCGCCCAGTTGACGTCTTCTCGCACGTGGAGGAAGATGCCAACGGTGCCCTGGTAAGTGCCTTCGGCCAGGACGACCTCATCGCCTTCGCGAAACGCAGGATGGGTCGGTTCGAGTTGAGATTGGACGAATCTAATGCTGGTCATCTGGCACCTCTACGGGCGGAACCGGGGCTTATTCACGAGTCTCGATTTCTCAAGCTTGGCTCTCACTGCTTCTTGTTCACTGGCTTGGCGGGCGGCGTCCCTCTGCGGCGCCTCCTGAATGTCGAGCCGCTTCGCTTCCTGGATCGCAGCTCGAGCCTGTGAGTCGAGTCTCTTCAGGATGCCGATCAGCTTGAAGGCGGGGCCATATGACGAACGCATCAGGTCAAAGGAGTACTGCGGATCTTGCCAACGAGCGACAACCTCGTCCTGATCGCCATAACGGTCCTCTAATGGCTTCACTTGGATCGGGAGATTGGCCACAGGGCCATATATCGCTGAGACAGCTTCTATGATGTCGTCGGCCGTCAGACCCTCGATCTCGTAGCGATCGTAGCTGATTGCGATACGGTACAGTTCACCGTTATAGAAGCTGAAGACCACCTCATTCGCAGATTCCCTCTGATCCGATGGTCCCAAGCTCTGAGGGCGCCACTCCAACTCCTGGATTAACGCGGGTCGGCTATGGATGACTTTCGCCTGCGACACATTCGCTCCGACTTGCGTGGCTACGGTCGGCAGATCCGTTCCGAATTGGAAGGCCCGGTATTTCGAAAGACCCCCCGTCACTGTCGCGGCCGAAATGATCCCACATGCAAAGAGCGATGTGAGAGCCGATTTTGAAAGGAGCAAACTGAGTTTACTCATTGGGCACCAGCTTCGCATTCTGCCATGTGAGCGACGCGACAAATGGGACGGCGCTCGCCACTACAAGGGCGCGCTGCCATTCCCCCGAAAAACTGAATACCGGCGCCACGGGATTGTAAAGCAGTGCAAGTGCTCCGAACACGGTGCCAAAGGCGTAATTTCGCGTATCGAACGCCCGGAACATCAACACCACTGCGCCCGCAGCGACCAGAAATCTGACGCCGACGTCGTATAGCGTAAGGCCCGACCACAATCCCACGGCTGTGGCAAGTAGCAGCCCCGCCAGCGATATCCACTTTACAGCTTTCATTCTTACGCCGTGGCTCCGCTTTTCTTGCGCGTGGCCCTTCGCCACCCATGCCTGCCACACCGCTTCGTCCAGAGGCTTTGAGATTAGCGGTTGCCGAACCGAGCGTACTTCCTGCACCTCATCTGACATAGACATGTCTTGCCCTCTTTCGTTGCACCTATCAGGGCTCGACGTCAATTGAGCGTCCCGAGCCCTCGTCTAACTGGAGCCCGCTCCTATGCGGCTACAGCCGCCGCTCCGACTCTCTTCGAGCCATTTAGCACCTGCGTCATGGAAGTGATCAGATCGATCGGCAGCGGAAAGACAATTGTCGTGTTGTGCTCGGCGCCGATCTCCACCAGTGTCTGCAGGTAACGCAGCTGGATGGCTGCCGGCTGTTGCTGGATGACTGCCGCGGCCATCGCCAGTTTCTCCGCTGCCAGGTATTCACCCTCGGCATGAATTACTTTCGCGCGACGCTCACGTTCGGCTTCGGCCTGGCGGGCGATGGCCCGGATCATCTGATCGGCCAACTCGACCTGCTTCACCTCAACCAGAGTGACCTTCATGCCCCATGACGCCGTGTGCTGGTCCAGGATTGACTGCAAGCGCACGTTCAATTTGCCCCGCTGGCTCAATAGCTCGTCGAGTTCGGCTTCGCCCAAGACGCTGCGCAGCGTGGTCTGCGCGAGTTGCGAGGTCGCGTAAAGGAAGTTGGAAACCTCGACCACGGCCAAACGTGGATCGACCACGCGGAAGAAGATCACCGCGTTTACCTTTACAGTGACGTTGTCGCGCGTCACTACGTCCTGTCCGGGCACTTCCAGCGCCTCGATGCGCAGCGATATCCGCACCATACGGTCAATCGGCGCGAAGACCAGCACGATGCCGGGTCCTTTCGCCTTTGGCAGGAGGCGGCCCAATCGAAACACTACGCCTCGTTCGTACTCTCTGAGAATCTTGATCGAAGCCACCAGGTAGAGAATGATAACCGCCGATACGATGACCCAACCGCTAACCATGTTGCACCTCCGTGCCGCTTCCGCTTGCCGGCCGTTGAGACGGCTGTGCGTGGCGCGCTCTTCACAGTCTGCCCGTTGCACTCTTGCTTTCGCACGGATTGCGCCAGTCTTACTTTCTGTTGAGCCGATTCGCTCCCCGGTGAGGTTCGGCGCCGGTTTGGAGGAATTGGGGAGTCCGCCGGTAACTATATATGGTCAAGTGACCGCGGGGGGTCAGGGCACTGGGGACAACGGGAGCGGCGTAAGGGACGCCGGATTCAGGCGGCGTTAGCAAGATGTTCTTTGATCGTATTCTGGGGTGGTATCGGACTGCGGTCCACAGCCTGTCGGCAGACGATGCACGACGAAGTCCAAGGTACGGCGACCAGCCGCTTCAGGCTGATCTCCTCGTCGCATTCGAGGCAGATCCCGAACGTGCCAAGACGGATTCGTTGGAGTGCAGCTCGCACTTCACGCAGCCGGGCTGATTCACGTTCGAGATTGGCCATCTCCATGTCATGTTCCGAAGCACGCTGGATCTGGTCAAGCATGTCTGTACTCAGATCGACTGCCTGCACTGCACGGTTGCGGAACAGGTCTTCTAACTCGGTCTGCATGGCCTCCAGGCCACCCTGGAGACTTGCGAGTTCCATGGGCGTCATAGGTACACCTCTTACGGGGCAAGCGCCGGCCGGCCTGGTGCATGCCTCGTGGAGCTCTCATGCACGTCCGGTGCCAAGCGCGGGGTGTCACCAGACTCGAACGGCCATTGAGCCAAGTCCCCTAAGAACGATCCTTGCGCGAGATGCCAAGCTTTCGCATGAGAGCGTTCAAGGTCGTCCGAGGCATTCCGAGACGTGCAGCGGCGCTGCTCACCACTCCACCTGTCTCCCGGAGCACCCGAATGATATGCTCCCTCTCCACCTGCGCCAGCGTGCTGCTGCCCGCGGGTTGCGATGCGTCGGGCCGTATTTTAGCCAGAGGGGCCCGGGGGTTCGGGCCTCGAGAGAGGATGACGGCCCTTTCGATGAAGTTCTCGAGTTCGCGTACATTGCCGGGCCACGGCCAACTCTCCAGGGCCCGCATCGTCTCCAACGGAATCTTTTCGATCTGCTTGTTCATTTTTCGGGCGTACTTTTGGGTAAAGTGCCGGGCGAGTACAGCTATATCTTCGGGGTGGTCGCGCAACGGAGGCGTCGTGATGGGGAAAACCTTGAGCCCGTAGTAGAGATCGCTCCTAAAAAGCTTGTCGCCCATCATCTGGGTTAAATTACGGTTGGTTGCGGCGATGAGCCGGACGTCAATAGGGATGGTTCGGGTGCCGCCCAGTCGCTCGAACGATTTCTCCTGCAAGGCCCGGAGCAGTTTGGGCTGCAGATCCAACGGAATATCGCCCACTTCATCGAGAAACAGAGTTCCCTGGTGGGCCCCCGTCGGAATGGCGGCGCAGTTCAGGATGACGAAAGGTAGGCTCCTGCGGGGCCTCAGCCGGTGGATGGCGCGCGCCACCAATTCTTTCCCTGTGCCGGTTTCACCGAGGATCAGCACGTTCGCGTCGGTAGAAGCGACCACTTCCACCTGTCGCAGAATCCGCCTCAGAGCGGCGCTGTTCCCGACCATCTCCTCGAAGTTCTGCTTGCCCCGACGTCCTCATCCCCAAGATTCTCAAGTAGTGCGCGTTCGCGCAGGTCCTGAACAAAGGTGATCCACCGGAACGGTGAAAGTCTTAAGACCGCGGTAGCACCCAGAACCGGAACACGGGTCCCATCTTTGCGGAGCAACTCTTTCTCGTAGGGCGTGCAGGCTCCGAACCTCAGGCCTCCTTCATGCGCCAAATCGTCGAAAGCAGATTTTTCCGGGGGGGTGAGCTCGGGCCAGTAAAGCCGGCCCTCCAGTAGATCTTCACGGCTGTACCCCACCAGTCCAAGGAAGGCGTCGTGGCCTCTGGAATATGATCGAACTCGCCGGACACGATGCCGGCAATGGTCGATTCCGAACGTACTGGGCGGACGCGAGTGCGGCTGCGCTGCAGCTTGTCGTCCCTTTCGTGACGCTCGCTGAAATCCCGCACCACTCTCGCAAAACCCTGCAGGTCTCCATTTTCATCTCTCAAGGCCATCGTGACGACATTGGCCCAGAATCGCGAGCCGTCCTTCCTCACATGCCGGCCCTCATTCCCGAAATGGCTTTCGGCGGCGGATCGGCTCAGTTCCCTCTGTGGCTCCGCGCCAGGAGCCTCCTCGGCCGGATACAGAAAGGATACGTGTTTGCCAGTGGCTTCCTCTTTGGTGTAGCCGCAGATGCGCGCTGCCCCCGAATGCCAACTAGCTACCTGTCCGTTCACGTCCAGCAAAAACAGCGCATAGTCTTGCACCCACGATGGAAGCTGATCGTTGCAGGCCTCCGACGTTTTCCTATCGTGCAGGACCAGGGGGTGTCGCACCGGCAAGACATCCCCCTTTGCCATGTACTCCGTCCCGCGGAGTTCCATCGGGACCGGCCAGCCGAAGCGCGCCCTCCTGTTCGCCTGGCTCAGAAAAGCGCGCCAAAGCTCGGAAATCCGCGGCCTGAAGGTGGAATCCGCAAAATCATCGATTTTCTGGCCAATGACACGGTCTCGTGAAAGCCCCAGCAGCTTGCCGGCTCCGGCGCTGGCGTCCCGGTAATTGCGCTCGCTGTCAACGATGAGAATGGGTACAGAAGGATGGTAAACGATGGCCCGGAACAGCAATTCGAGTTGTTTCGGGCCGTTTTCCAAAAGCCACGCCGACGCTTGCGCTCGTGGGACGCAAGAGGGCAACGTTCTCCCCTCGCCCCGTCCGGGCGCCAAACGTGGGAACGGACCTATGGTGGCCTTGAATTACAGGCAGGTCGACGCCGAACGGGCCACTGGCTACATGCTACCACCTAACGAGCCCATTCAGGCTTGACCCCGTTGCGTCCGAGGACAGCGAGGACTCGCTTGGTTTCCCCCAAGTCACTCCAGCCGAGGTCACCGCCTGAAAGCACGGCGAGGTCTTCGGGACGGACGGCGAGCACTTCGTCGGAAAAACTGCTCGGGCGAATACTCGAATAGAGTTCAAGCAGGGCTCGTTCCTCCATCGGCGAAAACATTGTTGGGCGAAGCAATTCAAAAGATTCGCGCAGACTTGGAACCGCCCGGTGAATCAGGCTCAGGAAGGAGTCTACTCGGCCAACCATGATGAAGCTGTTCCAGAGACAACCGCGCTCCATCAACACCGAGGCAACGGGTAGCGACGGTTTCTCCCAGAAACGGACGACTCGGAACACCGACCCGGAATCAACCGC
>Ga0335085_10012810_pt1 | contig 12332 bp, 9 predicted proteins | sample Lox_Sample_45_FD_206712 | JGI IMG/M metagenome (GOLD analysis project Ga0335085, IMG submission 206712) | Soil microbial communities from Loxahatchee National Wildlife Refuge, Florida, United States - Lox_Sample_4.5 | ecosystem: Environmental > Terrestrial > Soil > Wetlands | place: USA: Florida...
CTTCCTCGCGACGCGGGACGCGGGACAGTTCCAGCTCGATGCCCGTCCCCCCGCGACCGGCCATTTCAACCGACGAACTTGTGAGACCGGCCGCGCCCATATCCTGGATCCCGATGATCAGCTCCCCCTTCATGATTTCCAGACAGGCCTCCAGCAACAATTTCTCGGTGAAGGGATCGCCCACCTGCACCGTCGGGCGGCGGGCCTCGATCGATTCGTCAAAGCTTTCCGAGGCCATCGTCGCCCCGTGAATTCCGTCTCGTCCGGTTTTGGAACCGATATAGATCACGGTGTTTCCAACGCCTTGAGCCGAAGCCCGGAAGATCCGATCCTTGTGGGCGATTCCAAGACAGAAAACGTTGACGAGTGGATTTTGATTGTAGATCTCGTTGAAGTAGATCTCGCCCCCGACGGTTGGAATCCCCATGCAGTTTCCGTAGCCTGCGATTCCGGAAACGACCCCTTCCAGCAGGAAACGGTTCTTCGGGGTCTCCAGCGGTCCGAATCGAAGAGAGTTTAAAAGGGCAATGGGCCGCGCCCCCATCGTGAAGATGTCCCGCAGGATCCCGCCAACGCCGGTCGCGGCCCCTTGATACGGTTCGATGAACGAAGGATGGTTGTGGCTTTCTATTTTGAAAACGGCGACGAGGCCGTCGCCGATATCCACGGCGCCCGCGTTTTCCCCGGGACCCTGAACGACGCGCGGCCCGGTCGTGGGAAGCTTTCTCAGGTGGACCTTTGAACTCTTATAACTGCAGTGCTCGCTCCACATGACCGAGAACAGACCCAATTCAAGTCGATTGGGGTCACGGCCCAGCAGCGTGAGGATTTTTTGATACTCCTCCCGGGTCAATCCGTGTTGTTCCACCACTTCCGGAGGAATGGCCCGTCCGCTCATCATCTTATAGAGGGGCTCGCGTCGCCCTTTCCCCTGGCCAATTGGCTCGATTGAGTTCGCGGCAGTCCAGACGGAGCTTTCCCTTCTTGTTCGCCGTGTCCGCTGCGTCGAAGAATTGATTCAAAAAGGAGTCTTCCATCGGTATTTCCATCAAAGCCCTCGGTGCATCGCTCCGGATGCGGCATCATCCCCAGGACGTTGCCGGCCCGATTGCAGATGCCGGCGATCCCGTCCAATGAACCGTTGGGATTCGCCTCCTCCGTCACTCGACCCTCGGCCGAGCAGTAACGAAAGACAATCTGGTGATGTTCCTGCAGGTCTCGGATTTTTTCCGGGTCGGTGTAATAATTGCCCTCGGCATGTGCGATGGGTAAACGAAGCACTCGACCGTTTGAAATCGCATCGGTAAACGGCGTCTCCGTGTTCTCGACGCGGACAAATACATCTTTGCAGATGAATTTCAGGGAGCGGTTCCGCAGCATCGCCCCCGGCAACAGTCCCGCCTCCAAAAGAATCTGGAACCCGTTGCAGATTCCCAGGACCGGACCGCCATCCTGTGCAAAATCCCGTACGCATTTCATAATGGGAGAATATTGGGCGATTGCCCCCGTCCGAAGATAGTCGCCGTACGAAAATCCCCCCGGGATCACGAGGGCATCGTAGCCGCGGAGGGAAGTCTCTTTGTGCCAAATAAATTCGGCCGGTTGACCGAGGAGGTGCTTGAGGACATGATAGCAGTCGTGGTCGCAATTCGAACCCGGAAAGACTAATATCCCAAACCGCATGATCGCTCCGAAGACTACTTATAGGGGCTCACGTCGCCCCCTCCGTGGCGAAGCCACCGGGGCCTCCCCCTCTCGCTCGCGGTGCTCGCTGATAAACTAATCCCCGATTTTCAACAGTTCTTTGACGGTCTTGAGCAGTTCATTGGTCTGGATGGGCTTCGGAAGGTACGCGTTGGCACCGAGGTTCATCCCTTTTTCTTTGTCCGCTTCAGTGCCTTCCGTGCTGACGATGATCACCGGAACCTGACTGTGATTGGGATCTTTGCGCACGATGCTGAGCAATTTCAGACCGTCCATGAGAGGCATATTGATATCGGCCACGATTAAATTGAATTTATTTTCTGAAAGTTTCTTGAGGGCTTCGACGCCGTTTCCGGCCTCGACGATTCGGGCTCCGCGGAGCCGTTTCAAACTGAACGAGATCAACTGGCGCATCGTAGGTGAATCTTCAACGACCAGAAAATTATAGTCGGCCATCCCGCTTTCTCCGTCGTTATTTGCCTTTGCCGCTGAGAAGATCGATGAAGCCCTGAATCGTTGACAACTTCCGCTCCGAGACCGAGTAAAGCTTGGAACTGAAGATCGCCGTGGCCGCATGGCCGGCGAGCATGGAGAACAGTTCGTAATCCACCCGATTCAGTTTTTTGCTTTTCTGTTCGAGCAGCGAGAAGATCGCCAGGACGCCGATGATCCGATCCTTGATTTTTAGAGGGATGCAGACGATCGGGTCCAGCTCATGGGAGGGTTTGAATCCCTCGACATCGGGCTGGAAATAACTCTCGCCGGTCTTGGCGACATCGCCGATCACACCGTCGCCCACCTTGATTTTTCGAAACCGTTTTTCATCCACGCTTTCGGCCACGACCGCGGTCAACTCGTTCATCACTTCGTCGAGAACCAGGATGGCAAAGCGGTCGGCGCCCACCAGGTTGATCACGATCTCTTGAAGGATCCGGAGCACTTCCTTAAAATCCAGGGTGGAGTGGAGTTGATAGCTGGCTACATAGAGGTTCGCCAAATTGTTGTTTTCTTCTTCCACCTCGACGTATTTTTCAGCAAAATCTTTATTTTCAGCCTCAACTTCCTTAAAACGATCCAAAAGCGCCTGTTTTTCTTCTTTGAGTTGTTTGAGGGTCTCCTGAAGCTCACTCAGATGGCCCTCGCCATCCGTTCCTTTCTTTAACGTCTTATACTCTTCTTCCAACTGAACGATTTTATACCGGAGGCGCTCGTTTTCCTTGAGAAGGTCCTGAGTAAACTCTTCCCCCTTTCGGAAGATTTCCAAAAATTCTCTCGTCTTCTTAAATAATTCCGGCCCGGATTCGGACTTATCCATGAAAGCCTCTTTTTATGTTTGTTAATACTATCATGTTTTTACGAACGGAACAAGAGGGAGGTTCTTTCGTAAAAGCCCCCGGTCCCAAAGCGTAAACTTATGCCAGACATCGTCGAACCGTTTCGAGCGGAATCTGATCCAGGGGCAGAACCTTATCGATCACGCCGATGCCGATGGCTTCCTTCGGCATCCCGAAGACGACGCAAGTTTCTTCGGCCTCCGCAATGGTCATCCCTCCGCCCTCTTTTATTCGCTTCATTCCCAACTTGCCATCCGAACCCATGCCGGTCAAAAGAATGCCCAGAACCTTGCTGCCATAGGTCTCGGCGGCCGTGATCATCATCCGGTCGACCGAAGGGGCGTACTTGTCGGAGTCGCTTCTGGGCCTGAGGCCGATCTGGACGCCGGTCGGCGTGGAATGAAGTTCCATGTGATACCCGCCCGGAGAAATGTACACCTTTCCCGGTTCGAGGTGCTCCGAATTCGCGGCTTCTTTGACGGGAAGAAGGGCGAACTTCCCGAGGCGTTCCGCAAAATAGAGGGTAAAACCGGGCGGCATATGCTGGGCCACGATCACTGCAGCCGGAAAATCTTTCGGTAATTTTGTGATGATGGACTGCAGGGCCGGCGGACCTCCGGTGGAAGCCCCGATGGCCACGACCTGCACCTTTCCCGTGCTCCGTCCGCTTGAAGTGATGGCTGGAAGGGTGGCCTCGGCGGAAGCGGTTTTATGTTTCAGACGAATTTTTTCGCTTGAAACAGTCGCCGCCGCTTCAACCTTGGAGACAAGTTCCGCCCGAAGGGTCATGATCTCCAGGGAGGCCCGGTGGGTCGGTTTTCCGATGAAATCGACGGCCCCCCATTCCAGCGCTTTGAAAACGTTGTTGCTCTCGGAACGGGAGCTGATCACAACGACCGGGAGGGGCATATTGGTCATCAGCCAACGCAAAAAAGTGAAGCCGTCCATGGTCGGCATCTCCAGATCCAACGTGATGACATCCGGTTTGGAACGGCTGAGGAACCGGATGGCCTCGCTTCCATTGGGCACGGCGCCGATGACGTCCAACTGCGGAGAGGACTTCAGAATTCCCATAAGGGTCTGCCGATAGAACGCCGAATCGTCTATAATCAGCACTTTAATTCGATTCATTCGCCCCCGCCTCTTATCCGGTCGTTCCCGAGTTTCGAACCAATTTCTGATACACCATGTCGTGCTTCAAATGCCGAAGCGCAAAGGCCGTGGAAATGTTGATCAACGATTCCGAATGACCCAAGAGAAGATATCCGTTGTCCTTCAATTTCGTGTGAAACAGTCCGATCACTTTACGTTTGGCCGCCTGATCAAAATAAATGATCACGTTCCGACAGAAGATGATGTCCATCGGATTGATGAAGGCGATTTTATTCGTATCCAAGAGGTTGAGATGAAGGAAAACGACATTGCGTTTGACGGCGTCCGAGATCCGGAAAGCATTCTCCTCTTTCGTGAAATATTTTGAGACATATTTGGGATCCGTCGACCGAAACGCGGTCGGTGGATAAATGCCTCGGCGGGCGGATTGAAGCACGCGCTGACTGATATCCGTGGCAAAGATCTCAATCGTCCAGTCCTTGAACTCTTCCTTTTCCATTAACAACATCGATATGGTGTAGGGCTCCTCGCCGGTGGAGCATCCGGCGCTCCAGATTCTCAGCGATTTGGCCTCTTTTTTTTGGGCATACAACTCCGGAAGAATTTCTTCCGAAAACGATTTAAGCTGCTGCTCTTCACGGAAGAAATAGGTCTCGTGGATCGTCAACAGATCGATGACGTTCGCCAGTTCCTCGCTTTTCCTTCGGTCGTACTTGAGATAAAAATAGTAATCCCGAAAGCTGTCAAAATGCAGTTGCTGAACACTGTGCATGAGGCGATTCTCCACGAAATACTTTGCCCGTTCGTCCAGCACCACTCCGCTTTGTTCATACATCAGGTCTCTGAAGAGGTGAAAGACATCGTCCGGAAGTTCTAAGGTTTTATTTTCAATCGTCATCGGATCATCGGGATCAAGGCTTAGGGTTTTGTCGCCAATTGGGCCAGGGCCAATTGTGCGGTTTGTTGAACCAACCGATCCGGATCGTCCTTCGCCAATTTCTCGATGGATTCCCGGGCCGCGGTATCGCCGAGCCTTCCGAGCGATTGGGCCGCTGCCGCCCGGATTCCCCAATTGGTATGGTTCAGGAAGACCTGAATCCTCCGTGCGACGGATGGATCCCCAATCTCTCCCAGCACCGTGATGGCCGATTTCACCACATCCGGGTCCGGACTCGTGGTCATTTCAAAGATCGGATCGGAAAATCCCCGATCTCGAAATCGTCCCATCGCCTCCATCGCGGCGATCTGGACCGCTCCGACACGATCCTTTAACATTCCGAGCAACAGCGTTTTTGCCGATTCGTCTTTCCTTTCCCCCAATGCCTTCGCCACGGCGGACCTTACCCAAATGCTTTCATCCGTCAGCAATGGATCGATGTGCCGGATAAAATCGACTTCTCGGTGTCGGGCCACGGCGGACAGCGCGGCGAGCCGAACGGTTGAATCCTCATCCGCCAGTGCGATCACGAGGCCGGGCAGTGCGGCGGCGGTTCGGAATTCGCTCAAGGCCTCTACGGCGGCCCGACGGACGGCGGGGTCTTCATCTTTGAGACAGAAGGAAAGTTTGGGAAGCGCATCGGCGGCATTCATTTTACCGAGCACTTTGATCGCATTGCATCGCAGCCGCGCCTTCTTGCTTTCGAGCAGGTTCATTAATCGGGAAAGAATCTCCGGGTTCTTCAATAGACTCAGGGCCTGAATCGCGGATTCTTGAACGCTGACGTATTCGTCTTCCAAGAGATCCAAAACAGCCTTCGCTGCCAAGGGATCCTGGATTCGACCGAGACTTTGGGCCGCCGTCTGGCGGACATGTCCATTCGGATCGGCCAGCAAGTGGATCAACGCGTTCACGGATCGTCGGGTTCCCGCATCTCCAAGCAGTTGGGCGATCCCTTCACGAGTCACTTCGTTGGCCGTAACCATGGTCTGCAGCAGCACATCCATCGTGCTTTGTTTCATACGCCTCAGAGCCTCCAGGGCCTCCTCGCGAAAGGGACCATCGATCATTTTTACGATTCTGGCCGCCGCCGTTGAATCCTCCATCCAGCCCAGAACTTTTACGGCCGCACGCTGGGTCTTTTCATCCGGGTGGTCCAAAGACTCGGTCAAGAAAACGGCCGTTTTCGGGTCGTAATTGGAGCGCAGACGATCGAGGATCTCGCCGTGCCGCTCTACAGGCGCTCTCTCGGAGTGATCCACGAGCGCTTTGAGGGCAGACTCTTTGATACGTGCGGTGCCTTCCCTCAGACCGGTCAGAATCGGGTCCAGCACGGCCGGGTATGCAAACGTTCCCAGCGCCTCCAGCACAACCCGTTCAACCCCTTTCCGTCCCGCGATCCGGATCAAAGGATCCACGGCCCGTTGATCGCCCAGGCGTTCCAGCGCCTTTACCGTTGTAAAGCAGACCAGGGTGTTGTCGTTCTGCAATAAGGGAATCAAGGACTCGACGGCACGGGGGTCCCTGTGTTTGCCTAACGATTCGATCGCGGCCAGTCGCACATTCTCATCCGGATCCGACAGCAGCTTGACCAGATCTGGAACGGCGCCGGCATCGGCGATTTCCCCGAGAACCTCGATGATCATCTTCTTCACATCCTTATTGGCCGTTCGCACGTGCGCCAATAACGGGAAGATCGATATCGGCCCAATGTGATTCAACGCCTCTTCGGCCGCATTTCGCTTTCCGACATTTCCCTCTTGATAGAGTGCTTGGATCAGTTGCTCCACCAGAGCCTCGTTTCGCTCCAAACCGGTCACCGCCACGACGGCCGTTTTCCGAACGCGCCACTCCGGATCGCCCATCATATCAATAAGGTAGGTCGTGTATTTCGGATCTTTATACCGGGCCAGTTTTTCAATCGCGTGGAGGCGGACTTCCGGATTCTTGTCTTGGAGTTCTTTAAGACTTTGCTGAGCCTCTATCTCCACCGTTCTCCCCGCGGTTAACCTCGTTTTTGTATCTCGCTTTTTCTTTTCCGGATAAACTCGTCGATCGCTTCCCGGTAATAATCGGTCGATGAAGCGATCTCGGCCGGGACCCGGCTCTCGTACAGTTTTTTCCCCTCTTCAATTTCCTCCCGGAGCAGATCGTACATCGTGCCGTTTCGGACTCCTTCATCGATGGCCCGCTGATTATAGAGTGCGATATCGGACATAATAATTCGGGCCAGCCGCTTTGCGGCTTCATGGGCCGCAGGATCTCCAACCGTCCGAGGAATCACTTGAGTTTTATCCAAGTCCTGCGCGGGCGACGGGCGGGGGGCGGGCTTGCGTCCTTCCTCCAACATGTCATCAAAGGCCTGCTCGATGGAAGGAGCCCGTTCCGGTGTGCTGGTTTTCTTGGACGATACTCCGGAACCGGATTTTCCGGAGGGAGACGGCGGTTTAACCGGCGGTCCCGGTTCCGCCGTGGCTTCCCCCGGCCGAATCGTTGAACCGTTCGCGCTCAAAACCTTCTGGATCTTCGAAAGCAGTTCGTCTTGAATGTGGTGTCGTTCAATATAGTCATCCGCCCCATACAACGATTCCGGCTCTCGTTTATACCGCGTTTTGTCATGAATCGATGCCAACAGGATGACTCCCGTATCTTTCAGATCGCTTCTCTTTTTGATCAAACTGGCGATCTCAAAGCCAAGGATATTCGGAAGTCCGACGTCCACGATAACGACGGCGGGCCGCTCTCTTTCCACCATCGCCATGATGTCCTGTCCCCCATGACCGATCACCAATTCAAAACCCGCACTCGACAGCACCTCCCCGATCATCTCGTTACTGGCTTCCCCTTCCACAACGGCCAAGACTTTTTTCTCATGAATGGGGGATAAACTCATTCGACCCGAGCCGTCCGAACTCGACGTGGATGATGAAGTGGGCGTGACTACGAGGGACACCGTCAGTGTGGCCTGACAGGAATCGCAGGTCATTTGAATATCTTTTTTCAACGGAATCTGTTCAAGCTGAAGAGCATGATGACATTTTGGACAAATGGCTGGCATTTCCAATCTCCATGAAATGACGTGGCTGAGTCTCGATCAACGCGCTCGAATTAAAGCCGTCTCCATGAACGGTCTATCCCTCCCAGCCCTTCTCGAACACAACCGCGCTTCGAAACGGAAGTCATAGTTTAAACTTTTCAACCTCACCGGACAGCTGTGTGCTTTGCTTTAAAAGTTCTTCGATCGCCATTCCCACTTTGCCGATCGCGTCCATGTTTTGCTCGACCACCGGCCTGATCACGCCCAAGGCCTTTAGAATATTGGCGCTCTCATCGACCTGTTGACCGGTGGCCTGCGCGATCTCCTTGACCTGGTTGGCCACCCGTTCGACCAATTCATTGATTTGTTTATTGCCGATGGACTGTTCGTGAGTGGCGTGCTTCACCTTGGCGGCGATCTCCTTCATCTTTTCGATCGCGCCGATCATCAACTCCGATCCTTTAAATTGTTCATGGGTGGCGTGAACAATTTGCTTAACCATTTCTGTGATGTGATGCATGGAGTCGGTGACTCGTTTGACTCCGCTTGTTTGCTCATCCGTGGCCTTTGCGATATCTTGAATGCGGCGGGTGGATTCTTGCGAGCTGGATAGAATCTTATTCAGCGCCTGCCCGGCTTCGCCGGCCAGCTGAACCCCTTCTTCAACGCTCTTTGTCCTTCGATTGATCGCCAGCACCGCGTTCTTGCTTTCATCCTGAAGCGCTCGTATGATTTCATGGATTTCTTTTGTCGAGGTGGCCGTCCGATCCGCAAGATCCTTGATCTCCTGGGCCACGACGGAGAAGCTCCGGCCGTGCTCCCCGGCCTGGGCCGCGATGATCGCCGCATTGAGCGCCAACAGATTGGTTTGCTCCGCGACTTCTTCGATGACGTTCAGAATTTTACCGATGCTCTCGGTCCGCGTCTTCAGGTTTACGATCACTTCATTGACCTGTTGAGAATACGTCTGAATTTTGCCGATTCCCTGGATCGTTAATTCCGTTGCGCGGCGACCCCGTTCTGCGTCCTCCGTCACTTCCTGGGATAATTGAACCGTGTCCATGACATTCGAACGGATTTGTTTGATCGACGAATCGATCTGAAGCATGGAAGAAGCCGTTTCCTCGGCCGCGGCGTTCAGACTGGATACGTTTTCATCAATCTCTTTTGAGGAAGAGGACATTTCAAGTATGGAGGCAGTTGTGTCTTCAACCGTGGAGGATAATACCGCCGCGCTTCGAGCGATCTCATCGATGGAAGAGGACATCTGCAGAATGGCCACGGCGCTCTCTTCCGCGAGGGCCGATAAGGAGGCGGCATTCGTCGCGACCTTATTGATGGAAACGTTGACGGCTTTCACCGCCACACCGGTGCTTTCGATGGCGCGCATCTGTACCTCCGCCCCTTCGGTCATCTGACGGGTGCCGCTGAAAACCTGTTGGGAGACGGTCTTGACCTGCTTGGCAATCCAAGAAACCTGAGCCATGATATGGTGAAGTTTTTCAACAAAACGATTGAACCCCCGTGCCATCCCCCCGATTTCATCCTGATAGCTGACCTCGATTCGCGCCGTGAGATCCCCCCCGCCTTCGGCGATCTCCTTCACCCGCCTCCCCACGGTATTGACGGGCGCTAAGACGATCCGTTTAAGCGTCGAACGAAGGAAAAACACCATAACAAGAACGGTCAAAATAAACGCGACGATCAAATTCCGCTCACTCTGCTTTAACGCCGCGTTGACCCCTTCCATCGATGTCGAGATCATCAAAATTCCGCGGATAGAGTATCCCGTGCCATGACACAAGGCACATTTCGGAAAATTGGGAAGAGGTCTCAGATAGGTCATGACTTGAACCCCGTCGATTTCCTCAAAATAAGTCGTGTCTAAACGGCCTCGTTTTAACGCCTCTTCATCCGTCGTTGTTAGCTTTGTGTTATTAAGAATCTGAGCCGTTTGATTGAAGTAATCTTTAAATGCCTGCTGATCGGTTCCGGGGGCGATGTTGACCTTTAGATCCGCATGATCCCGTTCCCATTCCGGTTTATACAGGGTCGTGACTCGTTGTTTCACGTCGTTAAGGGTTTTGAAGTCCATGAACCCTGCATCGCGACCTCGACCTTCTCCAACGTACGGAGCATCTCCTCGGACGATCTGAATGCGCTTGATCCCTTCCAGTTTCTTTAGGTCTTCCATGAGAAAACGGACAACATCCGCACGAAAGGCCATCATGTCGCGGTCCAGGGTTTCATGAATGGTGTCGGCCACCAGTTTGGACTTTTGACGTTCATCATCGAAAAGGCTTTGCCGCTCTTTGGACGAGATGACGAAAAAGATCACGACAAAACTGATCACCAGAATAAAAAGGATCAAGGCCAAGATCTTGTACTCGAGTCGATGGTTGATGAAGTCGTAAACGGATTTCATTTGTCAATCTCTTTGAGCTGAGCCTGCTCATCCTCTGTCAACAGGGTATCCAGAGACAAGAGGAAGACCATTCGATCGTTTAATTTACAGACCCCTTGAAGATACTTTGAACTGGTCCGCTCCAGAAAATTTTGAGAAGATTGAATCTGCTCCTCATCGATTTGGACGACCTGTTTAACCTCATCGACGACGATTCCGATCATTTTGTCCTTGAAGCGGACGATCAGGATATGATTCGGACGTGCGGCGTTTTTTGAAGGCAAATGGAGCCGTTTTTTGAGGTCCAGCACCGGAATGACCGTTCCTCGCAGGTCGACCACTCCTTCCACAAAATCGGGCGACTCGGGCAACGGCATGGCCGGTTTATAATAAATGATTTCGATAATCCTGGAGATGTTGACGGCATACTCTCGGTCGTCAACCAAAAAACTCACGATTCGCAGTTCGCCCGTTCTGTCTTTGCTGTCCGTTCTGGGCATCAATGACCTTTACGATTTTACTTTAAACCGTCCGATGGATAAATTGAGGTGTCCCGCCTGCTGTGACAACTCCTCAACCAACTTATTCATTTCCGTGACGACTTTGAGACTCTGACGAGAGATATTCCTTCCGTCTTCCACCGATCGCATAATCACGTCGCTTCCTCGTTTCTGTTCGTTAATCGCCCGGGCGATCTGCTGTACACGTTCCGTAACGCTCTCCACCGCCTCCGTGATTTGGCGACTTCCCTTGGCCTGTTCTTCGGTGGACATTTTCACCTGGCGCGTCATGTCTCTCATTTTCTCGGAAGCCTGCATGATTTGCTGGCTCCCCCGACTCTGTTCCTGTGTGGCTTTGGAAATCTGTTGCACCATTGTGTTGATTCGCTGGATGGCTTCGCCCACCTGCCGAACCCCGCGCGTCTGCTCCATCGTGGCCCGTTCGATTTCCCGGGCCATGCCGGTCGATTTGGTCGCGGTATCGAGGATTTTCTTAAGAGCCTCGCCCGCCTCCAGGGAGAGACTGACCCCTTCCTCGACGCTCTTGGCGCCTTCCCGGACGGATTCGACGGCGTCTTTGGCCTCGGTCTGCACGTTGTCGATCAATTGGGCGATTTCTTTTGTGGATGTTCCGGTCCGGTCCGCAAGGTTTTTGATCTCATCGGCCACCACGGCGAATCCCTTCCCCTGCTCTCCGGCCTGAGCCGCCAGGATCGCGGCATTGAGCGCCAATAAGTTCGTCTGTTTCGTGACCTCGTCAATGACGGTCAGGATGCGGCCGATTTGTTCCGATCGCTCACCCAGTCGGTTGATGACGTCGGCCGATTTCACGACCGTTTCCTGTATTTTGTTCATGCTGGTGATGGTTTTCTCGATGGACCGAACGCCGAGCTCCTGTGCGTCCTTTTTTACCTGTTCTGAGAATGAAGCGGACTCCTTGGCATGGTTTTCGACTTCGCGCAGGGAACCGTTGATTTCATTAATGGTGGACGCTGTTTCCTCGGCTGCCGATGAAAGAATGGCCACATTATCGGCCACCTGCTTCAGGGACGCGGACATTTCAATAATGGAGGAGGATGTGTCGTCGACAGCGGAGGCCAGCCCGCCGGCGTTGTTCGCCACCTCGCTGACGGATGAGCTCATCTCCAGGATGGAGGATGAGGTTTCTTCGGCCGAGGAGGATAGAACATCGATATTTTCCGCGATCTGCTTGATGGAAGCGTTCATTTCTTCAACGGAGGCGGCCGCATTTTCGGAAGAGGTCGCCTGCGTTTGGGCTCCTCCCTGCATCTGTTTGCTTCCG
>Ga0335085_10012813_pt1 | contig 12329 bp, 12 predicted proteins | sample Lox_Sample_45_FD_206712 | JGI IMG/M metagenome (GOLD analysis project Ga0335085, IMG submission 206712) | Soil microbial communities from Loxahatchee National Wildlife Refuge, Florida, United States - Lox_Sample_4.5 | ecosystem: Environmental > Terrestrial > Soil > Wetlands | place: USA...
CGGCTGCACGCGCGCATTCCTTCGCTACGCCAGAAAGCTGATGAGCCACTGGGGCAAACCGGTAAACGAATTCCGCAGGAAAATCGGCCTGCGCCTGCTGCAGAATCCGGTCATGGACGACATGTTCTCGCCCTTCGGCACGCAGGCCTGGTTCTCGAAAGTGCTGGCGAAGCCGCAGCCCGACTGGCCGCATCGCGTCGAAATCACCGGCTTTCCCTTCTACGACAAACTCGAATCCGGCCACGAAATGAGCGCGGAACTCAGGACGTTCCTCGACACCGGCCCCGCCCCGGTTGTCTTCACTCTCGGCTCTTCAGTCGTACACCACGCCGGCGCTTTCTACGACGAGAGCCTCGAAGCCGTACGCCGCATCGGATGCCGCGCTGTTCTCCTCGTCGGACGCGAGACCAACAACGCGCCCGCGAATATTCCGAAGGACGTCTTCGTAGCCGATTATGCGCCCTATTCCGAACTTCTCCCCCGCGCCGCCGCGACGGTGCACCAGGGCGGCGTCGGCACGACAGCCCAGGCGCTTCGCTCCGGCAAACCAATGATCGTCGTCCCGCGCAGTCACGATCAGCCAGACAACGCGCGCCGCATCCAGCGACTCGGCGTCGGCTGCGTGATCGCGCACAAGAAGTATCGTGCCGACCGCGTCGCGGAAGAGCTCCGCTCAATTTTGACAACGCCAGCCTACGCGACGGCGGCACATGCGACAGCCTGCGAAATGGCCCGCGAAGATGGCGTCTCCGGCGCGGCAGAAGGCCTCATCCGCGTTGAAACCGGGGACAGACTAAACTGACACGTTTTTCGGCGCGTTAAATTCTTGAATGTTTGAACTCATGCCGGGCCGAAAAAGGCTGTCAGTTCTGTCTGTCTCCGTTTTCAGCACCCAGGTGGGGACAGGCTTCAGCCTTTTCGTGCGAGTGAAGCTCGCCGAATTGCCTCAGCCCATATAGAGCTTAATTCGCCCTCCGCAGGCGCCGTCAGCCCCAGAACGTTCAACGCGTCGCGCAGCAATCGCGGCGCGTCGTTCACCTCCAGCGCCGCCGCACCGGTCTGCTTGCTCAGCTTCTCGCCCTTCTCATTCGTCACCACCGGCACATGCATGTACCGCGGCGTCGGCAATCCGAGTAGCTTCTGCAAATGCATCTGCTGCGGCGTCGAATCCAGCAAATCCGCGCCACGCACCACATCCGTCACGCGCTGATATGCGTCATCCACCACGACCGCCAGATGATACGCGAAGATCCCATCCGCGCGCAGCACAGTAAAGTCGTCGCCGGAAAATCGCACCCGCCATCGTGATCCAGACGTGCACCGGCACGGCTCCGTCGTCGTCCGCGAACACGAGCAGGGAAACGCCTGCCCCGTCCGCTTGAGCTGCTCCAGTGCTTCCCGATACGCCTCGATCCGCGTGCTTTGATACAGCACCGGCCCATCCCACTCGAATCCGAACCGCTCCAGCGTGTCAAGAATGTTCGCCGCCGACCCCCGCACCACCCGCGGCGTATCGATGTCCTCGATCCGCACCAGCCACTTCCCGCCGCGCGATCGCGCATCGAGATAGCTCGCCGTCGCCGCCACCAGCGACCCGAAATGCAGCGGCCCGCTCGGCGTCGGCGCAAATCTTCCGACGATCATGCCACCAGCTCTGGCAGAATCGCCGCCGACGTCCCGCGCAGCGAAAACGTCACCTCGCCGGAATAGCCCGTCTCTTCCGGATTGATCTCGATCACCGCCCGCGCCATCGGAATCAGCCCCGCGGCCGGATAAACCTGCGCCGAAGTCCCCGCCACAATCAGCACGTCCGCATCCAGCACGGCCTTCGACGCGCGCTCCATCGCGCCTTCCGGCAGATTCTCGCCGAACCAAACCACGCCCGGCCGCAGCATCCCGCCGCAGGCGCACATCGGCGGCAAATCATTCAACTCCGCCCGCTCTACACTCTCAGCCCCGCACTTGAGACACCGCACGGTCCAGATGTCGCCGTGCAGTCTGATTACGTTCTTCGACCCAGCCCGCTCATGCAGCCCATCCACATTCTGCGTGATGAGCGCAAACACCGGCTTCTGCCGCTCTAACTCCACCAGCGCGACATGCCCCGCGTTCGGCCGCGCCTTGGCAGTCCCGCGCCGCCGCTCCTCATACCACGTCCAGACAAACTTCGGATCGCGCGCGAATGCCTCAGGTGTCGCCAGATCTTCGAATCGGTTTTGCTGCCAGTAGCCGCCGTTCGAGCGAAATGTGGGAATGCCGCTCTCCGCCGAAACGCCCGCCCCTGTCAGTACCGCAACCTTACCGGCGGACTTCAACAGCTGCTTCGCTGCTTCGGGCGCTTCCATGTTCCTGGGCTTCCCTTAAACGCATCAGCTCCAGCCGCAACGCATCCACCAGCGCATTCCAGCTTGCCTCAATCACGTCGTCGGACACGCCTACTGTCGACCAGCTCTTCTCGTGATCCGACCATTCCACCAGCACGCGCACCTTCGCCGCCGTACCCTTTTTCGAATCCAGCACGCGCACTTTGTAATCGGTCAGCCGCACGTCGGCAATCCTCGGATACTGCGCCGACAGACACTTCCGCAGCGCCTCATCCAGCGCGTTCATCGGCCCATGCCCGCCGGCCGACTCCATGCGAATTCCCGTATCCGTCGACACCGTCACCGTCGCTTCGGCGTGCCCCGCCTTGATCGAAACATAGTAATCGCGCACGTCGAACAGATTCGCTTCCGGACTCGTCGTCTGCCGCACCAGCAGCTCGAACGTGCCATCCGCCGCTTCGAGATCGTATCCCTCAAACTCCAGCTGCTTCACTCGCTCCAGCAGATCGCGCCGCCCGCCGTCATCCAGCCGATCCGCCAGCCCCTGCTGCTGCAGCTGATACAGCACATTGCTGCGTCCGGAAAGATCGCTCACCAGCACCCGCTGATGATTGCCCACCAGCGATGGATCGATGTGCTCGTAGGTCCGCGATTCCTTCATCACCGCGCTCACATGCACGCCGCCCTTGTGCGCGAACGCGCTCTGCCCCACGTACGCCTGATCTTTGCGCAGCGGCAGGTTGGCCAGCTCCGCGATATAACGGCACACCGAACTCAGCGTCTGCAGCTTCTCCGCGCCGATGGTCTCGTGCCCCAGCTTCAGTTCCAGATTCGCGATGATCGACGCCAGGTTCGAATTGCCGCAGCGTTCCCCATAGCCATTCAGGCAGCCCTGCACATGCGACGCGCCTTTCTCGATCGCCGCCAGCGCGTTCGCCACCGCCACATCCGAATCGTTATGTGTATGGATGCCGATCACGCCGTCGAATCGCGACCGCACGTCCGCCACAATCTGCGCCAGATATCCGGTCAGCGTTCCGCCGTTCGTATCGCACAGGCACAGCACGTCCGCGCCGTTTTTCTTCGCCGCTTCCAGAGTCCGCAGCGCAAAATCCCGATTATGGATGTAGCCGTCGAAAAAATGCTCGGCATCGTACACGACTTCCCTGCCGTGATCCTTCAGATACCGCACCGTCTCGCCGATGATCGCGAGGTTCTCGTCTTCCGAGATCCCCAGCGCACGATGAACGTGCAGGTCCCAGCTTTTGCCGAAGATGCTGATGCACGGCGTTCCCGCATCGATCAGCTCCCGCACGTTGCGGTCTTCCTGCACAGAATTCCTGGCGAAGCGCGTCGACCCGAAAGCCGTCAGCTTCGCATGTTTCAGCTTCAGCCCGCGCGCCTGCTCGAAGAACTCTTTGTCTTTGGGATTGGACCCCGGCCATCCGCCTTCAATGTAGTCAATACCCAGCTCGTCCAGTTTTCGGGCAATGAGGATTTTGTCATCGACCGAGAACGAAACGGCTTCGCCCTGCGAGCCGTCCCGAAGCGTGGTATCGAATGTCTGAATGCGCATGGTTTTTCTCGAAATCAGCCGAGTCGGAAAAGCGGGGACAGGCTTCGAAATTCCGTGACGCTGATCTCTGAAATCAGAACCGGCAAGTCTTCGGAATTTCGTTGCCTTTACCCGGTTTTCCGGCCCACATCCTTCTCCGCGGTTCTCCTACGCCGCCGTCGGCACTCCTGTCTCTTTATTGCGTTTGAGGAACGTCATCATCTTGCGCAGCTCTTTGCCCACGTCCTCCACGGGCTGATCTTCCTGCGCTTTCCGCATGGCCAAAAACTTCTGCCGCCCGGCTTTGTTTTCTGCCATCCACTCGCGCGCAAACTGCCCCGACTGAATCTCCGACAGAATCTTCTGCATCTCTTTGCGCGTCTCCGCCGTAATAATGCGCGGCCCGCGCGTGTAATCGCCGTATTCCGCCGTATCCGAAATCGAGTAGCGCATGTAGCTGAGCCCGCCCTCGTAAATCAAATCGACGATCAGCTTCAGCTCATGCAGGCATTCGAAATATGCAATCTCCGGCGCATACCCCGCTTCGACCAGCGTCTCGAATCCCGCGCGAATCAGCTCCGACGCACCGCCGCACAGCACCGACTGCTCGCCGAAAAGATCGCTCTCGGTCTCTTCGCGGAACGTCGTCTCGATCACGCCCGCGCGCAGATTCCCCAGCCCCGTCGCATAAGCCAGCGCCATTTCGAGCGCCTTCCCCGAAGCGTCCTGCTGAATAGCCACCAGCGCCGGCACGCCCGATCCCTCAGCGAATACTTCACGCACGCGATGCCCCGGCGCTTTTGGCGCGATCATCGACACATCCACATCCGCCGGCGGCTTGATGAATCCGAAATGGATATTGAATCCATGCGCGAACATCAGCGTCTTGCCCTTCGTCAGGTGCTGCGCGATGTCGGCGTTGTACAGATCCGCCTGCACATGGTCCGGCACCAGCACCATCATCACGTCGGCATGCTTCGCCGCTTCCGCCGGCGTCATCACGGTGAGTCCGGCAGCCGTCGCCTTCGCTCGGCTCTTCGACTCCACCGGCAGCCCGACCACCACATCGAGTCCCGAGTCCCGCAGGTTCAGCGCATGCGCATGCCCCTGCGATCCGTAGCCAATGATGGCAATCTTTTTGCCCTTCAGGGCATCAACACTTCCGTCTTTTTCGTAAAAGCGTCTTGGCATTTATCGTCCTTGAATTTGTTTAAACCTGAGCCACTGCGGGTGTCGGCACCGGCGGCTGCAGCCGCAGCTTCTTCGCCTCGAGTGACATCGCAATCGCCCCCGAGCGCGCCACATCGATCTCGCCGTAGCTGCGCATTACTTCAATAAACTCGTCAAGCTTCTCCGGATCGCCCGTCGCCTCAATCGCGAATCCTTCCGTCGAAGAATCCACCACACGCGAATGGAAAATCTCGGCTTCTTTGAGCACTGTGGTCCGCGCATCCTGCGAACAGCGCACGCGCACCAGCACCATTTCGCGAATCACCGCCGGCGAATCCGTCAGATCTGTCGCCTGCAGCACATTCACCAGCTTGTTAACCTGTTTCACAACCTGCGCGCGAATGCGGTCCTCCACATCGACCACAATCGTCATGCGCGACAGCGCCGGGTCCAGCGTTTTCGCGACCGTCAGGCTCTCGATGTTGTACCCGCGCGCCGACAGCACACCGGCGACACGCAGCAAGGCGCCAGGCTTATTTTCCAAAAGAACTGAAATCGTTTGCAGCATTGTTGACCTGCTTTACACCACTTCTACCGGCTGCGGCGGACCCAGCACCATCTCATGAATCGCCCCGCCCGCCGGCACCATCGGATACACGTTCTCGTCCCGCGTCACTTTCACATTCAGCAGATACGGCCCCGGCTCCTTCACCGCTTCTTCCAGCGCCTGCGCCAGCTGCCACGGCTTATCGATCGTACGGCCTTTAAACCCATACGCCCCCGCCAGCTTCTCCGCATCCGGAAAATGATCCAGATCCACCGCGCTCAGCCGGTTGTTATAGAACAGCGTCTGCCACTGCCGAACCATCCCGAGATAGCCGTTGTTCATAACGATAATTTTTATCGGCAGCGCGTGCGAAGCGATCGTCGCCAGTTCCGGAATCGACATCTGGAACCCGCCATCGCCGCAGATCGCAAACACCAGCTTGTCCGGACGCGCCATCTGCGCCCCCAGCGCCGACGGCAGTCCGAATCCCATCGCGCCCAGTCCACCCGAATTGATCCAAAGATGCGGCTCATTGAACCGGATTAACTGCGCGGCCCACATCTGATGCTGGCCCACATCGGCCGTCACAATCGCCTGGCCGCCCGACAGCCGGTCGATCTCGTCCATCAGATGCTGCGGCTTGATTTCGTTTTCCGCGCGCGACCGGTCATACGGATGCTCGGCCTTCCATTCATCGATCTGCGCCGTCCACGCCGCGCGCGCCGCCGCGGTCTTCGGCTGGTATTCCTTTTTCAGCTCCTCGACCGCGCGATTCATCTTCTGCAGCACGCGCTTCACGTCGCCCACAATCGGAATATCCGGCACGCGGTTCTTCCCGACCTCCGCCGGATCGATATCCACATGAATCACGCGCGCGTGCCGCGCAAATGCCGAAAGCTGCCCGGTGACGCGATCGTCGAACCGCGTCCCCAGCGCGATCAGCAGATCGCATTCGGTCATCGCCATGTTCGCCGCATAACTTCCATGCATGCCCGGCATGCTGATGAAGTTCTTATTCTTCGAAGACAGACTCCCCAGCGACATCAGCGTGCACACCGCCGGCAGCTCGGCGATGTTGACCAATTCCGTCAGCTCTTCCGAAGCCTTGCCCAGCACGATGCCGCCGCCCGCGTACACCAGGGGTCGCTCCGCTTCCCAGATCAGTTGCGCCGCGCGCCGGATCTGCCCTGCATGGCCTTCGGTGAACACCTTGTATCCCGGCAGATGAATCGCATCCACCGGCGTGTAATGCCCGCGCGCCTGGAAAACATCTTTCGGGATATCCACCAGCACCGGCCCCGGCCGTCCGCTCGCAGCAATGTAGAACGCTTCATGCACGATCTGCGGCAGTTCCTGCAGCGACTTCACCATGAAGTTGTGTTTCGTCGCTGAGCGCGTGATCCCGAACGTGTCGGCTTCCTGAAACGCGTCGCTGCCGATCAGCTTCGATGTCACCTGCCCCGTGATCGCCACGATCGGAATCGAATCCATCATCGCGTCGACCAGCCCGGTGACCAGATTCGTCGCTCCCGGCCCCGACGTCGCGCAGCACACCCCGACCTTCCCCGTCGATCGCGCATATCCCTCCGCCGCGAAGCAGGCGTTCTCTTCGTGGCGCACCAGCACGTGGCGGATGTGGTGATCGAAGAGCGCGTCATAAAAAGGAAGCGTGACGCCGCCAGGATAGCCGAAGAAGCAATCGACGCCTTCCCTCGAAAGGCATTCGAGCAGCACTTCAGCGCCATTCATGAGCTTGCAAGGTTCGTTCATAAAGAAACTCCCTAAATCGGGGACAGGCTACTCAATCCCCAAATTCTCCCTGTCCCGCGGTTGGTGATACTCCGCGTGTTGCAGTCAAACGAAAAGGCCGTCAGGAGGGCTTCTTCACCCCGCTGACGGCCTCGGAACTTTTTCTTTGCCCGAGCCTTCAGACGGGGACGGTTACAACGACCCCGATAATAATAACGACGACTACCGCGAGGGTCGTAGTAATTCGGCCTGTGAAGCTCGTGCGCATTGCCGGAATCTTTAGTCTACGGGGGAAGTTTTGGAAATGCAAGAGGGGTGATGTATAAATAATATTAATGAAAGCTCCCGATCCACCGCCCGCGCCAACGGAAATCCAGATCCTCGAACAGAAGGATCGAATCGGATACGAGCGACTCCCTCAGACCGAAAATGAGACGTCCATCTGGGAGGATGTCCCATCGTGGCCAGAGGAATGAAGCCGCGCTGAATTCAACGCTCCCACGGCGGTTTGGTTTGCAGGAGCCGCCTTAGCTTCGGATTCTCCTTGGGCGGATAGTTCAGCATCGCAGCAAACTTTCGGAAGGCCCTCTCAGGCATCAACAAAAGCCGCGAGGATCCTTCCTCCGCCTTGTAAACGATAACCTCCCTCCCCACCTCTGCTCCCCAAATCGTCGCTGGTGATCAGCAGGCTTGCACACCGATAGTTCGAGCGCTCCGTTGAAACTTAGTTGGCCTAATAGATACTATTTCCCGGACGCGGCCGTCAAAAGTGTCTTTCCGATGCTGGGCTCTCTCGGAGAGCACGATCCACTGCCAAAAGACTGGCGCAAAGCCCTCAACTGGCACATTGCTTCGGCCGACTCCCGCGAAGACTTCGCTAGGCACCGACCTCGGCGAGCCCCTACAGCCCCGCCACCCGCGCCCTGATATCCGCCCACGCCGCGTGAATCAGCCCCTGCAGCGCCGGCCCATCCACCGCCACGCCCGCCCGCAGCTTCACATGCCGCCCAAATCTGCCGCTGCCTTCCAGCAATCTCGCAGGATCCGGGAGCGCCGCGCCGTAGTTGAACCCGACATTCACGTGCGACGTGAACACATTCACATACCCAAACGGCGCATCTCCCAGACACGCCACCGGGCAGCCATCATGCAGAAGCTCCCGCACTTCATCCCCGCACTTCCGCATCTCCTCGAACCACTGCCGCGCGATCGCGCCCAGTTCACCCGGGCGCTCATCGAACCACGCATCGATCGCCGGATCCCGCTCGCGCGCCCCGTTGAATCGCAGCAGCCGGTCTTTCATCGTCGGTTTATTTTCCCGCTGTCCCGCTTGCGCCATTTGTCGCTACAATAGACGACAGAATGGTAAACGAGCTGAAAGCCGTTGTGGGCGAACTCGGTGGCAGACACATTTTCGGCCGTCACCTCTCGACTGACCGCGATATGCAGGACGCCATCCGTGAAGGCTTCCCTCCGGCGGTTGTCGAGAGGCTGACCCGGTCCTCCGGCCTCACCCTGCGGGAACTGGCAGCCGCTCTCGATCTCTCACCCCGAAGTCTCCAGCGCCGGCGCGGCGCGGGAAAACTCACGCAGCACGAATCCGATCGCCTCTACCGTCTCGCCCGCATTGTCGCTCTGGCCGATGAATTCCTCGGCGATCACGAGCGCGCCATCCGCTGGCTCAAACGCTCCAACCGCGCCCTCGGCGGCATCGCTCCCGTTGCCGCAATTGATACCGAACCCGGCGCCCGCCAGGTCGAGAACCTCCTCGGCCGTATCGCGTACGGCGGCATCAGTTGAGACTTCTCTACCGGGTCCTCCGCAGAAAATACGTGCGCAATCCATTCGACGGAGAGGGCGCATACCGCTATGGAGGACGCTGGTCGAGCCCCGGCGTCCGCCTCAGTTACGCCTCCGAGCATCAGTCGCTGGCCATGCTCGAATATTTCGTGCATCTCGATAAGGACGATCCGCCCGACGATCTCGTCATCGCCGTCGCACAGCTTCCCGATGACGTGAAAGTGGAACGGATCGCACTCCGCTCGCTGCCTCGAAACTGGCTCGCCGCCGCGGCGCCTCCGGAACTTGCGCACTTTGGCGACGATTTCGCGAGGCGCCAGCTGCACTGCGCCCTGCTCGTTCCGTCCGTGCTTGCGCCTGCCGAAAGCAACTGCCTGCTGAACCCTGATCACAGCGATTTCAAACGAATCGTCGTGAATCGCCCCCAGCCTCTCAGCTACGATCAGCGAATGTTCGCCACGCGCGGCGCGCGCAGCAAACGCCGCGTCCAATGACGCTCAGTTCGACGCCCCGCCCGCGTCGCGCTTGACCGGTTTCCCGTAGACCTCGATCCACCCGACATCCGAATATCCTCCGGTCCCGTGTCCGCTCCCCGGCGCCAGATCGGCGAACCCGACCGCATCCACTTTGCTCAGGTCCACCTTGTCCATCAGCGTTCCTTTCGTCCGTACCGTGGCGATATCGAGTTTCAGCCAGTGCACCTGCGAAACAAAGAACTCGCTCTCCAGATAATCGAGCGTGTTGGCATCGACATGGTCTCCCACAAGAAACGTTCCGTCGGCCAGCTTCACCACGGGCCGGACTTCATGGAATCCCGACACCTTGGTGTACCAGCGAATCTTCGCCTTCCCGCTCAGATCCACCAGGCTGTCCTTGTGGCTCAGCGTGAGCACGCACGCGGATGCGCACAGCCCGGTCCAGATATGCGGCACGTTCCCTTCGCTGGTGACGCCGAAGTCTTCCTTGCCGGTCCCATAGATATTCAGCTTGAGGTCCGGATTCGTCACAAAATCCTGCGTCACCGGAACGTTTCCCGGCGCCTGTTTCCAGGTCTCTTTGAAGAACAGCGGGGGCGGCGGTGGTGGCGGCGCGAAGCCCCCGCGTCCGCGTCCGCCCGGTTCCTGCGCGAATGCGCCTGTCGCCGCACACGCCAGAATCAAAACCGGAATCCATCGTTTCATAAATCCTCCATGCCAACAGCGAGTGTATAACGAATCATGCGCCTGCGTACTCGCGCGCTCCTGTGCGCTGCAGTGTTTTTCGCCACCCTCTCCTGCACACATTCGCCGATCCGGGCATCCCGCGGCACAATCGATCGCCTGACCCGCAGCGGCGACCGCTTCGTCCTCGTCTTTGGATCGCTCTCCACGCCGGGCGGAAAAATCGATCGCCCCGCCATCCGCTTCCTTCATCCCGAAGACAAAACCCCCGACACCCCGCTCTGGTCGACCGCCATCGCCACCGGCCAGCGCTTTTACGCCATACTGCGCGCGCCGGCGCCCGCGAAATTTCTCGACGCCTACTACGTCGAAGTCGGCTCTGAGCCCTCCGGCTTCGATCGCATCATCTACCGGCGACTGCGCGATGGTCAGGAGCCGCTCGCCATGTATGTCGGAGAGATCGAAGTCACGCCCGCCGGCGCCCGCAGTGCGCCGGGTCAGAAAGTAGTCGTTGAAACCCGCGATGACTTTCCAAACGCCCAGCGCGAGTTCCGCCGCCTCTATCCGAAATTCGGCGGCGCAGTCATCAGCGCCATCCTCACTCGGCCTCCATCGCCGTCTCGCTGAAAATCCGCCCCGCGGTCCCGCGACGGTTGCGTATATCATGAGCGCATGCCGCGCCGCCTCAGCATCGAAGTCCCCGGATTCGAGCACGACAATCCCATCCCCGCAGCCTGCCGTGTAGGTCCCTTTCTCATCTCAAGCGCCGTCTCCGGAAAAGAGCCCTACACCGGCAAAATGCCCGAGGCCATCGAAGCCCAGTGCGCCAACATGTGGACCACCGTGCGCAAAATTCTCGAAATCGCCGGCGGCGCACCCGACGACATCATCAAAATGACGGTCTGGCTCAAGGACCGCGCACAGCGCCCCGCCGTCAACAAAGGCTGGCTCGAAATGTTCCCCGACGAGCATTCGCGCCCCGCCCGCCACACCTTTGCCGAGCCCAACCTCCCTGGCGCCATGCTCGTGCAATGCGAAATCTACGCCGTTATAGGTGACTAGCCATGGCCCGCATCACTCTCGGACTCGCCACTTCCCACGGCCCCATGCTCAGCGTGCCGTGGCAGCACTGGACCGAACGCGTTCCAGCAGATCGCTCCAATCCGCGCCACCCGTATCAGGGCGAAAACTACACGTTCGATCAGATGGTCGAAATCCAGAAGCCGCGCCGCATCGCCGATCAGCTCACGCCCGATGTCCTCGCCGAACGCCATGCGCGCTGCCAGCAGGCCATTCGCGAACTCGGCGACATCTATCTCGCTTCCGGCTGCGACGCCGCCATCATCGTCGGCAACGACCAGATGGAAATCTTCACCCCCGAACACGTCCCCGCCCTCGCCGTCTTCTGGGGTTCGTATATCGAAGGGCATCCGCGGACGCAGGAGTTTCTCGACTCGCTCCCGCCCGGCATCGCGCGCGCTGAACTCGATCGCACGCCTTCTGTCTACACGCAGTACCCCACGCTGCCTCAGCTCGGCTGCCACATCATCAAAAGGGTCATCGGCGATGACTTCGATGTCGCCCAGCTCACCAAACTCCCCACCGGCTCCATCGGCTCCAACGCCGCCCCGCACGCCTACGGATTCGTCTATCGCCGCATCATGCGCGATCAGGTGCTCCCGCATGTCCCGGTATTCGTGAATACGTTCTATCCGCCCAACCAGCCGCCCGCACATCGCTGTTACGCATTCGGACGCGCGCTCGCCCGCGCCATCCACGACTGGCCCGATGACATGAAAATCGTCATCATCGCATCCGGCGGCATGACCCACTTCGTCATCGATGAGTCTTTCGACAAAGTCATCCTCGACGCGATGCTCGCCAACGATGCCGCCACGCTCAGCAGCCTGCAGGAAAACATGTTCCAGGCCGGCACCTCCGAAATCAAAAACTGGATCGTCGCCGCCGGCATCATGTCCGAAGCCGGTCTGAAAATGAAACTCGTCGACTACGTTCCCTGCTAC
>Ga0335085_10012814_pt1 | contig 12329 bp, 11 predicted proteins | sample Lox_Sample_45_FD_206712 | JGI IMG/M metagenome (GOLD analysis project Ga0335085, IMG submission 206712) | Soil microbial communities from Loxahatchee National Wildlife Refuge, Florida, United States - Lox_Sample_4.5 | ecosystem: Environmental > Terrestrial > Soil > Wetlands | place: USA...
GGTTCCCGTGTCCAAGATGATATTCAAACCGCTGCGGTCACCGATGGTTCCGCGGACCACGATCAGGTTGTCATTGATGGTCCGGAACGCCATCTCTGACGGCTGACCCGTTCCGTTGTTCCCCGCAGGCACGCCCGCTAGATCGCAGCGTAGGACACTGCTTGACACTAGAACGATAGCGAAAAGGAACGTGGGCTTGAGGAATTCCATGGCTCTCACCTCCAGTGGAGCGGGATGAGGCCGACGCTCGCCGAAGCGCCCGGCTACCTCAATTCACGCCTTCTCGCCAGCAGATCATTTGCTCGTCACGAGAATCTCTCCTGCCTATCGTGTTCTCGGACATAGACTTATGGCCATCCTTTGTTCAACCAAGGCCGCCGCACTATACTCGTCGGCAATCGGGGGTGGATAAACTGCCCTCGCGTCTGGAGGACTTGGGTGATTTGCTTCGGCGAGTTCGCAGCCGACCTGGAGACTCGTGAGCTGCGTCGCAACGGCAATCGAGTCAAACTGCAGGGCCAGCCGTTCGAGATCCTGGCAATTCTCCTGCAGCGGCCCGGCCGCATGGTCACCCGGGAAGAGTTCCGCCAGAAGCTGTGGCCCAGCGACACCTTTGTGGACTTCGAGCACGGTCTCAACGCCGCAGTGAACAAATTGCGCGGCGCGCTCGGCGACTCCGCTGAAGCTCCCACCTGGATCGACACATTGCCGCGGCGCGGCTACCGCTTCATCGGCAAGGTTGAATCTGACCAGGCTCGCATCGAGCAACAGCCAAAGGTGGCCGTCGCTGACACCCGCCGCGTCGCAAACAAGAGGGCCCGGGGGTATTGGTTATTGGTCGCGGCGCTCGCAGTGATAACGGCGGGCGGTATCACCTACAGGCTGGCGAAAACATCCAACCCGTCTCCAGATCGCACCCTCACGCGGCTCACTTTTGATAATGGATTGCAGGTGGGTGCAACGCTTTCTCCGGACGGAGGCTACATCGCTTATGCTTCCAATCGCGGGGGCAAGTTTGATATCTGGATGCAACAGGTCAGCGGTGCGGGAAGTCCGGTACGGGTGACACAGGGCGCTGGCAATAATTGGGAGCCAGAATGGTCACCGGATGGGAAATACATTGCTTATCGCTCCGAGGACCAGGATGGAGGCTTGTTCATCGTCCCGGTCTTAGGCGGCGCAGGGCTGCAGCGCAAAATCGCAAACTTCGGTTATTATCCGCACTGGTCCCCAGATGGTTCGAAGCTGATTTTCCAGACGCATCATTTCGCCCTGAGTTCCAAGGTTTTCCTGGTGAATATTGCCGACGGTAGCGCGCCGCACGAGATCCTGGAGTCCGTGACGAGAACCGCCTACATAATGTCAGCGGCTTGGCATCCCGACGGAAAAGAAGTCTCGCTGTGGGGCTGGGAGATGGTTCCTTCGCCGATTCCAACCTTTTGGACCGGTCCTGCAGATGCTCCCGGAGCCGTAAGAAAGACTGAGGTTACTCCGGAGTTGTTGAAGCTTGCTTCGTCAGCGGCTGGACAAGGCTTCGGCGCCTGGGGCGATTCCGATTACAAATTTTCCTGGGACCGCTCTGGCCAGCGTATCTATTTCGAAAGAATGTTTCGCGGGGCGCGCAACATTTGGCGGATGACGGTGGATGCGCAGACGCTGCAAGCCACTCGCCTCGAACGCATCACGACCGGCACAGAATTCGCCTCAGATTTTGGCCTCTCGGCAGACGGCAACAAATTGGTGTTCACCAGCAAAGTTGAGGCGGTCCAGGCCTGGGTTTTTCCTCTTTACGGCTCCACCGGAACCATTGGCGCAGTCGGACAGCCTGTTACCTCCGCCGGCATGGAGGCCTGGGAGGGAGACTTGTCACGGGACGGCACGAAGCTGGTGTTTTCCTGCAAACGGGCCGGCCAATGGGACCTTTGCGAAAAGTCACTCTCCGCCGGTAACGAGAACACCCTCACCTTTGATGATACCTACATCCGCGACGAGCCGCACTGGTCGCCGGATGGTACGCACCTTGCGTACATCCGCCTGAAGCCCTCTACCGGTGAAACCCAGGCCGTCACCTGGGACTCCAAAACGCGATCAGAAAACACCGTTACAGAACTCAGGCCCACAGGGATGTTGGTCTTTGACTGGTCGCCGGATGGCCAATGGTTGCTGGCTTCAACCGACAATCCCAACGAGGGACAAACGGAAATCTGGAGGTTTCGCGCGGCTGGCGTCCGCGGAGCGGGCGATGCTCAGAAGCTCCTTACACTGGGACGCGGAATCGATATCTTTCAGGAGCACTTCTCGCCCAACGGGAGATGGATTGTATTTGAAGGTATAAAGACATCGACCCAAGGTGGACAGTCCGCGATCTACGTATCGCCATCGGACGGCGGTTCGTGGGCACAAATCACCGATGGCAAACAGTGGCAGGATAAGCCGCGTTGGTCGGGGGACGGTCGGACCATCTTCTTTATTTCAGAAAGAAACGGCTTCCTGAATGTGTTTTCAGTTCCCTTTGATCCCGTCAAGGGGAAAGCCGCTGGGGCAATTTCTCAGCTGACCGACTTCAAAACCGCCGATTTGGCGATTGCCGGCGTGGTTCCCACGATCGGATTCTCGCTCGCAGCTGACAAAGCCATGCTCACGATCTCGCAGAGTTCCGGTGGCGTCTGGTTGCTTGATCATCTCAACCGGTGAAGCGCGGAGCTGATTGATTGCACGGCTGCTGTTTCCGTTGCCACAGCCCATGGTGAGTTTTTTGGCGATATTCGCCCTGCAAACACAATCATGCAAGTCGTGCGCTTTATTGATCCGGATTGGCTGCTTGAAATCGAGGCGGATGCGATTGTGGAGGATTGATCTCGACGTCGTGCAGTGACGTGCAGCGCTATCGGGTGAGTGCAAGCGCTCTGTCTTGCGCCGAGTCGCCTCTCTTCCGTCCGCACTCGTCGAGGAGCATTTCATTCGCCCGGTGTAGCCTCGGCATTCTTGTTTCCGGTGGCGCGCCCGCCTCCGGGACACCGGACTTCCGGCTGGACCGCATGTCACCGGGCTGCACTCGCAGATGTACGAGGCGTGGTTCGGCATGATTGACCCGCCGCGCGACTTCAGCATCTACGACATGTCCTGGGTCGGCGCGGCGGCCTCGCTCATATCGACCGTTTCGGATCTCAACTGCTTCTTCGGTTTGCTCCTTGCCGGCGAGATCGTCAATGAATCGTCGCTGGCGGAGATGCAGCAGACTGTTCCGGTCATCTCCTTTGAGGGGAAAAAGATCGAGTATGGCCTGGGCCTGCACAAGATGGAACTTCCGGGGCATGGAACCTTCTGGGGCCATGACGGCACCGTCTGGGGTGCGGGAGCGATGTCTATGACCCGTGCCGACGGCAAGCGACAGATGTCCGTCGCGGTGAACCTCATGAGGTGGAACAAGCTAGGCTCCTCGGGGAAGCCACAGCCTCATCCGCTGGATGCCGCACTGCGCGCTCTTTACCAGCTGGCGATGTGCGGTACGGGAAACCCTCTGTGAATTTTGTCGGATCTCTTCGTTCGCCCTCGTCCCAAACACGGCCGGCGATCAATGGGAGGGGATGTTCTTGGAGTTGCTGTTCCGCGGTAGGAAGGCGGCTGAACCTGATCCGGTCAAGAACCTGGAGAAAACGGCTCCGGTGACGAGTTTGGTGCAGTAGTGCGGGCAACTGCGGGTAATACGGAAAATGAAAAGTGGAGTTAAATGCTTTGAAACATGGTGGCCAGGGACGGAGTTGAACCGCCGACGCCAGCCTTTTCAAGGTCAGGGTCGTCGGATCTATCTGACTGACTGCCAGCCACTTACACGATTTCTGGCCGTGCTTTTTGGCCGGCTATCGGAACATTAATGGAACATTTCCGGCGGCAGGAGATAGTCTCAACAATTTCCTCCGAAGCAACATGGGGATATCGTGCGACTGGACAGGGACCATCTTAGTTTTGCTTCTGGTCCAATGCCGACGGCCGCCTCTTGCGGCAGGAACGACGGGTCAAGTCGATCTCACCGTCAGTTCGCCTGATTGAGTTCAAGCCGCAGGCTGCACCGCGGCGCAGGCTTCGCAAATAAGGACGCGGCAAGGAAGCCACAAATCCAAGTCGGGTGAATAATTTGGCGCGAAAGCTTTTCGCGAGGCCCCCGCCTCAGAGTACTTCTGTCTGGCGCCATGGGTAGGGGCAGACGATCGAAACAAAATCACGAGTGAAAGGGCACGCGGGACAGCTACGACTTTCGAGCCCCACGACTCCCGTTAGCCCGGGCTACCGATTCTCGGCGTACCAACTGGACCGGCAACAGAATGCTACGCGGCCGGGACTGGCGCCGCTCCATGGTTTCCTCCAGCATGTGAAAGGCCTGCTTTCCCATTTCATACATCGGTGTGGCGACGGTGGAGAGACTAATCTGGGAAAACTCGGAACTATCAGTACCGTCAAAACCAATCACAGAAACCTCTTCCGGTATCCGGACCTTATGCTCGGACAAGTATCGGATCACTCCAAGGGAGGGAGCGTCACTGAAGACCATGATCGCCGTGGGTTTTTTTCGCAAGCGTGACCAGAGCTTGGCGCAGCTTTCGTACCCACCCTTTGCGCTGAGTTCACAATATTCCACCATCTCGGCGTCTGCTTCGAATCCGTATTTCGAGCTATACTCGCGAAATGCATCGTATCTCTGCCGAATGGGAATCATATCGACTGAACCGGTAATATAAGCCACCCGCTTGTGGCCCAGAGAGGCCAGACACTCCATGGCCAGCCGAATGCCTCCCCGATTGTCAATCGTCACCTGGTCAAAGACCGCTGGGTTCAATTCCCGGTTCAGCAAAACCAAAGGAAATCCCGACCGCTTAATCTCCCGCCACAAGGGCGGTAGGGGAGACGATTCGGACTGAAATGGGGGAGCGGCCATAATCCCACCCAGTTTCAGGCGCATCATCTCCCGAATTCGGGCTGCGGTATGGTCAGGATCGTAACTTCCATTGCTCAACAAGACATGGTACCCGGCCGCTTGCGCTGCATCCTCTATACCGCGGAATACCTCGGCGTAGACATGGTCGGCTGTATTCGGTACTACGACACCAATAAGGTTGGACCGGCCAGTGGCCAGTGCCCTGGCAACTTGATCGGGCTGATAGCCCATCTGACGTGCGGCAATGGAGATTCTTTCTTTGGTCGCGGTGGAAATTCTAGGATGGTTGCGCAGTGCGAGAGAGATAGTAGCCCGCGATAATCCCAGCTTTTTCCCAATGTCCTCGAGAGTGACGTGAGCATCCCGCCCGTATCTTTCTGGCTTCTTGCGCCGGCTCATGGGCGCAATTCTAGCACGCGGGTGCCCGAATTAACCGCTCAACTAGGCTCAATTACTGGCTATGACGATCATTCAACCCCAGAATCAAACTCAGGCGCTCACCCTTTTGCAGGCGTTGCCGGATCTCGCGTTCCCGGCCTTCCAGTTCCGCCGCTTTCGCGGCGACACCGGCCCACTCCGCGGCCGGAACCACCACGATTCCATCGCAATCGGCGGTGAGCATATCGCCTTCCGCGAGCCTTACTCCACATATCGAAACCGCATCGCGCGGCCGATCCCGATATCTCTTTGTGGGCGGCAGTGGACAGCGAGCGGAGCAGAATACCGGAAAACCCATGCACTGGATGGAGTGCGAATCGCGCACGGCTCCATCAATCACCAGGCCGGCAATTGCGCGCCTCTGGCACTCGAGCGCCATCAGATCACCGAAATATCCAACGTCCTTTCGTCCTCCGGCCTCGCACACGATCACACTTCGCGGCGGCGTCGCCGCAATAGCCCAGTGCAATTCCAGGTTGTCCCCAGGGCGACAACAGCAAACCGCGACGGGCCCAGAGAGCGTGCAGGGAAATATCGGGGTCAAGCCCGAAACGACACGGGCCGCCGCTCCTGCAACCTGGACCACCTGGGCCGTCGACCAAGTCATGGCTCGATTTCTAGACGCTCTCGTACAACGAAGCCAGAAGCCGCCAGTTCAAGTCGGCGAGAAATGTTCTCTCATGCAGCTCCGCCTCAGCCAACACTCGCAAGATTGGCGCCTGCCGCACTGCATCCTCTGACGACGTGACTTGCAGAGGCCACGCCGCAGCGATCCCTTCTTTGCAACCCGGTCTAAGAAGCGCCAGATGGGGATGGGTCCATTCCATCCCCAGACTGGGGCGGCGCGGAAAAATCGCATGGATTGCAACCGGCTCCAAGGGTTCCTGCGTAAACCGATTTATCGATTGCCGCTGGAGCGGCCAACTTACGCTCCAAAAACCATCGAGGCCGCCGCTTGCGTCTCGCACTGGTCTTTCGGTAGTCACTTCTCCACTGCCGCGCAAAAACCAGCAGTTCAGTTCTGTCAAGACCTGCTCGGCCACCGGCGCAACCAACTCAAAAGCGCGATAAAAAGTCTCCTCGCGTTCCTCGCGGGATTTCGCGCCTTCATAGGAGCGCGATCGCAGGTCCTCGATGTGGCGCCGGTAATCAACCGTTCGTTCTTGCCAGGTAGCGGGCTGGCTTGTGCCCGCGGCAGCTTGTATCTTCAGTTTGGACCCTTGGTTCGCGTTGTCCATGACTACTTCTCCCACTCCCCAGCGACGTCACCCGTCCCCTTCGCTCGCCGCTCTACATAATCCGTGCGGATGCGACGGACCGTACCCACATCCATCCATCTCTCCAGATGGTCATAGAGATTTCCGTGACGGTCCGCCAGCAATCCGGAATGGCCGGCCGCTCGGGCGTTTTGCGCAGCTTCCCACATCGCATTGGCTGCCACTCCAATCATGGTGGTGGGCTCGATAAACATTTCGTATCCCAGGTCGTACAGTTGTCGAACGGTAAGGCTCATCACTGCGTCGCTGTATTGCACACGATCGGCATTGATCCGAGTCCCCAAAGTTCGAATCGTAATTAGCGGGCCAGACACCTGCTCGCGAAACCAGCGGGCCTGCTCTACGGTCCAGCAGATGGGAAAAAGAGCGTCAGCCCCAGCGTCTAGGTATGCCCTGGCGCGGCGCAACCAGTCGGCTCGCCGCTCCTCCTCATTCTTGTGAATGGCTGCGACGTAGGTCCCCGGCCTTCCGATCACCATGAAGTCAGGGTCGTTCTTTTCCCCCGAGAGCGCCCGGAGTTTTGCGGCAGTTTGCTCCATGTCTTCCAATCCCATCACATGAGGGGGAATGAACGGGCATTTATAAGGAAGACCGTAGTCGTCAATGTGGATCGCCGACACTCCCGCGGCCTGCAATTCCTTCATCCAGTGAACGGCTACATAGGGTTCGCCGAACCCCTGCTCGAAGTCGACGACGATGGGAAGATCGACCGCCCTCCGAATTCCACGGCACACCCGCACTAACTCCTCGGGCCCAATCACCCCGATGTCGGGAACGCCATTCGCGAACGCCATTTGCAGGCTCTGAACTCCGATGGCATCGAATCCTGCTTTGGCCACGATCTTCGCCGAAAGCACATCATGCGCCCCCATAATCCAAACAGGGGAACCACGGCCCAAAAGTTTACGTAAGTACGGTTTCGTCATGTCGTTTCAGGCATCAAGGCCACTACGGCAGTTCCGGCACCCGATGTTCATGAACGTGGATTAACTCAAAGAGGATTCCGCCGGGAGAACGCAAAAACGCCACGTCTCGGGTCCCGAAACCGGCTGCCACAAATTGTGTTGGCATAAGTTCACGGGCGCCCGCTCGCAGCGCGCTCGCCCGCAATTCGGGCAAGTCGTTCACCTCTAACACTACGTGGCATAGCCCGAAGGCAAGCTCCCCTCCGAGCTTTGGTTCGTAGACCGCCTTCTCAAACAGGTGCACATACTTGTCTGCCCATCGCATCAAGACAACCCGTATGCTGGTCGCATCGACGGTCAGCACCTCATCCAGCACGATCGAACCGCCAAGCGCCTCGATAAACGCCACCTCCGCGTCCAGATTCGGCACTTTGGCTGCGAAATTCCACAGCTTCATCGCCAGCTTCGCGTCAGGCACGGAAATTCTCCAAAGTGGTGCGATAGATGTCCGGAAGGAGCCTCCGCAGTTCGCACTCGGAACCGTTCGCTACAGATTTGTAGGCGGCCTCGACTGCTGCAACTGTAGCTAAGCCGTCTTCGCCTGTAGCGATGGTGCTTGGTTCTCCCTGTACCAGTCGGGCGAACTCGGCCAACTGATCCGAAAACATTGCATGGGCGGCTCCCGCCGGCGAACCCCGACGGCGGGCAGGCTCCGGTTGCTCAACAAAGGCCCATCCCGTACCGGCATCCTGCGCGCGCCGCAGTTCCCATAGCGCGATCCGTCCGTTCTCCGAAGAGTCCCAGGGCAGCAAGTCAAATACTAGTTGGCCCTGCGTGCCCAGGACATATCCATACTCGGTCCACTCTCCTACCCCGGACCCCAGCGACCACAAGGGGGAGAGACTGCGCCCGACTACCCCGGTTTCCAGGCGCAAGACAGCGCCATTCGAGAAACGGGTGATAACGAGGCCCATGTCCTCCCAGACCGATTCTGCGGCCGGCCACGCCAACATGTCGCGGGCAATATTAAAGAGTTGCGCGTAGACCGCTGTGGGTTTAGCGCCCGTCCAGTTCTGAATCAAGTCCACATAGTGTGGCAGGTGATCTTGAACAATGCCGCCCCCTACCGCGGGACTACTCCATCGCCAGCGGTAGCCAGGCGCAAACCCTTCAGGAACAAAGCTTTCCGGAGCTAGTTTCACGTTACTAGCCCAGTGCACTCCGAAGAAATACGGCCGACCAATGCTTTCCTTCAACAGACCGGAGATTTTCCGCAGAGTGGGATGGAAGCGCTTTTCGTGATTCACCGCCACCCGAACTCCTGCCCGCCGCGCCGCCTCGAGTATCTTCTCGGCCCCGTTCACGGTGGGCGCCAGCGGCTTCTCGATCAGCACATGTTTGCCGGCTGCGATGCTCTTCAAGGCGACTTTCACGTGGGAATCGGGCGGCGTGGCGATAATGACAGCTTGCAGTCCTTTAACCCGCAGCAGTTCGTCGAGATCTTGCGTAGCGGCCGACTCCGGCCACTCTCGCGCGCACACTAAGCGGTCGGGATTTGTGTCACAAAGTGCCGTGAGCTCGAAATCCTCACTGGTCGCCAGAACCGGCAGGTATGCACTAATTGCCGCGATACCGATCCCGACAATCCCGAGTGAAATTCGCGTTGGCCTGCATCTGCCAGATGAACCCACGAACCCTGTCACCGCTTTCTGCAGAAACCATCTGAGCCACCGAGACGAGTCGAATTGTCCCGGTCACTGGTTCTGCGACCTGCAAGCACCCAGCGATTGAGCTCGAGCAACTTCCGCATTCCCCTCGATGGAGTCTCCCGAACGCACCAACGCCAAACCCAGGGCACAGTGCGCCAATCCATCATCGGGACGGATTCCGGTGGCGCGGCGAAATTCGCGCACGGCCTCCGTTGAACGACCATGTTGCCAGAGTGCGATGCCGAAGTTGTAATGGATTTCCGCGCTCTCCGGCCGGCGCTCCAGCGCCCGTTCGAAGGCCTCCGCGGAGGCCTTCATATCTCCCACCTGCGAAAGCGCGATTCCCAAATAGTAGTTGGTTTCCGGGTGATTCGGATCTAGCGTCAGCGCCTCCTGCAACGCGCCAGATGCGCCGAGAAAATCTCCAGCGCGCAGGTTCTGGATGCCCCGCTGCAGCAGCATTGCTACTTGTCCTTCTTTTTGGGCCCGATCTTTCAGACGTGAGGATTCGGCAAACTCCTGGAGCGCCTGCTGCTTATCGCCAAGCTTCTGCAGGGCCCGTCCCAGGTTATAGAGCAAGGAGGAATCCTTCGGCTGCAGCCGCAACGCTTCTCGGAGAATGTCTTCGGCCTCCTTATTTCTATTCTCGGCCATGAGCAAGACCGCAAGCGAGCCGAGAAAGTCGGCCCGGTCCCCGTCGTCCTTGATGGCGAGTCGATACTCGCGCTCTGCCGACACGGTGTCCTGTTGTTGGTAAAAAATCTCTCCCAGGTAAAAGTGGGCGACTGATAATTTCGGCCGGAGGTGAAGCGCTGCGCGAAATTGGACCACCGCCTCCGCCTGGCGGTCGTTCAAGGCCAGAACCATTCCGTACTGCAGATGTGCGACGGCTGAATTAGGCTGGCGTTTCACTTTTGCCGCAGAGTCGGTCAACGCTTCGACTTTCTTCCCGGCCCGGCGAATGGCGCTTTCCCAGTTGACGGCGGCCGACGCAGAGCCTGGGATAAACGCCAAGGCTTTTTCGTAGGCCAAGATGGCTGCATTGTAGTCCTGGGATTGCGCCAGCGCGGTCCCGAGGTTGTTGTAGGCCTCGCCGTCCGAGGAATTCAGGGTCACTTCAGTGCGAAATTCGCGGATGGCCGTTTCCTGATCACCGATCTCGTGGTAAAGCCATCCCAAGTGCTCATGAATGTGGGGCAACGCCGGATTTAACCGGAGCGCATCCAGCAACGTCTGTTGCGCTGCATCCAGCTGTTCGTAGTATGCAGTCGTACGCTGTTCTCCCATGCCTTGGGCCATCTTCAAATGAGTCAGTCCTAGGTCGTAGGTCGCCTGCGGGTCGCTCGGCTGCAACTGTAGCGCGGCGACAAATTCTGCAAGCGCCGCCTCCCAATGTCCTGCGTCGCTCAACGCGATTCCCAAGTCCATGTGCGCGGGAAAGGATTCGGGTGAGGTTCGCACGGCCTCACGCAACTGGTTCAGATCCATGGCTGACTTTCCGTCCGAATGCTTCGAGGCAGCCACAGGCGGATGGCTCGAAAGCTGCGTGCCACCCGTGGCATAAAGCGCAACCCCGCTTGCCAACGTCACAAGCGCCACCGTCCGAAAGGCAACACCAAGATTACGAGGGCTATTCCACACGCTCTTAAATTCCGCAAGAAGAGACTGGCATGGCTCTTCTCGCAAAGAAACCGGAGAGAGCATGGATTCAGGAACGAGTCCAAGCTCTCTCCTCAATTGCCCTCAAAAGTACTACGCTTGCGAATCAGAAATCCAATCGGATTCCCATTTGCATAACTCGCGCTCCATCCTGTCCGTTGGAAACTCCCGCCCCCTGCCCCGAACCGGACCCGGTAATCGTGCCAAAACCAGGATCGGCAAGATTCGTATCCGGTGTACCCCATTGCGGAGTGTTGAACAGGTTGAAAATTTCGGCTAGAAGTTTCAGGTTATAACCTTCATGGAGCACAAACCCTTTGCCGAGACTGACGTTGACCATCGCATTATTGGGCGAGTACAGCCTTGCGCAGCAGTACGTTCCGATGGTTCCAAAGGTAGGCACCGCGAACGCCGAAGCGTTGAGATAGTGCGAGGGGTTCTGTCCTGATGGAATCGGGTTTCCAATCAAATCGACCCGATTGCCCAACGGACTGTTTCCGTTGAGAGAATCGCTTCCAGAAGTGATGTCAAACGGTACTCCACTGTGCACCGTGAAGATGCCTCCCAGATCCCATCCGCCCAGAAGGTTGGAGGCCAAGCCACTGTTGAAGAACTGTCGTCCGCGACCAAATGGAAGCTCGTATGCCCATGACACAGTAGCCTGATGAATCGGTACGCCGGTAGCGCCGTTCGCCTGATTGTAAACAACCTGGCTCCGGCTCAACCCGGGATAGTAGAGTGACCCTCCCACGAATCCGATGGTCTTACCCATATTGTAATTCGCAATTAAACTTAACCCGTGAGAGAAGCGCTTATTGAAACGCACGTACGCGCCGTAGTAATTGGTGTTGCCCTCTGGATATTTCACATCGGTGACATTATTGAATTGAGGAAATGGCCGACGCGCGAAATTGGAACCGGTGAGGCCCCAGTCTTGAGGTGCAACTTCATTCAAATTCTATCCGTAAGGAAGATCCCTGCCAAGAGAGCCCTGAGCTGCGACCTCGACCACCGAGGAGCCTGACAACTCACGCTGGACAGACACGTTGAAGTTCTCTGCGTAGCCGATATGCCAATTTCGTTCCACAAATGTGGGGCTGGCTATCGGAGTCTGTCCAACCGCCACGGAACCGTAGGACGAATTCAGCAAGGCTGGATCTCCGCCTAGAGGATACGCGGGGAACCCTTGCGCCAGTATGAAAGCAGGCGTAATCCCACTATCCGGAGAGGTGAAATTCGCGTTCGTGGTAAATCCGTCGGAAGGAGCACGGGTATTCGCTCCCAGCGTCGGATCCAACCCGTACATGCCGAACCCGCCGCGCACCACGGTTTTGTCCGTCAATTGATAGGCAAATCCAATTCTCGGAGCGAAGCGCTTCCAGTCAGTATTAAAGAAGTTCGTCGGCCA
>Ga0335085_10012815_pt1 | contig 12329 bp, 7 predicted proteins | sample Lox_Sample_45_FD_206712 | JGI IMG/M metagenome (GOLD analysis project Ga0335085, IMG submission 206712) | Soil microbial communities from Loxahatchee National Wildlife Refuge, Florida, United States - Lox_Sample_4.5 | ecosystem: Environmental > Terrestrial > Soil > Wetlands | place: USA: Florida...
GCGCGCTGTCCGCACGTAGTCCTTGCCCATCTCTTCCAGGAAGATCGTCCGATACCAGCGCGCCCCCGAACCGATTCCGCTCATCACGCCCACCGCCACGGGCAGGACCGCGAACTTGAACGCGTCCGGGCCGGTGGCGTAGCCCGAGATGGGAACAAGGTTCCACACCTTCGAGAACAGGTATTGACCACCGATGATGTAGAAGAGGCCCGAGATCGACATCATTGCCACGCACAGAATCACGCCCCAGAAATCGAGGTAGGTGGCGCGGAAGAACGCCATGAGCAGCGCGAAGGTGATGTTCACCGCAATGCCTATCAGGAATATCGGCAGCTGCAGCGCAAGGCTTGGCCACATTCGCGTCGAGATCTCGTGGCGGATGGAACGGCCGTCGTCGGCGCTGCCGAAATCGAACGCGAAAAGTCGTACCGATTTCTCGTAGAAGACCGTATCCGTCAGGCGATCGAGCCCCTGGGCCTGTGCGTTGTACAGCATGGGCTTGTCGTACCCGTGCTCTGCCTTCCACTTGTCGATGGCCTCGGCGGTCACGCGTCTTACGCCCAGCTGGATCCTCGCCATATCGTCTGGGGTGTTCACCACGAAGAAGAGGACAAACGTGAGGAGGTTCACCCCGATGAGGATCGGGACGGCGTACAGCACGCGCCGGACGATGTACGCGATCATGCCGCCGTCCGGGCCGGCCTTGCAGCCATGCGCTCACGCCGCCGGTAGGCCAGGTAAGCGGGAGCGCTGCCCAGAATCAGAACCGCGACGATGACGACGAGCGGCCAGAGCACCGGCCGATTCCATTGCTCGCGCATGCGCTCGCGCAACCCGGGATCGATGCGCACGTACTTCAGGGTATTACGGGCCATCTTGTTGGGCTTGCTGACGCCTACCCAGGCGTGGGAAAGCACGTAGTCCTTCGGATGAAAGCCCCACACCCAGGGAGCATCCTCCCGCACGATCTTGACCATCTGGTCGATGATCGCCTGGCGGCGCGGACCGTTTTCCATGTTCTTCATTTCCTCGAACAGGCGGTCGAAGGTCGGGTTTGCGTAGCGTGCCTTGTTCTCACCGTCCTGGGAGCCGTTCGGGCCGTAGAGCAGGAACATGAAATTCTCCGGATCCGGGTAGTCGGCGTTCCAGCCGAGGAAGAACATCTGGGTATTGCCCGTGCGGACCTTTTCCTGGAAGCGGTTCCAGTCGGTCGCGCGGATCTCGAGCTGTATATCGAGCTTCGCGAATTGCCTGACGTACCAGCTCAGGCGGGCTGCGTCATCGGGACCGCGCCCGACGGTATCGAGATAGAGCACCAGCGGCTGCCCAGTCTTCGCGTCGCGACCGTCCGGATACCCCGCCTGGTCGAGAAGTCTGCGCGCCGCCTCGATGGGTTTGCGCTTCGGTTTGCCGTCGACCCAATCGTAGACCATCGGGTTGTAGCCCGCGGCGTCCTCCCGGTAGCCGAAGATTCCCGGCGGCAGCGGTCCCATGCCGGCGATGCCGCGGCCGTTGGCGAAGATCGAGATGAATTCCTCCCAGTCAATGGCAATCGAGATCGCCCGACGCAGCTTCCTGGCCCGCTCGCGCGCCCCCTCATCGCCCTTTCCTCCCACGACCGCGTCGTTGAAATTGAATGCGAGATAGAAAGTGCTCGTCGCAACCGAGGTGCGCAGCCTGATGCCCCGCCTTTCCATATCCGGCGTGAGCGTCGCCTCGCCTTCCAGGTTGAGCCGCACCGCCTGATCGAAATTGTCCGAGCTGATCCCCGCACTGTCGTAGTAGCCCTGAAGAAACTTGTTCCAGTAGGGAATACCCTCCTTTTCCCGCGAAAGCACGATGCGTTTGACGAACGGAATGCGCTTGCCCGCATCCGCGAGCAGGCCTGCCCTTGCGTCGCCAGGCTCTCCCTCGGAGGGATAGGATTCACCCCGGAAGTTGGGGTTGGCCGCGAGCACCATGCGCGCGTTGGGGTCGTTCTCCGCCAGCATATAGGGCCCTGTCCCCACCGGATACCAGTCCAGAGTGAGATTTCGGCCGTCGTTCATGCCGCGCTGTGAGTAGAAGCAGTCTGCTTCCCACGGGATCGGCGCAAAGAACGGCATCGCAAGCCAGTAGACGAACTGCGGATACTTGCCCCGGATCCGCACCCGGTAAGCGTAGCGGCTTACTGCGCGAACGCCGGAGATCTCGTAGCCTCGCAGGTCGAGCCACGGGAGGCCGAGGTCGGCCGGCCCGAATCGCCCGCGGTGCTCGGCCATGATCGCATCGTTGTCCCGCTTGAGGCGCTCCCCGAGTTCCCTCAGACCGACGATGTACTCGGCCATGTGACCGTAGATGGGCGACACCAGGCGCGGGTGGGCCAGCCGCTTGATCTGGTAGACATAGTCCTCCGCCGTCAGCTCGCGCGTCCCGGTCTTCGGGAAGTCCGACAGGCTGTACTTGGAGCGGATCTCGCTCTCGGAAAGCGAAAGATAGAGCGGCCGCCCCGAGTCGTCCCTCGCAAACGCCGGGTGCGGCTGATACAGAATTCCCGGACGGAGGTGAATTTCGTATTCGCTGAAGGCCACTCGTTCCGCATCGGCGCCGGCCGGGAGCGGATGACCAAGCTTGTCGAAATACTTCGGCCGGGGAACTTCGATAGCCGTCGCAGGAATCAGTTCGTACGGCCTCTTGAGATAGTGGTACTGGAAGGGCGGCTCATAGATCTGTTGAATGACGTCATACTCGTCCGAGGTGTAGGACTGCGCCGGATCCAGGTGCTTCGGCCGGTCGGTGAACGCGGTGTAGAGAATGTTTCGGCCGCGGTCCTCCGCGGGATAGGGCTCGTTCCAGATCTGACCGCAGGCGGCAAGGCCGCACAGGATCACGGAAAGAAGCGCGCCGCGCATGGCGGGCAAGTGTAGCTCAAGCAACCGGCCCGCGTCATTCGGGCACGCCGACCCCATCGGCTATAATCCGCGCTCCTGACAGGAGACAGTCGTCATGGGCTTTCTTGCCGGCAAGCGCGTTCTGATCACCGGTCTGCTTTCGAACCGCTCGATCGCCTACGGCATCGCCAAGGCCGCGCGGCGCGAAGGCGCCGAGCTCGCATTCACCTATCAGAACGACCGTTTCAAGGATCGCGTTCTCGAAATGGCCGCGCAGTTCGGAAGCGCCCTCGTATTTCCCTGTGATGTTGCCAGTGATACTGACATCGAAGCGCTCTTTACCTCGCTCGGGAAGAGCTGGGACGGGATCGACGGTCTGGTGCACGCGATTGCCTTCGCTCCCCGCGAAGCCATCGCCGGGGACTTCGTCGAAGGCGTGTCGCGGGAAGCGTTCCGCACTGCCCACGACATCAGCGCCTATAGCTTTGCCGCCCTCGCAAAGGCCGCGCTTCCCCTCATGCACCTACGCAAGGCAGCGCTCATCACCCTGACCTATCTCGGGGCCGAACGGGTCGTACCGAACTACAACACGATGGGACTGGCAAAGGCCAGCCTCGAGGCGAGCGTGCGTTATCTCGCTGCGAGCCTTGGGCCGAAGGGCATTCGGGTTAACGCCATTTCCGCCGGCCCGATCAAGACGCTCGCGGCGAGCGGGATATCGGGATTCGGCAAGATCCTCAAGTACGTGGAGGAAACCTCTCCCCTGCGGCGCAACGTCACGACGGAAGACGTGGGGAACGTGGCCGCTTTTCTCATGTCTGATCTGGCTGCCGGCGTGACTGGCGAGATCGTCCATGTCGACGGCGGATTCAATACCGTCGTCGGTGGCCTCCCCGTTTCGGGCGACTCCCCGCAGTAGTCCGGCAGTCCCTAGTTCTTCTTCTCCAGCGCCGAGTTGTCTATCTCCACTTTTGCGTCGGCCCGCAGGGCGCTGAGAAGCGACATGAATTCCTGCGCACCGCTCGACGTCCCGAGCTCGCCTTGCACGCCCCGTCGCCGCGCCTCGTCCGGTTGAGCCTCTACCACACGGCTCACGCGGTATATCGCGTATCCGGTCTGCGAGTTGACGCCGACGTATGCCGGCAGCTTGGACGCATCCGCGCGAAATATCTGTGAAATGGCCTCGTCACCCATTCCTTGAGGTTTTTCCCGGCTCACGAGCCTCGAAGCGCCGAAGGCGGCTGCCGAAGCGTTGCCCTTCTTCACCTGCTCCAGGCGCTCCGCCCCGAGCTTCCTGGCGAGCGCCAAGGCTTCCTGCTGTGCGAGCAAGCGCGAGATCTCGCCCCTCACTTCGTCGAGCGGCCGCAGGTTCGCCGGCTTGCGATCCACGACTCGCGCCGAAACAAGCGTGTTCGGTGCAGTCTCTATGGCTTCGGTGTTGCGCCGGTTCTTGATCGAGTCATCCGCGAAGAGCGCGGCGAGCACCTTGGGGTTGTTCAACGCCACGGCAGGCGCCGACCGCCGGGTAACCCCCTCGGCATGCTGTATGGTCAGCCTGAACTTGTCGGCTGCAGGTTTCAGCGAATCAGCCTGCTCGTAAACGAGATTGCTGAACGTCTCGGCCGTCTCGGCGAAGCGTCGAGCGGCCTTCTGCTTCTTCAGCTCGCTCTCGATTTCCGGCCGCACCTGGTCGAGGCTCTTCATTTTCCCCGGTTTGATTCCCGTCAGCTTGATGATGTGGAAACCGAAATCCGACTCGACGAGTCCGCTGATCTCATTGAGTTTCAGCCGGAACGCTGCATCCTCGAATGGTCCAACCATCATTCCACGCGAGAAATACCCCAGATCGCCGCCTTTGGAGGCCGAGCCCGGGTCATCGGAGTCCTTCTTGGCCAACTCCGCAAACGTGCCCGGCGCCTTTCGAAGCTGCGACAGGATCGCCGAGGCCCGATCGCGCGCCTTGGCCTTGTCCGCATCTGCAGTCCCGCTCTTGAATCCGATCAGAATGTGACTGGTGCGGCGCTGCTCCGGCTCGCCATATCGGGCGATGTTTGCTTCGTAGCTCGATTTGACTTCTTCAGCGCTCACGGACTCCGCGGCGATCAGCGCATCGATATTCAGGACCAGGTACTCGACCTTCAGCTCTTCCGGAACCTGAAAGCGCGCGGGATTGGCAGCATAAAAAGCCTGCACGGAGTCAGCGCTGATTTTCACCTGCTGCGGTTCGGCCCGCACCAGGTACTCCGCGACCTCGCGCTGCTGGGAGCGTAGCTGCGCGACACGGCGCGCTACAGTCGACGATGCGATGCCGGACTCTGACAGCGCGCTCACGACCTGTTGTGTGACCAGGTCCCGCCGCTGCATGGCTTCAAACGCGGGCGGCGAGTAACCCTCGGCGCGCAGAAGTGCTTCATAGCGCGCCGCCGAAAACCGCCCCTCTTCCTGAAAGACCGGGTTTGCCGTGATGGCCTCGCGAAGCTGCTCGTCGCTCGCCGTAAGATGGCTACGCGACGCAAACTCCGCCACCAGACGCTGCGAGATCAAGCTCTCCAGAAGTTCCGCTCGCATCGCGGGAGAGTCGAACAACGATGGATCGTAATTGCGCCCCAGCGTGTCGCGCAGTCGATCCTGCCGACGGCGCAGAGCATCGGTGAATTCCTCCTGGGAGATCTTCTGGCCGGCCACGCTGGCCACGTTGCCAACCCCTGTCCCTTCGCGCTGGGTCCACTGAATGCCCCAAAATGCAAAAGGCGGAACGATGATCAGGGCGAGAACGAGTTGCAGCAGCCGTTTGTGCCTGGCGACGAAGTCGAACAAGGAGCGTCCCGATCAGAAATTGAGGGCGAAATTCATCGCCTTGACTTGAGTCTGGCGGAGCGGACGGGACTCGAACCCGCGACCCCCGGCGTGACAGGCCGGTATTCTAACCAACTGAACTACCGCTCCACGTTCCATGCATTGCCCCACGCCATGAACGGCGCTCCGCGTCTGTTCCAACGGGCGGAGGTCAGCCCGCACGGAAGGCGCCGGGATCTGCCGTCTGGTGGGTGCTGACGGGCTCGAACCGCCGACATTCGCCTTGTAAGGGCGACGCTCTACCAGCTGAGCTAAGCACCCTTCGCATAAACCGTTCCCTGCGCTCCACGGGCGAACGCGACGGCCGATCTCGGAAGGGGTGTCAGTTTACTGCATCCCTCAGTGCTTTTCCAGCACGAAACTTCGGCACTTTCGCGGCGCTGATCTTGATCGCCGCACCCGTGCGTGGGTTGCGCCCCGTACGCGCGGCACGTTTTCCGACGTAGAACGTGCCGAAGCCGACCAGGGTGACCATGCCGCCTTTCTTCATTGCGGCCTTGATCGCCGAGACCGCAGCCTCCAGAGATCGTCCGGCAGCGGCCTTCGAGATATCGGCGGATTTCGCGATGTGATCGATGATTTCGAGCTTGTTCATTCAACCCCCAGGAGATCGATTGAAAACGGCAATTGTGAAATGGGATATTTGCGGATGATGCAAGACTTCTTCTGTCCGGATTTTACAGCAAGCGCACGCGGGGCACTGAACGGCGCAAATGCCGTCCATCTCGCAACCGCGCATGCCCGGGACAGGAAACCACCGAAGTGCATCAAGGATATCGCGATGCAGCGCAGCTGCATCCGGACGCGCGAGCGAAAGCGCAATCAATGACTTGCAAAGCCTTCTCGGGCCCTGACGAGCCCGCGGCGGATTGGCTGAGTCGGCGCTTCCTAGTGGGTCACTACGGAAGAAGTCTTGTCGTCTGAAGCCGGAGCGATCGGAGGCACCTCCGACGACGGCTGGCGCGGTTCGGGCTGCCGCTCGAGCGCCAGCTGTAGTACCTGATCGACCCATTTCACCGGGACAATCTCCAATCGATTCTTGATGTTGTCCGGGATTTCCGCGAGGTCCTTGACGTTCTCCTCGGGGATCAGGACTGTCTTGATGCCCCCGCGGTGGGCGGCGAGCAGCTTTTCCTTGAGCCCACCGATCACGAGCACTTCGCCCCGCAGCGTAATTTCGCCGGTCATCGCAACATCGGCGCGAACCGGGATTCCAGTGAGGACCGATATCATCGCCGTCACGATTCCGATCCCCGCGCTGGGCCCATCTTTGGGCGTCGCGCCTTCGGGCAAGTGAACGTGAATATCGTTCTTCTGGTAGAAATCCTCCGGGACGCCCAGCTTGGACGAGCGGTTCCGCACCACGCTTAGGGCCGCTTGGATCGACTCCTGCATCACTTCCCCGAGCTTCCCGGTGGTGATCGTCTTGCCCTTGCCCGGCATGGCGACCGCCTCAATCGTCAGGAGCTCTCCGCCAACCTCGGTCCAGGCGAGGCCCGTGACCTGGCCGATCTGGTTTTTCTTCTCCGCAATTCCGTAGGTAAACCGGCGCACGCCGACGAACTTGTCCAGGTTCTTCGGTGTAACCACGATCCGTCCCTGCTTCTTCTTGGTCACCAGCATCTTCACGACCTTGCGGCAGATCTTGGAGATGTCGCGTTCGAGATTGCGCACCCCTGCCTCGCGCGTGTAGTAGCGGATGATGTCGCGGATCGCGCTTTCGGAGACCGAAACCTCGTCCTTTTTCAGCCCGTTATTCTTGAGCTGCTTCGGCAGCAGGTACCGGGTGGCGATGTTGACCTTCTCGTCCTCCGTGTACCCGGAAATGCGGATGACCTCCATGCGGTCGAGCAGGGCCGGAGGGATGTTGAGCGTGTTGGCAGTCGCCACGAACATCACTTCCGACAGATCGTATTCGACCTCGATGTAGTGGTCCGTGAAGGTATGGTTCTGCTCCGGGTCGAGCACCTCGAGGAGGGCTGACGACGGGTCGCCACGGAAGTCCATGCCCATCTTGTCCACTTCGTCCAGGAGGAACAAGGGGTTCCTTACGCCGACTTTGGCCATGTTCTGCAGGATCTTCCCCGGCATCGAGCCTATGTAGGTGCGGCGATGGCCGCGGATTTCAGCTTCGTCACGCACTCCGCCGAGCGACATGCGCACGAACTTGCGGTTTGTCGCCCGGGCGATCGATTGGCCCAGTGAAGTCTTCCCGACCCCCGGCGCGCCAACCAGGCAGAGAATCGGCGCCTTCACCTTGTCCACGCGGCTCTGCACGGCAAGGTACTCCACAATCCGCTCCTTCACTTTCTCGAGGCCATAGTGGTCGGTGTCGAGGATCTTCTCGGCCGCGGCGATGTCGCGCGAGATCTTGCTGCGCTTCCTCCACGGCAGGTTGACCAGCGTTTCGATGTAGTTGCGAACAACGGTGGCCTCAGCCGACATGGGCGACATCAGGCGCAGCTTCTTGATCTCGGCATCGGCCTTCTTGCGCGCCTCCTTGGGCAAGTGCGCAGCCTTGATGCGCTTCTCCATCTCCTCGAGATCCGCGCCGTCTTCGCCCTCGCCGAGCTCCTTCTGGATCGCTTTCACCTGCTCGTTGAGGTAGTACTCGCGCTGGCTCTTTTCCATTTGCCGCTTGACCCGCCCGCGGATTCTCTTTTCGACCTGGAGAATGTCGATCTCGGCCTCAAGCTGCGAGAGCAGGTGCTCGAGTCGAGCCTTGACTTCGAACATTTCCAGCACCTGCTGCTTCTGCTCGAGCTTCAGGGGCAGGTGCGCGGCGATCGTGTCTGCGAGACGACCGGCTTCTTCGATGCCGGCAAGCGACGTCAATATCTCCGGAGGAATCTTCTTGTTCAGCTTCACGTACTGATCGAACTGCGTGATGAGCGCCCGGCGCATCGCCTCGACCTCGGTGACGTCGCCTGCGTCGGCCGGCACGGCAATCGCGACCGCCGCGTAGTGACTGCGCATGTCCTCGATGCTCTGGATACGCGCGCGCTGGCTGCCCTCGACCAGAACCTTCACGGTGCCATCGGGCAGCTTCAGCATCTGCAGAATATTGGAAATGCAGCCGATCTTGTAAAGATCCTCGGCACTCGGCTCGTCCTTGGCAGCCGACCTCTGGGCGACAAGCAGGATGCTCTTGCCGGATTCCATGGCAACTTCCATCGCCTTGATCGACTTCGGACGGCCGACAAAGAGCGGGATGACCATGTGGGGAAACACCACAACGTCCCGCAACGGCAGCAGGGGATACTCGTTGGGAATTGTTGCGAGTTCGTTTGCCATGGTCTTTCCGAAAAAGGAATCAAGAAGCTAAATTGGGGCTGCTTCCGCGCGCTTCAAGCTCTCCACCGCCGCCGGGGAGCCGGCCGCTCAAGCGGTGCCCGCCACTTTCGGCGGCTCGGTGTAGATGAGAAGGGGCTTGCCCTCCCCGACAATGGTGCTCTCGTCCACCACCACCTTGCTCACGTTCTCCAGTGTCGGCAAATCGAACATGATGTCCAGCAGAACCTGCTCGAGAATCGAGCGCAGACCTCGCGCACCTGTCTTCCGCGCCAGGGCCTTCTTGGCGATCGCCTGAAGCGCTTGAGGCCGCACTTCAAGATCCACGCCCTCCATGCCGAAAAGCCTCTGATACTGCTTGATCAAGGCGTTCTTCGGCTCGGTCAAAATTTGGATCAGGGCGTGCTCGTCGAGTTCCTCGAGGGTTGCCACGACGGGCAGGCGGCCCACGAACTCCGGGATCAGCCCGTACTTGATCAGGTCTTCCGGCTCGACGGTACGCAGCACCTCGCTGATATCCTTCGCGTTCTTCAGGCTTCTCACGTCGGCCCCGAAGCCAATGCCGCTCTTTTCCGACCGGCTCCGGATGATCTTCTCGAGACCGTCGAATGCACCGCCGCAGATGAACAGGATGTTTGTCGTGTCCACTTGGACGAAGTCCTGATTGGGATGCTTGCGCCCGCCCTGGGGCGGAACCGAGGCGATCGTTCCTTCGATCAGTTTCAGCAACGCCTGCTGCACGCCTTCCCCCGAAACGTCCCGGGTGATTGAAGGGTTATCGGATTTGCGCGAGATCTTGTCGATCTCATCGATGTAGACGATCCCGCGCTTGGCCTTGTCCACGTCGTAATCGCAGTTCTGCAGCAGCTTCTGGATGATGTTTTCCACGTCCTCGCCGACATAGCCCGCCTCGGTGAGCGTAGTCGCGTCCGCAATCACGAAGGGGACGTTCAGCAGGCGCGCGAGAGTCTGTGCAAGCAGGGTCTTACCCGACCCGGTTGGCCCGACCAGCAGGATATTCGACTTGGCCAGCTCGACCTCGTCGTTCTTGGAGAGGTGCTTGAGCCGTTTGTAGTGGTTATATACAGCCACCGAAAGAATCTTCTTCGCGAGCTCCTGGCCGATCACGTATTCGTCCAGTATCCCGCAGATTTCGCGTGGGGTGGGCAGATCGGACTTGGCGGGTCTGCCACCCTTGTCCGCCGTGCTCTCCTCGCGGATGATGTCGTTGCACAGTTCGATGCACTCGTCGCAGATGAACACAGACGGGCCGGCGATCAGCTTCCTCACCTCATGCTGGCTCTTGCCGCAGAAGGAGCAATACAGGAGTTTTTCGCCGCCGGTCTTTTCGGTCATCGTCTTCTCCGCGTTCAGGCCGTCGCAGCCGCCTCGTTTCGCGAGGTCAATACCTTGTCCACGATACCGTAGCTCACCGCTTCGCCTGCGGAAAGGAAGTTGTCCCGATCGGTGTCCCGTGAAATGCGCTCCACGCTCTGGCCGGTGTGCTTGGCCATGATCTCGTTCAACCGCTGGCGAAGGTAGAGAATTTCCTTGGCGTGAATCTCCACGTCTGAAGCCTGGCCCTGGAACCCGCCCATGGGCTGATGGATCATCACGCGCGAGTTCGGCAGGCAATAGCGCTTGTCCTTGTCGCCCGCAGCGAGCAGCAGCGCACCCATGCTCGCGGCCTGCCCGATGCACAGGGTGGAGACATCGGGCTTGATGAACTGCATGGTGTCGTAGATTGCGAGCCCCGCCGACACCGACCCACCCGGCGAGTTTATATAGAAGAAGATGTCCTTGTCGGGATTTTCCGACTCGAGGAACAGCAGCTGCGCGACGATGAGATTCGCCGAGATCTCGTTGACCGGCCCGACCAGAAAGACTACGCGCTCCTTGAGCAGGCGAGAGTAGATGTCGTAGGCGCGCTCGCCGCGCCCGCTCTGCTCGATTACCATCGGGATCAACCCGAGGTCCTGCGGTTCCTGACGGGATGCCTGAAGCTGTGGCGCCCCCGCCTGCCAGAGTACGCCGTTCATGCCGTTTTCCCCATCAGTTCATCGAAGCTGATTGCCTTGTCCTCCACCTTGGCGTGCTCAAGCACCCAGCTTACAACGTTGGCCTCTACCGCCAAACCCTCGAATTCGCCCAAACGCTGAGGCTCGGAGTACACCCATCTTACCACCTCGAAAGGCTGCTCGAAGGTCTGCGCGTGCTCCGTGACTAGGGCGCGCACCTGCTCGGGCTTGGCGGCCAGATCACGGGCCTTTACGAGTTCCCCGAGTATCAGGCCGAGCGCGACCCTGCGCCGCGCCTGGTCCTCAAGCGCGGCCGGGTTCACCGGAAGCTTGTCGAGCTTCACGCCCCGGCTCTGGAGGTCGGCGCGCGTCTGCTGCAGCATGCGCTGCACCTCGATTTCGATGAGCGATTTCGGCAACTCGAGCGCCGTCGAATCGATGAGCGCCTGCATCACCTTCTCTTTGACTTCGCTCTCGATCCGCTTTTTCACCTCGCGCTCGACGTTTGCCTTCACTTCCTCGCGCATCTTCGCGGTGTCGCCGTCCGCGACACCCAGCGACTTGGCGAATTCGGCATCGACAACCGGAAGCTTGGGCTCGTCGACCGCCGTCACGCTGACCTCGAAACTCGCGGTCTTGCCCGCCACTTCCTTCCCGGCGTAGTCGGAAGGAAAGGTGACCGGAAAGACCTTCTGCTCCCCGGCGCGAGAGCCGGTCACGGCTGCCTCGAATTCCGGAAGCACGCGTCCTTCGCCGATTACGATCGCCATCCCGTTTCCCTTTCCCCCGGGAAATTCGTTCCCGTCGATGCGGCCGACGAAGTCCACGGTGACCCGGTCCCCCGCCTGAGACGCGCGCGCGATGGGCTCCCAACTGGCCCGCTGCCTGCGCAAGATCTCGATCGTGCGATCCACATCCGATGCTTCGACTTCATGAGCCGGCCGTTCGATCTTCGCGGCCGACAGGTCGCCCAACTTGACCTCGGGATAGATTTCGAATGTGGCGCTGAATGCGAGTTCCTTTTCGTCTCCGTCGGTCTTGCGCTCGATGCGCGGATAGCCGGCGACACGCAGGTTTTGGCCCTGCACCGCCTCCGCATACGCCTTCTGCACCGCATCGCCGATGACTTCGGATCGCACCTGGAGCCCGTAGTGCTGCTCGATGATCTTGAGCGGCACTTTTCCGGGCCGAAAGCCGTCCATGCGAACGGTGCGGGAGAGCTTGCGCAGGCGCTGCTCGACCTCCTGTTCGATCCGGTCGGCCGGAACCGCCATGTTCAACCTTCGCTCCAGAC
>Ga0335085_10012816_pt1 | contig 12328 bp, 10 predicted proteins | sample Lox_Sample_45_FD_206712 | JGI IMG/M metagenome (GOLD analysis project Ga0335085, IMG submission 206712) | Soil microbial communities from Loxahatchee National Wildlife Refuge, Florida, United States - Lox_Sample_4.5 | ecosystem: Environmental > Terrestrial > Soil > Wetlands | place: USA...
CAGCGTCGCTGTTGGTCAGGCCATGCTAGACGGGAGGAAACGGTAGAATTCGCTTTGTCCGAACCTGCCTCCTGTGACCCGCTTTCCCATTTCGGGAAAAAGTTGTCAAGCGCCCCAAAGCCAACTCCAGATTGTCTCTCTCTTCTTCCGTCAGCTCCCTCGACTTCCCCTTCGGCAAATCCCCCAACTGCACCGCTCCAATTGCCACCCGCACCAGCCGCAGAACTTCTATACCGAGTTCTTCAAAAATCCTGCGGATCTGCCGGTTCCGTCCTTCATCCAGCACGATCTCGAGCCAAGAGTTCTTCTCGCCAGCTCGCAGCCGCTCGACGTGTTTCACAGTCAGCGCCTCGCCGCGCGAACTCACGCCTGCTCGGATTGTTTTCAGCAACGCATCATCCACCACCGCTCCGATCTGTATGTGGTACGTCTTGTCTACATGCGACTCCGGCGCCGTTATGCGTGCCGCCCATTCGGAATCGTTCGTCAGCAGAAGCAGTCCCTCACTGGCCTTGTCGAGTCGCCCGACGGGAGCGACCCAGGGCAGGTCCGCCGGAAGCAGCGAGTAGACGGTGTCGCGGCCCTTTTCGTCCGAAGCCGTTGTCACGATGCCGCGCGGTTTGTTGAGGGCGAGATAGATTTTGTCGGCGGCTCGAACGGGCTTGCCGTCGACCTCGATGCAATCGCGCGCTTCGCTGACCGGCGACTCAGGGTCGCGCCTAACCCTACCGTTCACGTTGATCCGGCCGGCACGAATCAGCGCGAACGCCTGCGAGCGCGAGCAGTAGCCAAGCTTCGACAGTGCGCGGGCCAATCCGATGCGGCGTGTGGTCATGCCAGGTCCTGCGCCCTTCCCTTCCACCGGCCGCCGGCGCCGGTCCAGTAGCGAATGGCCGAGTCGAACGTCGCCGCCGTGTAGAAGAGCGCAGCTAACGGCAAAGTCATGGTCCACAGCGGGCTCAGGTCGTAGAAGCGAATCATCGGCCAGTAGCTGAGGATCATCAGGGCAAGAGCTGCCGCGCCGAAGGGCCAAGTCGGGCCGATCAGTGATGCCAGCGGTAAGACGTAGGTCAGCAGCAGCCCGAGAATCGCAACGATCAGGAGAAGAAGAGAGTGTCGAAGCTGGTTGAAGGCGGTGCGCGCGATCACGCGCTCGATCTCGCCGAACGTGCGGTATGGTCGGATGCTCCGCGCCGAGTCGGTTAGTTCGAGCCGCAGTCGTCCGCCGGTGCGCTTGACCGCGCGGGCGAGCGCGCAGTCGTCGATAATCTCACGGCGAATCGATTGCATCGCACCGGCGCGCGTAAGCGCTTCGGGACGAATCAGCATGCATCCGCCGGCGGCGCCGGCCATTTTCGAGTCTGGGTCAGAGATCCATTGCGGAGGATAGAGCTGAAAGAAGAAGTAAACGAACGCAGGAATGAGCAGCCGCTCGGGAAGGGTCCTGCAATGCAACTTAACCATGTAGGACGCTAGGTCGTACTTGCCAGCTTCGGCAATCGCGACCAGCGATGCGACGTTCTCAGGCGAGTGCTCGATGTCGGCGTCGGTGAGCAGCAGGTAGTCCGGTTGAAACGGAAGCCCCACATCGATTCCCTGCTGCACTGCCCAGAGCTTCCCCGTCCAGCCTTCAGGAAGTGGCGCGCCGGAGATTACAGTCAGCCGGTCCTCACCTCCAACCCATGCTGCCGCTTCTCGCGCGACCGCGGCTGTTCCGTCGGTGCTGTGGTCATCGACGAGCACGACGCGAAGTTCCACACCGGTTTGCGCCAGCAGCGAGCGAATGGCCGCGCCAATCACCTCGGCGACGACGCGAACGGTCTCCGACGAAGCCTGCTCGCGCCGCAGGCGGAGGCGCCAGAATGCTCCCCGCCCGACGATGAGGTACAACCAGATCGCCAGGGGCAGTAAGCCGACGAAAGTGGAGGAAAGACTTCCCAAGCTGCAGGCTCCATCCAGCAGCGTACAAATTTGCGGAAACAATCTCTAGTGCCCCGCGTCTAAATAAGCAAGAGATGTCCAAGAAGTTCGAATTCGAGACGGTATTGTTACTGGGGTTGCTATTCGCACTTCTCGGATTCCTACCGCCTGAGATCGCCCATTCCCCGGTCAAAGTAACCCCCGAGCATCAGATCGGGATTCGCCACGGCGGTACAAGTAACGCTCTTCCTGTCCGGTCTGAGCTGAGGAGCGTCAAAGCCTTTGGCGGGTCGCCCCTGGTCGAGGTCGAGCGGTCTCTCCAAGTCAGCACGACAACCATTGTGGCCCGCGAAGAACGCGACGCAGTTCTCATCCGCCCACCTCCTGCCGCCTGATCGATCTCGACCCAGCTTGCGTCCGCGTTCACGAGAGTCGAACTACGTTTCGGCCGGAACGCTTTGCCCGGCGCGAAGAAAGGAAAGTCGCGCCCGGGGGATTTTTGTCGCAACAGAGGCGACGCAAAGCCAAAGGAGATTGCTCATGTTCCGCAAGCTTACCGTCATGTTCGTCGCACTGGCTTCATTCGCGATCGTTGCCGCGCCTAGTGCGCTCGCTCAACGTCAATTAATGATCTTCAAAACTAACGTTCCGCTCGATATTCCCGGCAAGGTGCTCAATCCGGGCAGGTATACGCTGGTGAAGGTAAATGGCGACGACACCAATGGCCCAATTGCCATCCAAAACTCGCGGGGAAGAATGATTGGCGAGTACATGGTGGAACCAATACGACGGGCCGAAGCCACAAACAATGAGGTTCTGGAGGTCCAGAAACAGGCAAGCGCTCCTCCGAGACTCGACTATTTCATCCAGGCGGGAAGAGCGTCCGGTTACAAGTTCATGTATGCGAAGCCGCCTCTCAATCCGGCAGGTGTGGTCGTAGCAAACGATGTCTCGCTGAGCCAGATCGAAAAGAAAAACGGATAATTGCCGGTCACGTTGGAGATCCCCGGCGGCTGCATTGTGCCGGGGATTTTTCTTGTCCGTGGCAAGCCCGGTTCCCTGCTATCTTGTAGGCCATCGATTTGTGGCAGGAGGATGGCTTGAGCAAGAGATTGGCAGGTAAGGCTGCCCTGGTCACGGGTGGCGACCAGGGTATTGGGCACGGCATCGCGCTGCGTTTCGCGCAAGAAGGCGCCGATGTCGCGATTGGATTTCGCTCGAACAAGAAGGGCGCCGATGAAACGGTCGTCGCGATACAAGCCGAAGGCGTCAAGGCCGTGGCGATTCAGGGCGACGTGGGAAAAATCGAAGACGGGCGCAACGTGGTGGCGCAGGCAGCGGCGCAGTTGGGCAAGCTGGACATCCTGGTCAACAACGCCGGACTGGAACGGCGCGCGGATTTCTGGGATGTCACCGAGCAGGACTTTGACTTGGTGCTCGACGTAAACCTGAAGGGACCGTTCTTCATCACGCAGGCGTTCGTCCAATTGCTGAAGGAGGCGAAACGCGGCGGGAAGGTGATCAACATCAGCTCGGTGCATGAAGAGCTGCCGTTCCCACACTTTGCCTCCTATTGCGCCAGCAAGGGCGCTCTGAAGATGCTCTGCCGGAACCTGTCGATCGAACTGGCGCCGCTGGGAATTACGATCAACAACATCGCTCCGGGAGCAATTGAGACGCCAATCAACAAGGCGCTGCTGAACAATCCGCAAAAGCTGAACGAATTGCTCGGCAAGATCCCGCTGAAGCGGCTCGGCACGCCGGAGGACGTTGCCGGGATGGCGGCGTTCCTGGCGTCGGCGGATGCGGATTATGTGACCGGAACCACTTTCTTTGTTGACGGCGGACTGCTTTGGAATTATGAGGAACAGTAACGGCGCGGCTGATGCCACGCCCTTTCACTTCGTTCGGGGTGGGGCAAGCGATTGACCAACAACAATGGACGTGACATCCGCCTGGTCGTCTCCGACGTGGACGGAACCCTGGTGACAAAATCCAAGCAGTTGACTCCCGCCGCCATGGATGCGATACGGCGCATCCGCGAGGCGGGCATTCTGTTCACGATCACCAGCAGTCGACCTGCTCAGGGGCTTAAAGTGGTGGCCGGGCCACTCGAAATCAGCACGCCCATTCCGGCGTTCAACGGCGGCCTGATCGTCGGACCTGACCTCAAGACCGTTCTCCGCGAGCGCTTGCTCGAGCAGATGGTTGTCGAACGGTTGATCGATGCGCTGACCGCAGCGAAGATAGGGATCTGGGTCTACACCGATCAGTATTGGTACGTCCTGGACAAGAAAGGTCCCTACGTCGAGCATGAAGAGCACTCGGTGAAGGTGTCAGCAATTGAAGTGCGCGATTTCCATGAGGTGCCGTTGAATCGTGTGGCCAAAGTCGTCGGCGTCAGCGAGGATTTCGACGGTCTCGCCGCTGCGGAAAAAGACATCCAACGCGATTTCCAGGGCGCGGTTTCGGCAACCCGGTCGCAGAAGTATTACCTCGACATTACGCACCCGACGGCAAACAAGGGTGAGGGGATTTTGATGTTGTCGGAACTGCTCGACATTGCTACCAGCCAAATTGTCACTATCGGTGACATGGAGAACGACGTCTTCATGTTCCACCAGAGCGGGATCAGTATTGCGATGGGTAATGCCAGCCCCGCGGTACAGTCGCACGCAAAGTACGTGACTACGACGAACGAAGAAGAAGGGTTTGCCAACGCCATGAACCGATACGTACTCTCTCGCGGACAGGGCGCATGATCGTCGTCGTAATGGGCGTTACGGGTGTCGGCAAGACGACGATCGGCTCGGCGGTTGCCCAACACTTTTCCTGGGCGTTCGAGGACGCAGACGCCTACCACTCGGCTTCGAATATCGAGAAGATGTCGCACGGCATCCCGCTGACGGACGCCGACCGCATTCCCTGGCTGGAGTCCATGCATCGCATGTTGCAGGGCTACGCCGCGGGCGGGCACAGCGTGGTGCTGGCGTGCTCGGCTCTGAAGGATAGTTATCGCGACCTCCTCGGAAGTGACCTGACCGTCACCTGGATCTACTTGAAAGCTTCGCCTGAAGTTGTTCGCGAGCGCGTAGAACACCGGCACGGTCACTTCGCCAAAGAGGACCTGGTGAAATCGCAGTTCGAAACGCTCGAAGAACCGAGGGACGCGATGATCGTAGATGCCGATCGCACGCCGGAAGAGATCCTTCAAGATATTGTTTCGCGATTGCCAGCTTAGGCTATGGGATGAAGTAGCCCGCAACGGCTGTTCTAGTCAAGCAGCATCGAGAGCCTTCGACTTGGCCGTACGGCCTCGCTCAGGATGACAAATCTCTCAAGCACAGAAAAGAGGCGAGCGCTCTGGCAGCGCTCGCCGTTCCAAGAGGACCACTCAAGGGGAGGCTAGTCTCCGGAGGGAAGGAGTTCTTCAAATCCTTCGCATGACGGCATCACGTTCGGACAGTGGCCGAGGATCGGCTGGCAGGCCGCATCCGGACCGTGTCCAGGCTGTACCTTCAGCGTCACGGCTTTCGCGTCCGCATCGGTGAACTGAGCGGCTTCGGTCGAGTGTTCCAGTGCGAGAGTTGATGCTGCTCCGCCCGTGATTACCTGCTGTACGGAGTCAAAGTACCCGGTGCCGACGAAGCGCTGGTGCTTCACGCCTTCGTAGCCGTATTCGGCTTCGCGAGCGAATTCCTTGTCCTGCAGCCGCGAATACGCGGTCATCCCTGCCTGCTTGTAGCCACGCGCGAGTTCGAACATCGCCAGGTTCAGCGCGTGGAATCCGGCCAGCGTGATGAACTGGAAGCGATAGCCCATGGCCCCGAGTTCGCGCTGGAACTTCGCGATGGTCGCGTCATCGAGGTTCTTCCGCCAGTTGAACGACGGCGAGCAATTGTACGCCAGCATCTTGCCGGGATGAACTTTGTGCACGCCTTCGGCGAACTCGCGCGCTTCGTTCAGGTCGGGCTTCGAGGTTTCGCACCAGAGCAGGTCGGCATAAGGAGCGTATGCAATGCCGCGCGCGATGGCCGACTTCAGGCCGCCGCGAATCCGGAAAAAACCTTCGTTGGTGCGTTCGCCGGTGAGGAACTCGTGGTCGCGAGGATCGATGTCAGAGGTTAAAAGGTGGGCGCTGTCGGCGTCGGTCCGAGCCATGATCAACGTTGGAACGCCCATGACGTCGGCCGCGAAGCGAGCGGCGACAAGCTTCTGGATTGCCTCGGAGGTCGGCACCAGGACTTTGCCGCCGAGGTGCCCGCATTTTTTCGCGGACGAAAGCTGATCTTCAAAGTGCACGCAGGCCGCGCCGGCTTCGATCATTGCCTTCATCAATTCGAAGGCATTCAGGTTGCCGCCGAATCCGGCTTCGGCGTCGGCGACCAACGGAGCGAACCAGTACATGCCGTTCTTGCCCTCGGCGTGGTGAATCTGGTCGGCCCGCATGAGCGCCTGGTTTATGCGGCGCACGAGGCTGGGCACGCTGTTCGCCGGATAGAGCGACTGGTCGGGATACATCTGGCCGGCGTCGTTGGCATCAGCCGCCACCTGCCAGCCACTAACGTAGATGGCGTGTAACCCTGCCTTGACCTGTTGCACTGCCTGGTTGCCGGTCATGGCACCCAGCGCAGGTGTATACGAATGAGTTTGCAAAAGATCCCATAGGCGCTCTGCGCCGCGACGGGCCAATGTGTATTCGATGCGCATGGTGCCGCGCAGTCGGTCGACGTCGGCTTGGGAGTAAGGACGGGTAATTCCTTGCCAGCGGGGGTCACTGGTCCAGTCTGTGGCCCAACAGTCTTGATTCTGGTTTGCTTTCTGAGTCATCGCTTTCTTAGCTTGCATTTGTCACCGCCAGGGTCATTAGAAGGCGATTGCCGAATTGGGACAACCTGGCCTGGTCCGTGTTGACTAGTAGTCCGAAACGGACTAGGTTCGTTCCGCGCTCAGATCATGAGCTTCTAGGATCTGGCTATGAACTCTCCCGTCTCAACTGCATTGCAAGCCGAAACCATAGTTCTTACTCCGCAGGCGCAGGAATTCGTCCGCAAGCTGGCGCGAAAATTCGAGAGCCGCCGCCAGGAATTGCTGGGCTACCGCAAGCTGGTACAGCTTGCGATCGACCAAGGCAAACTCCCGGCTTTCTTGCCGGAAACAGCTCACATCCGCCAGTCGGATTGGCATGTAGCGCCCATCCCTAAAGACCTGATGGATCGCCGTGTTGAGATCACCGGGCCCGTCGACCGGAAGATGATCATCAACGCGTTGAACTCCGGCGCGAGCGTGTTCATGGCGGACTTCGAAGACTCAAACTCGCCGACATGGCAGAACAACATCGAAGGCCAGATGAACCTGATGGATGCCGTGCGCGGAACGATCACATATGACAGCCCGGAGGGGAAAAAGTATCGGTTGAACGAGAAGCGGGCAGTATTGTTCGTGCGTCCGCGGGGCTGGCATCTGGACGAGAAGCACTTTACCGTGGACGGCAAGCCGGTGTCGGGTTCGCTATTCGACTTCGGACTCTACTTCTTCCATAACGCCAAGGAATTGTTGAGCCGCGGAACTGGTCCTTATTTTTATTTACCGAAGATGGAAAGCCACCTGGAAGCGCGGTTGTGGAACGAAGTCTTTAACTTCGCGCAGGATGAGTTAGGCGTTCCGCGCGGGTCGATTCGTGGAACGGTGCTCATTGAGACAATCCTCGGGTCGTTCGAGATGGACGAGATTCTCTACGAATTGCGAGAGCATTCGGCGGGCTTAAACTGCGGGCGCTGGGACTACATCTTCAGCTTCATCAAGAAGTTTCGGAACCGTCCGGACTTCATGTTGCCCAATCGCGCCGAGGTCACGATGGAACGGCACTTCCTCAGCTCGTATGTCGAACTGCTGATCCAGACCTGTCATCGTCGTGGCATCCATGCCATGGGCGGCATGGCGGCGCAGATTCCGATCCGCAATGATGCGGAGGCGAACGAGAAAGCCCTCGAGAAAGTTCGACAAGACAAGCTGCGCGAAGTAAAGGCGGGACACGACGGCACGTGGGTTGCTCATCCGGGACTGGTGCCGGTGGCGAAGGAGATTTTCGACCAGTACATGCCGGAGCCGAACCAGATCGCGAAGCCCAGAGCCAGCCGGCAAGTTACGCAAAAGGACCTGCTGGAAGTTCCGACCGGTACGATCACCGAACAGGGGCTGCGCTGGAACATCGACGTGGGATTGCAGTACCTGCTGTCGTGGATCCAAGGTTCGGGATGCGTGCCGATCTACAACCTGATGGAGGACGCGGCGACCGCCGAAATCTGCCGAGCACAAGTGTGGCAGTGGATCCGGCATAACGCGAAGATGGATAACGGCCGAGCCATCACGCGCGAGTTAGTAATTCAGTACATCGATGACCAGAAGAAACGCCTGCCTGCCGGCAACGCGCTGGACAAAGCCGTGCAGTTGTTTCAAGGCGTAGCGACCAGCCGGGACTTCCCCGAATTCCTGACTCTCGCCAGCTATGACCTGCTGGACTAGGCACTCGAGATGAGTGGACGAGAATACGAACCGACACCGCTCAGCCCACCCTCAAGCCAAAAGACAGCTACAGGGCGGGGCGCCCAGACCGATATCAATGAGACGTTCCTGAGCGAGTTGCGAGAATGCCTCGCGGAACGACGTATCGAACGTGGATTGTCGTGCCTGCGAACCCGTGCCAAGTTGGTCGGGAAACTTGGCCCGGCGCAGAAAAACGCGGGTTGCCTCGTCGGCCACCTCGCGCAGTGGATCGATGCGGGGGCATTCGATTTTTCTTTTCTCAAGCTGTTGCTGCGGCGATTTGATGCAGCTACCCGCGGCAGCCTCACGCTCAACAACTATGTCTATCTCCGGATAGCGGACGGAATGCTCGCCATGGCGGAGGAGGAGATCGATACCGCAATCCGCCACTTCGACTTCGTGCTCGATCTTCCTGACGAACTGAACGACAGGCAATCGCTGTCGATCGTCTTCTTCTGGAAGGCCCGCTGCCTGCGGCGGCGGGGCGAATATGAGAAAGCGCTGATATACGCCAATCAGGGAAAAGAGTCAGCGCTGGCACTCGGCTACCCCAAGATGGCGGCGCTTTCCGAGGTGCTGGAGAGCTGGATCCTGTTCCAGCGCGGCAAACTGAAGGAGGCAGAGCAGGTGTCGCAACATGCGGAATCGGTATTGCGCGAGACCGATGATCACGTCACGCTGGGCAACATCTATTCCTTCTACGGACGCATGGCCCGGCGCGCGGGCCGCTTCGACAAGGCGATCGAGCACTTCGAACAGGCGATCGTAGAGTTCCGGAATCGCGATCCGCGACATCCGAATCTCGCACGCACGCTCGCGAATATCGCACTGGCGAAGCGTGCCATTGCGCTGCAACTGCGCCGCAAGATCGACAAACAGGCAGAACGCCGGAGAAAGGAAGCTTCGCCTGCGGCTGGCGGTTCGAGTGCGACAGAATACCGGCAACGGCTGGATTACCTGCATAACGAGATCGTTACCCATCTCGACGAGGCGCTGGCGATCTACGCACACCATCCGACGCACCATGGCATCGGCACGGTTCACCTGAACTATGCCTACGTGTTGCTCGACGATGGTGACTACCAGGCTGCGGAAGTGAAGGCGCGCGACGCATACCGACTGGGCGAGGAAAAACAGGATTACATCCTGATGGGCCGCGCGCGCGTGGTGCAGTGCATGATCGAGAATGCGCGGGTGGAGGAAGAAATCAGCGAGGGCACGGATCCGGGCAGCCATGCGCGGCGCGCGCTCGAGTACGTTCACGAAGCAGTGGAACTTGCCCGGCACACGCAGAACCAGCGACTGCTCACGAACGCCTATCTCTGGCTGGGATTCACGCACTGCAATGCCTTCTTCGACGACACCGAGGCAGCGCGCGAAGCTTACGACCAGGCGATCTCGTCCCGCAAAGGCGCGCAGCCAGACAGCATGTGGGAAGATCTGCAGGCGTTGAAGGCAAAGATCGTGCGTGCTGGCAGCATCGATTCCAAACTCAAGGCGTGGTCGCAAGGGTCGCTCGGCGACAAGACGTTCCAGCAGGTGACGGAAGAGTTTGCAGAGCTGATCATCCCACGTGTGTGGGAGCGCGAAGGGCGAAAGGTGTCGCGTGTGGCCACCCGGCTTTCCATCTCGCCGAAGAAAGTCCGGCGCATCCTCGATCGGGTCGGAAGACGCAAACCCCAGTAAAGCCTAACGACTTCGTTACATACGGAAATGTGCGAATTCAGCGCTCGAAACGCAATAATACAAACATATTATTTAGAACTTTTGCTCACATCACGGCTGCACAGTGCAGACATCACCGACCTCTGGTCACTTCCGCGGATAACGTAGCGGTTCACAGGTCGGAGCACTCACTTCGTGGCTGCCAATTGGACGAAACAGTTTTCAAACTACCCGCTGGTGACTAAGTCGCCGGAGTGTCCCACCACGGCGGTTCATGTTGGAGACATAACCATTGGCGATGGCGAGTTTGTCGTCATGGCGGGTCCGTGCTCGGTGGAATCGGAGCGGCAGTTGTTGCGGACGGCGGAAGCGGTGGCGCTGGCCGGAGCACACATCCTGCGTGGTGGTGCCTTCAAGCCTCGGTCGTCGCCTTACGCATTCCAGGGTCTCGGCGTCGATGGACTCAAGATTCTTGGCAAAGCGCGCGAACTCACGGGGCTGGCGATCGTCACCGAAGTGCTCTCGGAGACCGATGTCGAGGTCGTCGCCGAGTATGCCGACATCATGCAGGTCGGCTCGCGAAACATGGAGAACGTGTCGTTGCTGGAGCGTGTTGGACGTTGTGGACGCCCCGTTCTTCTGAAACGTGGCATGGTCGCGACATTGGAAGACCTGCTCGGCGCGGCCGAATGCATTGCCGCCAATGGCAATCCCAATATCATGCTATGCGAGCGCGGCATCCGCACTTTTGAGACGGCGACTCGTAACACCTTTGATATTGCCGCTATCCCGGTGCTCAAGACTGTAAGCCGTTTGCCGGTGATCGTCGATCCCAGCCATGCGTGCGGAGTTCGCAGCCTCGTCCCGATTCTTGCGCGTGCCGGCGCCGTCGTCGGGGCCGACGGGATGATCGTGGAGGTCCATCCCGATCCCAACAACGCGCTGAGCGACGGCGATCAATCGCTGACCTTTGAGCAGTTCGACGCGATGATGCGTGACCTGGGCCGGTACATCCAGTTGGTCTCTGAGAGTTCGTGCTGTTGCACCTCGCAAAGTGGGGGCCACTCCTGATGCGGTTGCGTGCAGTCACAATTTCCCTGCTCCCCATTGCGGTTGTGGCCTTCTTCGCTGCCGTTCGGGCCGAAGCTCCGAAACGCATTGCGGAGCCTTCTTTGATCTATACATCGACCACACGTTACGACTTACTGGCGTGGATGCACGGTGGCGAACGCTTTCCCGAAGGCGCAACCTTGATGGTGCACAGCGCCGGCAGATCGCATCCATTAGTGTCTGCGTTTGCGGCTTCGGCCGACGCCAGCATTTCCTTCGACGGCACCAGCGTCCTGTTCGCCGGAAAGAAGAGCGCTTCCGATCACTGGCAGATTTGGCAGATGCCTGTTGCCGGGGGCGAACCCGTCCAACTCACGGTGTGTATCGACGATTGCGTTCGGCCGTTCTATCTTCCGCAGGACCGAATTGTCTACGCGCACAGAATCGACGGCGCATTTCAGATTGAAACATCGCCGGCTGCTCGCGGCACTGCTCTTCGCCTTACATACATCCCAGGCAACACACTGCCGACGGACGTGCTGCACGATGGTCGAATCCTGTTCGAAGCCGCGTACCCGATGGGTGACGGCTCAAACGCCGAACTGTACACCGTCTATCCCGATGGCAGCGGTGTAGAGTCCTATCGTTGCGACCACGGCAACAGCCGCTACGCGGGTAAGCAGAACGAGTCAGGTGACATCGTTTTCGCCAACGACAAGGGTCTGGCGCGGTTCACGTCAGCGTTAGCACACGAAGTGCAGATTCCGACACCGGCGGGCGAGTTTGCCGGAGACGTTGCCCAGGCGTCCAACAATACTTGGGTCGTTTCCTGGCGGCGCGATATCACGGCGAAATATTCGCTTCAGGAGTGGACTGCTGCGACGAAGCTGCTTAAGCCAGTCGCTGCCGAAGCGGGTCGCGACCTGGTTCAACCTGTGCTGGTCCGTGAACGACCGGTCCCCAACCGCTTCCCTTCCGCCTTGCACAACTGGGACGGAGCCAATGTCCTTTGCCTGAACGTGTACACGTCAAAGCTGGCGATCGCGAGCGGTTCCGTGAAAGCCGTGAACCTCTACACGCTCGCTGACAACAAGCCGAAGCTGCTGGGCCGGGCGGAGGTTGAGCCTGATGGCTCGTTTTTCCTGCA